>WNEY01003399.1_pt1 | contig 11947 bp, 12 predicted proteins | sample 5400531 | NCBI WGS metagenome assembly WNEY01 (sample SAMN13153338, study PRJNA577476) | soil metagenome | isolation source: 200 cm saprolite under Douglas fir tree site 1 | place: USA:California | collected 2015-04-18
GGGACCCCGGCCGAAAATCGCCACGGTGGAGCGCCGAGAGGCGCGCGTCCCCCCGCTGGGGGACGATAAGGCGCCTCGCAAGCGCCTGGCGTGCCGCGCAAAAGCGCGTTCACGCGCGTCTTGGACGCGCTTCGGCACGTCGCGGGTGCCGCTGCACCCGAGCGCCGTCTCGGCGCTCCGCCACCCCTCGGGGGTGGATGAAGGAAGGTTGCAAACCCCGGGCGCAATGCGTCGCGGGAACGAGGAGGTGCGAGTAGGGAATGGCGAGTAGCGAATAGAGACAGCAAGCGTTTTCTATTCGCCACTCGCTATTCGCGGGCTGTTTGACATCGTGAATTGAATCGGAGGCCTACGCCGCCCGCCCCTCGCCTTCCCGCGCCGCCGCGTGCGCGGCGTTGATCGCCTCGACCGAGCGCTCGATCGCCGACCACAGCCCGGCGATCTCGGCGGCGGCGGCGGATTGCGGCTCGATCTCGCAGGCGCTGCCGCCGGCGGCGAGGGTCAGCGCGAAGCCGGCGCGCTGGCTGATCTGGCCCGACCATACCGGGATGCCGTGGCGGTCGAGGAAGGCGCGGCTGTGCGCCAGCACGCGCGCTTCCTTCTCGTCGCGCTTGGCCGGCGCGGCGTTGAGCACCACCGCGTAGGGCCGGTCGCGCTCGCGCGCGGTCGCCACCGTCTCGCGCACGGCGTTGAGATCGAAGAAGCCGGGCCGCGCCGGGATCACCACCATGGTGGCGGCGCGGATCGCCTCCTGCACCACCACCCACATGGTCGGCGCGGTGTCGATGAACACCCACTGGTAGCCTTCGACCATGGCGAAGGCGAGTGCGCGATCGATGCCGCGCGCGGCGTTCTGCAGCGGCGGCTGGCCGTCGGCGCGCAGCGAATGCCAGAGCGTGAGCGAGCCCTGCGGATCGGCGTCGAGCACGAGGCAGCGGCGGCCGGCGGCATGGGCGCAGGCGGCGAGATGCGCGGTGAGCGTGCTCTTGCCGGCGCCGCCCTTGCGGGAAGCGAGCGTGATGACGTTCATCGATGCGCTCCCTGGTTTGCGGGTCCTGCCGCGACCCTGCCGCCCCATGGTTAACGAAGGTTTAAGCAGGGGTTAACGAAGGCTTAAGCCGCGGCCCCCGGCAGTCCGGCGCGGGCGGAAAGGCCGAGGGAGCGCGTCACCGCCGCAGCTGGAACGCCGCCAGCGCCGCGATCATCACCGCGCCGCCGAGCGCCTGCAGCGGCGTGATCACCTCGTCCAGAAAGAGCGCGCTGCCGATGGTGGTCAGCAGCGGCTCGAGGTTCATGAACAGCGCGGTGCGAAACGGACCGATGCGCCCGGTCGAGGCGAACACGCCGAGGATTCCGGCCGTCACCGCGACGCTGAGCGCGACGAGCGCGACCCAGCCGCCCACGCTCGCCGGCGGCTGCCAGTCCCCGGTCGCCAGCACGGCGACCGCGAACAGCACGCTCGAGGAGACGAGCGAATACCAGGTGATCAGCCGCGCGTCGGCGCCCTGCAGCGCGGCGCGCGTCACCAGGAGCAGCACCGTCCGGCAGCCGGCGGCGCCGAGCGCGGCGGCGATCCCGACGACCGCGAGGTCGGCCGGATGGGCGCCGATCATCAGCGCCAGTCCGAGAAAGGCGGCGAGCGCGGCGGTCGCGCCGCGCCAGGTGATCTTCTCGAGGCCGGCCACGGCGGCGGCGAGCCCGGTGAGCAGCGGATAGACGAAATAGGTGAGGATCGCGATCGGCACCTCGACCACGTCGAACGCCTTGAACAGCAGAAAGACGTTGCCCGCGAACACGACGCCCATGGCGAGCGAGATCCATCTCGCGCGCGGATCAAAGGCGGCCGGCCGCGCCACCAGCCGCAGCCAGACGAACAGCACCGCGACCCCGAGAAAGCCGCGGACCGCCGAGACGGTGAGCACGTCGCCGCCGGCCCGCAGCGTGACCTTGCTGAGCACGTCGGCGCAGGCGAACGACGAGGCGCCGAGCAGGGCCGGGCCGATCGGCGCCAGGCGGCTGCCGGCGGACAGGGGCGAAAAATGGGTCACGATGGGGCGCGAATGGGCGGGATGCCGCTCGAGCGGCAAGGCTAGAGCATTTTCAGGAAAAAAGCCTGCCCCGGACTTGATCCGGGGTGGGAACCGGTTTTCCGTCCGAAAATGCGACCAAGTCAAAGAGATCGGATCAGGGCGCGCAAGCATGCGCCCACCCGCCCGCGGGCGAAGCAAAAGGGCCGCTTGCGCGGCCCTTCCGCGAGGAGACCACGCCCTCAGCGGGGGTCGGGCGGATCCCGATCCGGATCGCGGCCGCCCATGCTGCCGCGCCCGGTGGTGCTGGGAGTCTCGTGGCCCGGGGCAAAGCCCGACGCGCCGGGAGACCCTTGCCGGCGGCCCCGATCGTGCATCCGGTCGCCGGGCGAGTAGCCGGATGCTCCGGGATCGCCGGGGACCGAGCCGCGCTGCTGCATGCGCTGGCCCGGCGCGTTGCTCGGGGCGGCATTCTGGGCCTGAGCGGTCGTGCCGATCAGCAAGGCCGCGGCCATCAGCAGGAATTTGGAATTCATTCGCGTGGCCTCCTTCCGCCATGGGTGCCGTCGTTGCATCCCGAAGAGGCAACGCGGACGGGCGGCATCGCGTTCCGAGCACGCTCCGGGAGCCTTGTTGCGAAGGGGCATGGACTGTGCAGAATCGTGCGCACGCGCGGACGGGCTTGCGAGCGACCGCCCGCCCGCGATCGCACAAAAATCGAAGCACGAGGAGCGCACCGATGAGACTCAGGACGAGGTTGAGTTTGAGCATGGCGGCGGTCGCCGCCGCCGGGCTCTTCGCCGCCGCGCCGGCCCGGTTGCAGGCGCAGACCGCGGTCGCCATCGACGCCGACGACATCGGCGGCGTGGTCACCGGGCCGAACGGGCCGGAGGCCGGCGTGTGGGTGATCGCGGAGACCGCCGATCTGCCGACGCGCTACGCCAAGATGGTGGTCACCGACGACCAGGGCCGCTACGTCCTGCCTGATCTCCCCAAGGCGAAATACAAGGTCTGGGTGCGCGGCTACGGCCTCGTCGATTCGCCGAAGGTCGACGGCGAGCCGGGCAAGCAGCTCGATCTGCGCGCGGTGTCGGCGCCGAACGACGCGGCGGCGGCGCAATACTATCCGGCGATCTACTGGTACTCGATGCTCAAGATCCCGGACGCCGGCCAGTTCGGCGGCAAGAGCAATATCCCGGAGAAGCTCACGCAGGCCGATTGGCTCAAGCAGGTCAAGAACATCGGCTGCGTCGGCTGCCACCAGCTCGGGCAGGCGGCAACGCGCACGATCCCGGCGGCGTTCGGCGAGTTCAAGACCGGGGAAGAAGCCTGGATGCGCCGCGTTCAGTCCGGGCAATCCGGAGAGCAGATGACCAATCAGCTCGCGGGCAATTTCGGCGGCGCGCCGTTCAAGTACTACGGCGAGTGGACCGACCGCATCGCCAAGGGCGAGCTGCCGCACAGCAAGCCGCCGCGCCCGCAGGGCGTCGAGCGCAACGTCGTCGTCACCTCCTGGGAATGGGGCACGGAGAAGCAATATCTGCACGACCTGATCGCCTCCGACCGGCGCAACCCGAACATCAACGCCAACGGGCCGCTCTACGGCTCGCCCGAATACTCGACCGACAGCATGCCGATCCTGGATCCGACGACGAACAAGGTGACGTTCTTCAAGATGCCGGTGCGGGATGCGGAGATGCCGGAGTCGCTCGGGCCCGGGCATGCCGCCAGCGTCAAGCCGCTGCAGCCGTCCGCCTACTGGGGCGACGAGAAGGTCTGGGACACCAGGGCCAACAACCACAACGCCATGTTCGACAAGAACGGGCGGGTGTGGATCGCGGCCGCCGTGCGCGGCATGGACAATCCGGCCTTCTGCAAGAAAGGCTCCGAGCATCCCTCCGCCAAGGTGTTCCCGCTGGACCGGTCACCGCGCCAGGTTGCGATCCTCGATCCGAAGACGATGAAGTATACGTTCATCGACACCTGCTTCGGGACCCATCACCTGCAGTTCGGCTACGATGCCGACGACACGCTGTGGCTCAGCGGCACCGGGCCGGTGGCCGGCTGGATCAACACCAAGACGTTCGACGAAACCGGCGACGCCGCGAAGTCGCAGGGCTGGTCGCCGTTCGTCCTCGACACCAACGGCAACGGCAAGCGCGACGATTACGTCGAGCCGAACCAGCCGACCGATCCGGCCAAGGACAAGCGGATCGTGCCGGGGTCGGGGCCTTACGCGGTGATGCCGAGCCCGGTCGACGGCTCGGTCTGGTACACCGTCGGCGTGTTCGGCGGGCCGCCCGGGTTCCTGCGCTTCGATCCCGCGACCGGACTGTCGGAAGTCTACCACGTGCCGGCGCCCGGTTTCGGCATCCGCGGCGGCGACATCGACGGCGACGGCGTGGTGTGGGGGTCGCTGTCGAGCGGCCATCTCGCGAGCTTCGACCGGCGCAAGTGCAAGGGCCCGCTCAACGGGCCGAAGGCGACCGGCGACCACTGCCCGGAGGGCTGGACGTTGCACAAATATCCGGGTCCGGGCTTCGAAGGCATCGGCGAGAACAGCGCCGAGGCGAGCTACTACACCTGGGTCGACCAGCACAACACGCTCGGGCTCGGCGATAACATCCCGATGTCGACCGCCAACCTCGAGGACGGCTTCGTGGCGCTCAAGGACGGCAAGATGATCGTGCTGCGCATCCCGTATCCGATGGGCTTCTATGCCAAGGGCTTCGACGGGCGCATCGACGATCCCGATGCCGGCTGGAAAGGCCGCGGGCTGTGGAGCACCAACGGCGACCGCACGCCCTGGCTGATGGAAGGCGGCAAGGGCAGCAAGCCGCGCGCCGTCCACATCCAGCTGCGCCCCGATCCGCTGGCGCACTGAGCGCGCTGCGAAGATCAAGAGATCAAAAAGCGAAGGACCGCCGCCGCGCTCCTTCGCACGCGGACGGCGTCGCCGCCACGCACCGAGGCGAAACAGGCCGTTTCGAAATGGAATAGACTTCCGCCCACGCTGTTATCGACAAAGCAAGAACGTCATCGTTGTATCAGGGAGAGTCCGCACCATGTCCGTCCTGTTCAACCGCCTCGCCCTCGCCGCCCTCGCCTGCGCGGTCGCCGCGCCCGCTGGCGCGCAGCTCCTCGAGCGCAAGGATCTGAGCTACGCGATCGCCAAGACCGTCGCGGAGAACGCGCTCGCGGATTGCAAGACCAGGGGCTACGCGGTCGCCGTGGTCGTGGTCGACCGCGGCGGCAACACGGTGGTCGCGCTGCGTGCCGACAACGCGAGCGTGCACACCATGGAGAACGCCCGCCGCAAGGCCTATACCGCGATGACCTTCAAGATGACCACGGAGGAATTCATCAAGGAGATGGCGACGCGGCCGGTGCGGCGCGAGCAGACCACGCTGCCGAACGTGATCGCGATCGGCGGCGGCGTCCCGATCAAGGTCGGCAACGACGTGGTCGGCGGGGTCGGCCTCTCCGGCTCGCCCGGCGTCGACGAGCCCTGCGTGACGGCGGGCCTCGACAAGGTGAAGGATCAGTTGAAGTAATATAAGCGCTCAATTCGGCTTCTGATACTTGAGCACGAATTCGTCCACCGGTCCGGTCGGCCGGTTGACCGAGAAATCGCGCGTGTCCTCCGGGTGCCGCCAGAAATCGTCCTCGGCGACGAGCTTGAATCCGGCAGCCTCGACCTCGCGGCGCAGCACGCTCTCCTCGATGCGGTGGAACGTCTTGCCGACCGTGGTGCCGTCGCCGGCGCGCGCCGAATGGTCGGCGATCACCAGCGTGGCGCCGCCCTTGAGCGCGGCAAGAAGCTTGCGGTTCATCTCGGCGCGATCGACCGCCATGTAGGTGGTGTCGTGGTAGTAGAACAGGAAGGTGATGAGATCGAGGTCGCGCAGGTCGGCCGGCACCGGATCGTCGAACGGCCGCACCAGCGCGACCGCATTCTTCATCGCCGGCGTCTGCATGCGCGCCTCGAACCGCTCCTTCGCGCGCGGACTGACGTCGGCCGGATTCTGGCCGTAGACCACGCCGCCCGTACCCACCGTCCGCGCCATCAGCTCGGTGCTGTAGCCGCCGCCGGCGCCCATATCGAGCACCTTCATGCCGGCGCGCACGCCGGCGAAGGCGAGAAGCTTCACCGGATCGCGGCGCTTGTCGGCCGTGCGGTCTGCATCGCTGCGATCGGGCGCGGCGACAATGGCGGCGTAGTCGGGAACGGCCTGCGCCGCCGCGGCGGCGGGCACGAGCGCGACGGCGAGCAGCAGCGCGCGGGCGCAAATCACGGCGTAAGAGGGCATCATGTGGCTCTCCTGATGGGCTCAGCGATCCTTGGCGCCGAGCATTCCCCTGATCATCGGCGTCCACTTGTCGATCTCGCTTTGAATGAAGCGGACGAGCTCGGGCGGGCTCATGGCTTTCGATTGGATCGCCTCCTGCTCGAGCTGCTGCTTCAGCTGCGGCCGGTCCACGGCCGCGACCACCTCGCGGTTGACGCTCGCGACGACGTCGGGCGCGAGGCCGGGCGGTCCGGAGAGCGAATACCAGGCGGTGGCGACGAAATCGTGGTGGCCGAGCTCCTGCAACGTCGGCAGGTCCGGAACCCGAGGGAGCCGTTGCTCCGAGGTCACCGCCAGGCCGACGAGCCGTCCCGCCCGCAGCTGCTCGCCCAACACCGACCAGGTCAGCATGCCGACCTTCACGTGACCGGCCAACAGATCGAGCAGCGCCTGCGACCCGCCTTTGTAGGCGACATGGACGAGCTTGATCCGCTCCCTCGCCGCCAGAAATTCGGCCACCCAGTTGCCCATGGTGCCGAAGCCGGCCGAGACATATTCGAGACCGTCGGGGCGGCGCGCGAGCTCGAGAAAGTCTGCGTAGCTCTTCACGCCGAGCGAGGGATGCACGACCAGTACGTTGGGCGTGCCGCCGAAATAGGCGATATGGGTGAAATCGCGCATGGGATCGAAGCCGACGTTGCGGTTCATCGCCGGGCCGAGCACGAGCGTCGGGATGCCGGACACCAGGAGCGTCGCGCCGTCCGGCTCGGCGCGCGCGACCGCCTCGGTGCCGACGAGCCCGCCGCCGCCGACGCGGTTCTCGACGTAGAACTGCCGCCCGAACGCCGCGCCGAGCGCCTCGCAATAGAGCCGGCCCATGTTGTCGGCGGCGCCGCCGGCCGCGAACGGCACCACCACGCGCACCGGCTTCACCGGCCACTCGGCCGCCCGGACGGCCCCGCAGGCAAGCGCGAGCGCGGCGATGGTTGCGACCGCCCGTGTCATGCCGCGGCGGCCAAGCCGGTCGATAATGTCTTGCTCATCGGTCCTCCCACGATTTGCTCGGCGCGCCATGAGCACTCTGTCGACGAGCACCGGCCAAGTCCTCGAACGACGCCGTAAACGCACCGTAAACTCCGATGATCTTGCATACCGCGCGTGCAGGCGCTGCCGAATGTTTTCGCTTTTCTCCCGAGCGCCTATTTGGCATGACGGATGCATCCGGAAAAGATGGAACGTCGGGGGCGGCACCTTGGCGAACCATGAAGCTGCGCGACTGGCTGACCTTGACCGCGATCGTGGGCGCCCTCGCGCTCGTGTTTTTCGTGACGCGCTACAGCCAGCCGGAGCGGGTCAAGCTGGGCTCTCCCGAATACGACGCCTATATAGAGCATTACGTTGACGAATGCCTGCGAAACCCGCCGCCCGCCGACAAGACCAACGGCGCATCGCCCGCGGAAGCCGAGCGCGTGGAGGTCTGCCGGGCGAGCGCGCTGCAGGCCGATCGCTTCAATCCCGGCGCGCGGCCGCTCAAGCACTGAGCAGTGTCGCCGTGTCGCCCCCGACGCGTTCGCCGCGCGCCCCGGCGATGCTCGCGTACGAGATCTGCTCACGAACGCTTGATCGACCGTTCAGCGTCCATTCATCGCCGTTACGGCCGTGATAGGTTGGGGGCGGGCGAAGCACCACGCAACAGGAGAGCCACCGATGAAAGTCAAGCTAGTCGCCGCGGCACTTGCATTGTTCATTGCCACCCCGGCATTCGCCGACTACTACGTCGTGCAGAATGCCACCAGCAAGAAATGCAACGTGGCATCGAAGAAGCCGACGGGGACCAAGGTGGTCCTGGTCGGCGACGGTACCGCCTACAAGACCAAAAAAGAGGCGCGCGACGCGCTCAATGCCGCCGACGCCTGCAAGCCGCAGCCCAAAACCTGATCGGCGAAGACAAGGCGGCGGCTGGCGCGGACGCATGTTCCGGACAAGCCCGGCCCGATCCGGGGAGGCCGGTTTTTCCGAATGGAACATGGGAAAAATTAAGGAAATGCGCGCGCAATACCGTGCGATCGGGATGCGCGCGAGGCTTTGACAATTTGCGATTGCCGCTTAAATTGGCCGAGTCGTCAACAACCGAAAGGAGGTGATCCAGTGTCTCATTGTCAATCGCCGCGGTCGCCGGCATCCGTGAGCTGGATCCTTGCCTCTCAGGGGGTCCAAGTCGCCTAGCTTGTTGGGGCGGCGTGCTACGGCTTTCGCCGGACCACGGCTCGACAATGGAAGGACTGCCCGCGCGGGCAGCCCTTCTTTCTTTCGTCGCAGGGTGGGCTCGACCCGTCCCGCGCTTCGGCGCTATTCCGGCTTGATGTTGCCCTCGACGATCACCTTTCTCCATTTCTCGTATTCGGCGCGGGTGAAGGCTGCGCCCTCCTCCGGGCTCGTGCCGCGCGGCTCGATGCCGATCTTCGCCAGCGCCGCCTTCATCTCGGGATGCTGCAGCACCTTGTTGATCTCGCCGTTGAGCTTGGCCAGCACCGCCGGCGGCAGCCCGGCCGGCGCGTAGATGCCGATCCAGAGATCGACGTCGAAGCCCGGCAAGGTCTCCGCCACCGTCGGCACGTCGGGATAGACCGGGCTCCTGCGCGAGGCGGTGGTGGCGAGCGGGCGCACCCGGTTGTCGGCGGTGAACGGCAGCGCGCCCGCGATGCTCGAGAACGCAAGCTGCACCTTGCCGCTCAGCACGTCGGGATACGAGGCGCCGATGCCCCGATAGGGCACGTGCGTCATCTCGATGCCGGCGCGCAGCTTGATCATCTCGCCGGCGAGATGCGGCGCGGTGCCGACGCCGGCGGAGGCGAAGTTGAGCTTTCCCGGATTGGCCTTGGCATGGGCGATGAGCTCGGGCAGCGACGTCACCGGCAGCTTCAGCGACGCGACGATCACGGCCGGCGAGGAGCCCACGATCGAGACCGCCTGCAACTGGTTGAACAGATCGTAGGGCGTGTCGGGCTGCAGCGTCGGATTGGAAACGAGCGCCGGATCGGTCAGCAGGATCGTGTAACCGTCCGGCGCCGAGCGCGCGACCACGTCGGTGCCCACCATCCCGCCGGCGCCCGGACGGTTGTCGGCCACCACCGACTGTCCCAGACTTTCGCTCAGCCGCAGCGCGAGATTGCGGCCGGCGGTGTCGATGATGCCGCCGGGGACGTAGGGCAGGATGATGTGGATCGGCTTGCCCGGATAGGATTGCGCCTGCCCCGCGACCGCCGTTGCCGCCAGCGCGACCGACGCGACCAGCAGGCGGGCCGCCAATGTGGTGCATCTCATGTTCCGTCCTCCATGCGCGGGGATCGCCGGTTCAATCCGCCTTGATCCCCAATCGGCCGACCAGCTCCTTGACCGCCGGAATCTCGGACGCAAGGCGCGCCGCGAGCTCGTCCGGCGTCCCGCCGACGATCTGATATCCGGCGCGCTGCGCCTGCTCGCGCGCCTCCGGCGTCTTGAGCGCCGCCCGGCTTTCCCTCGAAAGGAGCGCGATGACGTCCGGCGCCGTGCCGGCGGGCGCGAACAGCGCGTTGAACGTGTCGGAGACGAAGCCGGCGAAGCCCTGCTCGATCATCGTCGGCACGTCGGGCAGCGAGAACCAGCGCCCGGCTCCGGTCACCGCCAGCGCCCTGAACTTGCCTTCCTTGATCAGCGGCTCGACCGGAGCGAGCGCCACCGAGCCGACGTCGACGGTACCTTCGAGCACCGCCATGGTCGCCGGCCCGCCGCCCCGATAGGGGATGTGCACCATGTCGATGTCGGCGCGCAGCTTGAGCTGCTCGGCGGCGAGATGCGACTTGGTGCCGGCGCCCGGGCTCGAATAATTGAGCGCGCCGGGCGCGGCCTTGGCGCGCGCGATCAGGCCGGCGATCGATTGGATGCCGGAATCGGCGCGCACGAACAGCACGTTCGGGGCATTGACGAGCTCGCAGATCGGCACGAAATCCTTGAGCGGATCATAGGGCAGATTGCCGTAGAGCGCGGGATTGACCGCGATCGCGGTCGAGGTGAGCAGGAGCGTGTAGCCGTCGGGCGCGGCGCGCGCCGCGATCGCCATGCCGGGATTGCCGCCGCCGCCGCCGCGGTTGTCGACGACGACGGACTGGCCGAGGGATTTCTGGAACGCCACCGAGACGATGCGCGCGATGATATCGGTCGGCCCGCCCGCCGCGAACGGCACGATCAAGGTGATCACCCGTTCGGGATAGGCGGCGTGCGCGATGCCGGCGGCGACGAGCACCGTCGCCAAGGCCGCGAGCGTGCGCTCGCTGAGCGCTCTGCGCGTCGTCATGCGGGCCCGTGCTTTTTTCCTTCCGTGCCGCCATGAGATTTGGATATCGTCGCCCGGTCAAGAACCAAGGGGCATGCGGGGATGCCGGCGTTCCCGATTTGTCGGGCCGGCGAAGGCGGGCATCCGGCAGACGCGACGGTGTGTCACAAGGGGGCAGAGGAGCAGCCATTGCAAAAGCTGAGTGAACTGATCGGCGGCAATGATCTGATCGTCGCGCCGGTCGCGCTCAACCCGATCATGGCCCGGATGGCGGAAGAGGCCGGCTTCAAGGCGGTCTACCTGAGCGGCGGCTCGCTCGGCTGGTACAAATGCGTGACCGAGGCCAATATCACGCTGCCGGAGATGGCGCAGGTCGCCCTCGACATGCGCGCGGCCTGCAAGCTGCCGATCGTGCTCGATGCCGGCGGCGGCTGGGGCGATCCGATGCACGTCCACCGCACCATCGCGCTGGCGCAGGCCGCCGGCTTCGCCGCCATCGAGATCGAGGATCAGCTGCTGCCCCGCCGGGCCGCGCACCACGTCGGCATCGAGCATCTGGTGCCGACCGAATTCATGGTGGAGAAGGTCAAGGCGGCGATCGCCGCACGCACCGATCCGGATTTCATCATCGTCGCGCGCACCAATGCACGGCGCCTCCACGGCCTCGACGAGGCGCTGCGCCGGGGCGAAGCGTTCAAGAAGGCCGGCGCCGACATGCTGTTCGTGTACACCCGCGAGGCGCAGGAGATGCGCACGCTCGGCGAGCGGCTGCCGCCTCCGCTGATGATGTTCGCGCCACCCGACGGCTTTGCCGAATTCCCGCTCAAGGAGCGCGATCTTGCCGCACTCGGCTTCCGGCTCGCCGCCTCCTCCGGCACCGCGTTCGCGGCCATGGTGAAGGCGGTGCGCCAGTCCTACGACTGCCTGGCGCAGGGCAGGATCGATCCGTTCATCGGCAAGGGCAATGTCGAGAAGGAGATGAAGGCAGCGATGGCCACCACCGGCCTCGACCGCCTGCTCGAGGTCGAGCGGCGGACGATGCATGATTAGAGAATCGACTCATCCGTCGATGCGACTTCCGACCAACCCGTTCGGTCATGCCACGCAACTCGGTGCGGGCTTTGCCCTCGCGTGGGCCGCTTGCATGTTCCCCGCTTGCGCCGAGCCGCCGTTCTACGCCGGCAGGCAGATCACGCTGATCGCCGGCTCCGGCGTGGGCGGCGGCTACGATCTGCTGGCGCGATTGGCGGCGCGCCATCTCGGCCGGCTGATACCGGGCAATCCGACCGTGATCGTGCAGAACATGCCGGCGGCGGGGA
>WNEY01003400.1_pt1 | contig 11946 bp, 5 predicted proteins | sample 5400531 | NCBI WGS metagenome assembly WNEY01 (sample SAMN13153338, study PRJNA577476) | soil metagenome | isolation source: 200 cm saprolite under Douglas fir tree site 1 | place: USA:California | collected 2015-04-18
TAGCGACGAGACCGATTATGTCAAGGGAGTCGTGCGTCGTTTGCGCATCAAACTGGAACCGGATCCCGCACATCCACGGTACATTCTTACTGAGCCATATGTCGGATACCGGCTGAACGACTCCCTGTGATACCAAATCCGGCAAAACAGTGCCGATCAGCCAGGCCTGCTTGTGTCAGGCCGATGGTGGTGCGCAAGGTCAGTATCAGCTGACCGAAGGCATAGTCTCGCTCACCGAAAGAGTATCTCTTCACGAGAGGTTTCCCTTCTGCGTGGCCCAACGGAGCGAGATTTTATGAAGCGATGTGAGGTGACACGTCGGTTCATGAACAGTGACTTCCCCAGGACTCATCCGCTATACTGATGATTGTCGGGTATGCCCGCTACGTGGGTGAACGCCTGTCTGGGGTTGTATGGGAACGCTGCCAAACGAATCCGTACATCCCCTGCTATTCTCAGCCTCTAGGATAGCACATTTCGGGCGAACGAAGAAGCTGTCTACTCATGTGACTCTGGTGCCTAACCTCGAAAAGTTTTATGACTCACCCCACACTTTTCTTCACGCTCTCCAAATATACTCAATGTGCATGAGCATAGTGCCAGGGAGAATATATAAAGGAGGAAACACCATGTCTAAAAAGACTGATGAACGCATCACCCAGGATGTCCTAGATGAGCTGGCCTGGGACCCAGCTGTCACCATTGCCGATCTGTCCGTTTCTACCGATCATGGTCGGGTCAGGCTCAAGGGCATAGCCGACACATTCGGCACGAAATTGGAGGCGCAAGATGCTGCCTACCGCGTCGGCGGTGTCACCTCGGTCGATAACCAGATCGTCGTTGATCCCGCTGACCTGGATCTGCATGGCGATGAAGACATTGCCGACGACATTCGATGCGCGCTTGAGCTGGATTACCAGGTACCAGATGAAAGGCTATCTGTGAGTGTGATTGATGGGATCGCAACCCTGAAGGGCAACGTTGATTGGTCCTACCAGAGAGATGCAGCTGAGGATGACGCTGCAATGATCCTGGGGGTAACTGGTCTTGTCGACGAAATTACCGTCAATCAGCCACAAGCCTCTGCTGTGGACATCTCGTCTGGAATCGCACGCGCCTTTGCTCGCAACGCTGAACTCTATGACGACAACATCGATGTCACGACCGATGGCGGCCATGTCACTCTCTCAGGCACGGTAGCAACCTGGGGTGAGTATGATCTAGCCACTGATATCGCCTGGATGTCTCCAGGAGTGACCAGTGTCACCAACAACATCGTTGTTCTCTTCGCTTAAATCGAGAGGATGGCAGAACCTCCCCGGCTGCCTGTGTTCCAACACCTTGCTTTTCGTGCGAAAGTAGGATACGCTTTACGCGAGGTAGAGAGTCTATCTTTAAAACCGATGTCTCTGAAAGAAGGAAGCGATGTCAGGACAAAAACACCAGCCACGAAGATATGTGAAAAAGTCGAGCAAGAAAGCTGACTCACGACTGATGGAAGAACGCGGCGAGAAGCGCACCGGAAGTGAATCAAATGCACATCATGGTCGTAAGCAATCCAGGCTTCACGAGCATCATCAGGACGAGAATGCACCGCTTTATGCTCGTCCCGACGCCGACTTTGCGCGGGACCTGAATCCACTAGATCAAGCCGGAGAAAACCACGGCGAGAATCTGACCCTCTTGCCTGGTGCACGCTCAGCCGACGAGATCAAGCAAATGCACACGATCCTTGCGGACCTCACCGACGATGAACTCAAGAGCATTACGATCTTGCCAGCAGGAACACCCCTGGAACAGGGAGCGAAGTACATCGATCTCAGGCACCTGGAGCAGGGCGAGTTCGTCGCTACCTCCGATATGGTAGCAGGAGCCGACAATTATTATGTTCCTAAAAAGGAGACGGACTACGTGCTCTGGAATCGCCTGAATCAAATAGATCTCCCCGCGCGTTTAGATGAGACAAGCTGAAGGATGTTGTTATCACTGTTGCTTTCTCAGTGAGCACCTCTGCCCTCCTCAGCCGCTCCCAATGCCCGCAATGTCGCCTTCTGCGCCTGGGTCAGCCCTCGAATCCCTGTGATATTTAGACGCTCGCTTCCTCAAGTGCTCCCAGGGCTCGCAGGGTGGTTTTCTGAGCTTCCGTGAGTCCCGTCACGTTCACAAGTGAGAGTCGTTCATACGGCCGATCAGCGCGTAAGGTGGCAAGATGCTCAGCGCTGGACATCTCCCACAGTTGGGTCAGCCCATCATGACCACAACTTGCTAGCATCTCCCCATTCAGGCTGATCGCTATTGAATTAATCCATCCTTGATGACCTTGTCGAACGTACACACACACTCCCCTTTCGACATTCCACCAGCGCAGTGTCCCGTCGATCCCGGCACTCACCAGGATATCGCCTTGCGGACTCCAGGCAATGGCGAAGACATGACTGGGATGTCCCACCAGGGAACGGAGCAGGTCTCCACTGCTGGCATCCCAGAGCAATACTTCCCCGGTGCTGCCCCCACCACCACAACTTGCCAATACGCTCCCATCAGGACTCCACACGACGCTTGCCACATCTTTGGTATGTCCCTGTAATGTTTGCAGGAGGGTGCCATCCTCGGCTTGCCACAGTCGCACGGTATGGTCGTCGCTACACGTCGCCAGCCGTGTCCCATCAGGACTCCAACTCACCGCACTGACCAGGCTGGTGTGTCCCTGTCCCACCCAGCGGCAGGTACTCTTGGAGATATCCCAGACGCGCACGACCTGGTCGTAGCCCGCGCTGGCCAGCCAGGCTCCGTCCGGACTCCAGGCCACTCTGGTCACCTGGCTGCTATGGGCACGCAACACTTGGACCAATGTTCCTGTCGTGCTATCCCAGACGCGCACCGTATGGTCATAGCTTCCACTGGCGAGCAGCCTTCCGTTGGGTTGCCACGACAGGGTGTAGACAGGTTGTGTATGCCCTTGGAGGCTCTTCACGGGCCTTCTGCTTGTGATATCCCAGATAGTTATAGCAAAGTATGTCCCCCCATTGGCCAGCAAGCGACTGTCAGGGCTCCAGGTCACAGCGAGAGGGGTGACCGAGTAACCTTGCAGGATGCGCAGGCACTGTCCACTGCTGATCTCCCACACGTGCAGCGTCCGATCTTCGCTCCCACTCAGCAGCCACTTGCCATCGGGAGTGAAGACGAGCGTCTGCACCAGATCCGTGTGCCCCAGAAGCGTCTGCCGCGTCACCTCACGCTCAGGGTGCCACAACCTGATGGTCGTATCAAAACTGCCACTGGCCAGGGTACGCCCATCGGGGCTCCAGGCCACCGTCCTGACATGATCGGTATGCCCAGGCAAGGTGTGTTGACAGCGACCGCTCTCGACCTCCCACAGCTTGACCAGGTTGTCGGCTCCTCCACTGGCCAGCAGCTTGCCGTCAGGCGTAAAGGCGACTCCCATCACCCAGTTCGTGTGTCCGGTCAAGGTTCGCACGCAGGTGCCAGTTTCCACCTCCCAGACGCGAATCGTGCGATCAAAACTGACACTGGCGAGCAGATGCCCATCCGGGTGCCATGAAATGGAGTAGACATTCTCGAGATGCCCCCTGAGCGTGTGCAGGCATCGTCCGTTGTTCAGATCCCAAAGCTTGATGGAGCCATCATCGCTCCCACTGGCCAGAAGAGCTCCAGCAGGGCGAAAGGCGACGCTTTGGACATAGCCTTGATGCCCCTGGAAGTTCCAGATGATGGCTTTGCCAGCCACATCCCAGACTTTGACCGTGCAGTCCCAGCTCCCACTGGCAAGCATGCTGCCATCCGGGCTGAAGGCGACCCCTGCCACGGCATGGGTATGAGCCGGTATCACCGCATAGGCCGTCTGGCCTTCCTGCCGCCAGATGCGTACCTCACCACTAATACTGCCTGCTGCCCAGTACTGTCCATCTGGGCTAATAGCAGCAGAGTAGATGGAGCCAAAGGCTTGGCTGAAGACGACCTGCTCTAGGTGTGCGCCTTCCAGCGAGGTATCTTGCATTTCGACGCCTTGCATGTAGGCCCCACGAATGGAGAGTCGGGAGAGGTCCAGGCCGCGCAGGTGACCGCGAAGCTCTTTGAGCAGGCTGAGGACATTGGCGGGACCATAGCCCTGGGTAGCCGTGTCCTCGGCACGGAACCGCGAGAGCAGGCGTAGCAGGTGCGCCTCGACCTGTGCGTTTGCTCCCAGTCCGGCGCGAAGCCGCTCGAGGAGAGGCTGCACTAGCAGGCGCACTTGCGTCTGGCGCACGTAATCCTTGGCTCGCGCTTGCGCGAGTGCCACCTGGCGCAACTGCTGTGGGTCGCCCAGCACGATCTCCTCGCAAAGACGCTCGCCCAGTTCATCGGTGAGGTACTCCATCACCACCGATTGCAGGCTAAAACTCGCCTGCTGCCCCCGTTCCAGCAGCGAGCGTCGTCTCAATGATTCCAACGCCTCCAAGAGCTGTGCGCGCAGCACCTGGGGATGCAGAACCAGCGCCAGCGTCTGAAGCTCCGTCCACTCGCGCAGCACGGCCAGCCAGGTGAGCAGCAGGTGCTCAAGAGGAGTCAGACGCCCCACCTGCTGGCGCAGCACCGGCCGCACCCCGTTGAAGATCAGTTCCCCTTCGCGCAGGAAGCGGTCGAGATCTCCACCGAAGAGGTCGGAGATCGTCTGCGCCACGATCTTGAGGGCAAGGGGATTGCCCGCGTAGCCGGCCACGAGTCGCTGCCAGGCAACGGGCGTGCCGCCGAGTTCCTTGTCGCTGAGCAACGCCTTAGCGGTCTGTTCGTCCATCCCCACCAGGCGCAGCGAGCGCACCGGGGAGCGCACACCCTCTAACGGCTCAATTTCTTTGGGCTTCTCGCGGGAGGTGAGCAGCACACAGCTCTGGTGGGCCGACTCGGCCAGGCGCCCAATCAGCCGTCCGTAGCCCTCATAGCCCGGCAGGTAGTTGCCCTCGCGGTCCCCGCTCTCGAGCAGCGTCTCCAGGTTGTCGAGCACCAGCAGGCAGCGGCGGGCCTGCAAGCGCGAGAGCAGCTGCGTGATACGCTGCTCGAGCGACGCGGGAAATGCGGCGGGCGGCGTCTCGGAGAAGAAGGTGATGCAGTCGGCGACCAGCTCCTCGCAGGGAGGCGCGTCACGGACCGAGCGCCAGAGCAGTGCCTCGAAGTGGGGAGCCAGGTGCTGACCGAGGTATGAGGCCAGCATACTCTTGCCGATGCCGCCCATCCCGAGGAGCACGATCAGGCGGCAGCGCTCCTGCACGATCCACCGGGTGAGCTCGGCTACTTCCACCTCGCAGCCCACGAAATGGCTCACGTCTAAGGCTCTCACCAGGTCGATGCGCGGGAAAGCTGCGGACTCCGATCCCGTGTGGGCTACAAGCGTCTCAGCCCATGGGGAAGGCTGGACGGGCCGAGCCGAAGCGAGCAGGTCATGGAGCCAGCGCTCATCCAGCAGCACCTTCTGGTGTATCGCGTTCCAGAAAGCGCGGATCTCCTCTTCCTCGCGCCCGGCGGGAAAGGCTTTCTGCTGGGCGGCAAACGTCAGCAACGCTTTGAGGTGGTCGGCCTTGGGATAGGCACTGCCTCCCTCCCACTCGGCCACCGCTCGCCGGGAGACACCAAGCTGCTTGGCCAGGCCAGCTTGGGTCAGGCCGATGGTGGTGCGCAGCGTCTGCATCAGCTCACCGAAGGCATAATCTCGCTCACCGTAGGAGGAGCTTTTCATGAGCGGTCTTCCTTCCGCGTGACCCACAGGAGCAAAATACAATGAAGTAATGTGAAGTGACACGTCAACTGATGGACAGTGACTTCCCCAGGACTCATCCGCTATACTGGTAGTGAACGGTGCGCCCTCATCGTGGTTCAACGCCTGTCTGGGGTTGTATGGGGGCAAGGTTAAGTGAACTCATACAATCCCTGCTATTCTATCCTTTAGAATAGCACATTTTCAAAAGGACCATCAACCGCTCGCTCGCTATATGGCCTTCCGTGTGCATGCTGCTGGTGGACCATCCAGCCGCGGCTAGAGCTGGGCCGCTAATCGGGGCTGGGGCTCTGCTCATCCATCTCATCCTCCACGGCCCCTAAGGCACGCAAGTTGGCGATCTCAGCCTGGGTCAAACCCCGGATGCCCGTGATATTGAGTCGCTCGTAGGGCCGGTCGCGGCGCAGCGTGCCCAGAGAATGGCCACTCTCGAGGTCCCAGAGCCTGATCGTTCCGTCATTGCCGCAACTGGCGAGCCTGCGGCCATCGGGACTGACCTTGAGCGCCTGCACAATCCCCTGATGGGCCTCTCGCACCCGCACGCACTCACAGCTCGGCAGGTCCCACCAGCACAGCCGACCGTCACTGCCTCCACTGACGAGCCTCTTCCCGACGGGATGCCAGGCGACTGCATAGACCACCCCCGTCAGCCCCTGCAGGGTGGACATGCGCTCCCCGCTGTGCGCATCCCACACGAAGAGCTCCCCGCTGTCCTGGCTGTCACCCCCGGAGGCGAGCTGCGTGCCATCGGGGCTCCAGGCCACGCTCGTGACGCCTCCACGATGCCCCGCTAGCCGCTGGAGCAGCCTACCATCCGCAGCGTCCCAGACATAGACGTGCCCATCTTCGCCGCCAGCCACCAGGTGGGTGCCATCGGGGCTCCAGGCCACCCGGCGGATCCAGATGGGCCGCTCCCGCCCGATCCAGCGAGGAGAGCCTGCTCCCACCTTCCACATTAGTACGCCACGACTCAAAGTGGCGCTGGCCAGCTGCTTGCCATCGGGACTCCAGGCCAGGCCCCAGAAGAGGGTGTCGGGGTGGTCGGGGTCGCCGATGACCTGTAGACAATTGCTGGTGGCCGAGTCCCAGAGCCGGATAGCATTATCCCAGCCGGAACTGGCCAGCACGCCCCCATCGGGACGCCATGCGACCCCGTACACGCTCCAGCCATGTCCACGCAACACGCCTCGCGGCGCCCCTCCTCCGAGGCTTTCCACCTGCCAGAGGCTCACTACGCTATCTGAGCTGGCACTGGCGAGCCGGGTGCCATCCGGACTCCAGTCCAGGTCGTAGAGACAGGCATCGTAGCCCTGCAGGACGCGCACGCACTGCCCTCGCTCTACCTCCCACAGCCGCAGCGTGCCATCCTGACTGCCACTGAGCAGGCTGCGGCTGTCGGGTGTGAAGGCCAGGCCGTGCACCGCGGCGCGATGGCCCTGCAGCACCACCCGAGCGAGGCCCTGCTGGGCATCCCACAGCCGGATCGTGTGGTCCCAGCTGCCACTGGCTAGCGTGCCTCCATCTGGGCTCCAGGCCACAGGTTGCACCTGCTGCGTATGCCCCACCAGCGTCTGGCGCAGGTGAAGGCGGCCTGACTCTCCCAGTTCCCAGAGCTTGACGCTGCCATCCCAGCTCGCGCTGGCCAGGAGGCTTTCGTCGGGCGCAAAGGCCAGTCCCCACACCCAACTGCTATGCCCTACGAGGCTCTCGACACAGGTCGCTGGGCGGTTCGGCCCGATCTCCCACAGCCGGATCGTGCCCGCATCGTCGCCAGTGGCGAGCAGGTGCCCATCCGGACTCCAGGCCAGCGCGGAGACCGGGCCGGGATGCGGCACCTCCTGGATGAGGGTGCCCAACTTCGGATCCCAGAGCCGGACGGTCGCATCAAGTCCTCCACTTGCCAGTAGACCTCCATCGGAGGCAAAGGCCACGCAGAGGATGGTGCTGGCCTGCCGACCCGACCAGAGCGCGGCTCCACTCTCGACGTCCCACAGCCTGACGCTGCCATCAGCGCTTCCGCTGGCGAGCAGGCGTTCGTCCGGGCTGAAAGCGAGGGCCGTGGCAATATCCGTATGCGCCTGCCAGACCCGGTGCAAGGTCTGGCCTGCCCCGCGCCACAGCCGCACTTCCCCACGCCGACCGGCGGCGGCCCAGTACTGCCCGCTCTGGCTGATGGCGACCGCCCAGATGGCATCAAAGGTCTCGGTCAAAACACACTCCTGGAGCCGTGCCCCGGACAGTGTGGCATCTTGCAGCTCGACGCCTTGCAGAGAGGCTCCGCGAATGGAGAGTCTCGAGAGGTCCAGGCCGCGCAGGTGGCCGCGCAGGTCGGTGAGCAGGCTGATGACGTTGGCCGGACCATAGCCCTGGGTGGCCGCATCCTCCGTCCGGAACTGCGCAAGCAGGCGCAGCAGGTGTTCCTCGACGAGCGAGTCTGCTCCCAGTTCGGCGCGCAGCCGCTCGAGCAGGGGATACACCAGCAGGCGCACCTGCGTCTGCCGCACATAGTCTTTGGCCTGCGCCTGCGCGAGGGCCACTCGGCGCAGTTGCTGTGGGTTGCCCAGCACGATCTCCTCGGCCAGGCGTTCGATCAGCACATCGGTGAGATACTCCATCACCACCGATTGTAGACTAAAGCTCGCCTGCTGCCCCCGCTCCAGCAACGAGCGCCGTCCTAATGCCTCCAGCGCCTCCAACAGCTGCGTGCGCAGCGGCCTGGGATTCAGAACTTGCGCCAGAGTGGGAAGCTCCGTCCACTCGCGCAGCACGGCCAGCCACGTGAGCAGCAAATGTTCCAGGGGTGTCAGACGCCCCACCTGTTGACGCAGTACCGGCCGGATGCCGTTGAAGGCCAGTTCCCCTTCGTGCAGAAAGCGGTCGATATCACCACTGAAGAGGTCGAAGACCGCCTGTGCCATAATCTTGAGGGCCAGGGGATTGCCCGCGTAGCTGATGACGAGTCGCTGCCAGGCAACAGGTGTGCCGCCGAGTCCCTTATCGGCGAGCAGGACACGGGCGGTCTGTTCGTCCAGCCCCACCAGCCGCAGCGAGCGCACCGGCCCGCGTGCCCCTTCCAGCGGTTCGATCTCCCGGGGCTTCTCGCGGGAGGTCAGCAGCACGCAGCTCTGGTGGGCCGACTCGGCCAGGCGCTGAAGGAGCCGCCCGTAGCCCTCGTAACCGGGCAGGTAGTTGCCCTCGGGGTCCCCGCTGGCCAGCAGCGCCTCCAGGTTATCGAGCACCAGCAGGCAGCGGCTCGCCTGCAAGCGGGCCACGAGCTGGTTGATACGCTGCTCCAGCGACGCGGGGAAGGCGGCGGGTGGCGTCTCGGAGAAGAAGGTGATGCAGTCGGCCACCAGTTCCTCGCAGGGAGGAGCGTCGCGCACCGAGCGCCAGAGCACCGCCTCGAACTGCGGAACCAGGAGGCTCCCCAGGTAGGAGGCCAGCATACTCTTGCCGATGCCGCCCATGCCCAGCAGCGACACCAGGCGGCAGCGCTCCTGCACGATCCATTGCGTCAGTTCGGCCACCTCCACCTCACGGCCGGCGAAGTGACTTGTGTCGAGGGCTTCCACCCAATCAACGCGCGGGAAAGCGGAAGGCTCGGCTCCCGGCTGGGCACCGGGCGGTCTGGCCTGTGGGAACAGCTGAATGGACTCAGGAGGAGCCAGCAGGTCACGCAGCCAGGCTTCATCCAGCAGTAGCTTCTGGTGGGCCGCCTTCCACAGGGCGCGGATCTCCTCCTCCTCACGCCCGGCGGCAAAGGCCTGCTGCTGCACTGCCAGGGTAATGAGCTCTTTGAGGTGGTCGGCTTTTGGATAACTACTGCCGGCCTCCCAGCCGGCGACGGCGCGCCGGTGGACATGCAGCCGCTCAGCCAGGCCGGCCTGGGTCAGGCTGATCCGCATGCGCAGGCTCAGCATCAGCTGGCCGAAGGCATAGTCCCGCTCATGGTAAGAGTATCTCTTCACGAGCGATCTCCTCATCTCGCGTGACCCCGGCGCAACGACACATTGTGTCGTGATGTGTAGTGCGACGTCATCTGCTGGACGGTGACTTCCCGCACTCACTTCTGTATACTCAGACGAGCGGGTGCCCCCTCCAAGCGGGTCGACGCCTGTCTAGGGTTGGATGGTGGGCCAGGCGAGGCGAACCCATCCCACCTCTACGTTCTCTCCCCTTATGATAACACATGTGTTAGCCGACGACATGCAAGTTGCTCCTGTCCGCTGGTTTATGTCCCTCAGAAGTGAAGCAAAAGGGGAGCAACATGCCACCCTCTGGCGGCTGACTTTCCCCGCGCATGCTTCTATACTCATGAAGTGATGAAGTGAAGCGAGTTGTAATGACATGTCACCTGATGTACGCTGACTTTCCCCGTGCATGCTTCTATACTCATGAAGTGATGAAGTGAGGGGGGCCATGGAGAGGAATACCTGAGCTTGATGGGGGCTTTGCAAGTTGTGCTGCCTTCACCAGATGGCTAAATGATACGGGAGGACAATTATGGAATTACAAAGACTGATCCCAACCACTACCGAGATTTGGAATCTGGAGCACGTTGGTTTTTCGAGCGAGGAGATCGCCAGCCTCTTGAGAGTCAAAGCGCTCTATCAGGGAGGTGCCTATCAGGAGGCCACTCCTGAATACAAGCGGCTGGCGTTTGTGCGCTGGCTGTACCAGCAGGGTCGCCTGCAAAGCTAAGCCGTGATCAGGACGCATGCGCGAGGGAGGGTGTGGAATGTGGCAGAAGCTTTTCTGTCGTTTCTCGTCCTCGCGGACAAGAGGAGTAGATGATGAGCCAGTTACACTTGTCGCTGCTTGGTACACCAGTAGTGAAGCACGGTGAGCACACGCTCACCTTTTCGACGCGCAAGGCGTTGGCCCTGCTCGTCTACCTGGCTGTGGAAGGTGGGTTGCACCCGCGCAAAACCCTGTCCGAAGCGTTCTGGCCGGAGCTGGACGCCCAGCACGGGCGGGCCGCCTTACGGGCAACCCTGCTCGAGCTGCGCAGGCTCCTTGAGGGCAGTCACGGACCAGGCGAGCCGGCTCACCTGCTGATCAAGCGGGATATGCTTGGAGTCGAGCAGGGCAGCTCGCTCCTCCTGGACCTCCGGCTCGTCGAAGCGGCCAGCAAGCAGGTGGGGCGCGGGGTTGAACCGCTGGCCGGCGAGGGGCGTGAAGCGCTGTTGGCGCAGCTCGAGCAGGCGACGGGCCTGGCCCGCGGCCCGTTTCTGGCAGGCTTCACGCTGCGCGACTCGCAGTTTTTCGACGATTGGACGCGCCAACAGCGGGAGTACTGGCACCTGCGGCTCCACCAGCTCTTTGATGCTTTGTCGATGCTCTACGAACGGGCGGGGGATGCGGAGCGTGCCATCGAGACTGTGACCCGCTGGCTGAGTTTCGATCCACTCACGGAAGAGGGCTACCGGCGGCTGATGCGGCTGCGCTTCTCTCAAGGAGATCGCGCAGGAGCCTTACGGGCCTACGCCAACGGCCGAGCCGTGCTGGCCGAGCAGTTGCAAGTCGAGCCGGAACCCGAGACCGTGGCGCTGGCCACACATATTCGCCACACCGCCCCTCTCCGGTCGCCCCAGGTTCGTGGGCTCCAGCCATCGCGCACTTCACCAGGACAGCCGCCGGCGAACCTGCTGGACAGCCCGTTCCTGGGAAGAGCCGCCGAGTTCGGCACCTTGATCGAGTGCTACCTGCACGCCCAAGGGGGACAGCCCCAGCTGGCGGTGCTCCAGGGGGAAACCGGGATCGGCAAGACGCGCCTGGCCAGCGAATTTCTCGGCTGGGCCCAGGCGCAGGGAGCCGATGTGCTGGTGGGGCGAGCCCTGAACACCGAGAGACAGCTCCCGTATCAGCCCCTCATCGATGTCCTGCGCCTGAACCTGGAGCAAGAACCTGCCCCTGGTAATCTCCTGAGCGCTGTCTGGCTGGCCGAACTCTCCCGCTTGCTGCCCGAACTGCGCGACCGCCATCCCGAACTGCCCGTTCCCGCGACCGATGAAGAGCTCGGGCACAATCGCCTGTTCGAGGCCATAGCCCGTCTCGTCCAGACCTGGGCCGCGCGGCGTCCCCTGGTTTTCTTCCTCGATGACATGCAGTGGGCGGATACAGCGACGCTCGACCTGCTGCTCTACCTGGCACGGAGCCTGGCCGACGAGGGCGCA
>WNEY01003401.1_pt1 | contig 11946 bp, 5 predicted proteins | sample 5400531 | NCBI WGS metagenome assembly WNEY01 (sample SAMN13153338, study PRJNA577476) | soil metagenome | isolation source: 200 cm saprolite under Douglas fir tree site 1 | place: USA:California | collected 2015-04-18
TGAATGCGGCGGAGTTCCTCTACGAGACGCGCCTCCCTCCCGATCCCGAGTACACGTTCAAGCACGCGCTCACCCACGAAGTGACGTACGGGACCATGCTCGAGGACCGGCGCACGGATCTCCACGGCCGCGTCGTCGGTGCCATCGAACGCCTCCATCCGGATCGGCTGACCGAGCACGTCGAGCGGCTCGCTCACCACGCCGTGCGAGGCGAGGTGTGGGAGAAGGCCGTCACGTATCTCCGTCAAGCCGGGAGCAAGGCCCTGACGCGCTCGGCCACCAACCGTGAAGCGGCGATGTGCTTCGAGCAGGCGCTGACGGCGCTCGGGCATCGGCCCGAGAGCCGCGAGACGCTGGAGCTCGCCATCGATCTTCGCATCGATCTCAAAGCGTCCATTCTCGTCTTCGGAGAATTCGACCGCGTCATCCGGTCCCTTCGCGAAGGCGAGCGCCTGGCCACGACGCTCGGCGATCCACGGCGACTGTGCCAGCTCTACATGCACATGTGTCAAGCGCTGGTGCTCGCCGGGAATCCGACGGAGGCGCTCGCGTTCGGTCGGAAGGCCCTGGCGCTCGTCGAATCGGTCGAGGATCTCGCAATCAAGGTGGCGGCGAATCTCTACTTCAGCTCGGCGCTCTTGTGGACGGGCGCACTGCGAGAGGCCGAGGATCTTCTTCTGAAGGTGCTGAAGGTGCTCGACGGTGAGCTGAGCCGGCAGCGGTTCGCCCACACCGGATTTCCCGCCGTGACGGCGCGCAGCTATTTGACCCTGGTGTACGCCGACCTCGGACGGTTCGACGAAGGTATCGCGTGCGGCGAGGAAGGCATCCAGCTCGCCGAAGCGGTCGATCATCCGTACTTCGTCCTGGCTGTCACCGTGTATCTCGCGCAGCTCCAGGTCGCGAGAGGCGCGTTTGGTGAGGCCGTCGGCTTGCTGGAGCGCACGGCGCCGCTGGCGCGCGATCGCAGCCTCTTTTCCCTGGTCCACGCTGGAACTCAGGGGTACGCGTATGCGTTCTCGGGGCGGCCGGCCGAGGGCATCCCGTTGCTCGAGGAGAGCCTACGCGCCCTCGAAGCCATGGGACACACGGTGGGACAGTCGGTCCAGTTCGTCTATCTCGGCGCAGCGTACGCGCTCACCGATCGGCTCGACGACGCTCTCGCGGCGGCCGGGCGCGCCCTCACCGTCTCGCGCGACCACGGTCACCGTAACGCCGAGGCCAAGGCTCTCCGGCTCCTCGGCGATATCTCAGCCCGCCGCGATTCGATGGAGGGAGCCGAGCGTCATTATGGCGATGCGCTCGGACTCGCCGAAGAGCTCGAGATCCGCCCACTCATCGCGCACTGCCACGCCGGTCTCGGACGGCTCTTCGAGCGCGCGGGCCAGCGCGAAGAAGCACGCCGGCATCTCACCGCCGCAACGGCGATGTATCGCGAGATGGACATGACGTACTGGCTCGAAAAGGTCAGCGACGGGTGACGGCCCTCGCGGACATCGTCGGCGACAGCGCCGGCATCCGGCGGCTGCGGGACCAGCTCGATCTGATCCTCAAGCGCGCAGCGACGGCGCCGCGCCCCCCGTCGATCCTTCTTCGCGGCGAGACCGGCACCGGCAAGGGGCTCGTCGCGCGTACGCTCCATCGCGCGGGCCCACGGGCGCGCGGGCCGTTCGTCGACCTCAACTGCGCGGCGATTCCCGGCAACCTGCTCGAAGCAGAGCTGTTCGGCTACGAGCGCGGCGCGTTCACCGATGCGCGCGAAGCCAAGCCGGGCCTCTTTCAGCTCGCGCATCGCGGGACGCTCTTCCTCGACGAGATCGGCATGCTCGCGCCCGCGCTGCAAGCGAAGCTGCTGAAGGTGCTCGAGGACGGGGTCGTCCGCCGTCTCGGCGCCACGCGCGCTGAGCGGGTCGACGTGTGGATCGTGTCGGCCACCAACGAAGACCTGTCGGAAGCGATACGCGCGCGAAGGTTCCGCGAAGACCTCTACCATCGTCTCGCGTTGCTCTCGCTCGAGCTGCCGCCGCTGCGAGAGCGCGGCGAGGACATCCTGCGGCTCGCGGAACGATTCCTCGCGCGGGCGTGCGCCGACTACGGTCTGCCGCCGAAGACCTTCGCCCGTGATGCGCGCGCCGCGATCGCTGCGTACGCGTGGCCGGGCAACGTGCGGGAGCTCGGCAACATCATCGAGCGCGTCGCGCTGCTCGCCGACGAGTCGGTCGTGACGGCGGCCGTGCTGGCGCTGCCCGTGACGGCCCCGGTCGCGGAGCCGCCCGACACGGAGCCGGTGCCGTCGCAGTCGTCACGTGACCAGATGCGTGCCCACCTGCTCGACGTGCTCACCGAGACGGGCTGGAACATTTCGCAGACCGCTGTGCGTCTGGGCGTTGCGCGGAACACGGTCCTCGCGCGCATCACGCGCTTCGGATTGAACAGATCCGCGGCGCCCCAAACCACGACATCTCGGGCCCGCGACGAGCGGGTTGCGGAGGCGCCGCCGTCGACCAATGCGCCGGTCCCGCCCGTCGCGGCGTCGAGAGCAGCCTGGGAGCAACGCCGGCCGGCGCTGCTCCGTGTAGACCTTATCGAGGCGCGCGGCGCGCTCGATAACATGATCGGCAAGGTCGAGACGTTCGGCGGCGAGATCGTCGAGCTGGGCCGCAGCGCCTTTGTGGCCGCCTTCGGCCTGGAAGCCGTCGAAGACGCGCCGGTGCGAGCGGCGTTAGCGGCCCTCGCAATCCTGAAAGCGGCGGAACGCGCGAAGGGCGACGGCGGCGCGGGAGTGCGCGTGAAGATCGTCGTGCATGTCGCGCCGGTTCTGGTGAATCAGCTCCACGGCGCCGGAACCATCGATCTCGAGAGCAGACGGGCGGCGTGGACGACGCTCGAGGCGCTCACGGGCCTCGATCAGGTCGACACCATCGTCGTGAGCGAGGCGGCGGCGCCATTTCTCGACCGCCGGTTCGAGCTCACGCCCGCGGCGCCGGGTGATGCGCGCGCGGTCCCGTTCCGGCGGCTGACGCGACGCGAACCCACCGGATTCGGATTGGGCGGGCGCCCGCTCAGCCGGTTCGTCGGCCGCGCCGCGGAGCTGCAGCTCGTGACTGATCTGCTGTCCAGGGCCAGGCGCGCTCAGGGGCAGGTGATCGGGATCGTCGGAGAGCCGGGTGTGGGCAAGTCACGCTTCACGTACGAGCTCACGCGTCTCGACGCGACGCAAGGCTGGCGCGTGCTCGGCTGCAGCGGCGTATCCCACGGATCGGCGACGCCCTGGCTGCCGATCAGCGATCTACTGCGACGGTACTTCGGGGTCGAGGACGCCGATGAGCCGGAGATGATCCGCGGAAAGGTCACGGAGACGATTTTGTCCCGCCACGAGGGACTGAAGCCATTCGTCACGCCGCTGCTCTCGCTGCTGGATCTCACCGTCGACGATCCGTCGTGGGGAAATCTCGATCCACCGCAGCAGCGCCGACAGATCCAGGATGCGATCAAACGTCTCTTGCTGGACGAGAGCCGGATTCAGCCGCTCTTGTTGCTGGTCGAAGACCTGCAATGGGTCGACACCGAAACGCAGGCCCTGCTCGACGGCCTGGTCGAGAGCCTGCCCACGGCCCGGGTGCTCTTCCTGGCCAACTACCGGCCCGAGTACCAGCATCGCTGGGGAAGCAAGACCTACTACAGCCAGCTGCGGCTCGACGCGCTCCCGCCCGAGCGTGCGGTCGAGCTCCTCCATGCCCTCTTGGGCGACGACCCGGGGCTGGAGCCGCTCAAGCGCCTGCTGGTCAAGCGCGGCAATCCCTTCTTCATCGAGGAGAGCACGCGGGGGCTGGTGGAAACGGGCGCGCTCATCGGGGAGCGCGGCGCGTACCGCCTGACCCGGCCACTCCACACGATCGAGGTCCCGGCCACCGTGCAAATCATCCTCGCGGCCCGCATCGAGCGGCTGTCCGCGGACGACAAGCAGCTGCTGCAGACCGCTTCGGTCATCGGCAAGGACGTGCCCTTCGTGCTGCTCCATGCCGTGGTGCAGGCGCTGGAGGAGGAGGTGCAGCGGGGGCTCACGCATCTGCAGGCGGCGGAGTTTCTCTACGAGACGCGGCTCTTTCCGGATCCCGAGTACACCTTCAAGCACGCACTGACTCATGACGTCACCTATGGCACGTTGCTCGAGGACCGGCGCAACGCACTTCACGCGCGCATCGTCGGCGCCATCGAACGTGCCTACCCGGACCGGCTGACCGAGCACGTCGAGCGGCTCGCCCATCATGCCGCGCGGGGCGAACTGTGGGAGCAGGCGGTCACGTACCTGCGTCAGGCCGGCGCCAAGGCACTCGCGCGATCGGCGAACCGCGAAGCCGCAGGGTACTTCGAGCAGGCGCTGACGGCCCTGCAACGCTTGCCCGAGACCCGCGAGAGGCTGGAGCAGGCCATCGATCTTCGCTTCGATCTGAGAACTGCACTCTTCCCGCTCGGCGAATTCGAGCGGACGCTCGGCTTTCTCCGCGAAGCCGAGGCCCTGGCGAGGACGCTCGACGATCAACGGCGACTCAGCCGGCTGTCCGTCTATCTGTGCCAACACTTCATCTTGACTGGCCATCCGGAGGAAGCGCTCGGGTTCGGCCAGAACGCCCAGGCCATCGCGGACTCGCTTCGAGATGTTTCGCTCCAGGTGACGGGAACACTCTACTTCGGCGCGGCCTGCCTCTACGTGGGTGACTATCGACAGGCCGAGGATCGTCTCCTCAACGTCCTGCAGTTGCTCGAAGGTGACCTGAGCCGGGAACGCCTTGGCCTCGCCGGATTTCCTGTCCTGATGGCCCGCAGCTATTTGACGTGGACTCTCGCCGACCAGGGAAAGTTCATGGAAGGGATCGTCCAGAGCCAGGAAGGCCTCCGCTTCGCCGAGCCGCTCGATCACCCCTACAGCCTGGTCGCCACGTACTGGACTCTGGCCTGTCTCCACATCACGAGGGGAGAGCTCGGCGATGCCGTCCGCCTGCTCGAACGCGGGCTGACGCTGAGTCGCGAGTGGAACCTGACCTTCTTTTCCGTGCAACAGACGGCGACTTTGGGCTACGCCTACACGCTCTCCGGGCGAATGGGTGAAGGCATCCCGTTGCTGGAGCACGCGCTGAGCGCCGGTGAGACGATGGGATTCGCGATTTATCAGCCGCTCTACCTGGTGTATCTGGGCGAAGCGTACGTCCTCGCCGACCGGCTCGAGGACGCGCTCGACTTCGCCGGGCGAGCCCTGACCCTTGCCCGCGAGCGCGGTCAACGCGGCTGCGAGGCGTTGGCCCTGCGGCTCCTCGGCGAGGCCACCTCCCGGCGCGGACCTCCGGAGCACGCTGAGGGCCACTACGGGGACGCGCTCGCGCTCGCCGAGGAGCTCGGAATGCGGCCACTCATCGCTCACTGCCACGCCGGTCTCGGACGACTCTGCGAGCGCGCGGGCAAGCGCGAAGAAGCCCGCCGGCATTTCACCACCGCACAGGCGATGTATCGCGAGATGGACATGCCGTACTGGCTCGAGAAGGTCAGCGACGGGTGACCACTCTCGCGGAGATCATCGGCGACAGCGCCGGGATCCGCCGATTGCGCGAGCAGCTCGAACATGTCCTGAAGCGCGCCGCGGCAGCGCCGCGCCCACCAGCCATCCTCCTGCGCGGCGAGACGGGCACGGGCAAGGGCCTCTTCGCGAGGACGATCCATCGCGCCGGCCCGCGGGCTCGTGGCCCGTTCGTCGACCTCAACTGCGCGGCGATTCCCGCGAATCTTCTCGAAGCCGAGCTCTTCGGGTATGAGCGCGGAGCGTTCACGGGCGCGAACCAGGCGAAGCCGGGCCTCTTCCAGCTCGCGCATCACGGGATGCTCTTTCTCGACGAGATCGGGATGCTTTCGCCCGCGCTGCAGGCGAAGCTCCTGAAGGTCCTCGAGGATGGTGTCGTGCGCCGGCTCGGCGGGACACGTCCCGAGTCCGTCGATGCGTGGATCGTGTCTGCCACCAACGAAGATCTGACGGAGGCGATGCGGGCGCGGAGGTTCCGCGAAGATCTCTACCATCGTCTCGCGTTGCTCTCGCTCGAGCTTCCGCCGCTGCGCGAGCGCGGCGCGGATATCCTCCTGCTCGCGGAACGATTCCTCTCACGCGCGTGCGCCGACTACGGTCTGCCTTCCAAGACATTCGCCCGTGATGCGAGGGCGGCGCTGGCCGCGTACGACTGGCCGGGCAACGTGCGAGAGCTCGGCAACGTGATCGAACGCGCCGTACTGCTCTCCGACGAATCGGTCGTGACCGCTGCCATGCTCGCGCTGCCAATGACGGCCCCTGTCGATGACCCGCGCGAGACAGAGGCTGCGCCGCCGCGGTCGTCCCGCGAGCAGATGCGCACGCACCTGCTCGAGCTGCTCACGGAGACGGGCTGGAACATCTCGCAGACCGCGGTGCGTCTCGGCGTCGCGCGCAACACTGTGCTCGCGCGCATCGAGCGCTTCGGGCTGAAAAGATCCGCGGCCGCCGCGCCCGCCGAATCTCGAGAGGGCGCTGCGACACACATGACGCCGGCGCCTGCACCAACCGACGTCGCGGTCTCGCGCATCTCAACGTCGCGCGCGGCGTGGGAGCCGCGCCGCATCGCGCTGCTTCGCGTCGACGTCGACGGAAGCCGTCACCTCGACGCGCTCGTCGCCAAGGTCGAGACGTTCGGCGGCTATGTCGTCGAGCGCGGTCGCAGTGCGCTCGTGGCGGCGTTCGGCCTGGAAGCGATCGAGGACGCGCCGGCGCGCGCTGCGCTCGGGGCGTTGGCGATCCTGAAGGCGAGCGAGCGTGCGAAGAGCGACGACGGCGCGGGACCGCGCGCAAAGATCGCGGTGCACGTCGCGCCAGTCCTGGTGAGTCAGCATCAGGGCGCTCCCACCATCGATTTGGAGAGCAAGCAGGCGGTCTGGGCGACGATCGAAGCGTTGGCCGGGCTCGATGCGTTCGACACGATTGTCGTCAGCGAGGCGGCAGTGCCGTTTCTCGAACGCCGGTTCGAGATCAGTTCGGCATCGGTGAACGACGCGATCCCATTCCGGCGCCTGACGCGACGCGAGCCCACCGGGTTCGGATTGGGCGGCCGCCCGCTGAGCCGGTTCGTTGGTCGCGACGCCGATCTCCAGCTCGTGAGCGATCGCGTGGCGGAGGCAGCCCGGGGGCACGGACAGGTGATCGGGATCGTCGGGGAGCCGGGCGTCGGCAAATCGCGCTTCGCGTACGAGCTCACGCGCATCGAGGCAACGCATGACTGGCGCGTCCTTCGCTGCGGCGGGGTCTCACACGGATCGACGACGCCGTTTCTCGCGGTCGGCGATCTTCTGAGGCGCTACTTCGCGATTGACGATGCCGACGGGCCGGAAGCGATGCGTGAAAAGGTCACGGAGACGATTCTGTCCCGCCACGAAGAGCCAAAAGCATTGCTCGCGCCGCTGCTCTCGCTGCTCGATATCGTCGTCGACGATCCGGCGTGGAGGAATCTCGATTCCCCGCAGCAGCGTCAACGGATCCAGGAAGCGGTGAAGCACCTACTGCGCGACGAGAGCCGGATGCAGCCGCTCGTGGTGATCGTCGAAGACTTGCACTGGATCGATGCCGAGACGCAGGTCGTGCTCGACGGTCTCGTCGAAACCCTGCCCACGGCTCGGTTGCTTCTGGTCGTCACCTACCGACCCGAGTACGAGCATCGGTGGGGGAGCAAGACGTACTACAGCCAACTGCGGCTCGGTGCGCTCTCGCCTGAGAGTGCGGGCGAGCTCCTCGATGCGGTTCTTGGTGAGGACTCGGCGCTGGAACCCCTCAAGCGATTGCTGGTCAGACGCGGGAACCCCTTCTTCATCGAGGAGAGCATCCGGGCGCTCGTCGAAACCGGCGCGCTTGTCGGCGAGCGCGGCGCGTATCGACTGGCGCGACCGATTCAAGGCATCGAGATCCCGGCGACCGTGCAGATCATCCTCGCGTCCCGGATCGAGCGGTTGTCCGCGGCCGACAAACAATTGCTCCAGACGGCATCGGTTATCGGCAAGGATGTGCCTGTCGTGCTGCTGCACGCCGTCGCGGGCGCGGACGAAGATGGCGTACAGCGCGGACTCGCGCGCTTGCGAGCGGCCGAGTTTCTGTACGAGACGCGGTTCTTTCCAGACGCCGAGTACACCTTCAAGCACGCGCTCACTCATGAGGTCACCTACGGCACCCTGCTCGACGACCGGCGTCAAGATCTCCACGCACGCATCGTCGGCGCGATCGAACGTAGCTATCCGGACCGGCTGAGCGAGCACGTCGAGCGACTGGCTCACCACGCGGCGCGAGGACAGTTGTGGGAGCGTGCCATCACGTATCTCCAGCAAGCCGGCGTCAAGGCGGCAACGCGGGCGGGCTACCGGCAAGCGGCGACATGTTTCGAGCAGGCGCTGGCTGCGCTTGAACATCTGCCCGACGGCGTCTCCACGTCGAAATGCGCCATCGAACTTCGCCTGGACCTGAAAGGTGCGCTCTTTCCGCTCGGCGAATTCGCCCGGATCTTCGAGTATCTCCGCGGCGCCGAACGCTTCGCCTTATCGCTCGACGATCGAAGACCTCTTTGTCGGCTGTACACCGATCTTTGTCATACCGTCGGGCTCGCGGGGCATCCGAAAGAGGCAATCGTGTTCGGCGAAAAATCCCGAGCGATCGCCGAGTCGCTTGGAGATGTTCCGCTTCAAGTGATGGCGAATACGTACCTTGGGGGAGCGTACCTCCGGACAGGGGACTATCGACGTGCCGAGGATCTTCTCGCACGGGTGTTGCACTTGCTCGAAGAGTCGGACGGAGTCGCCGTAACCGGATCTGCTGCCGCGACTGTGCGCGGCTATTTGACGATGATCTTCGCCGACTGGGGACAGTTCGAGCAGGCGGTCACACATGGACGGGAAGGTGTCCGCCTCGCCGAGCAACGCAACCAGCCGGTCGCCCTGGCCAACATTTGGTGGCTTATCGCCTATGTCCACGTGGAGAGACGAGAGATCCAGGACGCCGTCGGCCTGTTCGAACGCGGGCTGGCGGTGAGTCGTGAATGGGATCTGTCGAACTTCGTCGTGTTTTACTCAACGGGCCTGGGCTACGCGTACGCGCTTTCAGGGCGAGTGGCTGAAGGTATCCCGCTGCTGGAGCGCGCGGTGAGCGCCTACGCGACGATGGGACATCGATTCAGCCATGCGATCGCCACGGCGTATCTGGGTGAAGCGTACTTACTTGCGGGTCGGCTCGACGACGCGCTCGAATTCGCGGGCCGAGCGCTGACCATGGCCCGCGAGTGGGATCTCCGCTGCTGGGCGGCGAGGGCGCTCCATCTTCTCGGCGTCGTCACGGCTCAGCGTGGTTCCCTGGGGCACGCTGAGCGCCACTTCCGCGACGCGCTCGCGCTCGCCGACGAGCTCGGCATGCGACCGCTCGTCGCGCACTGCCACGCCGGCCTCGGGCGGCTCGTCGAGCGCGCGGGCAAGGACGAAGAAGGGCGGCAACATCTCACGACCGCCAGGACAATGTACCGCGAAATGAGGATGACGTACTGGCTTGAGAAAGTCAGTCCCGCGTGACCGCACTCGCGGATGTCATCGGTGACAGCGCTGGAATCCGGGCGACCTGCTTTGGGAGACAGTCCGGCATTGTAGGGTTAGTTCTGAGATGTTGAGAGACGAAGGTGTACCACGAGGCGTTCAGATCGGCGGGATTGCGTCAGGGGAGCGTCGAACTCTCCTCTCGTGATCCGGAGCTGGGCCCACGCCATCACACTGACCGAACGCGGGCTGGCGGTGAGCGCCGACGTGCCCCTCTTTTCACTGAGCCACACGGCAAGCCTCGGGCACGCGTACGCATGCTCGGGGCGGACGGCCGAGGGCATCGCGTTGATGGAGCGCGTGTCGAGCGCTTTCGAGGCGACGGGCAACGTACCACTCGCGGCGATCGTCGTCCAGGTGATGCTCGGCGAAGCGTACGTGCTCGCCAACCGGCTCGACGACGCTCTTGCCGTGGTCGGGCGAGTCTTGACCAATAGCCGCGAGTACGGCCACCGCAACGCGGAGGTGAAGGCCCTCAGGCTCCTCGGTGACATCGCGGCCCGCCGTGATTCCCCCGGCGGCGCCGAAGGCCACTACCGTGAGGCGCTCGCGCTCGCCGAGGCGCTTGGAATGCGCCCGCTCGTCGCGCACTGCCACGCTGGTCTCTGGAAGCTCTTCGAGCGCATGGGCAAGCGCGAAGAAGCGAGCCGGCATCAGACGGCGGCGGCGACGATGTACGGCGAGATGAAGATGACGTACTGGCTTGAGAAGGTCAGCACGGGGTGAGCGAGTCCGCGCTGCCTCCCTCCAGCATGTCGAATTTTGCTGACGCCACGCTGACGGTTTTCGCGGGATTCGCCCGGATGTTTTGGGACGCGTCGGGCAGCGCTGCGCCAGGCAAGTAGCAAATTTGTGACGTTTAAGGACAACTGGGGACACGACGCCGTAGCGCCTCTTAATCAGCGGCTCCAAGGTTGAGTCCTTGACGGCCCACCAAACTCTTCAGGGGCTTCCAGATCATCGGGAGCCCCTGAAGTGCTTCCCCTGCTACCACTTTGCTACCACTCAACCTCCAAAGGAGGGGACATCATGCGAAGAGCAGTGAAACATCCGCTGGCAGCGGTCATCGGCGTTCTGATCGTTGGATACGCGGCAACTGTGTCGCTGAGCCAGACCCGACAGACTGTCGCAGACCTAAGGGCGCTCGCTGGAACTTGGGAGGGCTCGGTGCGTGACGTTCTGGCCATTGGGGACACGGTCAAGATCACGCTGAAGATCAAGGATGACGGCTCCTATACCGGAAGCCCTTCGCGTGGCAATCCGTTTACCGGGCAACTCTCATTGAACGGTGGGCAGGTTTCGTTTCAATCCTCACGACCCGCAAACGGGACCGTAATCCTCCTCGAAGGGGACGGCAAGCGAGTCCTACGTTTCACAACGACTGAAGGCTCGACCGACTTCATTACCGTCAAATGAGGCTCAGGGGCCTCTGTGCCGTCGGCTCCTCGGGCGGCCGGTGTCCGAGTCTGTAATTTCTTTTCCCAATCTAACGCTCAAGTTCGCTCTATCGGAGACAGGATTGTATATTTTCTGCGCGCGCGCGAGTTTTTTGCTCGCGAAACTGTCAAGCCGGCCGACACCGTGGCGGCACGCACGAGTGAGAATTGCGTCGGCACTGCGAGCATCACAGGACTCTCGCCGTGAACGCCGAGCGCGTTGATGGAACTTCGTCGAGCGCGCCCCTAGATCTGCTGACCGTTGCCGCAGTTGCAGAGCCTCTGGAGATAAATCGCGCACCAGAGCCTGTGCTGCATCGGTGCCCGGCGCGCGACGCAGAACGCGCAGCCTGAGCCTTCGTGCGGATGGTCGAGCGCTATGTCATCGGCATCGTAGCCTTTCGATTCAGTCGTCACCGCCGGCGTGGCCATGTCTGTTCCTCCGTGGAATCAGTAGAGCAACTTGCGTGCCGTCAAGGGAAGGTAAGCCCAACGGGCACTTAGCAGCCTCGACCGAGTAGCTATGGACCAAGATTGTTTGCCTAAGTGAGCAGACTTTTCCGCCGGCTGGACCGGTGGTACCGTAGCGCGGTCGGCCTCGGTGACCGCGGCGCTTCACTGCCGCGCCGAGCCATGGGAGGGAATGCCAGCATGACCATCGAGAGATCGGTGCCGTCCGTCTACGCCAGGCTCGGTGTGCGCCCCGTGATCCATGCGTCGGGCACGACCACGCGTTACGGCGGCTCGCGGATGCGGCCGGAGACGATCGAAGCCATGCGCGAAGCCGCGCAGGCGCTCGTGAACATCGACGAGCTGAACGAGGCTGCCGGCGCCGCCATTGCGCGGATGCTCGGCGCCGAGGCCGCGCTGGTGACCG
>WNEY01003402.1_pt1 | contig 11944 bp, 11 predicted proteins | sample 5400531 | NCBI WGS metagenome assembly WNEY01 (sample SAMN13153338, study PRJNA577476) | soil metagenome | isolation source: 200 cm saprolite under Douglas fir tree site 1 | place: USA:California | collected 2015-04-18
GCCTGGGTGCGTCCGTCGGCGCGTTGAACCCCGTCGGTGTCGAGATCGCGATCTCGCGCGACTACACGCGGTCGGCGCGAATGATCGGGCGGGCGATCATCTCGGGGATGATCTCGTCGGGCGCGAACGTAACCGACCTGTCGGTGATGCCGGCGCCGGCCGCACGCTACTGGGCCAAGCACAACCGCATCGCGGCCATGCACGTGCAGACGTCACCGGTGGATCCGCGCTCGGCGGATATTCGCATATTCGACCAGGCCGGGTTGGACCTCGACAAGCGAAGCGAGCGCAAGCTTGAGGGCTTGTTCTTCCGCGAAGACATCCGGCGTGTGTCCCACTACGAGATGGGGCGAATCGTGCGGCGCGAAGACCAGGCCGACGGGTACGTCGCGGAGATGCTGTCGCGGCTGGATCTCGAGTCGTTGCGTGCCGCCGCCTTCAAGGTGGTCGTCGACTACAACAACGGCGCCGCGGGCGCGCTGCTGCCGCGCGTCCTGCAGGAGATGAACTGCGACGTCATTCCGCTGAACGCGTCGCCGGCGGAGATCGTGGCCGAGGAGAACCAGGCCGCATTTGACGCGCATCTGCTCGAGATCGGGACGATCGTCTCGGCCGTGAAAGCGAAGCTGGGCGTGTTCATCGATCGTCCGGGCGAGCGGTGCTTCTGGATCGATGAGACTGGCGCCGTCCTGGATCACACGGCGGCGTTTGCGGTTTTGGCGCAGCTCGCTCTTGCCGGTCGCTCGGGGATTTTGCTCGGGCCCGCGTCCGCGTCTCTGGCGTTCTCTTTGATCGCCGAAGAGCTCGGGTCGCGCTTTGTGCCGACGAAGATCACGCCAGGTGCGGTGCTGCGCGCGGCCCAGCATGCCGAGACGGTGATGGCGTCCGATGGGGGAGGCGGCTACTGCTGGCCGGACTTCGCGGTGTCGTTCGACGCGTTGTTCAGCACCGTGCGCGTTCTCGAGATGCTTGCGAAGACGCGTGGGAGCCTGTCTTCATTGCGTGCGCGTATCCCTGAGGTTGCGCATGAGTCGGCCGTGGTGTTCTGCCCGTGGGACGTGAAGGGGCGCGTGATGCGGGCGATGATGGAGAGGCACCTGCGCGACCGCGTCGACTTGACGGACGGCGTGAAGGTGTTCTTCGACGACGGGTGGGTGCTGGTGGTGCCGGACGCGGACCGTCCCGAGTACCACGTCATCGCCTCGACGCGGGATGCGGCGCGGTCGCGCGCGCTCGTTGAGGAGTACTCGGGGTTGGTGCGGTCGGTGGTGGAGGAGATGGCGCCCCAGGTCGAGGCGGTCGTCGAAACGTAGAATCGGGAGCCGTCCGCGCGGGAGTAGCTCACCTGGTAGAGCGCAACCTTCCCAAGGTTGAGGTAGCGGGTTCGAGCCCCGTCTCCCGCTCCAGCTTCAGCTCGGAGCCCACCACCGGTCCTCACTCACGCGCCTGAGCGCGTCGGGCAGACCAGCCGAATGCTCACCGATCCTATCGAGATAGTCATCGTCCAGTCTGCGGGTGTAGCGAGGAAGCCCAAAGACCTCGGCCGCTAGTCGACGCGGATCGGCGATGCCCGCACCAGCGCCGGCGGCCAGGATGCGCCAGCCCCGCACGTGCTCTTCCGACCGGAAGAGGTTCATCTGGTCTCAAGCCAATGGGTATTGGCCGCGCCATTTCGAAACTGGCACGTTGATGTGGGCAACAACATCGTCGGGCGTAATGGAGATCATTTCGCCACCGCGCATGGCGAGGCTGATCGGGTCGCCGCAGTCGAGGCAGAGCGAATCGACCCGCACCTCGCGGTCAGGGAAGAGCCAGCTCACCGCCAGCGACTCCAGCCCGCACTGGGCGTAGCCGTGGAGTGCGCCGTCGACCGAAATCCTGTACAGGGTTGGGAGGCTGGAGAAAGGGGCGAAAGACGCGATGAGGTCGGTGCCGGGGTGGAGCCACAGCGGCAGCCCCATGCCGACCACCTCATGAAGCACCGTGCGGGCGTGATCGGTCGGCCAGCCCAAGGCCATCGCGATGTCCACATAGTGCGGCGCGACTCCCGCTTGGACGTAACCGGCGAGAACCTGATGGTAGAGGCGCGCTCGGTCGCTTGGCATTGGCCAAGCCTATAACGAAAAAGATTCAGGGCAGACAGTAGCCGACCAGAACGCCCTGCCAGGTGTCGGTGGCGAGCCTGTAGATGAATTCGACGTTGTGCTTGGTAGCGGGGGCGCCAATCCCCGTCTCCCGCTCCACACCTTGATGGTTTCATCGCCAGCGGCAATGCTGCCGCTTCAGCCGCAGTTGATCTCTCCCTGGACCGAAACTGAATCGTGATACTTCGGATCATCCGACGAAATCGTGCCGCTGAGCGACCTGTGCCAAGTATCGTCGTTGATCGCGTTGGTGCTGACTCGGCCCAGATACTCATGACCTGGCGATATCTGCAAATTCAGCTCCGATTGATCGTTGGGGGTCAGCTCGAACAACAAATTGAAGGACCAAACCTGGGGCGCGGTCGGATGTGGGACGTAGTGGCCGCCCGCATAGAACCTGGCCCCCGCAACGGCAACGGAGCAACTGCCGTTGCTGGTACTGAAATGGAGAGCTTGCCCGCCCGAAATCGCGATATCGATTGTGCCTGTCAATTTTGGAGGCTGAGGGTTCGGGGTTATCAGCCGCTGGCCGTGGACGATGTAGTTCTCAAATGAATAAACCGGCCATCCGATATGTGTTCCGCCTTTGAGATAAACATCGACATCGAGAATCTCGCCGGTGGCGCGGTCGATCGTCATCTTCCAGCTACACCAACCGTCGCATCCATCGGGGCTGCCGTCGATCGCAACCGAACCCGACCACTGCAGCCTGTCAAAGCCATACTGCTTCACGATCGGGAAGAAAACGTCGGCACACTGGGGAATAGAGCCACACATGGGATACGGCTGATTGGTTGTCGTCTGGGTGAGCGTGAAGCCAACACACGGATTCACTACCTCCTCGCAGTTGGCTTCGCCATCTGCGTCGGGCACTACGAAAACCGAGGTTGCCGCGCGGAAGTTGGCAATACCCTGCTGGACCCACTGGGCCGGCGTCAGATTTGCCTTGTCCGTCGAACAGGCCGAGAGGACGATGCAGAGTGGTACGACTACAGCAATAGCCGCGTAGAACCTACGCTGGTTTGAAGGGTTCGCCATCGTCGGGCAGCAGTTTAAGTTGGGTGAGCGCTTACCTCGCCATTACTTCCGCTTCCACCACGGCTCAGGTTCCGATCACGCCCAATACCATTCGTTCGTGATCTCAGCCAGGCTCGCCGGGCAGCCTGAATGAAGGAGGCCAGGGCCCGCCACGCAAGGGCCAGGGCCGAGGCCCAGCCGGAGCCGGACCGCATCGACGCGTCGATCCTCGTCGTCGACGATGAGGCGATGCTTCGAAAGGTCGTCGGCCGTGGGCTCACGGCAGCCGGATGCACGGTTACGTATGCGGCCGACGGTGAGGAGGCGCTCGCGATGCTGAGCGAGGCGACTCCCGACCTGGTGATCAGCGATGTGACCATGCCCCGTGTGAACGGGTTCGAGCTCCTGAGGCGCGTTCGCTCGCAGGCCACGACCAAGGCTCTGCCGGTGATCCTGCTCACAGGCCGCGGTGACACCGAGGACATCGTCGCGGGGATGGGCCTTGGCGCCGACGACTACCTGGTCAAACCGTTCGCCCTCCGTGAGCTGTTGGCTCGAGTGCGAGCGAAGATCGAACGCCCTCCGGTGCCGGCGTCGAGCCTCGTGCCGGACGTGCAGGCGGGCGTGCTCTCCGAAGCACAGTTTGCCGTTGAGCTTGGTCGCGAGGTCACGCGCGCCCAGAAGAGCAACCGACGGGGCGTCATCGCCCTGATCGGCCTGCATGAGCTCCAGCCATTGCGCACGAGATTCTCGTCGCGGGTGGAGGCCGAGATCGAGCGCCAGACGGCCGCCGTCATCATGCGTCGAGCCGAACCCCTGGACGTGCTCGGCCGCGACGCCCAGGGACGTTTCACGCTCCTGCTGCCGGAGACGGTGGTGGCCGACGCGCAAAGCCGGCTCACCGAGGTGATGGAGACGATCGGCGCGCACGAGTTCAGGGCCGGCGGCGAGGTCTTCCAGCTCACCCCCGTCGTGGGTTTCGTGGAGTTCGGCGTCGAATCCGATGCCCGCGAGCTCGAAGAGCGCTGCTCAGTCGCCCTCGAGCATGCGGAGCTGCAGCTTGATCTTCGACCGGTCCTCTACACGCCGACGATGCGCCCACTATCGCGGCCGGTGAAACCGGCCACGGGCCCTGGCGTGCTGCGTTTGCTGGTCAGCGTCCCCGCCCAGATACTGATCACGCAGCTGCTGGCGATTGCGTTCCCGCTGGCGGTCTACCTGCTCCTGGACACGTTCGGGATCAACATCGTCCCCGTCGCCTACATCGTGGTCGTGATCGCGCTGCTCGTGACTGCAATTCTCATCTGGACCGAGGGCCTGCTCGCGCTTCGGCCCAAGCACCCGCCGCACCTTCCTGAGCACCGCTACGCACCCGCGACGGCGATCATCGCCGCCTACCTGCCCAATGAGGCGGCGACCATCGTGGAGACCATCCGATCGTTCCAGCGGATCGACTACCCGGCCGGCCTCCAGATAGTGCTTGCATACAACACTCCGAAAACGATGCCGGTGGAACTGACACTTGCCGAGATGGCGCGTGTCGACCCGCGCCTCAAGGTGATTCGCGTCGAAGGCAGCGAGTCCAAAGCCCAGAACGTGAACGCCGCGCTGTCCGAGGTCACAGGCGAGTTCATCGGCATATTCGACGCCGACCACCATCCAGAGCCGAATGGATTTCGGAGGGCATGGCGCTGGCTGGACTCGGGATACGACGTCGTCCAGGGTCACTGCGCGGTCCGCAACGGGGACGAGACCTGGGTGTCGCGGATGGTGGCTGTCGAGTTCGAGGCCATTTACGCGGTCAGCCACCCTGGGCGCGCGCGGTTGCACGGTTTCGGGATCTTCGGAGGTTCGAACGGCTACTGGAAAGCACATCTCCTCCACGAGATCCGGATGCACGCTTTCATGCTCACCGAGGACATCGACTCGTCGATCCGGGCCCTGCTCGAAGGACGCCGGATCGCGTCCGATCCTTTGCTCGTCTCACGTGAGCTCGCCCCGGTCACGCTGCGCGCGCTCTGGAACCAGAGGATGCGGTGGGCTCAGGGCTGGTTCCAGGTGTCATATCGCTACATCTGGAAGGGCCTGGCGTCGCGGCGACTGACGTTGCGGCAGAAGCTGGGGTTGATCCAGCTGCTGACCTGGCGTGAGCTCTACCCATGGATCGCCAACCAGATGGTGCCGATCGTCATCTTCTGGACGATCAAGTACGGCGGCCTGGCCAGGATCGACTGGCTCGTTCCGATCTTCGTGATGACCACCATCTTCACGCTCGGCACCGGCCCAGCCCAGACGCTCCTTGCCTGGCGACTCGCCAATCGCGACATCCGTCGCCACGCCGGCTGGTTCCTCTACTACCTGGTGATGAGCAGCCTCTTCTACACCGCGTTCAAAAACCTGATCGCGGTGGTGGCGCAGGTCAACGAGGCGCTGCAGCAGCGCAGATGGATGGTGACGCCAAGGACCGCTCGAGTCGCCGCCACCAAAGCGCAGGCCGAGACGTCGGCAACCGGGCGCTGAGACTAGCGTTCAGCTCAGATCCAAAAGCCGCGGGAAGAATTCGCGTACCGCGGCGGAGTCGACGCCGTCGCGGCCGCGCCAGAACGGGACCGGGTACATCCAGTTGCTCTTAGGCTCGGGGGCGTCCGGCCGGGCCTGAGGATCGATCCAGCCGGTTCGGAACGAAGCCTGGGCACTCGGCTCGAGCACACCGATTGCGACCAGCGTCGTGACCAGGTGACGGCGCTCGGATTCGTTGGAGGCAGGACTTACCTTCCGCAGAACGCCAACAAGGCCGTTGGGTCGAAGTTCCGGATCCGCCGCCGACGCATCACTGACGGCGCCCAGCAGGTCGCGCAGCGCCTCCCAATCAGCAGCCGAGGCAGCGGGATGGTCACCGGCTGCGAACTGCTCCAGGTCGAACGCGATGTAGTACGGATCGTTGATCCAGACACCGCCCCAACGGTGTCGCTCGAAACTGAAGCGATTCCAGTCCGCCGGCTGAGAGGCGAAGGCCGCCGCCCCGCACACGTCGCAGATCGCAGCCTTGTCGAAATGGCGCTGGGGGAAGGTGTGGATGGGCATCGCACGCCCAATGACGTAGCTGGCGATCGCGGACCTGAGTTCGAGTCGACGAGAGGAGAGGCTGGAGACAAAGGCTTCAACCACGTCGTGGAGCGGTATGCGACGCACCAGGCTCCTGATCCGCAAAGGGAGTTGATCGTGCTCGATCGTGACCGGATCAAACATCAGGCCGGCATCGCGCGCGTAGGCGAAGTCCTCGTCGGACGGCATGACACGCGGGTAGCGCCAGTGACCCGACACCCAGAAGGCCGAGTTCAGGATCTGCAGCGCTCTCGGATTGACTGGCACGTTCACGACGATAATTTCAATCCATGAACGGCGTGCACGACATGGGCGGCATGCACGGCTTCGGCCCCGTCGACATCGAGCGCGACGAGCCCGTGTTTCATTACCGCTGGGAAGGCGTCGTCCGAGTCATGATGCAGCGCACCAACGGCCGCTACTACAACCTCGACGAGTTCCGCCACGCGGTGGAGCGCATGCCGGCGGACGCATACCTGAGAGCTGTCTACTACGAGCGATGGCTCCACGCGGTCGAGACGCTGCTGCTGGAGAAGGGCGTGATCACCAAAACGGAGCTCAGTCAGGGCCGCGCCGCGCATCCCGCGCCCGAGGTCGCGCGCGACACCGAACCGCGACCCGCGTTGAAACCGCGCTTTCAACCAGGCGATCGAGTGAGGGCGCGCAACATCCACCCCCACGGCCACACGCGCCTGCCGAGATACGCGCGAGGCCGGGGTGGCGTCATCCGCAAGGTCTACGGGCCATTCCGCCTGCCCGACGCCAACGCTCACGGCGATCACAATGACTGGCAGCCCTGCTACGCCGTCGAGTTCGCGGCGCGAGAGCTCTGGGGCGACGACGCAGGGTCGGCCGACCGCGTTTGCATCGATCTTTGGGAGAGCTACCTCGAGCCGGAGGAGAAACCATGAGCCACGATCACGACCACGGCCACGACCATGACCACCACCCCGAGGCGCCGTCACCGGTCGAAGCGCGCGCCCTTGCGCTCGAGTCGCTGCTGGTAGACAAGGGACTCCTCACGTCGGAGGAGGTCGACCGCATCGTCTCGATGTACGAGCACGACATCGGCCCGATGCTCGGCGCCAAAGTCGTAGCGCGCGCGTGGGTGGACGAAAGCTACAAACAGCGGCTGCTCGAAGACGGACCCGCGGCGGTCAAGGAGCTCGGTATCGGCTACCCGCCGGCCACGCAGCTCGTGGTCGTGGAAAACAAGCAGGACGTGCACAACGTGATCGTCTGCACGCTGTGTTCGTGCTACCCGTGGCCGGTGCTCGGCCTGCCGCCCACGTGGTACAAGTCGCCACCGTACCGCTCGCGAATGGTCCGCGAGCCGCGCACAGTGCTGGGAGAGTTCGACCTCACACTGCCCGAGCAGGTCGCAGTCAACGTCTGGGACTCGAGCTCCGACGTCCGCTATATGGTCCTGCCCGAGCGCCCGGCCGGCACCGAAGGGTGGTCTGAAGAGCAGCTGGCTGAGATCGTCACGCGCGACTGCATGATCGGCGTGGCCCGCCCGCGCATCCCGGCCGAGAGCGCCGCGCGATGAGCGTCGACAACAGCGTCGCCTACCTCGACGGCGAGGCCGCTCTGCCCAGAAAGAACGGCGAGCTCGTCTTCGCGGCGCCTTGGGAAGGTCGCGCCTTCGGCGTCGCGGTGCTGCTGAGCGAAAAAGGCGCGTACGCCTGGGACGACTTCCGCACTCGCCTCGTGCAGGAGATCGCGGAAGGCGACCACACCTATTACGAGAGCTGGCTCGACGCGCTAGAGTCCCTGCTGCTCGCGCGCGGACTCGTCAACGGCGAAGAGGTGACCAGACGGGCGGAGGAATACGTCGCCCTGGAGCGCGACCCAATCTTCTAAGCAAGCCTCGCGAGTGCCGGCAGCTTCGATAATTGCCGATCAGCCGAACCGCTGTGATCGTTGAGTTCTGCAAACCCGAAGAGTGGAGGAAGACCGATGGCACGTACGCCCCTTCTGAGCCGCTTCCAGCAGCTGTTCGCCGACTTCGACGAGGCCGAGAGGTCCGGCCGATCCGTGCCCGAGGTACAGACAGAGCGCTGGAAGGCGAGCCTCAGCCGCCGCGACTTCCTCAAGGCCGGCGGCGCCACGTTCGGCGCGCTCGCCATGGGCGGGCCGCTCGCGTCCCTCGCCGCGGCCGCCTCGGCCCCGAGGATCGCGATCGTGGGCGGCGGCATCGCGGGCCTCAACGCCGCGCTGACGTTGAATGACGCCGGCATCGCATCCACCGTGTACGAGGCCTCGGGCCGCGTCGGGGGTCGCATGCACTCGGACACCACGACTTGGGACAACAAACAGACCAGTGAGCATTGCGGCGAGCTCATCGACTCCGGTCACAAGACCATCCGCGGACTGGCCAATCGCTTCAACATCCCGGTCGTCGACCTGCTCGCGGCGCAGCCTGTCGGATCGACTGAGACCGACTTCTTCCAGGGCGGCTACTACACAACCACGCAGGAAAACCAGGACTTCAACCCTGTCTGGAACGCGGTCAAGAAGGACCTGAACGCCGCGCCGTTCCCAACCACGTGGGACAACTTCACGCTGGCCGGCTTCGACCTCGACCACCTGAGCCTGTTTGACTGGATCGAAAGCCGCGTGCCCGGCGGGCACACATCACGGATGGGCCTGCTTCTGGACGTCGCCTACAACACGGAGTACGGCAACGTGACCACCCAGCAGAGCTCGCTCAACCTGATCTACCTGCTCGGCTTCCAGGCCAAGCCGGGCAACTTCAGCATCTTCGGCCTCTCCAACGAGCGGTACCACATGTTCGGAGGCAACGAGCAGCTGCCGCGCGCGATCGCGGCATATCTCCCTGCCGGTACCGTCCAGCTGAACACGGCGATGACTGGCATCGTCCTGAATGGGGACGGCACCTTCACGCTCAGCTTCACCGGCCCGAGCGGGAAGTTCAACAAGACGTTCGACCGCGTGATCATGGCCATACCGTTCTCGGTCCTGAGGACCTTGCTCCCGTCGACTTCGGCCTATCAAAAGGCCGGTTTCGACAGCCGGAAGCAGACCGCCATCACCCAGCTCGGTTATGGCGTCAACTGCAAGCTCCAACTGCAGTTCACGTCGCGTTACTGGAACCAGAACAGCCCTATCTGGGGAATCAGCAACGGGTCGACTTTCAGTGACACCGGGTACCAGAACACCTGGGACGTCACCAGGGCCCAGCCCTTCGACACCGGCATCCTCGTCGACTACACAGGAGGCGGGGTGCCGCTCGGGTCCTTCAAGGGCGATCCGACCGACCCGACCGTGGTCAGGATGTTCGCCCAGACTTTTCTGAGCCAGATCGAGCATGTATTCCCTGGCATCAGCGGCGCGTGGAATAACAAGGCGACGCTCGACGTGCCGGCCATCAATCCTTTCCTGCTGGGTTCGTACTCGTACTGGAAGGTCGGCCAGTACACGCTGTTCAGCGGATACGAGAAAGCGCGACAGCCCAATCCCGTCACTGGCAAGTGCCACTTCGCCGGCGAGCACTGCTCGCTCAACTTCCAGGGCTTCATGGAAGGTGGGGCGGAGGAGGGCGCTCGGGCCGCGAACGAGATCCTCAGCGACTACAAAGCGGACATCTTCCCCTAATCGGGTAAGCGCAGCGCTAAAGCTAGCCAGCCCATAACGACCGCGCCTGCAATGCCGGGGACGAACACCAGCCCGGCAACGCCGGTGGCGTCCCATATGGCGCCCGCGATCAGCGGGAACACGAACCCAAGCGCGTACTGGGTCGTGAACACGGCCGCGCTCATGCGCGGCACGTCGCCCGGAGCGGCAAGGCGCGGCGGCAGCGACAGCACGACGATGAACGACAGCGCCGCCGAAAACCCCAGCACGAACGCCCACGCCACCACTCCGGCGCCCGGCGTCAGCACCAGCCCGACCTGAGCTATCGCCATGAGCCCGGCCGAACCGATGAACCCCGCCCGGCCCATCAAAATCCTGTCCCACAGCGCCACCGCCGGCGCCGTGAGCAGCTGCGATCCGTTCAACACCGCCAGCGTCGGCGTGATCAGGTTGTGCCGCCCGCTCTGGTCCAGGAAGTCCGGGATGTACGCGTTGGTCGCGAAATAGACGGCTGACGCCATCCCCATCACCGCCCCGATGCGGATGACCTGGCCCTCCCGCCATGCCGGCCACCAGCGGGCAGTCGTCGGCATCGACACCGCCGATCGCCTGCGGGGTGCGGCGATCACCAGTGCCACAGCGCTGGCGACAACGATGGCCGACCACGACGCCAGCGCCCATCGCCAGTCGCCGCCGAACGCCGGCAGCACGCCGAACGGAGTCGTGAAGACCGTCGGGATGGTCTCTCCGAACAGGATCCCGTTGCTGAACACCGCGGTGGCGAGCGTGATGCGCGCCGGAAACCATTCACGGACCAGGGAGGGAAACGCAGGCTGGCTGACGGCAACCCCGATGCCCATCAGAAAGGTCGACGCGAACAGCACAGGCGTGCTCGGGCCAAAGCCGCGGAGCGCGCCGAACACTGCCACGAGGCCAAGCCCGATGGCCACGGCGCGCCGGACGCCGAGCCTGGTGATCAGCAGGGCGCCTGGCACCGCGGCCAGGGCGAAGAGGACAACCGGCAGCGACACCAGCGCGCCCACCGCTTTCTCGTCCAGGTTCAGGTCGCGGTGGATGAGCGGGATCAGCGGCGGCACCGCCAGCAGGGTCAGCCGAAGGTCCACGCCCGCGAGCCACAGCAGAAGAAGCCGAACCCACTCGACGCGCGTCAGCCTCATCGCGTCAACCCGGACGATGCATACTGGTCGCGATGTCCGGCCTGCTGATGGTCGCGGCCACTGGGCCCAACGACGCTACCCGCGCGAGCATTCCGTTCCACATCGCCGCCAACGGCGCAGGGCCGAGCAAGGTCGAGGTCGCGATCGCGTTCGCGGGCGACTCGATCGACCTGCTGAAGCCCGATGTCAGCGCCGGCGTGCGCGGAGTCGGCATCCCGCCGCTGACCGACCTCCTGACCAAGTGCGCTGCGCAGCAGGTTCGCTTCTACGTTTGAAAAGGCTGCGCTGAGGCCCGTGGGGTCTCGCAGGACATGCTTGGACCGCATTCGTCCTTCATCACGCCAGCCGACCTCGTGAGATTGACGATGGAGGCTGACCGGGTCCTCAGCTTCTAGTCGCCGAGATGGCGGCCAGGGCGCTCGGGTTCTCGAGCGACGACAGGTCGCCTGGATCGACGCCTGTGTAAACGCTTCGCACGACGCGGCGCAGGATCTTCGCGTTGCGGGTGCGCGGCAGGTCGGTTACGAAATGCACCGCGTGCGGCCGCAGCGGCTTGCCCAGCGCGCCCGCCACGAGGTCCTCCAGCTCCGTGGCAAGCTCGGCACTTGGCTCCCGGCCCGGACGCAGGATGACGAAGCACACGAGCGCCTCGCCCTTGAGCTCATCCGGCACGCCGACCGCGGCCGCCTCCGCCACCGCCGGATGGCCCACCAGCACCGACTCCACCTCCGCCGGGCCGAGCCGCTTGCCCGCGACCTTGATCGTGTCGTCCGATCGTCCCAGCACGTACCAGAGCCCGTCCTGCGGGTCGACATACGCCCAGTCGCCGTGCACCCACACGTCGGGAAAGCGATTCCAGTAGGTCTCCATGTAGCGATCGCGATCGCCCCAGAAGCCGCGTGT
>WNEY01003403.1_pt1 | contig 11944 bp, 6 predicted proteins | sample 5400531 | NCBI WGS metagenome assembly WNEY01 (sample SAMN13153338, study PRJNA577476) | soil metagenome | isolation source: 200 cm saprolite under Douglas fir tree site 1 | place: USA:California | collected 2015-04-18
CTTGATGCTCTTCAAACTTTCCAGCCCAAATGTGGCGGCTCCGACCAATGCAGCGCGCGTTGTAATGACGTGAATGGGAATACGCTGCATCAAGTCTTTGAAGCGTCCCTTTCTAATAAAGCTCTGCATGAACCGCGGTTCCTGCAGAGCGTTCAACAAGTGCAGTGCGACGCCGCCGGCGATGTAGACTCCACCGGTGGCGAGAACCTTCAGCGCAAGGTTGCCGGCTTCACTTGCCAGGATCGAGACCAGCATTTCGACAGTTTCTTGGCATAGTTCGCTGGGATGCTGCGGATCGACGGCCGCATTAACAATCACTTTCGTATGATCTTTGGCTGATGCAATCAACTGAGCAACTTCAGGACGCTCCGGTATCTTCTCTTCATCGCGAAGAAATTCGTAAATATTGGGAACGCCGATTCCCGAGCAAACACGCTCAACTCCCACATGACCAAGACGGGGCAGCAGATATCGAAGCAGGCGAATTTGGCGCTCGTCGGTCGGTGCAAAATCTGAGTGACCACCTTCTGAGCCATGCGCTGCATATTGAGAGCCATTCCATGTCAGAAAGGATTCACCTAGACCTGTTCCCGGCGCGATAATCGCTATCGGGCCATTCGCGACTGGCTCTCCTTTGTTTATTGTGACCACGTCTTCAGCGCGCAGAGCCGGCACCGCACGGGCGACGGCTTCCAGATCATTCATTAAATGAGCCGCTTTGAGATCCAAGTCCTTCGCCAGCGTGCTTTCATCCATCACCCAGGGCAGGTTGGTAGTCTTCACGTGTCCATTGATCACCGGTCCGGCAACGTCAAAGGAGGCTACGTCAACCGACATCTTCACTTGACCCAGAAACTCTAGGACCATGGCCTGCAGGCTGGGATAGTCGGCACTGTGGCGCTCGGTTTCAGCCAAGGGCGCGTGCGGCCCAGACTCGCTCGAGTAGATCGCCAGGTCGGTTTTTGTGCCGCCGATGTCGCCTGCAATTAGCATGCGTAACTCCGTAGTCATCTCCTAAGCCGTTGCATACCGCTCGCTGTTTGGCCGCGATCCGCTCAGTGCATAGAACAGAATGTACAAGTAGCAAATCACGGGGATGAAGAATGCGTGATGAATTCCGATGTGATCGGCAATCACGCCCTGAATAAGGGGAATGATCGCGCCGCCGACGATCGCCATATTCAGAATGCCCGAACCATTTCCTGTCAGCGGTCCGAGTTCCGCTACTCCAAGACTGAAGATGCTGGGGAACATGATGGAGTTGAAAAATCCAACTGCGAGAATGCTCCACATCGCGATGTGTCCGCTGCTCAACATCGAAATGACTACCAGTGCAGCCGTGCAGATTGCACATAACGCCAATAGGTGACCGGTTCTAATTCTGCGCAACACTGCCGCCCCGAGAAAGCGTCCGACCATCGCGCCGCCCCAATAGAATGAGACGAAGCCGGCCGCGGTTTTTGCCGACAAGCCGGCAATATCCGCAAGGCCAAAATAGCTCACCAGAAAGCTTCCGATGGAGACTTCCGCGCCTACATAAGCAAAGATCCCGAGAGCGCCGAGAACCAGATTCGGGTGTTTCCAGACTGAATCCCGGACCTTCGCTCCCGGGCGGTACTCCGCATGTGCGATCGTCGGGAGCTTCGATAGGCCGATCATCACCGCCAGCAGAAGCAACGTAACACCGATCACGATGTAAGGCACCTTCACCGACGCCGCTTCGTTCACGCGATACAGATGCAAAGCTTGTGGCGATAGTGCCCTAATTTCTTCGATCGCCAGCGGAGCGGCAGTCAGAATCAGCAGTCCACCAAGCTTTGGAGCGATCGTCGTGCCAAGCGAATTAAAAGCCTGGGTGAGATCTAAGCGACTGGAAGCGGTTTCCGGTTTGCCGAGGACCACGACGTAAGGGTTGGCCGCTACCTGCAGACCCGTGATCCCCGCCGCAAGCACAATCAGCGCCGCCAAAAACAGCGGAAAGGACGCAGAAGACGCTGCTGGCACGAACAGGAATGCCCCTACCGTCATGCAAAGTAGGCCGGCTACCATCGTCTTCTGATAGCCGATCACATTCACGACTTTCGCCCAGGGAATCGAAAACAAAAAGTAGGCAGAAAAGAACGCAAACTGGATCAGCATGACGTGCGCATAGCTAAGGTCAAAGACCGATTTCAGGTGAGGGACCAGAATGTCGTTCAGCGAAGTGATAAAACCCCACATGAAAAACAACGTGGTGACGATCGTCAGCGGACGCGCGTAGTTTGGGACAGGCGTAACGGTCACGGGAGTCTGTATCGAAGCTGAACTTGCTGTCATTTCTGGAGTCGCCATTTCTCTCTCCTCCGCTCCTACCACCACGTTTCCGCTTGCACTCCGTACGTAAGCCCGCTGGTTCGATTCTGGAAAGGTATTCCACCAACAAATCCGCGCAGCCCATCCGACCAGTTTGCGTATGTCATGTATGCCCTGAGCACGGGGCGGCTGAAGAATTTTCGTCCCGCCCCAATCTGCGGAGCAATCGTGAACTTGCGCAGCCATCCGTCGTAAGTCGGCGCGACCTCGCTGTGCGTGTGATCAAACCCTCCCTCGAACGCCAGCGAGAGATACTTGGTGAAGAACACCTCCGGCCGCGCTCCGAATGAGACCCACTGCTGCCACGGATGTTGTGGGTTGCCATCTTTCGTGCGCTGGTAAATGAAAATCGGCATGATGGCGAACCTGTCATTGGGCTGGAACAATATCTGTTCCGTGAGCAGAAACCGCGCGGTGCTGTTGACGAAACGCGTTGGATCGTCAATGGATGTGCTGAAATTGCTGGCTGGGCCGGTACCATACTGGATTCCAAGCAAGTGATAGCCGCCGTGCCACTCGAGTCGCTGGTGCCGGAACCCGAATGCGTAGCCGTTGCTGGTTGGAATCAGGGTGCCAGGAGATGTCGTGCCGCCTCTGCTATTGGCGAAATCGAACCAAAAAGCCGCAGTGCCTCCAGGGGCTTTTAAATCGTAGAGTCGAAGGTCAATGTTGCTCTTGGCGTAGTTGCCGTTCTGCGTCGTAATGTCGGGCCGCGCGCCGGATAAAAACCCGAGCGCTAATTTGCCAACTCTCACATTCAGGTCTTCGACGCCCGCGCCGTAACCGCTCATGTCGAGAGGATAGAAATCGTCAATGTCAATGTGTTGCCGGCGGTAGTACCTCTCGCCCGCCCAGAACTTGGCGTTAGGCTGGCTTTCAAAAATGTTTCCTGCCTGAACGAAAGCTTCTCTCAAACGAAACTGGTCATTGCCCGTAGCGCTGTTGAAATTTGTATAGCTGGCGGAGTCGGTTGTATTGGTTTCGATCATGACCTCGGTCTTAATCCATGCCTTGTCGGAACTCCTCTCGGGGTTTATCCAGTTGTTCACGAATATGAACTCCCCGTAGGTTTCCGCCTCATTTCCCAACCTGTATTTCGCTCCCGCGCCGGGCGCTGCGAATGCGACTTGTTGCCCACCCTCACTGTTGAGGCCGTAACCGGAGCGAAAATATCCGTGGAACTCGAAAGCACCCATTTGCTGCTTCAAGCTGGCGATTTCACTTTGTGCCTCTTGCAACAAGTCGTATGTGGGTTCCGACGGCAGTGTTCCCTGGTACTTTTCTCCGACCTGGTTCTGCCCGAATATCACTTTCTTGGTTTGCTCAGCACCAAGATCGGAGGCTGAGACTGTCGCTTCTCTTGCCTTCTTTTCTTCTGCCACCGCCTCGTTCTGTTTTTCAATCTGCTGTTCGAGCACTGTGATTCGCTGCTGCAGGTCCTTGGTGGTCTGTTCGTATTGTTGCTTGAGCTGGTGGAGCTCTTGCTGCAGATCGCCAGACTGCGAAGGCTGCTGCGCGCGTGCGGATGAGTTCTCTATCAAGGCCATCACGATAATCAATGCAAGCCGTTTCGGGTTGGAAGCGCATCCCATGCGTTGAGTCTTAGCACTATTTCGCCACGCGAGGCTGTGCTCGCGTACAGATTTGCAATTGCAATCACTGTGCCGTTTGCCCGATCGCGTTCGTCAACTCATCCTGCGCCTGGGCGTATTCCAGTTGCGATTGCAGCAGCATCGTTTGCGCTTCGAATTCCTGTGCGGTAGCCGCATCGGCCTGTGAGCGCAGATAAGCCCCGCGTTCCAATTGCTGCGCGGAAATCCGTCGCGCCTCTTGCCGCGTGGCCAGCAGCTCCTGCGAAACGGCAACCATTTGCTGCGTGCGCTGCAGTTTGTTGTAGGCCGTTTGTACGCTCACTTCGACTTCATCGCTGATTCGTGCCAAATTCTCTTTGGCTTGTGCCAACTGTGCGTCATGTTCCCTTAGCGTGGCCCGCTTCTTGCCACCATCGAACAAGTCATATCCAAAGTGGACACCGAAAGTCCCGAAGTTGCGGGCGAGAAAGGGCACATTTTCCTGATAGCTGTACCGAGCAAACGCCTCGATATCGGGTATGTACTCGCGTTTGGCCGCGCGCACGCCGGCCGAAGCTCTCTCCACCTCAGCCTTTGCTTCGGTGATCTCCGGTTGAGAATCCAGGGCAAGTTTTATGCACTGCTCGCGCTCGCAGCTTTCAGCTGGGGCCGGAACGTCTGGATCAAGTGCTAATTCAGTCTTGAGCGGAAACCCCACGACATCATTGAACTGCAAGCGCAGGTCCGAGAGTTGCAGCTCCGAGGTCAGAAGTTGCTGTTTGCCCTGCAACAACTCCGCTTTGCTCTCGATTAGATCTACTTCGAGCGTGCTGCCGTACTTGACCTGCTGTACGCGCTCACTTTGCAGATCTTCGACGGCGTGAATCTTCGCCTCGATGGCGCGGTGCTGGGACTGAACTACCAGGATGCTGTAATAGAGCTGACGGACTTTCAGAGCCACATCGTTCTCGACTCCGCGGGCTTTTTCACGACTGGCATTCAGCTCAGCGCGCGCCGCGTCGTTTCCTGCTTTTATCTTGAACAGTTCGGTCAGTGGTTGAGTCAACCCAGTGCCACTGGTAATGAAGTTCTTGTTGCCCTGATTGATGGTGAACTGGCGTTGGGGAATTTGGGTGCCGCTCACCACTCCTAATCCGCCCACTGGGATGGCGATGAACTCTGTGTCGGTCGCGTGCGCAAAAACGCTATCGTTCCTAATCGTTGGCAAATAGGCGCTTCTCGCAACCTCCTTGGCGTGTTGCTCTTCTTCGACATGAAATGCCGCGATCCGGACGACATGATTGTGCTTCAGGGCCAGCTCGACCGCTTGGTGGAGATTGATCGTGCGTGCCGCGGTCGAGTGCGTTTGCTGTCCCAACGCGCATGCTGGCACGAGATAGAGGATGATCGCCGTCAATATTGGTCGAATCGTCATGACATGTTTCCGTGTGTCGAAGTGGGTCTCTGCTGAAGCAGAGGTAGTTGGGCGAAATTCATTGGGGCTTTGCGCAGGGTGGCGGTCAGCAGCAACATCCCTACGCAGGCCCAGGCAACGAGGTGAAACGCGTCAATGAACGTCAGGCTGTAGGCTTGCAGGCGCAACTTGCTGTCGATGATTTCCGCAGCGCGGCCGCTAGCCGCCAGCAGTCCGCTCGATTTCGCAGATAATCCCGTGGCTAGGCCATGCAGCGTACCATCCGTGACCCATGAACCGGATTGCACGTGCAGGCCCAGAAGGTTCGAGTGCAATTTCTCGCGCTCGGCAATGAAATGCCCCATCAACGAGACTCCCGCTTGGCCTCCCAGCAGCCTCACGGTGTGGAAGAATGCAGAAAAAGTGAGGGCCCGTTGAGGCGCTTCCAGTCCTCCAGAGAACAATGCCTGGAGTATGATCGATGACACCAATCCCACCATCGAAAGTGACTGCCCAACGGCCAGCAGCAATTCGGATTGGTAGTAATTTTCCGGCGCCCAGGCGCTGGTAAAGTTTGCGTTCAGCAAACACGCGAAGGCCACTGCCGTAAAGCCGACGGCCAAAAGCAAGCGTGAGTCAAAGCCTTTACTCAACAACAAGGCGCCGACGAATGCCAGAACCAACTCAAAAACGGCAGTCCACAGAACGGCAGGCCCAAGTTGCGAGGCGTCAAGCCCCCGCACAGACAGTGACTGGGGAATGATGATGATGGTTGCGAGCAGCGCAAAGCGAAAGGTGAAAAGTGCGACTCCTAGTAGAATCGTGTTCCACTGCCGTAGGTAAGGAAGATCGACAAGGAAATTCGGGCTACGCAAACGCCGGACGAGAGCACACAGCAGCAGGAACATGCCACTCGCGAACAAGGCAGTGAACGTGCCTGATCGCCACCAGTCAAGACGCTGACCCTGATCGAGTGCTGCAAACAGTAATGCAAAACCCGCGCTGAGATAAAGGAATCCCGCGAAACTTGGCGGTTGCTTTTTGGTTTGCGGCTTTGGTGCTGGAGGTATCCCAAATAAGATGCAGGCCATCATCACAGGAGTAACCAACGCGGGCAACCAGAACATCCACTGCCACGAAAGATTATTCCGGCAAAATCCATAAATAGAGGGAGCGAAATTAACTGAAGCCTCGATGCAGGTCGCATACAGGGCAACGACAAGGGCGAGATATCGAAGAGGAATATTGCGCAGAGCGAATGTAAGCGTCAGTGGATAAAATGTGCCCGAGGTCAATCCGGCTACGGCCAGCAGACCAATCAACAAACCGTAGTTCTGCACCAACGGAAGAAGCGCGCAGACCCCGGTAAACACGGCTGCGCATGACAGGAGAACGCGGCGCGGCCCGAGCAGCCCTCCTATATAAACCGAGAATGGGCCGATGAACATCAGAGCCACATTAAATGAGCTGGAGATCCAGGCGCCGTCGTCAAATCCAATTCCGACGTTTCCTTTCAGATCGGCCAAGCCCAACGTGAGCAATCGCCCGGTGACAGTTACGATTCCGGCGCCCAGCACTACACCGATGATCCCTAGTAGTGGGCTGTGGGATAAATCAATCGGCAACGTTGCCGCGCCCGGAGACGGTGCAGCCGGAGGGCGATTCGCAGGAAACGGAATGGACGTCGCGCTCATATCTCTGTCGATCATGTTTCTGTTACTTCTTCGTACGCACCGTTACTACAGCAGAGAGACCTGGTCGCAGTTGCGACGTGAGCGACGAGTTATCGAGAGCGATCTTGACCGGCACTCGTTGCACGACTTTGGTGAAATTGCCAGTTGCGTTATCGGGGGGCAGCAACGCGAATTGTGATCCGCTCGCTGGTGCAATCTCGAGCACCCGTCCTTTAATGAACTGCCCCGGATAGACATCAAGGCGAATCTCGGCTGGGTCTCCGACTTTAATGTTTGTCAACTGCGTTTCGCGAAAGTTTGCTGCTACCCAGCGTATGTTTTCCACAAAGGTCATGACCTGCGTTCCTGGAGAAACGAGTTGCCCGGGACGGACTTGCCGCTCGCCGACTGTGCCGTCGGCCGGCGCAAGAATTCGTGTGTAACCAAGATTCACCTGCGCGACTTGCAGCGCGGCTTCCTTGGCATGAAGGTCGGCGACGAGTTGGCTGTCTTGCGATTCAAGTACGGCTTTCCCTCGCCGTTCGGCTTCTGCGGCCGATTCATTGCTGCGCAACAATGTGCGAGCCTGCGTCAAATCAGCATCACGACTGGCCGCTTGCGCCGTGAATCTCTGCTCATCGGCAACTGCAGCCTCTACTTTCTGTTGGGTTGCGGAATTCGCCTTGAGGAGCGCCTCTTGGCGCGTTCGTTCGGCGCGAGTGCGAGTCACATCCGCCTGTACCGCCTCTTTGCCGGCTTGCGCAGCAACTATTTCGGCGTTGGCTTGGTCGATGCCGGCAAGCGCACGTTCAATCTTTGAGTCCTGAAGCTGGCGCTGCCGCCGGTTGTTTTCGAGGGCGGCTTTGGCAGCCTCAACTCCGGCAGCAGCTTGCGCCACCTGGGCCGTGAAATCGTCATCGTCGAGTTGAACAAGGACGTCGCCCTTGCGAACCTGTTGGTAGTCGTTGACTTTTACTTCGCGGACCAGGCCCGGAACCTTCGTACTTAGCGGTGTTAGATCGCCTCGAACGTAGGCGTCATTGGTGACTTGCTCGATCCGACCACCTTCCCATCCATTCCAGTTGCGAGTGATCGTTACAATGACCGCTAGCGCAAGAAGAATGACGATTATGGGTGTTCCAAACTTTTGCCACGCCGGTTTGAGACGCGAAGGGGCACGCTCAACCACCTTTGGCGGCACGGTCGCTGGTATGGGTGCGGTAGCCATGTGTCGGGCGCTCCTGGAACGCAAACTTATCTCACTTACTTTTGCAGATCGCTTCTGAGGGCACATCCCGCGATGCAGGGTTTTTGTGCTACCCCGGAAGGCTATCGAGCACCTACCCCGTTCGGGTTAGCAACACGAGTTCGATATTTTGCGTGCCTGCAAGAATCCAAGCATTTTCGCTGCCACCGTTTTCGCAAACGTTTCCGATGGCATGTACTGACGTTTACGTGTCCTGCGGATTGGTAAATCTTTCGAGGTGGATTGGCACGTGACGAACTTCTGTCACTGCCGAACAATCGGAACGGAAGACGCGATGGCCTCCCAAGAAAAACTGCTAAACGTAGTGGAGTCCCTTCAGCGCCGCAGGGGCGGGCGAAATCATTCCCATCCGCCTCCCAGGGCACGATAAAGGCCCACGAATGCCTGGAGTTCATTCAGATCTGCTTGGGCCAAATTGAGCTGAGCGGCGAAATACCTTGTGTCACTATCGAGGACTTCCAAGTAGCTCGTTGCCCCGCCCTTGTACCTCATGTTTGACAATTTCGTCGCTTCTTCGGCCGAGTGGGTCAGCAGTTCTTGCTGGATGCGGAACTCCTGGTTTTTGCGATAGCCAACCAACGCGTCGGAAACATCGCGAAACGCCTGCTGGACGGTTCGGTGATAGAACAACGTGGCTTCTTGAGTGCGCGCTTGGGCGAACCGCACCCGGTTCCGTATCCGCCCTCCCTCAAACACCGGTTGAACCGCGTTTCCACCGAACGTCCAGAGTCCGGCCGGGCCCGTGAACAGACTGGTTAGAGCCGAGCTTTGATAACCGCCGGTAGCGGTCAACGAAATCTGCGGGAAGAAGTCTGCTTTGGCAACCCCAATCTGGGCGTTGGCTGCGGCCAATTGCTGTTCCGCCTGGCGAATGTCCGGGCGGCGTTCCAGCAGAGATGACGGAAGCCCGGCGGGCACCTCCACCGCGTGCGGCTGTTCAACAAGTTGCTTTCCCCGGGCGATAGCTTCGGGATTCTTTCCCAGAAGCGTGCTAATAAAGTTTTCCTGCTGTTCGATCCGCCGCTCGGTGTCCGGGATAGCTGCCGCGGCCGCGTACACCAACTGCTCGGCCTGACGTACATCGAGCATTGAGGTAGCGCCACCATCGGCCAGAATCTGAGTCAGTCGCAGCGAGTCTTTTCGAGTGGCAAGCGTATGTTGCGAAATCTCGAGTTCAAGGTCCAATTCGCGTAACTGAAAGTAGGCGCTGGCGACATCGCTGACCAGCGAACTGATGACTTGACGGCGCGCCCATTCTTCCGCGAGTAGCTGGGCCCGTGCGGACTCCGTGGCACGACGAAACTTTCCCCAAAAATCCAGCTCCCATGCGAGCGATCCACTCACTTGATTCGCGCTGGTATCGATACTTGGAATCCCAGCTGTCTTGGGTAGTTTTTCGTTCACCGCTGATACGCCAGCAGTCACGGTAGGCAGCTGGTCTGCTCGCGTGATGCCAAGCTGCGCGCGCGCCTCTAGAATCCTTTCTGCCGCTATCCGCACGTCGTAATTCTGCTCCAGAGCCGTGTGGATAAGATCGCGCAGAGCTTCGTCCGGAAATGCGTCCGCCCATTTCTGATCGCCGAATGACGCCGCGTCAGTCTTGCCCGTCTGGTCTGGAGATAGACCTCTATAGGCGGGAGGCGCGGGAACAGATGGCCTCTTGTAGTTCGGCCCTACGGCGCATCCCGAGCACCAGACAATCAGGAAGCCGATAACGAGAATTTTTCTTCTGTCACGCATCTTAATCATCTCCGTGAGCTGGCAACGGCTCGGTCGCGGGCCCAACGTTGATTCCTGTTTTTCTGTGCGAAATCTTTTCTACAATCACAAACAGCACGGGGATAATGAACACCGCGATCAACGTGGACGCCAACATTCCTCCAATCACCGTCGTGCCCATGATCTGGCGTGCGACCGAACCGGCGCCACTTGCAGTCCAAAGCGGCACGCAACCGAGGACAAACGCGAACGAGGTCATCAGAATCGGCCGCAGGCGCAACCTTGCCGCGCTGAGCGCGGCGTCCACCAGCGGCTGTCCTTTTTCGTATGCATCTTTTGCGAACTCCACAATAAGGATTGCGTTTTTCGCTGCCAGCCCGATCAGCATGACCAACCCGATCTGTGAGTACACGTCAGTTTCGATCTGCACCATATAAGGAGGCAGAAAGTAACCGAGCAGCCAGCGGCGGAGCCAGAGAACGAGGAACGCGCCGAAGACAGCAACTGGAGTACTCAACAGCACGCTGAACGGCAGGGACCAACTCTCGTATAAGGCAGCCAGAATCAAGAATACGAAGAGCAGTGAGAAGCCAAAGATGATTGCCGGAGGTACGCCCTCCTGCGCTTGTTTCTCCTGGAACGACATTCCCATATAGTCGTATCCCATTTCCGGTGGCATGGTTTCCTTAAAAACCTCTTCCAGGGCTGCCATTGCCTGGTTCGCACTGTAACCGGGCGCGGCACCGGCGAAGATCTGCGCGGACCGGTACAGGTTATAGCGCATGGTGAATTCCGGACCGGAACGCGATTCGAATCTGGTCAACGCGGAAAGCGGCACCATGTCTCCGTCTCGGTTGCGAACATAGAACTGTCCGACGTTCTCCGCCCGGTCACGATAGGCACCCTCAGCCTCCACATAGACCTGCCACTGGCGGCCGAACCGGTTGAAATAGTTAATGAACGAGCCTCCCATGAACGCCTGAATCGTCTGGTAGACGTCCTTGATAGCAACGCCCTGCTTGAGCGCCTTATCCCGGTCAACCGTGATGAACTGCTGCGGCACGCTCGGCAGGAATGTGGTATTCACTGAGGCTAGTTCTGGACGCTTCCGGGCTGCGGCAAGGAACTTGTTCACGTTGTCTGCAAGAAATTCGATGTCCTTGCCCGACCGATCCTCAAGCACGAACGTAACCCCTCCCGAGGTTCCTACACCGGGAATGGCTGGAGGAGAGAAGGAAAACGCAATGCCCTGTGGAAGACCCGCAAGTCTACGGTTCACGCTCTGCCGAATGAACTGATACTGTTCTTCTCTTTTCTGGCGGTCTTTCCATTCTTTTAAGGTTACGAAGAAAAAAGCGCTGTAGCTGGAGCGTGTGAGACTTAACAGGCTGAACCCCACAACACTAGCCGTGGATTGAACACCAGGCGTCTTGGCCAGTAGTTCTTCGATCTGGTGCGCGGTAGCCTCCGTCCTCTGCAGCGATGAGGCGTTGGGGAGCTGCAGGTTCATGTAGATGTAACCTTGGTCCTCGTCAGGAAGAAAGCTCGAAGGCAACCTCGTGCCGAAAAAGCCCGCAAGGATTCCGCACGCGATCAGCACGATGAGGGCAACCGCGCTCTTGCGGATGAGCGCGCCTGCAACACGCACGTAACCGTCTGTCGCCATCGTAAAGACGCGGTTAAACCCATCAAAAAACTTGCGCAGCGGACCGGTGGTTTTCTCCCGCGGCCGCAGCAGTAAAGCCGAGAGAGCAGGGCTTAGCGTCAGAGCGTTGAAGGCAGACAGCAATACTGAGATCGCGATGGTTACCGCGAACTGCTGGTACAGCCGCCCAGTAATGCCAGGGATGAACGCTGTGGGGACGAACACTGCGGAGAGTACCAGCGCGATGCCCACGACCGGCCCGGAAATCTCTTCCATTGCCTTGAAGGTCGCATCTTTTGGAGA
>WNEY01003405.1_pt1 | contig 11943 bp, 12 predicted proteins | sample 5400531 | NCBI WGS metagenome assembly WNEY01 (sample SAMN13153338, study PRJNA577476) | soil metagenome | isolation source: 200 cm saprolite under Douglas fir tree site 1 | place: USA:California | collected 2015-04-18
TAGCCCGTCACATACGCGTTGCCCGAGCTGTCCACCGCGATGCCGGTGGCTTGGTCGGTCACGTCGCCCCCCAGATAGGTGGAGTACACGCGGCCCGAACCCGCCGCGTTGATCTTGGTCACGAATGCGTCGAAGGTACCGCCGCCGAGGCTCATCTGGAAAGGGCCGCCGGCGGGGAAATCGTTAGAACCGGTGAAGCCCGTTACGTACGCGTTGCCCGCCGCGTCCACAGCGATGCCGCGACCTTGATCCATCACGCCGCCGCCCAGGTAGGTGGAGTATGCCAACACCGGGTCGATCACCAGCGGTTTCCCCGCATCGTACTTGGCGAGTTCGAACGCGACCTCGCGGCCGCGCACCACGTATCCACCTTCGATCCGTTTCCCTTCCTGGAGAATGACCGGCTTTTTCACGACCAGCGACGCGCTCAGCGCCAGATCGCCGCTCAAGTTCTTCGTCACCTGACTCGAACCCTCCCACTTGACGCGGATTAGCTTCGGATCCGCGCCCGGCGCGACCACCCAGTCGTATTCAACCTGGCGCTCGTTGCCGTAGAAGATCAGATCGATCCCCGGATACACCTCGCGCAGCGCCACTTTGCCGTAATTCGGAATGTTGGTTCGCCACTTCAACGGATCGTTGCCGATGAAATAATTGCTAATGCCCGGCTGTTTATCAAGCGCCTCGAATCGCAGCCTGGGATTCGCACCGAGCAGCTTCATCCGCTCGACCGACCCGTCGCGGCTTGCGAATACGGTTTCGTCGGCCGTCACAAACAGCGTGTAGCCGGAAGCACGGGCGAGAAACTTTACGCGCGCATCGGTCTGGCCTTGGTTAGGCTCAAAGCTGATCGGCAGCTTGCCGTAACTATTTCCCGCCGCCAGTGGCAGGCCAACTACGAGCAGCGCCAAGAACGGTCCCCAGCTTGCGACCAGCCGCATAGAGTCCTTCCGGGACGTTTCCGATTGTATCGTCGCCGGAATGTCGAAGTGCCTGCCGATAATGCTTCACATCAGGACGGATCGCGAGCCTGCCGGACCATCTCCACCAACGCAACCCGGGCGGCATCACTGCTTTTTACTTCTTGCAAAAAGGCCACCCGCCGGCCGTGAATCCTGTCGCCGGACTTGAGCCGGAGGTGGAAGCCCAGGCGATCGACAGCCGTCATAGCGGCTTCGTCGGCGGCCTCGCCGGCAAACCGGCGGGCGATCAGACGGAGTGCATCGGCATGATCCGCATTCATGTGCTGGATGATTCCTGGCGCGGCCTCGGCCAGAGGGTCGGGTGGGGCGCTTCCGTAGTCTTCGGTCGAGACCCATCCCATCACGCCGAAGCCTCCGATGAAGTAAACGCCTGACACCTCCAGCCGGTAGTACGCAAAGTCGGTGTAGTCCTGCCAGTATTTTGCGTTTTCGTGTCGCGAAAGATATAGGCCACGAGCTTCCGCCGCGGGTGCCTCTGTAGCGGCGCCCAACAGCGTCAAGCGGCCGGCGCCCAGGGGATCGCCGGAAACATCCGGCTGGGTAATGAGCAGGCTGGCGCGCGAATCCTGCTGCAGGTTCTGGGTGTGCATGGCCATGCTGCTAATGAAAAAGACGGGGCGCCCGAGATCGTCGGCTGCATAAGGCATCATCGATCCGAAGGGGAATCCGGGAAACTTCCGCGAATGCGTCGACAAACTGCCGATCCGGCCGAGCGAGACCAGGGTGCGCGCGCGTTCGGCGAGCGAGGGCTCCGGAACATCCGAGGCGCCGGGCCCGAAGCCGGCATGTTGTCGGGTAGACACGTGCCATGGTAGCAAAGCTTGCCAGCCCAAAAAACGTCAGAAGACGATCGAGGCCGGCCAATTCTAAAGCGCTTCTGCGTCACCGAGGTTCTATTTCGTCGGAGCCCGGCGGACTCACACTTCCTACATGGGTCACATCAAGCCGGGATCAGGCGGCAACGGTATCCTTTCGGCCCCAGAGATCCTTGCTTGCCAGCGCCGCGCCCTCCGCCAGGACTTTCAGCTTGGCCCACGCGATCTGCGGATGCACGCGAAGTCCCAGGCCGCAATCGGTGCCCGCGATCACATTCTCGCGGCCGGCGACGTTTGCGTACCGCACGATACGGTCCGCCACGACTTCAGGATGCTCCACTACGTTAGTTGCATGGCTCACAACGCCCGGAATCAGGATCTTGCCGTCCGGCAGCTTCGCGTCCTTCCATACTTTCCACTCATGCTCATGGCGAGGATTTGCCGCCTCCACCGAGTAAGCGCCTGCCTTTACCTTCAGCATCAGATCGACCACATATTTGAGCGGCAGGTCATGGGTGTGCGGGCCGTGCCAGCTTCCCCAGCAAATGTGATAGCGCACGCGATCCTCGGGCAACCCCTGCAGGGCGTGGTTCAATGCATCGATCCGCACCTCCGCAAATCTCCGGTACTCCTCGATGCTCGGAGCGGGCACGATCATGTCGTAGGTGTCCGGCAAGGCGGGATCGTCGACCTGGAGGATGAAGCCGGCGTCGACGATGGCTTTGTATTCGTTCTTGATCGCATCGGCCAGCGCAAAAATGTACTCCTCTTCCTTCGCGTAATATTCGTTGTAGAAGAAGTGTTCCAGCCAGCCCGGCGCCAGCACGCACATGAATGCCTCTTCCACTTTGACGTCTGCTTCGGTTAAGGTCGCCTTGAACAACTCCAGGTCCTGTTTGATCTCTTCCTGGCCGATGTAGGAGATCGGGCCGGAGCAAATCGCGCGCTCCGGCGGACCTTGTATGAACTGGAGGTTTTTGTAAAACTCGGCGAACTCGATCCGTTCGCCCGTCGCCAGGGCCATGAAGGGCGCCTCTCCGGGCTTCAGCTTCCGGGTCGACAGGCCGCTCAAACGCCGCCCATAGTAGGCGATGCCGCCGAAACCGATTTTGCCAAGCTCGCCGTCGCTGACGATGTCGATACCGGCCTCAGCTTGCTTGCGGATCACATCCACAATCCCCGCGCGCACCCGAGGCACGAAAGAGGCCGCATCAAACGAGCCTGCCGACTGGAGGGTCTTCACCATTTCCCGATAGTCGGGAGGTCCATCCAGCCGACCCGCGTGGGTCGTGAGAATTCGATCTGTGCTGCGCTTCATGGCCGTCCTCCAGCCTTCTATCCAGTCCATGCTACCAAGCGGACTTCTGGCTCAGGGATGGCGCTGCTCCAACATCGGCACGCCGGAGGGCTCTGGTACGAGCAATTCACGCTGGCGGCAGCTCGGCGCGAGTCGGGAGGACACTGTCGGTGTGCGCCAGAAATTTAGGGGCAGAAGTCGCCAAGCGGAGCTTGGCCCCAAACCGGCGTCAGAGGAAGTTGTGATCGCGGCCTACATGACTTCCGTTAATGATGCTATGAAAGCGCTGCGGCGGGGTTTTGCGTAGACTGCGAGCAAACCCCAAGCACAAGGCGGGGCTGTGGTTGCTCCGGCGGCGTCACGCGCGATCCTAACGCACCAGCTTCAGCGCGCGGCGGAATAACGCATCGAATTCGTTGGGTTCACTTGCCGAGCGCGCCTTGGTAACCGCGGCCTCGGCCGAGCCCCGGCTGGCTCCGAAATTCATGAGCGCCGAGATGACGTCCTCATCGACCGAGGTGAACGCACTCTTGGGCGCACCGGCTTGAGCGGCCGTTGTCACGGGTCCGAGCTTGTCGCGCAGCTCGAGAATCATGCGCTCGGCCGTCTTTTTGCCCACGCCGGGCACGCGCACCAGTTGCTCGACCAGGCCTCCGCGAATCGCCGCCACCAGATCCGCGGTCGTCAGCCCGCTCATGGCCGTCACCGCCAGCTTGGGGCCGATGCCGCTGACCGCGATCAATTTCTCGAACAGCGCTTTGTCGCCTGCTGTCAGGAATCCGAACAGCGCCAGCGTGTCTTCGCGGACGTGTGTGTGGATGTGCAGCCGCACTTCCACGCCTTTTTCGGGGAGCGAGGAATAAGCGGAAACCGGAATCGTCACTTCGTATCCAACCCCGTGCACGTCCACGATCACCTGGTTGGGGTGTTTTTCGAAAAGTGTCCCGCGCAGATGGGAGATCATTAAGCTTAAGGATACGCCGCTTGCCGATGCGCGCGGTTCCGTGCTTTTACTGAACCGCGACCGTGAGGGAGCGGCGCCAAGCAGGAGTCATAATGCGCCGGCGTTTTTTTGTGGATCAAGTGCGCAACGGGCACGCGGAGATTTCAGGCCAGGACGCCAGGCACCTGACCCGCGTCCTGCGGGTCGAGGCCGGGCAGCGCTACGAGATTTCCGACAATCGCAATGTGTATCTGGCCGAGATCGAAACGGCTCGCAAAGAGCACGTGATTTTTCGGACCATCGAGAAGCTTGCGGCGGAGCAACCGCCTCTGCACGTGATCCTGTGCGCCGCGATCTTCAAGTTCGACCACTTCGAATGGATGATCGAGAAAGCCACCGAGTTGGGTGCGGCCCGCATGATCCCGGTCGTCGCGGCGCGCACGGAGAAAGGCCTCGATAGAGCCGCGCACAAGCGTCTGGAGCGATGGCGGCGCATCGGAATGGAGGCCAGCCAGCAATCGCGGCGTGCGCATTTGCCCGAAGTCTCCGAGCCGGTGAATCTGACCGAAGCGCTGGCGCTCAGCGCCACGCATCGTTATGCGCTCGACGAGAATCCGGCGGCGCCCCCGCTGGCGGCCGCGTTACCGCCGCAGCGAAATCCGGGTGATAGCGTCGCACTGCTCATCGGCCCTGAAGGCGGATGGACGGAGGAAGAGCGCGAGGAATTCACCTCCGCCGGATGGCAGCCGGTTTCGCTGGGACCCTTGATTCTGCGCGCGGAAACGGCCGCGATCGCGGCTCTGGCCGTGATTCATTCGGCCTGGCTGGTACACTAGCGGTTTGATTCATCGCCTGGTTATCGAAAACCTCAAGCACCGCCCGGTGCGTACCCTGCTCAGCGCCATCGCGATCGGCGTGCAGGTCACCATGATTCTGACGCTGGTGGGCGTGAGCCGCGGCATGCTTCAAGACATGGCGCAGCGCGCCCGCGGCACCGGCGCCGACGTTCTGGTGCGCCCGCCCGGCAGCTCCATCATCGGCTTTTCGGGCGTGATGCCGGAGAAGATCGCGGCGGTGGCGCTCGCGGTGCCGCACGTCGCGCAGGTAACCGGAACGCTGGTGCAGCCGGTGGGAAACATCAGTTCGATCACCGGAATCAACCTCGATGAATTCAATAAAATGAGCGGCGGATTCCGGTACCTGGAAGGCGGACCGTTCCAGGGGCCGCAGGATCTGATTGTGGACGAGGTGTTCGCGCGCTCCGAGCGCGTCCACGTCGGCGATCACGTGGACCAGGGTATTAAGTGGCGCGTGGCCGGCATCGTCGAATCCGGCAAGCTCTCGCGCATGTTCGCCCAGGTGCGGGAGCTGCAGGATCTGTTTTCGGCCACCGGCAAAGTGAGCGTGATCTATGTGAAGGTGGACACCCCTGCCAACATTCCCGCGGTAATCGAGTCCTTGAAAAAGAAACTGGAGGACTATAAGATCTACTCCGTCGAGGAGTTCACCTCGCTGATTTCGGTCGACAACATTCCGCTGCTGAGACGTTTTATCGCCGTGGTGATCGGGCTGGCGGTGATCGTGGGTTTCCTGGTGGTGTTTCTCTCCATGTACACGGCGGTGCTCGAGCGCACGCGCGAAATCGGAATTCTCAAGGCCCTGGGCGCATCGCCCGGCTACATTCTGCGGATTCTGGTCCGGGAAACGATCCTGCTGGCGGTGGCCGGAACCGCCGCTGGAATCCTGCTGTCGTACGGAACGCGCGCGCTTATGAAAGTGATGGCGCCCACCATGACCCAGGTGATCGTGCCGGACTGGTGGCCGTGGGCCGCGCTGATTTCGCTCGTGGGCTCGCTGATCGGCGCGCTCTATCCGGGGCTCAAGGCCGCGCGCCAGGATGCGATCGAAGCGCTGGCCTATGATTGAGGTCCGCGATCTCAAGAAAACTTATCACGTGGGCGAAGTGGACGTGCACGCGCTCCGTGGCGTGAATCTGTCGGTCGAGCGCGGCGAATTCGTGGCGGTGATCGGCCCCAGCGGTTCGGGAAAATCGACGCTGTTTCATATTTTGGGCGGGCTGACGCCGCCAACCTCGGGCACCGTGCATATCGATGGGCAGGATCTTCTGGGGATGACCGACGCGCAGCGCACCCAGCTGCGGAAAAAACACGTCGGGTTTGTTTTCCAGAAGTACAATTTGTTGCCGACGCTCAGCGCCGCCGATAACATCGCCATCGCGCGCGATATCGCCGGGCGGCCTCAGGAAAGCGATCAGGCATTTGACCAGATTCTGAAACTGCTGGGCCTGGAAGGGCGCCTGCATCACAAGCCGCGCGCGCTCTCCGGAGGCGAGCAGCAGCGTGTGGCCATCGCCCGCGCTATCGTGAACCATCCCGCGATTCTGCTGGCCGACGAGCCCACCGGCAACCTCGACACGGAGAATTCGCAGGCCGTGCTGGGCGTGCTGCGCGATTTAAACGCGCGGCTGGGCCAAACCATACTGATGATCACGCACAATCCGGAAGCCGCAGCCTACGGCCACCGTATCGTGAAGATGCTGGACGGGCGAATCGTGGATTGAACGAGCAGCACCCACGCCCACTCGTTCCGTGAGAGGAGGTTCCGGCGGGATGCACTAAATGGGCGTGCCACCCGTTCTTGTTACCATTGAAACCAGATGACGGACACCCAAATCCTGACCATCGTACTGGCGTCGATGCCGACGATGCTGGCGGTGTTACTGGGCATTCTCGTCAACAATTCCAGGCTTTCCGATCTGCGAGCTTACATGGATGGGCGATTCAACGATATCGGATCCCGCTTTGACGACATCGGGGCGCGCTTCGGCGACGTCGGGACGCGCTTCAACGACGTGAATACGCGCTTTGCCTCGCTCGAACGTCGTCTCGATGAATTGAAGGAAGTCTGGCGTTCCGAGCTTCACCGCGTGGAAGAAGTCCTGGACGCTCGTCTCAAACACTTAGAAGAACGTTAAACTCGGTCGCAGGCGTCCTGAGTTGCCCGGGAACTTTCGCACGTGTGAAGTGTCTATGTGGACATGTTCGAGCAATCCATGCTTCTCGATTCGGCGGCGGGCAAGAAGGCCGGGGCGCTCGCGGCATCGCTCACGCTGCAGACGCCGGGCCTTGGCACTCTGCTTCTGATCCCGCTCGTGTACACGGACCAGTTGAACTTCGTGCCGCTATTCCTACCGGTCGTCCTGAGACTGACTCCTGACCCTCCAGCGCCGGAAAGGCCGACGCACCCGCAGCGGCCTGAAGCCCGCGTCGCGCCGCGTTCCTTCCAGGCACCCGCGCGGATTCCTCAGCGATCCACGTTATCTCCGATTCCGGATGATGCCCCTCCGCTGAACTTCGGAATCGGAGCGCCCGTACCGGTGCCATTGATACTGCAGACCGGATTCCTGCCGCATATTGACGTGGCGCCGCCGGTGGTGCAACCGGTTGCGATTGAGCCTCCGAAACGCATCGTCCTCCCGGCAAGCGTTCAAGAAGCCAAACTGATTCACAAAATCTTGCCCGTATATCCACCGCTCGCCAAGCTGACACGTGTATCCGGCACGGTGCGTCTGACCGGAATCATCGCCGCCGATGGGACGATCCGGGACCTACAGGTAGAGAGCGGCCCCGCACTGCTGATCCAAACCACGCTCGAAGCGGTTCGACAGTGGGTTTATCAACCGACGCTACTCAGCGGGAACCCGGTCGAAGTGATCACCTCCATCAACGTTACGTTCACGCTGACCCAGTAACCGTCAATCGTCCTACGGGCGCAACCGCAGGCGGATGTGCTGCGCTTCCGGAGTCTCGTCCGAATAAGGTGTGATGCGTTCGAACCCGAGGCGCTCGTACATGGCCAGGGCCGTCGCCATGACGGTCGGAATGGTATCGGCGATGAGCTCGGAATAACCGATCGCGAGCGCGTCGGCGGCGAGCGTGTTCATCAGGGCTTTGCCCAATCCGCTTCCGCGAAATTGCGGTCGCACGTACAGCCGCTTCACCTCACCGCGCGTTTGATCGAACCGCCGCAGGGCCACACAGCCGGCGGGCTGTCCGTTAACCTTCGCCAGAAGCAACCGGCCGTGCGGAGGCGCGTACTTGCCCGGCAGAGCCGCGAGCTCGCTATCGAAATTCTGAAAGCAAGGCGTGAAGCCGAACGACGCCCAGTATTCCTCAAACAGACCGCGCACGGATTCAAGCGCGTCCGCGGACACCGCCTGCCGGATTACGTGATCTTCTTCCACTTCTTCCCCGAGCGGATGGTGAACTGCTGTTGCGGATAGTAGGTCTTGGTCCAGCGCTGCCCGTCGATTTCGACCGCGCCGGCTTTGAGAAGGCGCTCGGCCTCGGTGCGCGAAGGCGCCACACCGCTGGTGACCATAAGCTTTGGCACGTGCGTTCCCAAGGCAGCGTCGTACGCTGGATTCGGCCTCTGCTCGATATCGGCCGGCTCGGCCCCCTGGCGAACTTCGCGGTTGAAATCCTCCTGGGCCTGCCTGGCGTCCGCCGCGGAATGGAAATCGGCGACGATGCGGGACGCCAGCTCCATCTTCACTTCCATCGGCTCGCGCTGCTTGAGTGCGGCGATCTCCGGCGGCGGCACATCAGTGAGCAGCTCCCAGTAGCGCCACATGAGCTGATCGCTGATGCCCATCACTTTGCGGAACATCACCTTGGGCGGCTCGGTGATCCCGATGTAGTTGCCCTTCGACTTCGACATTTTTTCGACGCCGTCGGTGCCTTCGAGCAAAGGCGTGGTCGCGACGATCTGCGGCGGCTGGCCGGAGTCGCGCTGCAGCTCGCGGCCCACCAGCAGGTTGAACTTCTGGTCCGTGCCGCCCAGCTCGACGTCGCACTGGAGCGCGACCGAATCGTACCCCTGCGCAAGACAGTACATGAGTTCGTGGAATGAGATGGGCGTGCCGTCTTTGATGCGCTTGGAAAAATCGTCGCGCTCCAGGATTCTCGCCACGGTGTATTTCGAGAACAGTTTGATGATGTCCTCGAACTTCATCGGCGCAAGCCACTCGCTGTTGAAGCGCACCTCGGTTTTGTCGCGGTCGAGAATCTTGAACACTTGCGCCTTGTAGGTCTCGGCGTTGTGGGCGATCTCCTCGCGCGTCATGGGAGGGCGCGTGATGTTGCGCCCGCTGGGGTCGCCGATCAATCCCGTCATATCGCCGATCAGAAAAATCACGGTGTGGCCCAGATCCTGAAAATGTTTCAGTTTGCGCAGCAGCACCGTGTGGCCTACGTGCAGATCGGGCGCAGTGGGATCGAAGCCCGCTTTTACGCGCAAAGGGCGGGCAGTCCTCGCACTCTCTTCCAAGCGCTGTTTCAATTCTTCTTCGCGGATGATCTCGACGAAGCCCTTTTTCAGGTAGGCGAGTTGTTCGGCGACAGGAGCAAAAGACACTCAACCATTGTAAAGTGGTTGTGTATTGTGAGTGTCGTGAAGCTTCTTCTTCTCATGTCTTCCCTGACCCTCGCCGCGGCAGCGCAATCGCTCACCGATCGCTTCTTCGACGAATATTACTTCCCCTTCAATCCGACCTCGGCGACCTCGGCGGGCATCCATAAATACGACGCGCAACTGGAGGACTATTCGGCGGCCGGCGTCGCCGCGCGCGTCGCCAGGCTGAAGCAGTTTGAAGCCGAGTTCGCCAAGCTGCCGCCGGAGCCCGACCGCGATCTGGTGCTGTCGTCGATACGGGCCAGCCTGCTGGATCTGGAAACCATCAGGAACTGGCAGAAGAATCCGGATATGTACTCGAGCTTCATTTCGAGCAGCGCGTTCACCATCATGAGCCGGACCTTTGCGCCCGCCGACGTGAGGCTCCGCTCGCTGATCGCGCGCGAGCGCAAGATGCCGCAGGTGCTGGCGCAGGCGCATCTCAATCTGAAAAACCCACCCAAGGTTTACACGGAGGTCGCCATAGAGCAGTTGCCCGGCATCATTTCGTTCTTCCAGAAGGACGTGCCGCTGGCGTTCAAGAGCGTGACCGACGCGAAGCTCCTCGCCGATTTTCGGACGGCTAACGATACGGTGATCGTGGCGCTCCGCGATTACGAAAAGTATTTGAAGACGGACGTGCTGCCGCGCTCGGCCGGCGATTTTCGTCTGGGCGCGGCCAACTACGCCAAGAAACTGCTGTATGAGGAGATGGTCGATACACCGCTCGACCGGCTGTTGCAGATTGGCTACGACGATCTGCACGCCAACCAGAAGAAATTCCGCGAGACGGCGGCGCTGATCGATCGCAACAAAACTCCGCAGCAGATTCTGGCCGAGGCCGAGAAGGACCATCCGCCGCCCGAAAAACTGCTGGATGCTTTCCGCGAGACCACCACCCAGCTGCGCGAGTTCATCAACGCGCACAAGATCATCACCATTCCCGCGCAGGTGCCTCCGATTCTGGAAGAAACGCCGCCCTTCATGCGTGCGCTGACCTTCGCCTCGATGGACACGCCGGGTCCCTTCGAGATGGTAGCCAAAGAAGCGTTCTTCCACGTGACTCTTCCGCAGCAGGATTGGAAGCCGGAGCGCGTCGAAGATTTCATGGGCGCATTCAATCGCGGCACGATCTTGAGCACGGCCATTCACGAGGCCTACCCCGGCCACTACGTGCAGTTCCTGTGGATGCAGCAAATCCCTTCGCGCGTGCGGAAGCTGATCGGCGCCGCCACGAACGCCGAGGGCTGGGCGCATTACTCCGAGCAGATGATGATGGATGAGGGCTACTCGAAAGACCCCAAGATGCGGCTCGGGCAGTTGCAGGACGCGCTGCTGCGGAATGCCCGCTACATTGTCGGCATTGAGATGCACACCGGCAAGCGCAGCTTCGACCAGGCCGTGGATTTCTTCGTAAAAGAAGGTTACCAGCCGCATGAAACGGGGCTGCGCGAGACTAAGCGCGGGACCTCGGACGCGACGTATCTCTATTACACGCTGGGCAAGCTCCAGATCCTGAAATTGCGCGAGGATTACCGCAAGATGCGCGGCGCGAAATTCTCGCTGCGGGAATTCCACGACAGCTTCATGAAGCAGGGCTACCCGCCCATCACGATCGTGCGGCGCGCCATGTTGGGCAACGATTCACCGGCGCTGTAAGAGGCTGACCGCTCCCTGTGGTCGCGGCTCTGTAAGCTACTGTAATCGCACAACGCCGAAACTGAGCCGCGACTAAAAGGAGCGGTTGCGGAGCCTTTTTCAGACAGCCTCGTTAGGCCGCCTGCGCGTCCGTCCGTGAGCAGTGATACACTGCCGGAATGATCAATCGCAGATCGTTCCTCAAAGACGCCGCGGGCGCGGCGGGCATCGCGTTCACAAGCTGCAGTCTTCTAAATTCCGCGCGAGCGCAACAGACCGGGGCCGCGCGGCGCCGCGAGGTAACCGTGGGCGGCCGCCGCGTGAAGACCATCGACGTTCACGCGCACGCCAGCATCCCGGAGGCTCGCGCCCTGATGGGCGGTAAGCCCACGGCCCAGGAGTCCATGGCCGCCCTTTCGACCGGCGACCGCCTGCGCGCGATGGACCAGCAGGGCATCGATATGGAGGCCATCAGCATCAATCCCTTCTGGTACGGCGCGCAACGTGAAGTCGCCGCCCACATCATCCAGCTTCAGAACCAATAGTTGGCCGAGTTGTGCAAGTCGCATCCGGACCGCTTCGTGGCGTACGCCACGGTGGCGTTGCAGTATCCCGACCTGGCGGCGCAGCAGTTGGAAGACGGCGTCAAGAAACTGGGGCTGCGCGGCGGCTCCATCGGGTGCATCGTCAACGGTGAGGAGTTGTCAGCCCGCAAATTCGATCCGTTCTGGGCCAAGGCGGAGGAGATGGGGGTGCTGCTGTTCATGCACCCGGCCGGCACCCCCGACCTTCAAA
>WNEY01003406.1_pt1 | contig 11940 bp, 11 predicted proteins | sample 5400531 | NCBI WGS metagenome assembly WNEY01 (sample SAMN13153338, study PRJNA577476) | soil metagenome | isolation source: 200 cm saprolite under Douglas fir tree site 1 | place: USA:California | collected 2015-04-18
CGGAATTCGATCCATCGACCTGACGCCGACCGGGAACGCCATCCATTTCGCGGATGGCTCCGCGATCACCGGCACATCGGCTTACACCCGAACGGATGGTACGACGGGCATTGCCGGCGACACGGTCCTCGCATACGACGCGGACCCGCGTAGCTGGTTCGTCTGTGTCGACCCGCCCCTCGATCAGGTGCCGTCCGCGATCGGCGCAACAGCCGGCCAGCCGAATGTCGCGCCGGCAGCCGACGTGGAGACCCGCGGCCAAGTGGCGACGAGCGGGCTCGGCGGCAATTCCGGCGGCGGTGCGCCGGCAGCCGACGGCGACAACCACCATAATGCCGGCTTGAAGGGTCTCGGATGGGGGCCAGATCAGCCGGGACCGCAGCAAAGCGGCAATAAGCTCTTCGATCTGATCAGGGGCTGGTCGGACGGGGTGGTGCTCGGCAAATGGGATGGCAGCGCTCCCAATGTGCAGCCGCAACAGATCGGCACATCGGCGGCAAACGTCTTCGATGCTCAGCTCGGTCAACTGGTTCAGGCCATGGCGACCTATTCCGCCGGCAATTCCGCCTTCGAGTCGCCCGCCATCACCCAAGCCCCGAACGATGCCTCATCGCAGGTGGTGCTCGCAAACGCTTGGCATTCTTCGTAGCCGCATGAGCCGAGCGCATGCGGGGACGGCCTTCTCCGCCACGCTGCCGATCGGGCCCGCCTTTGCCCGCCATATCCCAGCCATCATCGGCTCGGCGGCGGCGACATTCCCTTGAACACCAGCTTCTGCAATCCGCGCGTGGTCGCGGCCACGTAGATGTCGCCTTTGGCGTCGGTCGCGATCTGGTGGCCGCCTCCCAGCATGCCCGGCCCTTGGATCGAGCCCACGGCCTCGAGCGTCTTGCGATCGACGATCACGATCTCGCTGCCGCCGCCGACATAGAGGAATTGCTGCTCCGGGTCCGCCGACAAGGCCAGGTTGCGGGCAAACGGCGCGCCGCCGCGCACCAATTGCTTGAGGTACTTGCCGTCGCTGGTGAACATCTGGACCCGCCGATTTTCCCGATCGGCGACGTACACCGTCCCGTCGTTGGACACGCGAATCGCGTGCACGATGCTGAATTGGTCGGGACCCGGGCCATCGGGGACGCTTTTCAGGCTCGGCGGCGGGCATCGGTCGTCGTCGACGGGCTTGTTGCCGAACGCGCCCCACATCCGCTTGAACGCGCCGCTATCCGCGTCGAACACGACGACGCGGTGATTGCCGTAGCCGTCGGCAACGAACAACTCGTTGGTCGGGGGATGCACCCACACGTCCGCCGGCTGGTGCAGGTTCTTGGTGTCGGCGTTGCCCCTGCTTTGCGTGCTGCGGCCGATCTGCATCACGAGCTTGCCGTCCTGCGTGAACTTCACCAACTGGTCGTCGCCGAGCGGCTTGAGCCCGAGCAGCGCGCGCAAGGGACAATTGTTGCCGCCCACCCAGACGAAGCCCTTGTAGTCGATATGGATGCCGTGCTCGCGTTCGGGCCATTCGCCGCCGCTCGTCGCTCCGCCCCAGGCCTTGATGAAATTGCCCGCGGCATCGAACACCAGGATCGGCGGCGCCGCGGTCGCGGCCTGTTCGGGCTTGAGCGTGCGCGGACGGTGCAGGACCCAGATATTGCCTTGCGCGTCGACGCCGATGCTGGACGCGTCGCCGAGCTTCCACTGCGCCGGCACCTTCGGCCAGGCAGGGTCGACCTCGAATACCGGCACGCCGGCCGCTGGCGCCCGTGACGTTTGCGCCGCCGCCTCGCTGCCGAAAGGCCATGTCATCCCCACACCAACGACGACGATCGCTGCCGACAGAACGGCACGATTCAGATTCGTACGCTTCATGGCTTCCTCCCTGTGGCCGGTCACGGCGTGATCCGGGCCGAATGCCCGCAAGCGTAGCCCGGATGAAGCGTTAGCGAAATCCGGGATGAGCAAGTGGGTCCGCTGGTCCCGGATTGCGCTCCGCTCCATCCGGGCTACGAACACGGCTTACCCCGGTTGCGGAATCGGCACGTCGTGGACCTTCATTGCCAACGCCACCGACGTGTAATAGCCGAGCAGCACGAGCACCTCGGCGATGCCTTCCCTGCCGAGCACCTTTTCGACCTCGGCGAACTCCGCATCCGACAGTTTCGAGCCGCCGACCAGCGCCGCGGCGAACCGGTGGACGGCGCGTTCGTGCGCATCTGCGAGCTTCGGATCGCCGCCGGCGAGGATCGCGTCGATCGCCTCCTGAGACAGGCCGGCGGCCTTGCCCTCGCGGATATGCGCCTGCTTGACGTAGTCGCCCTTCCAGTGCTGCGCGATCACCAGGATCACGATTTCCACCTCGCGCTTCGATAGCGATGCGTGCTTGTTGAGAAAGGTCCCGATCCGCTCCATGCCGGCCGCCACGGTCGGGCTGTGGATCCAGATCTTATAAGGGCCGAGGATGCGGCCGCGGCCGGCGGTGAGCTGGTCGAAGACCGTGGTCTGCTCGGGCGTGAGCTTCTCAGGCGGGATTTCGAGAATTCGGTTCATGACGATATATCGTCCCGGGCGATGGCCGCTGTTGGGCCAGTCAAGGTAGCCTGGATAGAGCGCGGGCGAAATCCGGATTGTCGAGTGGGGCGGCGAACGGCTCAGCCTCCGAGCATTCTTGTTCGCAACCATGCCCAGGCTTTGCCGACCATGGTCGAGGGAGGAGGCTGCTCGGCGATCTCGCCGACATCGTCTCGCGCGGATCGAGCGGCGGCCAATTCGACCAGGTCCGGCGGAAAAGGTGGCTTGGTCGGCTCGACCCGATACCTGCGAGCGGGTCGTTCGGCGGCAGCGCTCTCGCGGGCCGGCGGTTCGGCAGCCGCGATCGCGATCGGACCCACGCTGGCGAGAAACACCTGCTCGCGCGAATGGGTGAGCTTCTCCACCGCCTCATCGAGCGGCAGCCAGCGCACCGCCTTGACGTCGCGCATCAGCTTGCCGACCGGCCCGCCGATGGCTTGCATCCGCCAGAACTGCACGATTTTTGGCCGGCTGCCGACGTCGTAGGACATCGTGCCGAGAAACTCGTGCACCGAGACGTCGTGCCCGGTCTCTTCCAACACCTCGCGTTTGGCCGCAGCAAGCGAATCTTCGTTGTCGGTGAGCTTGCCTTTCGGCAGCACCCAGTCGTTCTGTTTCCGCAGTTGCACGATCGCGATCAACGGCCGCGGACCGCCACGCACCACGATGCCACCCGCGGCGAAAATCGGCGCACGCCCCGCTTTTCTCATCTGCTCGCCGTCATGCCAAGTCGTGTGCCGATCAGGAGATACATGCATACCTACATAATGTCGCCGGCGACGCGATGGAATACGCTTCGCCATTCCCCGCTACCCGGCCCGGGTGGGATGGGCTACGCTGCCGGCGTACGAGCGGCGAGCTTCGCACCATGCCGATCATTCTCGGGCTTGCGTTGCTGATCATGCTGGCGGTCGTGTTCGGTCCGCAGTGGTGGATCAGACGCGTGTTGGCGCGGCACGGCGACGACCGGCCGGATTTCCCGGGGACGGGGAGCGAGCTTGCACGCCACCTCCTGGATCAGGCCGGGCTGAGCCAGGTGAAGGTCGAGCGCACCGACGCTGGCGACCACTACGATCCGCTGGAGCACGCCGTGCGCCTGTTGCCGCAGCATCACGATGGGCGTTCGGTTGCAGCGGTGGCGGTGGCGGCGCACGAGGTGTCGCATGCCCTCCAGCATGCGCGTGGGGAGCGGGCCTTTGCGCTTCGTTTCGCTCTGGTCAACAGGCTGATCTGGATCGACCGCATCGCCAGCGGCATCTTGCTGCTGGCGCCGGTGGTGTTCATCGTCGTGAAGGCGCCCATCCTGCTCGTGCTTCAGGTGATCGCCGGCCTGTTGCTGCTCACGATCCGCGTCGTCGTCCATGTCGCCACCTTGCCGGTCGAGCTCGACGCCAGCTTCGCCAAGGCGTTGCCGGTGCTGCAGCGCGGCGGCTATCTTGCGGCCTCCGACCTGCCGGCGGCGCGCAGCGTTCTGCGCGCCGCGGCCTTTACATATGTCGCGGCGGCGCTCGCCACCTTGCTCGACGTTGCGCGCTGGTTCCGCGCGCTGCGATTTTGAGACGGGAGCAAGGAGTGGCGAAGCACGCTTCGCTATTGCCGGCAATTGGCTAATATTCGATCCAGATTGTCCAGAGCGAACCGATCGAGACTGAGACGGTCCTGCGTAAGGCGAGAGGAGGATTCGAAATGGCGATAGGCGAGACCGGATGCTCGGATGTCGCGCCGGCCACGCCAGCGCGACGGCGGCGACGATGTGCTCGGAGCGGAAGGATTTTCCCGGTCTTCGCCGGGAGGCTGATGTCGATGAAGCGTCATGCACTGGGGAGCCTGGTTGCGGTTTTCGCGCTCGCCTGCCCCGGTGCGCAAGCCGAAGAGCGCTACCCGTCGAAACCGGTGCGGATTGTGGTTTCGTTCTCCGCCGGCGGTCCGACCGACACGGTCGCGCGTGTGATGGGCGCCAAGATGGCGGAGCTGCTGGGTCAGCAGGTCCTGGTGGAGAACAAGGCGGGCGCCGGCGGCAACATCGGCGCCGACGTGGTGGCGAAAGCACCGCCCGACGGGTACACGCTGTTGATGGCGACCGTGTCCACGCACGCCATCAATCCCGGATTGTACAAGAAAATGCCGTACGACCCGGTTCGCGACTTCGCGCCGATCGGGCAGGTGGGCGTCACGCCGACCCTCCTCGGCGTGCACCCTTCCGTTCCAGCCACGGACGTGAAGAGCCTCGTCGCCTTGGTCAAGGCGAGTCCCGGGAAATACACTTATGGCTCCTCCGGCCTCGGCTCGATCCTTCATCTCTGCGGCGAGCAGCTCAAGGCGCTGGCGGGCGGGCTCAACATCGTCCATGTGCCGTATCGCGGCTCGGCGCCGATGATGGGCGACCTGATCGCCGGCCAGATTTCGATGGCGTTCGATGCGACGCCGACCGCACTGCCCCAGGCCCAGTCCGGTGCGATACGCGCGATCGGCGCAGGAATGGCGGCGCGCATGCGGGCGCTGCCCGATCTGCCGACGTTGCAGGAGCAGGGGCTGAGAGGCTTCGAGTGCTATACCTGGAACGCGATTCTCGCGCCGGCGGGTACCCCGTCGCCGATCGTTGCGCAGCTCAACGACGCAATGAACAAGGCGCTGGCCGACCCGGCGGTGTTCAAGCGCCTGCAGGAGGTCGGCATCGATCCGACGCCGGGCAGCACGCCGCAGCAGACTGCCGAGTTCATCAAGGCCGAGCTGGCGAAGTGGTCGCCGATCATCAAGGCGTCGGGCGCGGAAGTAAACTGAGGCGCGGGCCGGCACGCGCCGGGATCGGCGGTCAGAAGAACCGGTTCTTCGGCCGCGGCAGGCCGAGGTTCTCGCGCAAAGTCTTGCCTTCATAGTCGCGCCGGAACAGGCCGCGTCGCTGCAATTCCGGCACCACCTTGTCGACGAAATCGTCGAGCCCGCCCGGCAGGTATGGGAACTGCACCGTGAAGCCGTCGGAGCCTTCGGTTAGGAGCCATTCCTCCATCTCGTCGGCGATGGTCTTGGGCGTGCCGATCATGGCGAGGCCGGAATGGCCACCAAGCCGCTGCGCGAGCTGGCGCACGGTCAGGTTCTCGCGCTTGGCGAGATCGATTGCGCGCTGGCGCCCACTTTTTGAGGCATTGCTCTCGGGGATCTCGGGCAGCGGCCCGTCCGGATCGAATTTCGACGCATCGTGGCCGAGCGCGATCGACAGGGAGCCGATGGCGTTGGCGTAGTGCACGAGGCTGTCGAGGTGCGCGCGCTTCTTGCGCGCCTCCTCCACCGTGTCACCGACCACCACGAAGCAGCCCGGCAGAATCTTGATGTGGTCGCGCGAGCGCCCGGCCTTTTCGGCCCGGCCTTTCACGTCGGCATAGAATTCGCGCCCGACCGCCAGGCTCGACTGCGCGGTGAACACCGCCTCCGCGGTCTCGGCCGCGAGCTGGCGGCCGGCCTCGGAGGCGCCGGCCTGCACGATCACCGGCCAGCCCTGGATCGGCCGCGCGATGTTGAGCGGGCCGCGCACCGAGAGGTATTTGCCCTTGTGGTCGAGCACGTGCAGCTTGGCGGGATCGAGATAGATGCCGTGCTCGACGTCCCGGATGAAGGCGTCGTCCGCCCAGCTGTCCCACAGCCCCGTCACCACGTCGTAGAACTCGCGTGCGCGAGCGTAGCGGTCGCCGTGCTCCATGTGCTCGTCGAGCCCGAAATTCAGCGCCGCATCCGGGTTGGAGGTGGTGACGATGTTCCAGCCGGCGCGGCCGCCGCTGATGTGATCGAGCGAGGCGAACCTGCGGGCGATATGATAGGGCGCGTCGAAGGTGGTCGAGCCGGTGGCCAGGAGCCCGATATGCTCGGTCGCCACCGCCAACGCCGACAGCAGCGTGAACGGCTCGAACGAGGTCACCGTGTGGCTGCGCTTGAGCGCCTCCAACGGCATGTTCAGCACCGCCATGTGGTCGGCCATGAAGAAGCCGTCGAACTTGCCGTGCTCGAGCTTCTGCGCGAAGCGCTTCAGATGCGCAAAGTTGAAATTGGCATCCGGATAGGCGCCCGGATAGCGCCAGGCGCCGGTATGGATGCTCGCCGGCCGCATGAATGCGGTCAGCCTGAGTTGACGTGAACCTGCCATGGAGAACCCCTTGCGCGTCGCATGGACGCAATCGAAAGCGAGCCTGGTATATAGGCGGGCCGCCGTTTTAGTGAAGCGGGTGTACTCCACCTATGCTAGGGTCGGTCGGCCGCTGGATCGAGCGCCAACATGTCGTGAACGGAGGACAGCGTCATGCAAAGTGGTCGTGACCGCAGGGATTTCATCAAGCAGAGTCTCTTTCTCGCCGGAGCCGCGAGCGTTCTGACCTCCGGCTTGGCGCCCGTCGCCGCCCATGCGCAGACCGCGAGCCGGCCGGTGCGCCGCCCGGATCGTTACGAGGACTCCTTCATTTTCGAGCGCAAGCCGTTCGCCTGGCCCGGCAACAAGACGCTGGCGGTGTGGGTCGCCCCCAACGTGGAGGTCTGGCACTTCGACTCGCCGGTGGGCGTCGGCGTTTCTCCGAACCCCGGAAACCTGGTGCCCGACGTGATCAATTACGGCTGGCGCGAATACGGCATGCGCGTCGGCCTCTGGCGCTTCGCCGACGTCCTCGATGCGGCCGGCATCAAGGCCACCGTCGCGCTGAATTCGGGCGTGTGCGAGACGCATCCCAAAGCCGTGGAAGAGATGAAGAAGCGCGGCTGGGAGTTCATGGGTCACGGCACCACCAACAGCGAGAGCCTGGCGCGCCTCGATCCGGAGAAAGAGAAGGAGACGATCCAGCACGTGCTCAAGACCATCGAGCAGGCAACCGGACGGCGGCCGCGCGGCTGGCTGGGCGCCGGGCTGATCGAGACCAACAACACGCTCGACATCTTGGCGGAAGAAGGCGTGACCTATTGCGGCGATTGGAACAACGACGATCAGCCCTATCCGATGAAGGTCAAGAAGGGGAAGCTCTACTCGATCCCCTATTGCATGGAGATCAACGACATCCCGCTGTTCCTCCGCAAGGGCTACACCGGCGAGCAATATTATCGCTCGGTGATCGACCAGTTCGAGGTACTCTACGCCGACAGCAAGACGCAGCCGCGCGTGATGGGCATCCCGCTGCATCCCATGATCACGGGGCAGCCGTTGCGCATCAAGTATCTCGAGCGGGCGCTCGCCGAGATCAAGAAGCACGATGGCGTCTGGTTTGCCACCGGCGGCGAGATCATCGACGCCTATCAGCGCGCCAACCCCAGCGGATAGCGCGCCGGGCGCAGCGGACTCGGTGGGCTCTCCTCTCCCCATTTGGGGAGAGGGTTGGGGTGAGGGGATTACAGAACTTTCAATAGAGGCCCGCGCGCCCCTCACCCCACCCCTCTCAGCCGAAGTCGGATATATCCGACTTCGGCCACTTAGTAGTGACCGAACTCGGGTAAACCTGAGTTCGGTTGAAGAACGGGAGAGGGAGCAGACCGAGTCCGCCGCCCGCGCTTAGTTGGGCTGGATGCCGGCGGCCTTGACCAGCGCGGCGTTGCTTTCGATCTCGGCCGCGACGAAGCGGTCGAACTCGGCCGGCGTCAGGATCATCGGTTCGGCCGCGAGCTTCTTCATCCCGTCCTTGATGGCTGGATCGTTCAAGGCCTTCACGATCTGGTCGTGCAGGCGTTGAACGATGTCGCGCGGCGTGTCGCGCGGGGCGAACACGCCGATCCAGAACACGTACTCCGAGTTGGGATAGCCGGCCTCGAGCGTGGTCGGGACGTCCGGCACGGCGGCGCTGCGTTTGCGGCTGCTGACCGCAAGCGCACGGATTTGATTGCTCTCGACCAGCGAGACGGCGGAAGCCAGCGGCGAGAACGCGAAGTCGAGCCGGCCGCCGAGGATTTCCCGCAACACGTCGGGCGCGCCCTTGAACGGGACATGCACGGCATCGAACCCCGCGCTCAAGCGGAAGCGCTCGGTATTGAGGTGGACTGCCCCGCCGATCCCGCCCGAGCCGAAGGTCAGCGAAGCGGGCTTTGCCTTGCCGGCGGCGACCAGGTCGCGGATGGTGTTGAACCCGGCACGTGGAACGACCAGCACGTTGGGAAACTGGCCGAGCGGGATGATGCCGGCAAGGTCGCGCACGGTGTCGTAGGGCAGCCTGGCATAGGTCGACGGCGTGATCGTGTGCACCGACGAGTTGACCAGCAGCGTGTAGCCGTCCGGCTCCGCCTTGGCGGCCGCCGCCATGCCGAGCGTGCCGCCGGCGCCCGGCCGATGCTCGACCACGAATGTCTGTCCGATCTGCTTCGACACGTAGTCGAACACCGGACGGCCGAGCGTGTCGAGCGAGCTTCCCGGAGAGAACGGCAGGATCAAACGGATCGGCTGCTTCGCCGGCCAGGACTGGGCGAAGCCGCGGCCTTCGAATACGAGCAGCAGCAGCAGCGTGCACGCGACGACGTGGCGGATTCGCATGTTCGGCCCTCTGGGCTGCGTGCGGCGCTCGGCGCTATTCGGCCTTGATGCCCGCCTCGTGAATGACTCGGCCGTATTCGTCGACCAGCTTTCGCATGTAGGCGCCGAATTCCGCCCCGCAGGTTCCGACCGGAAACAGCCCTTGCTGCGCCAGCTTGGGCTTCATCTCCGGGGTCTTGAGTGCCGCGCTGAACCAGCCGGACAGTTGCGCGACCGTGTCGGCCGGCGTCTTCGCCGGCGCCACGATCCCGTAAAAGATCTCCGCCTCGTATTTGACGACGCCGGTCTCGGCCAGCGTCGGCACATCCGGCAGCGCCTCGACCCGCGCGGCCGAAGCGGTGGCCAGCCCACGCAGGCTGCCCGACTTCAAGTGCGACACCACCGTCGGGTAGTCGGCGAACACCGCCGTCACGTGGCCGCCCATCAGCGCGTTGATCGCGGGCGCCGTGCCGGGATACGGCACGAAGGTCATATTGATGTTGGCCGCGCGCTTGACCACCTCGAAGGCGATGTGCAGCGAGGAGGTCGGCGCCGCTGCCAGCGCCAATTCGCCGGGCTTGGCGCGCGCGGCGGCAATCAGATCGGCGAGCGTCTTGTAGGGCGATGTGCCTTGGACGACGAGGACCAGCGGCGTCGACGCCAGGTAGCAGACCGGCTCGAAGCTCGACGATACGTCGTAGTTGCCTTTCTTGAAGGCCGGATTGACCACGAAGGAATTCGCCACCAGCAGAACCGTGCTCCCGTCCGGCGCCGCGCGCGCGACCGCTTCAGTGCCGATCACCGTGCCGCCGCCCGGGCGGTTCTCGACCAGCACCGACGGCCCTTGCGCGCGGCCGATCTGCTCGCCCATCAGGCGCGACAGGATGTCGGGGCCGCTGCCCGGCGGGTAGGGGACGACGATCTTGATCGTTCGCGCCGCCTGCGACCATGCGCCGTGGCCGGTGAGTGCGAGCAGGATTGCGGCGATGAGCGTGACGGCAAATCGATCTCGACGATATGTCTTCATGAGATTGCTCTCCGAAGTGCGTCCGCGCGTGGCGCCGCGGGGTCAGCATACGGCAATATGGACGAGAATGTCATTGCGGCAAATACGACGACCCATTTCATGCTCGGCGTGGTCGCGGCGCAATCGCAACTGCCATCCACGAGCCGCGACCGCGTCCTGCCGTGTCCGGCGGTATGCAAGAACCTCGTCGGGCACATCCATACCGGCACCGCAGAAACAATTTCGGCTGGCCTACACATTCCGGCAACAATTGCGGAGCAGCGTCGTATCCCTTGTTCAACAGTAACGATGGTGTGCGTATGCGTATGTCCTATACCCTCGCTGAGGCTGCAGCGGCCACCGGCCTCAACAAGACGACAATTCTGCGAGCGATCAAGCAAGGAAAAATCACCGGCACCAAAGACGAGCGCGGCGAATGGCAGGTCGAGCCCGCCGCGCTTCACCTTTTCCATCCGCCGATTGCCGAGCGTAGCGCCGGCAGCGACGCGGCCGAGCGATATGCGGTGGCCGACGTCGAGGCGCTCGGAGCGCAGATCGAAGCCCTGCTCAGGCAGGCTGGGCGTCGTCTGCGCCAACAGGCCGATGCCGTGCGGCGCGATCACGACCCTGGGCACGACGGCGCGCAAGCCGAGCAATTCGCGTTCGCCGATCCGCATGAGCGGCTTCGGTGAGGCAGTTGCAGCTATTTCGGTGCTGAATCCTTCGCCACGATCGCGAGCGCTTCCTGCACCGTCGTCATGAATTGCGCGGGGAAGATGATGGTCGAGTTCTTCTCGATCGAGATCTCCGCCATCGTCTGCAGGGTGCGCAGCTGCAACGCCACCGGATGCTGCGAGATGATGTCGGCCGCCTGGCCGAGCTTCACTGCGGCCTGGTATTCGCCTTCGGCGGCGACGATCTTGGCGCGGCGCTCGCGCTCGGCCTCGGCTTCCTTGGCCATGGCGCGCTGCATGTTGTCGGGGAGCACGATGTCCTTGATCTCGACCGCAGTCACCTGCGTGCCCCACGGTTCCGTGTGGCGGTCGATGACGTCCTTGATCTGCTCGTTGATGCTGGCGGTGTCGGCGAGCAGCTGATCGAGGCTGAAGCGTCCGACCACGTTGCGCACGGTGGTCTGGCTGATCTGATTGATCGCGTTGTAGACGTTCTCGATCACGATCACGGCCTTTTCTGGATCGGAAATGCGATAATAGGCGACCGCCGCGATGTCGATCGAGACGTTGTCCTTGGTGATGATTTTCTGCGAGGGGATTTGCATCGTGACGGTGCGCAAGGAGACGCGCACCATCTGCTGGATGGGAACGAAGATGAAAGTGAGCCCCGGCCCGCGCACGCCCTCGAACTTGCCGAGCAGGAACACGACGCCGCGCTCGTACTGCCGCAGCACGCGAATCGCGCTGAGCAGATAGAGGACAACCACGATGACGAAGATGTAACCGAAGCTCATGCCGGCATTATTGCATAAATCGCAATGGCGGTCGAGCAGGTGCTGGCGGCTCACGCCGCATAGCGGAACAGCCGGAAGAAGTCGGTCGGATCGACGAAGACCTGCCGCGCCTCGGCGAAGCCGGCTTCGCGGCCGAGCTCGCACCAGACGGCGGCGGTCTCCGGGAAGTCGCAGGTGGTGACGTGGTGCCAGATCTGCTCCCATTCGGCGCCCGTCAGCACGCTCCACAACGGCTTGTTGATGCGCAGGAAACGGTCGAGAAATCCGGCCCGGTCCTCGCCGTCCCGGCGCGTTGGCTCGTACAGCAGGAACATACCGCGCGCACCGACGGCGCCGCGGATCGCCTTCATCAGCGTGAGCTTGTCGTCGGTCGACAGATGATGGATCGACAGGCTGCACCAGGCCGCGTCGGCGTGCTCCGGCCGGCGCATCATG
>WNEY01003409.1_pt1 | contig 11935 bp, 12 predicted proteins | sample 5400531 | NCBI WGS metagenome assembly WNEY01 (sample SAMN13153338, study PRJNA577476) | soil metagenome | isolation source: 200 cm saprolite under Douglas fir tree site 1 | place: USA:California | collected 2015-04-18
GGGTGACGATGGACGGCCGGACGCTCGACATCCTCGTCGTCGAGGACAACGCCGACGCACGAGCGACGCTGCAGATGCTGCTGGAGCTGGAAGGGCACCGCGTGCGGACGGCCGAGAGCGGCGCGCAGGGCGTCGAGCGGTCGGCGGCGCCGCTCGACGTGGCCCTGATCGATATCGGGCTGCCCGACTGCGACGGCTACGACGTGGCCCGCCGGATCCGGTCCACGCCTCACGGCAAGGGCGCCTACCTGATTGCGCTCACCGGCTACGGTCAGCCCGACGACCGCCGTCGCGCGGAGGAGGCGGGCTTCGACACGCATCTGGTCAAGCCGGTCGATCCCGACGCGCTCGTGAAGATGCTCGCCCGCCGCGGCTAGTCGCGCCTACTTATCAGCGACCTTTCCGATCTTCTGGATCACCGCGGCGATCCGCTGGGCGTCCTCGTCCCAGAACGTCTTGAACTCGTCGGCGTCCTGGTAGGCGATCGGCGTCTTGGCTTTTTCCATCGACGCGCGCAGCTCGGGATCCTGCACGGCCTTGCGCGTGGCGTCGCGCAGGGTCTGGACGACGTTGGCCGGCACGCCCCGCGGCGCGAAGAGCCCGGCCCACACGTAGTACTCGACGTCGTAGCCGAGCTCCTTCAGCGTCGGCACGTCGGGGAAGGCGGCCAGCCGCGTGGCTCCGTACGAGGCGAGCGGCCGCATCTTTCCGACCTGGATGTGGGGCACGGCCAGCGCCGGCGGAGACGCCCAGAGCTGGGCGTGGCCGCCGAGCACGGCCGTGGTGGCCGGCGCGCCACCGGTCGTCGGCAGGTGTCGCATCTTCACGCCGGCCGCGTTCAGCAGCATCTCGATCGGCAGGTGTGAGGCGCCGTAGGGCCCCGACGAGGCGTAGGTGATCTCGCCCGGCCGCTTGCGCGCGTCGTCGACCAGTTCCTTCAGGGTCTTCCACGGACCGTTGACGACGAGCAACGGCGGATCGGCGTTGAGCCGCGCGATACCGACGAACTGGTCACGCGTGTAGATCGCCGCGCGCCCGAACAGCTTGTCGACTTCCGGCGTCGACGAGATGCTCACCAGCGCCACCAGGAGCGTGTAGCCGTCGGGCTTCGCGACGGCCGCGGATTGCGTCCCCACCGCGCCGGCGGCGCCCGGCTTGTTGGCGACGACGAACGGCTGCTTGAGGATCCGCTCGAGCGCGGCGGCGAGCGGGCGCGCGGTCAGATCCGCGATCCCACCGGGCGGAAACGGATTGACGATGGTGACCGGCCGCGTCGGGTACGGCTCCTGAGCGGCGGCGCCACCCGCGGCGGCGAAGATGACGACGGCAACGACGACGAGAGCGACGCGACGCATGCGGACCTCCTCCGGAGTTCCCGCGAACGGATGACAACCCGGGCATAGTACCGCGACGCCGGCGCTCGCCGGCGCCCTTACCAGTGGATGGTCTGGCCCGGGCTGAGGATCGCGATGCGCTCCTCGAGTCCGCGCCTGAGCGCCTCGTGCAGGAGCCGGTCGGGCGGCTCGCGAAACGGCTCGCGGTTGAGATCGAACGTGCCGTAGTGCATGGGCACCATCAGGCGCGCCCGTACGTCCTCGAAAACCTGGACGGCGTCCTCGGGATTCACGTGGTTGGGGTGGTGCTCGTACGCGCTGTAGCCGCCGATCGGAATGAAGGCGACGTCGAACGGCCCCAGCCGTTCGCCGATCTCCTGGAAGCCGGGGTAGTAGCCGGTGTCGCCGGCGAAGAACAGGCGGCGGTCGGGGCCGAGCACGGCCCACGAGGCCCACAGCCGGCGATTCTGATCGCTGAGGCCACGGCCCGACGAATGTTGCGCCGGCGTGCACACGAGGGTGAGCCCACGGAGCTTCCGCGTCTCCCACCAATCGAGCTCGACCGCGTTCGTGATGCCGGCGCCGGCCAGCCACGCCTTGATCCCGAGCGGGACGAAGAACGTCGGGTGATGGACGGCGTCGAGGCGGCGCACGGTCGCCTCGTCGAGATGGTCGTAGTGATCGTGCGAGATGATCACCGCGTGGATCGGTGGGAGATCTTCGAAGCGCAGGCCCGGTTTCACCAGCCGTCGCGGCCCGGTGAAGCCCACGGGGCTGGCGCGGTTGCTCCAATTGGGATCGGTGAGGATGTTCACGCCGTCCATCTGGACGAGGAACGTGGAGTGCCCGATCCAGGTCACGGTCGGGGCCGTGCCGTTGGCGCGAAGATCGGCGCCGTTGTTGGCCAGCACGACCGGCGCCTGACCGCGGACGGGGCCGTGCTCGAAGCCCTGGCGCATCACGCGCAGCGCGCGCCCGAGCAAGGGATACACGTAGTCGGGCGAGATGTTGCGGAACCCGTCGCGCAGATGATGGCCGGGCTTCTCGGCTCGCGGAGAGAGCGCCGACGGCGCGGTGATGTGGGTCACGACGATTCCGAGCGTCAGCACGACCACGAGGAGCCCCCGCACGATTCTCACGATATCACGTCGGCGACACCACGAAGGCGCGAAGCGCTTCGGCAAGACGATCGTAGTGGGCCTCGCCGTTGTAAATGTGCGCAGAGATCCTCAGCCACCTTTGCGGCGCGGCCGGCCATGAGATCACCGGCACCTCGACGGCGAAACGATCGAAGAGCGCTTTCTGAAGATCGTCGGTGCCGTCGGGCAGCGGGATGGCAGCCAGCGAGCCGATCATCGCATCCGGGCAGGGCAGCGCGCCCCCGACGGCGTCGCAGAGTCGCCGTCGCGCGTCCAGCGCCAGCGCATGGTTGCGCGTCATGACGGCCGGCCAGCCGCCGGGCAACGCCGCGCCGACCACGCGAATGGCCTCGGGCACCGCCAGGTAGGGCGTCGGGTCGTGGGTTCCCGTCCAGTCGAACTCGAGGCGGAAGCGCGAGTGATCGGTGCGCGGGGAGTTGGCGCCGTGACTGATGACGAGCGGCCGCACTCCGGCCTGCCGGTCGCGCCGCACGTGAAGGAAGGCGGCGCCCTTCGGTGCGCACATCCACTTGTGACAGTTGCCGGTGTAGTAGGCCGCGCCGACGGCGCCGACGTCGAGCGGCAGCATGCCGGGGGCGTGGGCGCCGTCGACGAGCGTGTCGACGCCCCGCTCGGCGAGCGCCTGCACCAGGCGGGCGATCGGGAACACGATCGCCGTCGGGCTCGTCACGTGGTCGAGCAACGCCAGCCGCGTCCGCGGCGTCACGGCGTCGAGGATGGCGTCGACGACGGCGTCGTCCCCGTCGAGCGGGAACGGCACGTGGGCGACGACGACGCGCGCACCCCGCGCCGCGGTCACCGCGTTCACGGCGTTGCGGCAGGCGTTGTAGGCGTGATCGGTCACCAGCAGCTCGTCGCCCGGCTCGATCGCCAGCGAGCGCAGGACGGTATTGACGCCGGTGGTCGCGTTGGTGACGAAGGCGAGATCGTCGGGATCGGCGCCGATGAAGGGTCCGAGGGCGGCTCGGGCCGCGTCGAGCCGCGCAGACAGCTCGCGACTCAGAAAGCGCACGGGCTCGCGCTCGAGCTCCTCGCGCAGCTTCCGCTGAGCGTCGAGCACCGGCTTCGGACAGGCCCCGAACGAGCCGTGATTGAGGAAGACGACGGTGGGGTCGAGTGTCCACATGCGCGTAGAATAGCCGGCCATGGCGGGGGCGGTCACGGTCGGCGCCACGCTGCGCGCAGGCTGGCCCGTGCTCGTCATTCCCTCCGCGATCTATTTCGTGTCGCACTTCCACCGCATCGCGCTCGGCGTCGTCACGCAGGACTTGATGCGCGCGTTCGCCGTCACCGCCGCCGGCGTGGGCGCGCTCGCCGCGATCTATCCCTACGTCTTCGTCGCCCTGGCGCTGGTGGCGGGCAGCCTGGCCGACACGCTGGGGCCGCGGCTGACGCTGGCCGCCGGAGCGCTGGCCATGGGGCTCGGCGCGATCGTCTTCGGTCTGGCCCCGTCGTTCTCGGTGGTCGTGCTCGGACGGCTCGTCGTGAGCGTCGGCGCGTCCGTCATCTTGATCGCGTTCCTCGCGCTGGCCGTCGAGTGGTTTCGCCCCGACGAGTTCGCCACGATCTCCGGGCTCACCCAGACCGTGGGCAACATCGGCGGCCTGGCCGCGGCGGCGCCGCTCGCGCTCCTCGTCGACGGGATCGGCTGGCGTGGGAGCTTCGGCTTCATCGGCGCCGTCACCGTTGCCCTGGCCGCCGTCGCGGTGCTCGGCGTTCGCGATCGCCCGGACGCGCGGGTCCGCCCGGCGACGCGGCCGCTGCGCGAGGTCCTCGCGGGGATTCCGGCCCTGGCCGTCAATCCGAAGACGTGGCCGCCGATCCTCGCCGCCGCCGGAATGTACTCGACGGTCGTCGCCATACAGGGATTGTGGGGCATTCCGTATCTCACCCAGGTGCACGGGCTGCCCCGCGTGCAGTCGGCCACCCACGTAGCGTGGCTCGCCGTCGGGGTCGTCGTGGGCGCGCCGGTCGTGGGAAGGATCTCGGACCGGTGGGTGGGCGCGCGGCGGCCGCCGTTTCTGGCGTTCAGCGCGCTCTACGCGGCGTGCTGGCTCCCGCTCGTCGTGCCCGCGCTCGAGCCTTCGACGTCAGGGCTGGCGCCCCTCTTCTTCCTGCTCGGCTTCGCGTCGAGCGGGCTCGTCCTCGTGTGGCCGTGCGTGCGAGAAGTCAACGATCCAACACGCGTCGGAATCGTCGTCGGCTTCTGCAACATGCCGATCTTCCTTCTGCTGGCCTTGATGCAGTGGCTCACCGGTCTCGTGCTCGACGCGGCGTGGACGGGGATCGTGACGGGCGGGCTGCGTGTCTATCCGGTCGGAGCGTACCGCGCCGCCTTTGGCCTGTGTCTGGCCGTGGCGATCGGCGCGGTCGCTCTGACCGCGTGCGTCACCGAGACGCGTTGTCGGAACGTCTGGAAGCCGGGCTAGTGGCCGAGGGCCTCGATCCCAGCCTTGGCAACCTGCTCGTCCTGCTGCGACGTCACACCGCTCACGCCGATGGCGCCGACGAGCTTGTTGTCCACCATGACGGGCAGGCCGCCCTGGAGCGGAGTCATCCCCTTCACGCCGAGGAAGGCGTTTCGCCCGTTGGTGATGATGTCCTCGACGGCCTTGCTCGGCCGCTTGAGCGCGACGGAGGTCGTGGCCTTGCCGATCGCGATGTCGATGCTGCCGATCTGGGTCTCGTCGGTCCGCTGCAGGTAGAGTAGATGGCCGCCATCGTCCACGATGGCGATGACGACGCGCCAGTTGTTCTTCGTGGCCTCGGCCTCGGCGGCCATGGCCATCTTCTTGGCGGCGGCGAGCGTCAAGACCTTCTTGTCGGCGAGCTGGGCCCCGGCCTGGGTACCGGCCAGCACGGCGATCGCCAGGAGCAGCACGGTTCCTACTTTCAACACTCGTCTCATGGGCTTCCTCCTGTGGTGAGAGACGGAAACGTCAATGAGCGTGGCACCGCCTGCTGCGGTTCCCCCGGCCCCGGGCCGGGGGTCGGGCGGTAGAGGTGACAGGCGACGAGACGGTCAGTGACGTGGACCAGGGGCGGCTCCTCGCGGGAGCAGCGGTCCATCACGACGGGGCATCGCGTGTGGAACCGGCAGCCCGGCGGCGGCGCCAGGGGGCTCGGCACCTCACCGGCGAGCGTGACCTCCTCACGCCGCTCGTCGGGATGGGAGGGAAGCGCCGCGGCGAACAGCGCCCGCGTGTAGGGGTGCTGAGGGGCGGTGGCCACGGCGCGCGCCGGCCCGACCTCGACGAGCTTCCCGAGGTACATGACGGCCACGGTATGGCTCATGTAGGCGACGGCGGCCAGGTCGTGCGTGATGAAGAGGTAGGCCAGACCGAGGCGCGCTTGCAGATCACGCAGCAGATTGAGGATCTGGGCGCGGATGGAGACGTCGAGAGCGGAGACCGGCTCGTCGAGCACGATGACCTTCGGCTCCAGCGCCAGCGCCCGCGCGATGGCGATGCGCTGGCGCTGCCCGCCCGAGAACTCGTGCGGAAAGAGGTCGATCGAGCGCTCGGGGAGGCTGACGACGTCGAGCAGGCGCCGGGCGCGCTCACGCGCTTCGCCTCGGGCCAGTTGCTCGTGGACGACCAGCGGCTCGGTGATGATCGCGCCCACGCGCATGCGCGGATTGAGCGAGGCGTAAGGATCCTGGAACACGGCCTGGACCGAGCGGCGGTAGCGGCGCCGGCCCTCGGCGTTCAGGGTCTGGAGGTCGGCGCCCTCGAAGCAGAGCGAGCCGCTGGTCGGTACCTCCAGGCCGAGGACGACCTTCGCGGTGGTGGTCTTGCCGCAGCCCGATTCGCCGACGACACCGAGCGTGCGCCCGGCCTCGATGCGGAACGACACGCCATCCACCGCCCGGACGACGGCGCCGCCCGAGAAGAACCCGCCCTTCACCGGGAAGTGCTTGACGAGGTTGTCGGCTTCGAGAAGTGTCACCGGGCGGCCAGCCAGCAACGGGCGCGGTGGTCCTCGGCGACCGCGAGATCGGCCGGCGCCTCGTACCGGCAGCGGTCCTCGACCTTCGTACAGCGTGGATGAAACGCGCACCCGCCCGGGAGCGCGGCGAGGTCGGGAGGCTGGCCGTCGATCGCCGTCAGGCGGGCCCGTGAGTCGCCGAGCCGCGGGATGGACTCGAGCAGCGCCTGCGTGTACGGGTGCGCGGGCGAGTCGAAGATGCGCCGCACCGGGCCGATCTCCAGGAGCCGGCCGGCGTACATCACGGCCACCCGGTCGCACATGCGCGCCACGATCCCGAGGTTGTGCGTGATGAAGATCAGGGCCAGGCCGTGCGCCCGCTGCAGCTCGCGCAGGAGGTTCAAGTATTGCGCCTGGATGGTCACGTCGAGGCTCGTGGTCGGCTCGTCGGCGATCAGCAGCTTCGGCTCGCAGGAGATGGCGATGGCGCCCACGATCCGCTGCCGCATGCCTCCCGAGAGCTGGTGCGGGTACTCGCGCACCCGGGACTCGGGGGCCGGGATCTTGACGGCCGTGAAGAGCTGGCGGGTGCGCGTCCAGGCCGTCTGCCGCGTCACGCCCTCGTGCGCGCGCAGCGTCTCGGCGACCTGGTCACCCACGGTGAAGAGCGGATTCAGCGACGCCATCGGGTCCTGAAGGATCATCGCGATGTGCTTGCCGCGCAGGCGACGCATCTCGGTCTCGGACTTGGCGAGGAGGTCTTGGCCCGCGAAGCGGACGGCGCCGGCCTCGATGCGCGCCCCCGGGGGCAGCAGGCGCATGAGGGAGAGCGCCAGCGTCGTCTTGCCCGAGCCCGACTCGCCGACGATGCCCAGCGTCTCGCCGGCCTCGAGGCGGAACGAGACGTCGGACACCGCTTCCACGACGCGCGTGCCGCGCGCGGACACGTAGCGCGTGGTGAGGCGGTCGATCTCGAGCAGGGTCGTCACAGTTGGCGGAGCTGGGGGTCGAGCTTCACGCGCAGCCAATCCCCGAGGAGATTGGCGGAGAGGACCATCAGCATGATGCACGATCCGGGCAGCACCGTCAGCCACCAGTAGCCCGCCATCAACCCCTTCTTGCCGTCGGCCAGCATCAGTCCCCAGGCCGGCTTGGGCGGCGGCACGCCCACGCCGAGGAAGGACAGCGCGGCCTCGGTGACGATGACGACGCCGAGCATCAGCGTGCCGAGGACGATGGTGGAGTTGAGCACGTTGGGCAGGATGTGGCGGCGCATGATGGTCCACTTCGAGCACCCGGCCACGATGGCCAGCCGCACGAAGTCGCGCTCGCGCAGCGACAGCACCTCGCCCCGGATGACGCGGGCGTAGCGCGTCCAGTACACCGCGCCCAGGATGATCACGATGTTCATCTCGCTCGGCCCCACCACCGCGGCCAGGAAGATCGCGAAGGTCAGGGCGGGTAACGCGAGCCACGTGTCGGTGACGCGCATGATCACCTGGTCGACCCAGCCTCCGAGGAAGCCGGACAGGATGCCGAGCGCGGTGCCGACGGCGCCGGCCACGAGGACGGCGGTGAGGCCGACGACCATGGAGACGCGGGCGCCGAAGATCAGGCGGGAGAGCACGTCACGACCGAGATGATCGGTGCCGAGCAGGTGCCGCTCGCTCCCGCCTGTCTGCCAGGCCGGCGGCCGGAACCGCTCGCCGAGCACGCCGATCTCGGGATCGCCCGGGGCGATGACGTCGGCGAACACGGCGAGGAAGGCGAGCGCGACGAGGATCAGCGTGGGGAAGACGGGGAAGTTCCCGACGCGGAAGGCGGCGAAGCGCCACGCCAGGGTGAGACCAGCCGCTCGGCTCGGGCTCGCCGTCTGGCTCATTGGAATCGGATCCGCGGGTCGATCACGGCGTACGTCAGGTCGACCAACAAGTTGACCGCGATGATCATGACGCCTCCCAGCAGCACGGTCGCCTGGACGACCGGAAAGTCGCGGAATGCGATGCCTTCGTAGAGGAGCCGGCCGATTCCCGGCCAGGCGAAGACCGTCTCCACGACCACCGCCACGTTCACCATGATGACGAGGTTGATGCCGGCCAGCGTCAGCACCGGGATCAGCGCGTTCTTGAACGCGTGCTTGGCGATGACCAGGGCCTCCGGCAGGCCCTTGAGCCGGGCCAGCTTCACGTACTCCGAGCCCAGCACCTCCAGCATCGAGGAGCGCGTCAGGCGCATGTGAGCGGCCGCGAAGTACCAGCCGAGCGCGACGGCGGGCATGACGAGGTGCAGGGCCGTGCCCGACCCGGACGACGGCAGCCAGCCGAGATACACGGAGAAGAACAGGATCATCAAGAGCCCCACCCAGAACGACGGCATGCTGAGCCCGAGCAGCGCGAAGATCTTCCCGGCTCCATCGCCCCAGCCGTTCACACGGACGGCGGCGAGGATGCCGCTCGGTATCCCGATCAGGAGCGAGAAGAACATGGCGGTGGCGGCCAGGAGCAGCGAGTGGGGCAAGCGCGAGAGGTACAGCTCGAGCACGGGCACCCGATAGTAGAAGGAGTGACCGAAGTCGCCGTGGACCAGGCTCCGGACGAACACGCCGTACTGGACCCAGATCGGCTCATCGAGGCCGAGGTCGTGGCGCAGCGCCTCCATGTCGGCGCGGCTGGCGCCCGGCTCCACGAGCAGGACGGTGGGATCGCCGGTCAGTCGCACGAACACGAAGATCGTGGCCGAGAGGAGCGCGAGCGAGACGAGCGCGTAGCCGAGGCGGCGGATGATGTATCGCTTCATTCGTCATTCCTCCAGGCGCGGACCAGCGCTGGGAGCGAGCCGGCTTGGTCCATGGCTGACATCCCTCCGCGGGGTTGCCGGATTATCCGTCAACCGGGCGGCTTGTCAATTGGCCGACCGATCAGTACGGGCGGTGGCGCCCGCGCTCTCCCCGTAGGGCAGTTGCAGGACGTGGATCACCTTGCCGAGGGCGATGAACTCCGCGATCACCCACGTCAATTCCAGCGTCTCGTCCTCGGCGAACCGGTGGCGCACGTCGGCGAAGAGCGCGTCGTCCACCTGGTGATGATCGACGTACATGCGGTCGGCGTAGCGCAGCGCCGTCTTCTCGCGCGCGCTGAACGGACCGGCCTCGTAGTCGGCGAGCGCGGCCACCAGGTCCTCGGTGATCCCCTCCCGCCTGCCCGAGGCGTAGCGCGTAGTCATTCAGTAGTGGCACTGATTGAGCCAGGCCAGGCGGAGCCGAACCAGCTCCTTGGTGCGGTGCTCGACGAGCCCGCGGCGCACCATCGGCGAATAGAACCGGATGAAATGCTTGAGGCGCTCGGGCAGGCGGCCGAAGAGCCGGTAGAAATTCGGATCGCCGCCTTCGGCCAGCCACTTGGTCAGGCCCTCGCGCAGCTCGGGATCGAGCTCGGCGACGTCGAGCAGAGGAATGCGCATGGGACCTCCGAGCATGCTACCACGGGGCCGCGACGGCGCGGCGGGCTAGGCGCGGGGTGTCGTGTACTGAGCGATGGCGGCCATGAGGACCGCGCGGGTGATCGGCTTCTGGAGCACGAAGTCGGCGACCGCCTGCTCTTCGAAGCGCGAGCGTTCCTCCTCGCCCCAGCCGGTGATGATGCCGACACGGATCTCGGGCCGGCGCGCCTTGGCCGCGCGCGCCACGTCCCAGCCGGTCATGCCCGGCATGCCGAGGTCGGTGAGGACCAGGTCGATCACCTCGTCGCCGTCGAGCCGGGCGAGGCCCTCGAGGCCGCCGGCGGCGGTGATCACCGTGTGGCCGTTCATGGTGAGCAGCTCGCCCACCACCGCGCGCACCTGCGGATCGTCGTCGATGAGCAGGATGCGCAACTGCTCACTCAGCCCCGCCGGTGGCGGCGAGTCGGCGGGCCGGGTCGGCTCGGCCGCGATGAGGCGGAACGTGACCGTCGTGCCGCGTCCCTCGACGCTGTCGATGGACAGCTCGCCGCCGTGGCGGCGGATGATGCCGTAGGCGACGCTGAGGCCGAGGCCGGTGCTGGCGAAGCCCTTCGTCGTGAAGAAGGGCTCCATCGCCCGCTTCTGCACGCTCGCCGGCATGCCGCTGCCGGTATCCACCACGGAGCAGAAGACCGCCTTGTCCTCCGACCAGGTGGTGATCGCGACCTCGCCGCCGTGGGGCAGCGCCTCGATCGAGTTGAAGATGAGGTTCATGAGAACCTCCCGCAGCGGCGACGGATCACCGGCAGCGGGCGGAATGTCCCCGGCCTCCAGGCGCACGTCGATCTCGATGCCCCGGATCTGCGCTTCCGCCTGCCAGCGCGGTCGCGTCATCTCGATGACTTCCTCGGCCAGCTCGTTCAGCTTCACCGGGACCCATTCCGGCATGGCCTGGGCCCGACTGAACACGCTCATGCGGCGAATGACCTCGCCGGCGTCGAGCACGCCGCGCTCGGCGATCTCGAGATTGCGGGTGACCTCGCCTCCGTCTCCGGCCCGGCGGAGCGCGATTTGCACACGCCCGAGGACGACCGCGAGAAGGTTGTTCAGGTGATGGGCGACACCGGAGGCGAGCTCACCGATGGCCCGCAGGCGCTCGTTCTCCACGATGCGGCCGTGGGCGCGCTCGAGCTCCTGGTTCACCGCGATCAGCTCGCGGCGGCTCCGCCGATACGCCTCGGCCAGCAGCGCGGTGAGCGCGCCCGCCGTGTTCACCAGCAGCAGGTTGAAGAGCGCCACACCCCAGTCGGGCGCGTGGGATCCCGCGACGGGTGGGAGCCAGCCGGCGTGCTGGATCAGCACCACGGTCAGATACGCCAGCGTGGCTGCCGTCGTCGCGATGACGCAGGCCAGGCTCGAGAACACGAACCCGGAGTAGAGCGACACGAGCGTGTAGACGCCGAGATAGGGCGCTGCCGCCAGACCACCGGCGCCATAGAGGCCGAACGTCAGCAGACCGATGTCGGTCAGCATCCGCCCGTAGGCGAGGACGCGTCCTGCCCGTCCCGCGCGGGAGATCAGCAGCCAGGGCACGTTGACGAGCAGGCCGGTGAGCGCCGCCAGTCGAATGATCGAGTTGACGGTGAGCCCCAGGGTGACGGTCGCCAGCTCGGCGAACACCAGGATGATGATTGCGGTGCTGGCGCGAACCACCAGCTCCTGCATCAGGAGTCGGTGGTGGCGGCGGGCCTTGGCAAACGGGTGGTCGTCGGGCGCCGCCGGGGCCTGGGCGAGTGAGGGTGCCGGGCTCATTACGGAGGGTTATCGGCACGGGCAGGGGGTGGCCGGAGGGGGCGGGTAAATGGTTGCACACCGCAACCTTCGGCATGAACTGTGATTAACCCATTGCGCATGGTGGAGATTCACGTCCTCGAGGACCGAGACCGCTGGAACGGGTTCATCTCCGGCTTCCCCACGGCTGACCTTCGCCAGAGCTACGAGTGGGGCGAGATCCGCCGCCGTCAGGGGTGGACGCCGCTCCGGCTGGCGGCGATCGAGAGGGGCGAAGGCGTCGCC
>WNEY01003812.1_pt1 | contig 11934 bp, 14 predicted proteins | sample 5400531 | NCBI WGS metagenome assembly WNEY01 (sample SAMN13153338, study PRJNA577476) | soil metagenome | isolation source: 200 cm saprolite under Douglas fir tree site 1 | place: USA:California | collected 2015-04-18
TGCGTGAGCATGGTCAGTGTGGTCATCGCGTGTGTCGCTTCCCTCGTCCAGACGTGTGCCGGCGCGCGGAAGTTCCGTGCCCAGAGGGGGGCCAGCGTGCGCGGGCGCGGAACTTCGGCCGCCGCCTCAACGTCTTGAGGTTCAGCCACATTCGCGGGATCAACGATGGCCGTGACGATCCTCACACCGACGAAGATTCCCCCTGCGGACGACGCGGGATCCGCGACCGGCCGCTGGCGCCGCGCCACGCTCCAGAACGTCCGGCGGAAGCTGGCGCCGTGGCTCGCGGTCAAGGCCGCCCTCATCGTCCTGGTCGTGGCCGGCATCGTGCGCGTCTGGCCCGCATTCGTGCTCGACACCGCGCTCTCGGTGGTCGTCGTCGCCTACGGCTGGCGGCTCGCCCGCCGCAAGCCGGTGTAGCGCGAGGCGCGCCCCGCCACCCCAACCCACGAACGCGGAGTCCGGCGCCGGATGCGCGCCGTCAGCGTCGCCACCGTGCCGAGCAGGAACGAATCCGAGCGGGCTGCCACGGCGTTGAACCCCCCGTGGCCGGGTGCTATCGTCCGCCCTCCTCGATGGACACCTCTTCCCCGCTGGCGCTGAGCCTGGCCTTCGGGGCCCGCCGCGAATGGAACGAGAGGTTCCTGAAGTACTTCATCGGCCTGGGGGCCGGGTTCATGCTGGCGGCCACGTTCCTGCGGATGCTGCCCGCGTCCTTCGCCGTGTCGCCGAGCGCGCCCGCGCTCATCCTGGCCGGCTACTTCCTGGTGCAATTCTTCGAGCACACGCTGGCCCCCCACTTCCACTTCGGCGAAGAGCACCACGACGACGCCATGGTCGATCCCGCCGTCGGCTTCTCCGCGCTGCTCGGCCTGTCCATCCACACCTTCTTCGACGGCGTGTCGATCGCCTCCGGCTTCCTGCTCTCGGTGCCGCTGGGCCTCCTGATCTTCTTCGCGGTCGTGCTGCACAAGATTCCCGAAGGCGTCACCGTCGCCTCCATCGCGCTGGCCTCGGGACAGGGCCACCGCGCCGCGCTGTCGTCGTCGTTCGTGCTGGCGGGAGCCACGCTGGCCGGGGTGCTGAGCATGAACCGCTTCGCGGGAGCGGTCGGCTACGCGCTGCCGCTCTCGACCGGGGTGACCCTCTACGTCGCCGCCAGCGACCTGATCCCGGAGGTGAACGAGGAGCGCGGCCTGCGCATGCCGGCGGTGGTGTTCCTGGGCGTGGCGCTGTTCTATGCGACCGAACACGTCCTCGACGCGCTGATCGCCTGAGCGCGACGTTACCGGCCCCTGACCGGCCGATTACAGTCGCGTAAGGTCGCGCCCATCGGGGTTTTCCCTTTGCCCGGGAGAGCGCTCCGCTGCTATCCTGCATCGCGGGCCTCGTTCGGACGGGCCCGTCCCTGGAGTTCAATCACATGAATCTGGCCGCACCACGCCGTTTCGCGCCGGCCGTCCTCCTCGCCGCCGCCTCCCTGGCCGTCCTGCCCCGGCCCGCCGACGCGGCCGAGAAGCCGCAGATCAACGTGCAGGAGTTCACGCTGCCCAACGGCATGCACTGGCTGCTCTTCGAGCGCCACGACTCGCCGACGGTGGTGGGCGGATGGGTCGCCCACGTGGGATCCGTGAACGAGCGCGAGGGCATCACTGGCATCAGCCATCTCTTCGAGCACATGATGTTCAAGGGCACCCGCACCATCGGCACCAGGGACATCGACGCCGACCTGCGCATCATCGACGAGCAGGAGAAGGTGCGCTCGGAGATGCGTGAAGAGATGAAGGTGATGCGCGAGCGGCTGCGCAAGGGCGAGATCGCCGACCCGGCCCGGCCCGAGAACCAGACCCCGCGCTACCGCGAGCTGGAGAAGCGCTTCGACGAGCTGGTGCAGAAGCAGCGCGCCACGCTGATCAAGGACCACCTCACGCAGATCTACACGAAGAACGGCGGCGAGGGCCTCAACGCCTTCACCAGCGAGGACGAGACGGTCTACTTCGTGCGCGTGCCCTCGAACCGGATCGAGCTGTGGTCCTGGCTGGAGTCCGACCGCCTGCTCAATCCCGTGTTCCGCGAGTTCTATTCCGAGCGCGACGTCGTCTACGAGGAGCGCCGCATGCGCACGGAGTCGACGCCGCTGGGCAAGTACGACGAGGCCTTCAACTCGCTCTTCTGGCAGGCCAGCCCCTACAAGTGGCCCGTGATCGGCTGGCCCTCGGACGTCTCCAGCATCACGAAGGCCCAGGCCGACGCGTACTTCGGCACCTACTACGCGCCCAACAACCTCACCGCCGTGCTCGTCGGCGACTTCGACACCGCCGCCGTGCGTCCGGTGCTGGAGCGCTACTTCGGCCGCATCCCGCGCGGGAAGATGGAACCGCCGGAGGTGCTGACCTCGGAGCCGCCGCAGCCTGGCGAGAAGCGCTTCAACGCCGAGGCCGAGACCTCGCCCACGGTGCGCATCTGGTGGCACGCGGTCGCCTTCCCGCACAAGGACCGCACCGTGCTGGACCTCGTCTCCGACGTCCTCTCCGGGCGTACGGGCCGCCTCTACAAGGGGCTCGTGACCGGCCGCCAGGTGGCCAACCAGACCTCGGCCGTGGTGGACCTCAAGAAGTACGAAGGCGCCTTCCAGGTGGAGTGCACGGTCAAGGACGGCAAGGAGCCCGCGGCGGTGGAGCTGGCGGTCTACGAGGAGCTGGAGAAGCTCAAGGCGGAGCCGCTGGGCGCCGAAGAGCTGCAGAAGGTGAAGAACGAGGCCAAGGCCAACTCGTTCCGCCGCCTGTCCTCGCCGTTCTTCATCGCCTACCAGCTCCTCGTCTACGACGGGCTCGGCGACTGGCGCTACATCAACACCTATCCGGAGGAGGTGGACCGCGTCACCGCCGCCGACATCCAGCGCGTGGCCAAGCAGTACTTCACGAAGGAGAACCGCACGGTGGGCGTCTTCCTGCGCAAGGAGGGCGGCGCTCCCGCCGACCCCGAGCTGGCCGCGCTGCCCGCGGAGGCACAGGCGATGGCACGCCAGCAGATCGAACGCATCCAGGCCGAGACCGACGCCGCCAAGCTGCGGGCCGGCATCGCGCAGATGGAGCAGGCAAGGGGGCAGGTCCCGGCGGAGATGAAGCCCGCCTTGGACCTGATCCTCAAGCGGGCGCAGGAGCGCCTGGCCGCCCTGGAGGGGGAGAAGAAGTGAGAACCCACCGCGCCGTGCTCGCCCTCGTCCTGGCCCTGGCCGCCGCGCCGCTGGGCGCGCAGCAGGCGGCCATTCCCGACAACCCCGAGAAGCTCGTGTTCAAGCCGATCGTCTACACGCCGCCATCGGCCAGGGACGACCGCGTGGTCCTGAAGAACGGCATGGTCGTCTACATCGCCGAGGACCCCACGCTCCCGCTCGTCAACATCGACCTCACCGTCCGCACCGGCAGCTATCTGGAGCCGGCGGGCAAGGAAGGACTGGCCGCCTTCACCGGCTCCCAGATCCGCCGCGGGGCGACCCGCAGCCTCACCGCGGAGCAGCTCGACGAGAAGCTGGACTTCCTGGCCGCGAACGTGAACACGAGCATCGGCGACACCGCGGGCCACGCCAGCCTCAACTGCCTGCGCGACAACCTGGACGAGTCGCTCAAGGCGTTCGTGGAGATGCTGCGCGAGCCGCGCTTCCAGGAGGACCGCCTGGCCCTGGCCAAGGAGCAGTCGCTCCAGGAGATGAAGAAGCGCAACGACGACTCGGAGGACATCGAGGGGCGCGAGTGGAACGTGCTCCTCTACGGCGAGAAGCACTTCACCAACCGCTTCACCAGCGCCTCGTCCGTGCAGTCGCTCACGCGCCAGGACCTCGTCGACTTCCACAAGAAGTACTTCCATCCCGCGAACATGATCGCGGCCGTGTCGGGGTCGTTCTCGCGGCCGGTGATGATCCAGAAGCTGGAGGCGGCCTTCGCGGCCTGGCCGGGCGCGAAGCCGGTCGTCCCCCCCGTGCCCTCGGACATACAGACCGTCCAGCCGGGGATCTACCGCGTGCAGAAGGACGTCAACCAGGGGCGGGTCTCCATCGGCCTCCCGTCCGTGCGCCGCAGCGATCCCGACATCTACGCCCTCGAGGTCATGAACGAGATCCTGGGCGGCAGCGGGTTCACCTCACGCATCACCAAGACCGTCCGCTCGGACGAGGGGCTCGCCTACTCCGCGGGCTCGGGGCTGAACTTCGGCATCTACTTCCCGGGCGTCTTCCGCGCCGAGTTCCAGTCCAAGAGCCGCACCGTGACCTACGCGGCGCAGCTCGTGCTGCAGGAGATCAAGAAGATGCGCGAGGCGCCCGTCACGGAGGAAGAGCTGGACACGATCAAGCGCAGCCTCATCGAGACCTTTCCCAGCGCCTTCAACTCCAAGGCGAGGATCGTGGCCACCTTCGCCGCCGACGAGTACACGCAGCGCGACCCCACCTTCTGGCAGACCTACCGCGACCGCATCCGCGCCGTCAGCGCCGCCGACGTGCAGCGCGTCGCGCAGAAGTACCTGGCGCCCGACAAGATGGTGATGCTGGTGGTCGGCGACCAGAAGGAGATCGATCAGGGCGACGGCAAGCACGAGACGAGCCTGAAGGCGCTGGCGGAGGGACGCCCCATCGTGGTCCTGCCCCTGCGCGACCCGATGACGATGAAGCGACCGTAGCTGCTGGGCAAGCCAATCGCAGAGCGCGGCGGCGTCCGAAGGGCGGCGACGCGCGAGGGGGGTCCTAGGGGGGGTCGCAGCCAATCAGCCCGCTGGTGGCCGCAGTGCGAACGCCCATCAGGGTGACGCGTAAGTGCCCCCCCTACTTGATAAGCCCGCCCCTCAGTCCTTCCTGAACGCGGCCACGAAGTCCTTCAGGAGGATCGGGTTGTTGCTCTTGATCTTCCCGGTGATGAAGTCCGTGGCCGACGGCGTGTGCTTGCCGTCCCAGACGTCCAGGAACATCTGCTTCGAGGCCTTGAAGAAGCAGTCTGCGTCCTGGGAGGGCTTGCCGGGGTTGACCTCGCACTTGTCGGGTGCGAGCGACACCGTCCACTTTTCGTCCTCGTCGAGCGAGAAGTAGAACGTGCGCGGCGTCTTGACGTTGCCTTTCTGGAACTTCCGGGGCAGGCTCTGGAAGATCTTGCCGATCTCGGAAACGGCCATTCGGGATTGCCTCCGGCGGGCGGCGAGGAACTTTGCAGGCGGCGGATCGTCTACTTTTCGAGGAGAGGACTGTACCACGAGGTGAGCGAGCGATGACCTGCCAGAGCGGTGGGGCACGCTGCGCGACCTCGGGAACATCCTGGGCGGCGACGAGCGCGATTAGGGCGACACCGCCCGCGCCGCTAGAATTCATGAGGCTGCGACGGGTCCCTCCACCCGCCGGAGCGGGGGTCTCGGGGTGACCGAAACCACCAGCCACCTTGGCCTGGCCGTCCAGGCGGTGGGCATCGCCCTCGTTGCCGCGCTCTGCGCGTTCCTCGCGCGCTCCGTCGACCGGCGATACCTGCGCTCATGGGCCGTGGGCTGGATGTGCCTGGCGACGGCGCTGTTCGCGCTGTTCACCGCCTTCCGCCTCCCCGCCCTCGCGCCCGTCCTGGAGCCCGTCTACTTCTTCGGCGAGTACGCGTTCGCGTTCCTGCTCATCGCCGGCTGCCGCGAGTACGCCTCCGGTGCGCGGCTGGCCGCGACCGACGTCGGATGGGCCGCCGCCGCGCTCCTGCTGGCCATGGCCCTGCCCCATGTCGGGACCACGTTCTCGACGCGCTTCATCATCCAGGCCGCCATCATGGCCTGCCTGTTCGCCGCCGCCTTCTGGCAGCTCGAGCGACGCCGACGCGAGGCGGGGCCGGGCCATCCCGGCCTGCAGATGATGTCGGTCGCGCTCGTGGCCCTGACCCTCGACTTCATGCAGTACGTCCCGGTCCTGGGCTACGCCGTGCGGCGCAATGTCGCCTTGCGCGCCGCCTACGCGGGCTACACGTCGCTCTACGACCTCATCTTCGAAGTGACGCTGGCCTTCGGGATGGTCATCCTCGTCCTCACGGAGGTCAACCGCGAGCTGGAGGCCGCCAACGAGGAGCTGCGCCGGACTCACGACCGCCTGGAGGGACAGGCGCGCGTCGATCCACTGACGGAGACGCTGAACCGGCACGCCTTCTACTCTCTCGTGGAGGAGGCACGCCAGGGCGGGCGCGCCGCCGCGGGGACACTGGCCCTGGTCGACATCGACGGCCTGAAGCCGATCAACGACGTCTGGGGCCATGCCGCGGGCGACGCGTCCATTCGCGCCGTGGCCAAGGCCATCCGCTCCCTGGTGCGCCCGGACGACCTCGTCATCCGGTGGGGCGGGGACGAGTTCCTGGTCATCCTGATCTCGGTCGCGGAGGAAGAGGCGACGCGCCGCCTGGAGCGGCTGGGCGAAGCGCTGCGCGAGACCGCGCTGCCGGGGGCGGCCACGCCGGTGGCGGTCACGGTGTCGTTCGGAGTGGCCGCCTTCGGGGCCGCGCGCCCGCTGGAGCGGGCCATCGAGACCGCCGACCGCGCGATGTACGCGCGGAAGCAGCGGACCAAGAGCCGCCGAGACCTGACGGCCTGAAGGTCCCGAGGAGGACGAGATGCCCGAGCTGCCCCCCGCACCCGCGCAGATCCTGCAGCTCGCGGCGAGCCGCTTCCTGGCCAAGCCTCTCTATGTCGCGGCCCGGCTCGGCATCGCCGACCTCGTGGCCTCGGGGCCGCTCGGCGTCGACGAGTTGGCGCGCCGCACCGAGACCGACGAGCCCTCGCTCTACCGGGTGCTGCGCTGCCTGGCCAGCGTCGGCATCTTCCGCGAGACGGAGGGACGCCGCTTCGAGCTGACGCCGCCCGCGCAGACGCTCGTGACGGGCGAGGGCAGCACGCGCCCGATGGTGCTCTGGCTTTGCGATCCACGGCTCGACCACGTGTGGGAGAGCTTCTTGTGGACGGTGCAGACCGGGCGTCCGGCGGTGGAGAAGGCGCACGGCAAGCCCATCTTCGAGTGGCTCGGCGGCGACCCCGACCTGGCCCAGGTCTTCAACGATGCCATGACGAGCAACGCGAGCGTCCGTTACGCGGCGGTGGTGACGCCTGCGACTTCTCGGGCATCGAGCGGCTCGTGGACGTGGGCGGCGGGCACGGAGCGCTCATGGCCCGCATCCTCAACGCGAACCCGGCTCTCCAGGGCGCCGTCTACGACATCCCCTCCGTCATCGAAGGCACGACGCGGCGGCTCGCGGAGTGGGGGCTGGCCGATCGCTGCCAGGCCATCGCGGGTGACATGTTCCGCGAGGTCCCGCCCGCCGACGCGCACCTGATGTCGTCGGTGCTGCACGACTGGGACGACGAGCGGTGCCGCGCCATCCTGCGCAATTGCCATCGAGCGGCGCCGCCGCGAGGCCGGCTCCTGGTCGTGGAGATGGTGGCCACGCCCGCCAACGAACCGTCGTTCGCGAAGATGATCGACATGCAGATGATGGCCCTGACCGGCGGACGCGAGCGCATGGAGGACGAATACCGCGAACTGTTCCGGGACGCGGGCTACGGCCTGACGAGGACGCTCGCGACGCGCGGTCCGGTCTCGGTGCTCGAAGGCGTCCGCGTCTGAGACGAGACGGATCCGCCTGAGCGCATTGGCCGGCGAAAGCTAGCCGCGCGCCTGCGGGAGGCCGTCGATGAACTCGTGGACGAGCTTCTTCTGGGCCTCGGGAGTGAGCGACGACTGGACGATGCGGGAGGCGGCCTCCACCGCGAGGTCCGCCACCTGTTGCCGGAGCTCGCGGATGGCCAGCGTCTTCTCGCGCTCGATCTGCTGCTGGGCGCGGCTGATCATGGCCGCCGACTCCGTGCGCGCCTTCTCGGAGAGGTCCGCCTTGAGCCGCTCCGCTTCCGCCAGGGCGGACTTGATGACCTCCTCGCGCTGGCGGCCGGCCTCGCGGATCATCTCCTCGTGGCGCGCCAGCAACGCCTGGGCGTCGGCGCGGGCCTTCTCCGCCCCCGCCACCGCCTCGCGGATCCCGTTCTCGCGCTCCTCGATCATGGCCAGCAGCGGCTTCCAGCCGAACTTGGTCAGCACGATGAAGAAGAGCACGAACAGCACCACCGTCCAGAGGGTGAGGCCGAAGTTCGTGTCGGTGAGGGCGGCCACGCCCACGAGGGGCGCGAGATGCGCGCAGGCCATGCCGCCTCCTATTTGAAGGCGAGGATGATCGTGACGACCAGGCCGAACAGCGTGGCGCCCTCGATCATGCCCGCGGCCACGAACAGCGAGGTCTTGATGTCGCCGGCGGCGTTGGGCTGGCGGGCGATGCTCTCCATGGTGGCGGCGGCCAGGCGGCCGATGCCGTAGCCTCCTCCGATGACGGTGAGACCGGCGCCGATCCCGGCGGCAAGGTATGCAAGGGCCTGAGGCGTCATGTGTGAGCGTTCCTCCTGAAAGTCGTCGTTTGGGTCAATGGGCGGGATGCGCAGCCATCCCGATGAAGATCGAGCTGAGCAGCGTGAAGATGAAGGCTTGGAGGAACGCGACCAGGATCTCCAGGAACATGATGAACAGGCCGAGGGCCAACGACACCGGGATCATGATCAAGCCCAGCGCGGTGCTGACCTTGGCCATGAGCGGGATCAGCAGGAGCAGGGTCGTGATCACCATGTGGCCGGCGATCATGTTGGCGAAGAGGCGGACGGTGAGCGCGAAGGGCCGCGCGAACATCCCCAGCAGCTCGACGGGGATCATGACCGGCACCAGCCACCACGGCAGCCCGGACGGGATCATGCCCGCGAAGTGACGGACGAAGCCGTACTTCTTGATGCCGGCCAACTGGGTGGCCACGAAGGAGATGGTGGCCAGGGCGAGGGTCACGCTGAGGTTGCCGGTGGCGGTGGAGGCCTTGGGCAGCAGGCCGATCAGCGCCGCCACCAGGATGAACGAGAAGAAGCTGGCCAGCAGAGGCGTGTACTTGCGGCCGTCGTGGCCGATGTTCTTCTCCGCGATCTCGTCGCGGATGAAGACCAGGATCAGCTCCACGACGGCGGCCAGCCCCCGGGGAACGCGGTCGTGCGCGTAGCTGCTCAGGGCCACGCGCAGGACGACCAGCATCACCAGCATGGTGAAGCCGATGAAGACGAGATGCTTGGTGAGTCCGAAGTCCAGTCTCCCGATGCGAAGGTGTCCGAGCGGCACGTCCGTGACGTGCTCCATCACGATGGAGGCGGGGTTGTCCGATTCCTCGGCGTGGTGCTCGAGGCCCGTGAGCGCATCGTGCGCGCCGCCCTCCACCGCCTCGCGCGCGGCTTCCCCGAGGCCGGGCCTCTCGGAGGCGGACGCGGGCGGCGACGGCGCGTGCGTGGCCTCCGGCGTCGGCGAGGCGGCCATCAACAGCAGCGACAGGACGAGGCCGGTCATCGCGAGGCGTCCAGGCGGGGAGCGGCCACGGAGTTGAGCGCGACGATCTCGAGGCCGAGGAAGATCGCGAAGTGCCCGATCAGGCTCAGGACGAGCGGCAGCCCCGGCAGGTTCAATACCGCGAGGGCGACGAAGACGGCGCCCAGGACGAGGGCGATCCGTCCCGCCATCCCGCCGATCACGAGCTTGAGGAACACGGACGCCGGGCGCCCCGCCGTGCGCAGCACCAGCAGGTGGGCGACGATCGCGTTGGCCGCGGCCACCGCCGCTCCGAACACCGCCGCCTCCGCTGCGGAGGGGGACAGACGCTCGCCGGCGAGCAGCCCTCCGCCGAGCAAGGTGACGGCCAGGACGGCGCCCACGATCTGCGCGTGTCTGCCCAAGGTCACTTCTTCGGCCTCATCAGCAACGCGTAGAGCTGATAGAAAGACGCCGCCAGCCCGAGGCCCCCTCCCAGGAAGAAGAAGAGCGGCCAGGTCCCGAGCTTGCCGTCGATCCACCTCCCGGCCAGAAGGCCGAGAACCAGGCTCGCGGCGACCGTGGTCCCGATCCCGAGGAGCGGCGAGGCCTCGCGCAATGCGCGCGACCAATCGCCGCTAACTCCTTTGTCGTCTTGCTTCTCCGGAGGCACTCGAGGGTTACGGGAACCCGCGGAGCCTATCACAGCGCCGACGTACGAGGCAAGCGCGCGCCGTCCTCTTCGCTACGGCGCCGCCAACGACTTCTCGTGCTCGACGTCGGCCGTCGCCGGCCGCTCCGGGGGCGGCGCGTCGGGATCGAGGCTTCCTTCCTCGCGCCAGCGCAGGATGTCGTAGCGGTAGATGCGGTAGGCGGAGAGGACGAGCGAGAGCACGACCGGTCCCACGATCAACCCCTTCGGACCGAACGCCAGCAGCCCGCCCATGATCGACAGGAACCCGAGCATGGTGTGGATCTGGGCCGAGCCCTTCAGGATGATCGGCTTCACGATGTTGTCGACCATGCTGATCACGAACACGCCGTAGGCGGCCATGCCGATGCCCTCGCCGATGTGCCCGTTGACGATGAAGTAGAGGGCGGCCGGGATCCAGGCCAAGGGCGACCCCAGGATCGGGATCAGCGCCGCGAAGATGACCATCACCGACCACAGCAGCGGCGAGGGCAGGCCGAAGGCGGAGAAGCCGATGAAGGCCACCACGCCCTGGATCAGGGGCACCACGATCATGGCCTGCAGCGAGGCCTTGACCGTGTTGCCCAGGTGCTCGATCAGCTCCGTCTCCTGCCCGCGCGTGAAGGGCGAGATGCCGCGCAGGCTCTCGCGCAGCGCTTCGCCGTCGCGCAGGAGGAAGAACAGCATCATGAGGAAGACGATCAGGTCGAGCAGCACGGCGGCCGCGCCCGCCAGCACGACCTGGACGTACTGGTTGGCGGCGCCGGTGACGCGCGCGATGCCCGCGGAGAGCGGAGGTGCCTGCCAGCCGATCTGCCGCAGGAAGTGCGCCAGCGACGGCGAGCGGGCGGGCAGCGTCTCGCGCCAGAAGACGTCCCACTCCTGCGGCTCCAGGTGCGGGCGCAGCCAATCCAGGAACGCCACCGCCTGCTGGAAGATGAGCACGCCGTAGAAGAAAACGGGCAGCAGGATCACCAGCATCACGGCGAGCACGAGCAGGGCGGCCGCCAGCCCGTCCCGCCCGCCGAGCCGCCGGCTCAGCGAGCCGTGCAGGCGCGCCAGCATCAAGGCCACCGACGCGGCCACCGTGAACGTGAGCAGGAAGAAGCGGAAGACGACGAAGGCCAGCGCGAGGCTCATCAGGAGGAAGGCGAGCAGCGGGCCCTGGACGCGCCAGTTGGTGCGCGTTCGGATCGGCATCAGCTACGCGTCAGCGGCGGCAGCAACGGGACCTCGCCGGCGCCGCGTCGGGACGGGCGCCCCAAGGGCAGGATACCGCAGGAGCCGGAAACCCGGACCGGGGCGGCGGTCTCAGCGGCTCGGCGACGGCGACGGACGCACGGCCGGCGACGGACGCACGGTCAACGATTCCACGCGCTCCGGCGGTGGCAGCGCGGCGGGGGCGGCGGCGGACGGGCGCACCACGACCGTCTCGCTCCTCTCGCCCGGCGCGACCGGCGAGGGCGCGCTCCCCGACGGACGCACCACGACCGTCTCCGTGCGCTCCGGCACGGCGGCGCCGGAGGCGGGCGGCGATCCCGCGGGCCTCACTTCGATGCTCTCCGCGCCCTCCACGTGCGGGCTGGCGGCCTGCACGGCGCCCGCCGCGAACATCCCCGGCTGCACGGTGGCCGCGATCTGGTTCACGGGGGCGTGCAGGAAGTCCAGGAACGTCTTGGGATAGATCCCGATCCAGAAGCACAGCGCGACCAGCGGGACCAGCGTGGCCAGCTCGCGGCCGTCGAGGTCGACGAGATGGCGGTTGTCTTCGTTCGTGATCTTGCCCCAGAAGACGCGCTGGTAGAGCCAGAGCAGGTAGGCGGCGCCCAGCACGATGCCGGACACCGCCCAGTACGCCCACGCTTTG
>WNEY01003414.1_pt1 | contig 11929 bp, 5 predicted proteins | sample 5400531 | NCBI WGS metagenome assembly WNEY01 (sample SAMN13153338, study PRJNA577476) | soil metagenome | isolation source: 200 cm saprolite under Douglas fir tree site 1 | place: USA:California | collected 2015-04-18
ACGCCGAAGCTGTCTTCCGACCACAGGGCTCCCGTCACGCCGCCGCCGCTGGACTGCTCGTGCCCGCGCCACTTGCTGACATGGTCGATGTAGCCGGACAGCTTGTTCCTTGGGCTCGCCTGCCAGGTCAGCCGCGTCATCTGGCTCTGGATCAGGTTGTCGTCCAGCACCTGCCGCGAGGTGTCCGGCGTGAAGCTGTTGAGCGTAGAGCTGGCCGAATAGAATGAGGCGGCGGTCGTCTGGTTCACGCCCCAGTGGCGGACCGAGGCGAAGAACCACAGCTTGTCTGTCTTGAGGGGGCCGCCCACCGAAATGTTCAGGTCGTGCATCGTGTCCATCGCGTTGGTCGCCTTCTGCCGCGGATCGGCGTTGGGCACCGTCGAATCCGCCTGCAGGCTGTGGCTGGTCGCCGAGTAGAACACGTCGCCCTTCAGGGTGTTGCCGCCGTCCTTGGGGATGAGATTGAGGCGGATGCCGCCGCCCGAGGTCTCGACCTGGATGCCGCCAGTCTGGTACGCCATCTCCGCGAACATGCCTTCGTTGAAGTAGTTCTGATTGGCGCCGTTCCCTTCCATGCTGTTGAGGCGAACGCCTTCGACCAGGACTGCGTTGTCGCGGGGATCGGAGCCGTGGGCGTTCAGGTAGCTCTGTTGCATCCCCTGCGACCCGCCCACATCCGGAGACGAGGGCGCGACGCCGACGAGCGTGGCGCCGACTGACTGGTAGCTGCGGCCGCCGGTCGGCATCGAGTCGAGCAACCTCTGTGGCATCACCTGCTGCGACACGGCCGACTGCACGTCGACGATTGGCGCTCCGCCGGTGACGGTCAGCGTTTCCGAGAGATCACCGACCTGCATCTCGCCGTTGATCTGCGCCGTGAAGTTCGCCGGCAGGTCGATTCCCTGCCGCTTGATCGTGGCGAACCCTCCGAGCGTGAATGTGACGGAGTAGGTGCCGGGACGCAGATCGACGATCTTGAACTGGCCCTGCTCGTCGGTGGCGACCGCGCGAACCTGTTCAATCAGCGCCGGACTGCTGGCTTCAACGGTCACACCGGGCATGACCGCACCGGATGTATCTCTGACCACGCCCGCAATGGCGCTCTGCGCCTGGGCGACAGCGGGCACCAGCGTCAGCCAAGCCAACGCGACGATGATCGACGTGCCGAACATCCTCAGTCGCATAGTGACCTTCCCCTCGTAAAGCGTGGCCCGTGGCGGACTCTAGGACCCTTTCGTCCACCCGGTTTGCCATCTCGCGCGCATCGCCGCGCGATCGACCGCCTGCCCTCTCAGATAGACATCCGAGATTCTGCGGATATTCGACATGTTGTCCAGCGGATTCGCCTCGAGGACGATGAAGTCGGCGCTCTTGCCTGTGGCCACCATGCCGAGCTGATCGAGCCGGAGAATTTCGGCCGCGTTCTTGGTCGACATGGTGATGACCTCCATCGGCGGGATGCCGGCCGCCGCGAGGCTCTCCACTTCCCAGATCGCGTGCCAGCCGAGCGTACGGGAGGGATCTCCCGCCGAGTCGCTTCCGAGAGCCAGCGTCACGCCGTTCGCTCTCAGCTTGGCGATATTGCGTTTCGCCCGCTCCCAGTCCTCCCGTGCTCGGGCGAGGGCCTCGGGCTTTCTGTTCGCAAACGACTGCTCCAGCTTCTGGATCTGTGAAGGCGGAATGGTCTCGTGCAGCAGCGGCGCGTCGAGCCACTCCGGCCGGCCCGCGTCGAGGCCCCGCGCGGTGATCCCGATGTTCGGACCGAAGAAGATCCCGGGGTGCTGTTTGAGCAGCGCGATCAGCTCCTCGTCCATGTCCTTGTCGCGAACCATGTGCATGAAGCCCACGACGCCGGCCCGCACCAGGCCCTTCGCGTCCTCGAGGTCGAACACGTGAGCGATCGCGCGCAGGTTCTGCTTGTGCGCCTCATCAGCCGCCGCGGTGTACAGAGGCGGCGTCAGCTTCTTCTGCCGTCCGTTTCTATCGTCCACCCAAATCTTCACGAAGTCCGGGTGATGCGGGGCGAGGTCCCGCACCGCCGCTCTCGCCTCCGCTTCGGTCGTCACCGAATATGGGACGTCGTTCCTGGCGGGATCGAAAGGTCCCGATCCTGGCCAGGCCAGTCCCCGGCCGACCGTGCGAAACAACGCCGCATCCGGATGCACCTCTTCGCGGAGTTGGTACGGCAGCTCGCCCATGTCGGTGCCGGAGCTGATGACCGCAGCAAACCCGTGATACGCGTACCGATTCAGGTGGTCGAGAAGGTTCTCACGGTTGAAGTTCTCCTTCGACATCGAGCCGTCGCGTTGATCGAGAAAGCCGAGATGGCTGTGAATATCGACCATCGCCGGCATGACGGTCTTACCCGTCAGGTCGACGCGAGTCGCGCCGGATGGAACCTGCAGCTCGCCACTCTTTCCAATGCCAGCGAACTTGCCGTTCTCGATGATGAAGGCGGAGTTCTCGGTTGGCGCGCTCCCATCGCCCGTGATGAGGCGAGCGCCCTCGAACACCGTCACGTGAGTTGCTGCGGCAGGCGTCTGCTTTGCGCCGGGCGTGGAACAGGCCGCCACGACGAGCATCCAGGGCAACGTCCTCAACAGGCGCATGACGCGTCTCCTTGTCGATCACGCTGCATTGACAACGGTGACTTCGGACGAACGGGAATCACGGACAAGCGACTCGCGATAACCGTGACCTGGAGACGTGCTTCGAGAGGGCCACCCGGCCCGCGCTAACCGTGGTGGAAGGCGCGCTCTTGGAGCGTTGAATAGCGACCTTCACTGAACAGGTGCAAAGTTCTGCGCGACTCTACGCTCGCCTGCAAGGGCTGTCAAGGACGCCGGGTTTCTTCCTGTTCAACCTCCAGTCCCGTGCCCGGACGCGACTGCGGAGGCCGATCGGGTTTTTCAGCAGGGACGGCCCACCGCGAGCGACGTCGGTTCGAATGAGACGCGCGGACGGATCAACGGTTTGTGCTGGACTTGCCCGTCCGTCGCGCCGCGAGCCGGTGCCCTTCCTCTGTCTCACGTGCGGCCGCCTCGCGATTTCCTCGAGCGGCAAACGCGTCGGCGAGGACGAAGTGTCCAAGCGGTGCCCATTCACCGCCCGGCTGCAGCTCGAGCCCGCGGCGGGCGGATTCGATTGCGTCGTCCAGTCTGCGCAGATCGAGATACAGCTTCGCCAGAAACAGGTGACCCTCCACGAATTGCGGATTGCTGAGCACTGCGCTCTGATAAGCGCGGAGTTGTCCCGCGCGGTCGCCCCGCTGCTCGTACAGCTTCCCGAGATTGAACTGGGCCATGTAACTGCCGGGATGCTGCTGGATCTCGCTCTGATACTCGGTCTCCGCCGACGCCCAATCGCCTCGGCGCTCGGCCACCAGCGCCAGATTGAAATGAGCGAATGCGAGGTCGGGCCGCTCCGCCAACGCCCGCCGAATCTCTCGCTCGCCCGCCTCGGTCTCGCCCTGCTTCAACCGGAGCGCGCCGAGCGAGTTGTGCGCAGCCGCCATCTGCTCGTCTTGCTGCAGGACGGTCGTCAACTCCCTTTCGGCGTCGCCCAGCTGCCCTTCATCGAGGAGGATCTGCGCCATCTGCTGACGGGCCTGCACATGGTTCGGGTTGACGGCGAGCAGATGCTTCAACCCGACGATGGCGTCGGCGGGCCGTCCGAGATCGCGGTAGAGATTGGCCATGTTCATCGTGGCCAGGTCGTAGTCGGGTTTCAGCGCGAGCGCCCGCTGAAAACACTCGAGCGCCCGGCCCAGCTCCCGGTGTTTGGCGTACTCGTTTCCCATCAGCAGCCACGCGTCGATGACCTGGGGATCCTTCCGCACCGCCTCCTCGAGCATCGCGAGCCCGGCCTTCGAATCGTGCGCGTCCTGCAGCTCTTCGCGGGCCTTCGTGATCAAATTGAACAGGTCGATCTTGTCTTTCGGATCGGCGAGCGTGGAGCGCGGCTGCGGCGCGTCGGAGACGAAGGTGCCCACGTAGCCGAGCGCGGCGAGCCTCGCGCGCGCATCCGGATCGACTTCCACCGACCGGGTCACGGCCTCCGCGGCCGGCGCGGCGACGGCACGCAGCGAGGCGGCCATCCGATCCGCCAGCGGCCGTCGCGCGTCGTACAGATTGTGGTTCTCGCGGGGATCCTGTTCGAGGTCGTAGAGCTCGGGCCGCGGCGCGTCGATGTACTTGAACCGTCCCGCGGTCAGCGAGCGCAGATCGCTCCAGCCGAAGTGATACCGTGGGTACATCGCCTCGGCATAGGCCTCGAGACCGAGCTCGCGGACGGAACCGGACATCAATGGCACGAGCGACCGTCCGTCGACGCGGTCGTTCAGCGGAATGGACAGCAGATCCATGAGCGTCGGGACGAGGTCGACGCTTCGCACCACATCCGCCACGCTCCGCTCTCGAAGTCGATCGAAGGGCGCCAGGACGGCGAACGGAATGTCGAGCACCGACTGATAGACGAAAAACCCGTGCGTGCGCTCGCCGTGCTCACCGAGGCTCTCGCCGTGGTCGCCCATGATCACGACAATCGTCTTCGTCAGCAGGTCGCGGCGCTCGAGAAACTCGATCAGACGTCGGATCTGAGCGTCCACGAACGCTATCTCGCCGGCATAAGGATCCGCCGCAAAGCGCGACCGATAGGGTTCCGGCGGATCGTACGGGGAGTGCGCGTCGTAGAAATGCACCCATCCGAAGAAGCGTGACGAGGCCACCTGTTCGAGCCACGCGAGCGCGTGGTCGGCGACCTCGTTGCCGCGCCGCTCCACGCTGGCCAGCCCGCCCTTCGCGTCGGTCACGTCGAAGTCATCGACGTACGTGTCGAAGCCCTGCGCGATGCCCCACCGTCGATCGAGCACGTAGGCGCCGACGAAGCCGCCGGTCCTGAAGCCGTTCGCCTTCAGCCGCTCGGCGAGCGTCGTCTCTTTGGCGTCCAGGAAGAATCCACCGTTGTCTCTCACGCCGTGCCCGGGCGGATAGCGGGCGGTGAAGATCGTCGCGTGCGCCGGGAGCGTCAGGGGCACGGCCGTGGTGGCGTGCTGAAACAGGACGCCCTGTCGCGCGATCCGATCGAAGGCCGGCGTCGCGCTGGCGGCCGCGCCGTACGCGCCCATTCGGTCGGCGCGGGTCGTGTCGAGCGTGACGAGCAGCAGGTTGAGACCGGCGCCGGACACGCCCCGCGGCAGACGGCCGAGGCGCAATCCGTCCGGCGTCGCCGCGCGACGACCGATCACGAGCGCCGCCACAACGACGGCGCCGGCCACCGTGACGATCAGCCATCGACGCCATCGACCGCGCGTCATCGTGGCCATCGAGTGACCGCCTGCTTTCGCGTTGACAACCTTACATTTCTTGTATTCAATGGCGACGCTCGCGATCGACGTGATCCCGCCGCATGCCAGGAGGTTCTGATGGGAACCCGCGCGTCGCTTGTCTCTGGCCTCGGTCGGTCCGTTCGCTGCGCTCTCCCAATCGCGGCATTCGCGATCGTGCTCGCCGGCACGGCCGGCGCTCAGACATCAACAGGCGGCCTGCGTGGCTTCGTCAAGGATGACACGGGTGGCGTCCTGGCGGGAGTCACCGTCGAAGCCTCGAGCCCCGCCCGGATCGGCGGCGCTGCCGTCGAGGTGACCGACGCGCAGGGCTTGTATCGGTTCGAGAACCTTCCGCTCGGCGATTACGCGCTGACGTTCACGCTCCAGGGCTTCGGCACCGTCCGACGCGACGGCGTGCGCGTCGAGGTCGGCCGCACCTTTCAGGTCGACGTCCAGCTCAAGGTGGGCAATGTCGAGCAGTCGATCACCGTCACCGGCGAATCGCCAGTGGTCGATGCGCTGCATTCGGGGATCACGAGCAACATCAATCAGGAGATGCTCCAGAACATCCCGTCCGCCAGGCAGTCGTATTTCGACATCGTCACCTACCTGCCGGCGGTGAAGATCAACGCGGTCCCGAACGACTCGCGGTTCGTCATCTTCGGCTCGAGCAGCGATCAGAATCAATTCCAGTACGACGGTGTCGACATCTCCGCCGTGTCGAACGGCGGCGTCTGGGACTTCCCCAGCCCGGACATCATGCAGGAAGTGCAGTTGAACGCCATAGGCGCGTCGGCCGAGTACCACGACTTTCAGGGCGGCGTCGTGAACATCGTGACGAAGACCGGCAGCAACAACTTCCGCGGCTTCGGGAGCTTCTACGTCATCCCGCCGGGCCTGGTCGGCAACAACACGCCGGACGAGCAGTTTCCGTACAAGATTCACTACAACCAGCAGGCCACGTTCGAGCTCGGCGGTCCGATCAAGAAGGATCGCGTCTGGTTCTACGCCATGCTTCCCGCAACTCGCGGCCTGACCACCGGCGTCGGGGTCGATCCCAATCTCGACAAGCAGGGCGGGCACAGTTACAAGCCGTTCGCGAAGGGCACGGTCAGGATCGGCCAGCACGACAATCTCAACGTCGGGTGGAACAACAACATGTTCTGCTGCGGCGCGACCGCGAGCCGCACCGCCCCGCTCATCACGCAGCAGGTCGAGCACGGACACAATCCAGTGTTGACCAGCCAATACACGCATACGTTCGGCTCGGCCACCCTGCTCGAGGCGCGAGCCGGCGGCATCTACATCCGAGACAATTTCACTCCGTATTCCTACGACTTCACCACGCCCGGACGCACCGACCAGGCCACCGGGTTCTCGGCGGTCAACGGACAGACCGGCAGCAAACAGTTTCACAACCGGACGACGGTCGATGCGTCCATCACTCACAGCGCCAGCGACTTCCTGAAGGGCTCGCACGACTTCAAGTTCGGCGTGCAGACCGCGTATGCCACGCAGCGAACCGTCAGCGTGAGGTTCGGCGGCGTGTCGTACACCGATCTGAACGGCGCGCCCTACCTCGCGACGCTCAGCGATCCGGCGGCCTCGGGCGGCCGGATTCGCTCGACCGGCGCCTACGTGCAGGACAACTGGACGGTCAACGACAGGCTCACGCTCAATGTCGGCGTGCGCTACGACCGGATCATGGGAGACATTCCGCCGCTGTCGGCAGGCGCGACGCTCGACGGCATCCGCGGCAGCACGGCGTTCGACGTCACCGACACCACGACGTATGTGGGCGTACCCGACCTCATCAACTTCAACACGTGGTCGCCGCGCGCCGGCCTCACGCTGCGCGTCGACAAGCCCGGCAAGACCGTCTTCAAAGCCAACTATGGACGGTTCTACGGCAAGCTGGCGACCAGCATGTTCAACAGCATGTCGCCCGGTGCGACGCCCACGACGATGCTGCGGTGGAACGGCGCGACCGGCAAGTACGACGTCCCGTTCAGTTTCGTCGACAACCGGGTCAACTTCAGCGTGAATCCCGACCTGAAGAATCAGTACACCGACCAGATGTTCCTCGGCGTCGAGCGCCAGCTGATCGGGAACATGGGCGTCAACGCCTCATTCGTGTGGAAGCAGGAGGGCGCGTTCATCCGCTTGAAGGACGTGCGCGGAACGTATGCCCCGCGCGATGTCGTAGACACGTTCAACGGCGTGGCCAGGACGATCACGGTGTTCAACCTGACCGGCACGCAGGCGCAGCGGCTCTTCCAGGTGTTCAACCGCGACGACCTGGATCAGTCGTTCAAGTCGGCGGTGATTGAACTGAACAAGCGTTTCTCGGCCTCGTGGCAGTCGCTGGCGTCGTACACGTGGCAGGACTCCAAGGCCTACGGCAGCGGCGCGGTCAGCGGCAGCACGCAGCAGGACTTCAGCAGCCTCAGCTCCACCGCCTCCACCAGCGGCTACGGCCGCGATCCGAACGATCTCGTCAACGCCTTCGGACACACGGCCACCAATTCCACCCACTCCGTAAAGCTGTCGACCACGTACCGTGCGCCGCTCGAGTTCAACTTCGGCCTCCGCTACTCCTACGAGTCCGGCCGCCCGTACGGCCGTCTCATCATCGTGCGCAACCTCGGCCAGGGTAACGTGACGATGCTGGCGGAGCCACGCGATGCCTATGCGCTGCCCGCGGTCAACGACTTCCAGGTTCGCGTGGACAAGGACTTCTCGTTCACCGCGAAACAGCGCGTGCGCCTGTCTCTGGACGTGTTCAACATCTTCAATTCCGACACGGTGCTGACGCTGCGCAACAACAGCTCGCAGGTGACGGCAACGACGCCGTGGGCGCAAACGCTGACGATCGTCCGTCCCCGGACGGTCCAGATTGGACTTCGCTATCAGTTCTGATCGAGCTCCGACCGCACGGCCGAAGCCTGCGCGCTACGTTCTCTGAATGGAGGAGGGATCACCGTGCTGCGTTTCCAGAGATCGCTCGGCTCCTGGTTCACCGTGGGCCTCGTCGCGGCCGGCGCCATCGCCGTTCAGTCTCAGGCGCGTCAGGGCGACTGGCGCTACTTCGGTGGCGATAAAGCGTTCACGCGGTACTCGCCGCTCGATCAGATCAATCGCGACAACGTCAAGAATCTGCAGGTCGTCTGGCGCCGTCCGGCGGTCGACGACAAGCTGATGCAGGCGTTTCCGGATTTGCGCATCAGCGCCTATCTCCGATCAACCCCGATCATGATCGACGGCATGCTCTTCACGCAGGATGTGCACGGCTTCATCAGCGCGTTCGATCCGGGAAGCGGCGTGACGATCTGGCAGCAGGAGCCCTTCGCCCGAACGCCGGAGGAAGCCATCGGTCAGAGTACGCGCGGCGTCGATTACTGGCGCGGCGGCTCGGGCAACAACGACCAGCGCATCCTGGCCGTCCGCGGTGAGTATCTCTACGCGCTCAATGCGAAGACCGGCAAGCCATATCCGGAGTTCGGCGACAAAGGGCGCGTGAGCCTGCATTTCACCGACAACCAGCCGCTGGCCGGGCGCTTCAGCGACACGACCGGTCCTCTCGTCGTGGGAAACGTCGTCATCGTGACCGGCAACACCGCGGGCGCGGGGGACGGCGGCGTGAAGAAGGAGGCCGCCCCGGAGGACGTGCGCGGCTTCGACGTGCGGACCGGCGGTCTGCTCTGGACCTTCCACGTCGTCCCTCAACCTGGCGAGTTCGGCAACGACAGCTGGGGCGACGAGTCGTGGAAAGTCGCCGGCGATCTCGGCGCGTGGAATCCAATGACGGCCGACGAGCAGCTCGGGTATGCGTACATTCCGCTCACGGCGCCGACCGCTTCGTCGTATGGCGGCTGGCGCCCGGGCGCCAATCTGTATTCTGACTGTCTGGTAGCACTCGATGCGAAGACCGGCAAGCGCGTGTGGCACTACCAGATGATTCACCACGATCTGTGGGAGTACGACAACGTCGGCCCCGCCACGCTCGGCGACATCACCGTCAACGGCAAACGGATCAAGGCGGTGATGCAGCCAAACAAGAATGGATTCCTCTACGTCCTGGACCGCGTCACGGGGGACCCGGTGTGGCCGATCGAGGAGCGACCCGTCCCCGCGTCGGGCGTGGCGAGCGAAAAAGCCTCGCCGACGCAGCCGATTCCCACCAGGCCGGCGGCGTTCGATCGCCAGGGCGTCACGGAAGCCGATCTGATCGACTTCACTCCGGAATTGAGGGCGGCCGCGCTCGAGGTTGTCAAGCCTTGGGTGCTCGGCCCGCTCTACACGCCGCCTTCGTTGTTGGTTGAGGGCGGCAAGCGCGGCACGCTGACGATTCCGGGGGGCTGGGGTGCCGCTAACTGGCATACCGGCGCGTTCGATCCGGAGACGAGCATGTACTACGCGGTGTCGCTCACGCTGCCGGGTGTGCGAGGCATCGTCAGCACGGAAGGGAACGCCGATGCCACGATGGCATACGCCGGAGGGGGCGGCGGCGGAGGTCGCGGTGGTCCGCCGCCGACGCCGCCCGGAGTCGTCCCGGGCCTGGGTCCGCAAGTGCAGGGGCTCCCGATCGTGAAGCCGCCGTACGGCCGCATTACCGCGCTCAACCTCAAGACGGGCGAGCTCGCGTGGATGGTCGCCAACGGCGACGGCCCCCGGAATCATGCGCTGCTGAAGGATCTCCACCTCCCGCCGCTCGGCGTGCCGAACCGTCCCGCGCCGCTCGTCACCAAGACGCTGCTGTTCATCGGTGAAGGGAGCGATGCCATCATCGGCACACCGCAGGTCGAGTGGGGTTGGGGAAAGAAGTTTCGCGCGTACGACAAGACCAGCGGAAAGGTCATCTGGGAGACCGAGCTGCCGTCGGGCACGACCGGCGCGCCGATGACCTACTTGCACAAGGGCAAGCAGTACATCGTGATCCCGATCGGCGCCAAGGATCACCCCGCCGAATTCGTCGCGCTCGGCCTCGCGGACGCCAAGACGTCCAGCGCCGGCGAAGCGAAGCCGTAGTGTCCGGCTTCAGAGCAGACAAGTCAATCAACGAGGAGGCGCATCGATGGTGCTCAAACGGATTGGACCAGTCTCTTGCGCGAAGATCACAGGAACGCTCTACGCAATTCTGGGGATTGTCCTCGGGGCCATCGTCTCCTTGGCTACGTTGGTCGGCGGGCTCGGTTCAAACACGTCCGGAGCCGCGGCTTTTGGAGCGATGATTGGCGTCGGGGCCATCGTCGTGTTCCCAATTCTGTACGGTGGGATCGGATTTGTTGCGACTCTCATTGGCGCTTGGTTATACAACGTGCTCGCGGGGTTCGTGGGTGGTATCGAAATGGATCTCCAATAGAGAGGAGAAAAGCTCCTGGCCTTCTGACCCCTTGTTCACATCCTAGAGCACGGTCGGGCTGAAGCCGGACACTACGTACGGCAAGACGGTCCGGCTGAAGAGTGTTGAGGTCATTTCGCGCGATACACGACCTTGCCGTCGAAGATCGTCGTGGTCACCGCGATGTCCGCGCGGCTCGCCGGCGGACGCGAAAAGACATCGGTCGCGAGCACCACGATGTCCGCGAGCATGTCCGGCGCGAGCGCGCCTTTCTGCCTCTCGTCGAACGACGCGTACGCCGGGCCGCTCGTGTAGTCGTCGATCGCTGTCGTCAGCGGGAGCCGCTCGTCAGTGCCGCCCGGTCGCGGCTGTCGATTGACGATGCCGATGATGCGGCCCATCGCATCGATCGTGGCGACGGGCCAATCGCTGCCGAATACGACTCGACCGCCCGCCTCCGAGATGCTCTTCCACATGCCGCCGCGCGCCGCGCGATCGGGGCCAAGATTGCCCGCCCACGCGCCGGCCGTGGCCGGCGGTCCGCCCGCGCGCGGAGCGGGACGGTTTTGCGGCACGGAAAATCCGCCTACCGGATGCATCGACGCGATGATGCCGAGCTTCGCGAATCGGGGAATGTCGGCCGGATCGATCGTCTCGATGTGCTCGAGCCGGTGACGGCGGCCGCGAGCGGGCGCGGGGTTCACCTCCGCGGTGCGCTCGAGCCCGTCGAGCGTCATCCGGACCGCGCCGTCACCCAGCGCGTGCACCATGATCTGCCAGCCCCGCCGGTCCATCATCTGCACGATGCGCCCGAAGTCTTCGCGCGTGTAGTTGGGCGTGCCGGTGGTCGGGGCGTTCGCATACGGCGCGAGCATGAAAGCGGTATTGGTTTCAATCACGCCGTCCATGAACATCTTGATGATGCCGGTCTTGAGCCGGGCCGTGTCGGGATGCGCCTTCCACACTGCGTCGAATCGGTCCGCATCCTTGTCGGTGAAGCCTGGCGTGACGAGCAATGAGTAGTACACGCGGGCCGAAAGGTCGCCGGCGCGGCGCGCCTCCTCGTAGACCTCGAAGTCCTCGGGACTGCCGGCCGCGTCGGTCACGCTCGTGACGCCGAGCCGAAGGGCCTGGTCGATGGCGGCCTTCAGCGCCCGGCGCTGCTCGGGCCGCGTCGGTTTGGGCAGCACTGTATTGATGAGTGCTGCGGCGGGCGATTCCTTGAGAAGACCGGTCGGCTCACCCGTCTTCGGATCGCGAAC
>WNEY01003415.1_pt1 | contig 11926 bp, 9 predicted proteins | sample 5400531 | NCBI WGS metagenome assembly WNEY01 (sample SAMN13153338, study PRJNA577476) | soil metagenome | isolation source: 200 cm saprolite under Douglas fir tree site 1 | place: USA:California | collected 2015-04-18
CCGTCGATCGTGATCCGGTTGTCGTCGTAGAAGTAGACGAGCTTGCCGAGCCCGAGCTGGCCGGCGATCGAGGCGGCCTCGTTCGAGACGCCCTCCATCAAGTCGCCGTCCGAGCAGATCGCGTAGACGCGGTGGTCGACGATCTCCGCGTGCGGCCGGTTGTAGCGCTCGGCGAGGAAGCGCTCGGCGACCGCGAAGCCGACGCCGTTGGCGAAGCCCTGCCCGAGCGGCCCCGTCGTCGTCTCGATGCCCGGGGTGAGGAAGTGCTCGGGGTGGCCCGGCGTGATCGACTGCCACTGCCGGAAGCGCTTCAGCTCCTCCAGCGAGAGGTTGTAGCCGGTCAGGTGCAGCGTCGCGTACTGGAGGATGCAGGCGTGGCCCGCGGAGAGGACGAAGCGGTCGCGGTTCTGCCAGTCCGGGTTGGACGGGCTGTGCCCGATCACCTTCGTGTAGAGCACGTAGGCGAGCGGCGCGAGCGCCATCGCCGTGCCCGGGTGGCCCGCATTCGCCTGCTGCACCGCGTCCATCGCGAGGACCCGGATCGTGTCGATCGACCGTTCCTGGATCTGCTCGTGGCTCACGTCGCTCCCTCGGTCATTGCCTGCCGCTGCAACGTTACTCCAGCGCCGCCCCCGCGCGAATCTGCTCCTTGAGCCGGTTCTCCGTCTCCTCGTCCTGCCCCATCAGGACGGCGCCCGCGATGCGGCCGCGCTCGAGGTAGTAGCCGACCGCGACTCCGTCGCGGAAGTCGCCCCGGACGACCAGCTCGTCGTGCTGCGAGCTGTCGCCGAAGACCTTGATCGTGCGCCCGAAGACCTCGCTGAAGAAGGTCGAGACCGTGTCGTAGCCGCCGTCCTTGCCGGCGAGGATCTGGCCCAGCTCGGCGCCGCAGTAGTTTGCGTGCGACCAGTGCTCGATGCGGCGGCGGCGGCCGAAGACAGGGTCGTGATAGTTGGCCACGTCGCCGACGGCGTAGACCCCGGCGACGGTCGTCTCGAAGCGCTCGTTGACGACGATCCCGTTGTCGACCTCCGCGCCCGCGCTCTCGGCGAGCTGCGTCCGCGGCACGACGCCGATCCCCACCACCGCGAGCCGCGTCCGCAGCTCGCGCCCGCTTTTCGTGACCGCGCCCGCGACGTGCCCGTCGCCGCGAAACTCCGCGACCGAATCGCCGAGCAGGACCTCGACGCCCTGCTGGCGGTAGAGCTCGACGAGCGCGTCCGACAGCTCGCGGCAGCGGAACTGCGGGAACAGCATGTCGAGCGGCTCGATGATCGTCGCCTCGACCCCGAGCGCGGTGAGCGACGCCGCGACCTCCATCCCGATGAAGCCGGCGCCCACCGCCACGGCGGTGTCCTCGTCGCGCGCGGCGTGGCGGATCTCGCTCGAGTCGGTCAGCGAGCGCAGGACGAAGACGCCCTCGCCGTCGGCGCCGGGGACGGGCAGGCGGCGCGGCTCCGCACCGGTGGCGAGCACGAGCCGGTCGAAGGGCAGCCGCCCGCCGGCTGAGGAGCCGTCCGCCAGCACGAGCTCGCGCCCCTCGACGCGCTCGGCGTGGGTCTCGAGCCGCAGGTCGACGCCGTTCTCCTGGTACCACTCCGCGGGCTGGACGTACGTGTCCTCGGCCTCGGCCTCGCCGCGCAGGAAGCGCTTGGACAGCGGCGGGCGGTGGTAGGGCGGGAACGGGTCGGCCGAGACCAGAGTGATCCGATCCTCGCCGCCGGCCTCGCGGTACCCAGCGACGAGCTTGGCGGAGGAGAGGCCGCCGCCGACGATGACGAGCTGGGAATCGTTCACGTCTGCGGACACTATGCAACCTGCTCGTAAAGCGCACGCTGCCTGGCGCGGGCCTCGCGCAGCGCCTCGAAGCGCTCGGGCCGCGGCTCGACGACGCGGGCGACTGCCGGCTCGTCCGGCTTGGCACCGAGACGCTCGAGCGCGACCACCGCGGCGCCGCGGGCGGAGGCCTCGTCGAGCGCCGAGACGGCCAGCGGCCGCTCGAGCACGTCGGCGAGGATCTGCACCCAGTCCCCGTCGACCGCGAGCGCGTGCCCGGCCGCGACGATCTCGCGCACCTCCGGCATCAGCTCCGCCAGCTCGGCGAAGCGGAAGGCGACGCCTTCGAGTGCCGCCTGGAGCAGATCCTGGGCCGAGGTGTCGAAGCTGAGCCCGGCGATCGCGCCCCGGGCGCGGGCGTTCCAGTTGGGGCTGCGCTCACCGCCGAGCAGCGTCAGGAAGGTGAGCCCGTGCGCGGCCGGCGGCCGCCCGGCGATACCGCGTGTGCCGCCGAGGCGCAGGGTCTTCTCCAGCCAGGCATAGAGGTTCCCGCCGTCCGAGAGCGCACCTCCCTCGACGACGCGCCGCTCGTCGAGGCGGTACAGGAACAGGCGCGGCCGCGGCTCGGGCGCCTCCGTCTCGTAGGCCGTGCGGAACGCGCCCGAGGTGCCGACCATCAGGCACGCGCGGCCGCGCGTGAGACAGTCGACGCCCGCGTTCGCGGCCGCGCCGTCGCCGAGCGCCGGGAACCAGCGACCGGCCGGCTCATCCGTGATCTCCGGCAGCCGCGACCGGTCGAGCCCGAGCGCGTCGAGCAGCTCCTCGTCCCAGCGGCCGCTGCGAAGGTTCAGCAGGCCGGTGCCCGAGGCCATCGAGAGGCTGGTCGCCTGCGAGCCGGCGAGGCGGCCGTAGAGGTAGTCGGAGAAGGAGAGGAAGCGCGCGGCGCGGTCGAAGGTGTCGCGGTGCTCGGCCCTCAGCCAGGCGAGCTTCGCCGGCCAGTAGCTCGGGTGGAGGACGCAGCCGGTGCGGCGGTGGACGTCCTCGGCGTCGAGCCGCGACGCCAGGTCCTCCGCGGCCGCTGCCGAGCGCGTGTCCCGCCAGGTGACGAGCGGCGTGATCGCACGGCCGCGCGCATCGACCGCGAGCAGGCCGTGCCAGAAGCAGGACGTCGCTGAGGCGTCCACCTCGTACTTCCGGCTCACCTTTCGGATCGCCGTCTCGGCAGCGTCGGCGACGTGCTCGGCGTCGAAGTCGGCCCGCCCGTCGTGTCCGTGCGTCGGCTCGTACCTCGTCTGCGCCGACTCGCCCTCGACCGGCCGCCCGCGCTCGTCGTGAACGACCGCGCGCACCGAGGAGGTGCCGACGTCGAGCGCAAGAATGCGAGTCACCCGTAGGTTGTACCCCTCGCCGTTGTCCCGGGCGACCTTCGCCGTTGTCCAGCGCGGCCACGTCCGGGGCCAGGCACCAGGCATGGCCGGGTCGGACATGACCCAGGGTCTGACCCGGGTCGGACCCTGTGGTGTCGGCCCAGGGCCGCCCGCGGCCGGCGACTACCCTACGGGCGTGGCCGTCCTGATCGCCTCGAATCTACGTAAGGAGCTCGCGGGCGACCCGCTCTTCGACGGCGTCTCCTTCAAGGTCGAGCGCCGCGACCGCGTCGCGCTCTCCGGGGCGAACGGCGCCGGCAAGACGACGCTCCTGCGCGCGCTCGCGGGCGAGACGGAGCTGCAGGGCGGCGAGCTCGCGTTCGCGAAGGGCACCCGGCCGGCGCTGCACGACCAGCGGCCCCCGCTCGAGCGCAAGCTGAGCCTGCGCGAGTACGTGCTCACGGGCGCATCCGACCTCGTAGACCTGGAGGCTGAGCTGCGCCGGCTGGAGCAGGCGATGGCGAGCGGCGACCACGGCCCCACGACGCTTCGCCGCTACTCCGAGACCCAGGGACGGCTCGAGCACGCGGGCGGCTACGCGTGGCGCGAGCGGATCGGCTCCATCGTCCACGGGCTCGGCTTCGCGGAGCAGGATCTCGACCGGCCGCTGCAGACGTTCTCCGGGGGCGAGCTCACGCGTGCCTCGCTGGCGCGCGCGCTGAGCGGCGATCCCGATCTGCTGCTGCTCGACGAGCCGACGAACCACCTCGACGTCCAGAGCCTCGAATGGCTGGAGGAGGAGCTGGGCCGGCTCGACGCGGCCGTGATCCTCGTCGCGCACGACCGCTGGTTCCTGGAGGCGGTCACGAACGCGACGCTCGAGCTCGACCGCGGCAAGGCGACCTACTTCCCGGGGCCCTGGCACGCCTGGCGGCGCGAGAAGGCGGCGCGCGAGGCGCTGGCCGTGCGCACGGCCGAGCGGCAGGCGGAGGAGCTCGCGCGGCTCGAGCGCTTCGTCGAGCGCTTCCGCTACAAGGCCTCGAAGGCGCGCCAGGCGCAGTCGAAGCTGAAGCAGATCGAGCGCATCCACGGTGAACGTGCACAGGAAGGCGCCCAAGTAACTAGGGCCCGAAGGGCGCTCGGCTTCGAGTTCCTCAAGCCCGCGCGCAGCGGACGGATGGTCGCGGAGGCGCGCGGACTCCGCGTCGAGGTGCCCGGCCGCGTCCTGCTCGAGGACGCGACCTTCGCGCTCGAGCGGGGCGAGCACGTCGCGCTCGTCGGGCCGAACGGCTCGGGCAAGTCGACGCTGCTCGAGCGGATCGTCGCGGCGCGCCAGAATCCGGGGACAGTCCCGGGACTGTCCCCGGCGGTCCGAATCGGGCACGGCGTCGAGATCGGCTACTTCTCGCAGCACGAGATCGAGCTGGACGAACGCGGTTCCGTGCTGGAGTGTGCCCAGGGCGCGACAGGCCTGAAGCGGCCCGACGCGCAGTCGCTGCTCGGCCGCTTCCTCTTCTCCGGCTGGGGCGACCACGACAAGCCGGTCGCGGCGCTGTCCGGCGGCGAGCGACGGCGGCTGGCGCTGGCGATCGTCGTCGCCTCCGGCGCGAACTTCCTCGTGCTCGACGAGCCGACGAACCACCTCGATCTCGAGAGCCGCGAGGCCCTGGAGGCGGCGCTGGAGGCGTTTCCCGGGACGGTGCTGCTCGTCTCGCACGACCGAGCCCTGATCGACGCCGTCGCCGAGCGAACGCTCGCGATCGAGGCCAGCCGGATCAACTCGTACGACGGCGGCTGGGCCGACTACATCCGCCTGCGCGAGGCCGCGCCCGAGCCGGAGCCCGAGCCGCCCAAGCCCAAGCGCGAGAGGCCCAAGCCGGCGCCCACGAAGAAGGGCGCGACGCAGCTCGAGCGGATCGAGGCGCAGGTGGCCGCGGCCGAGGCGAAGGTGACGCAGCTCGAGGCGCAGCTGGCCGAGGACTGGGCGAACGTCGAGACGCTCGCCGCGCACCGCCGCGCCCGCGACGAGCTGCAGGCGCTACTGGAACGATGGGAAGAGCTGTTCGAGCGGGCGCAGAGCTGACCGAGCTCCTGCGCGAGCTGGTCGAGCTCGAGTCGCCGACTGGCGACACGGCCGCGATGCAGGCGCGCATGGCGGCCGAGCTCGAGGGCCTCGGCGGCGCGGTGGCCCTTGACGGCGGCCATGTCCGCGCCGACTTCGCCGGCGCCGGGCCGCCGTTGCTCCTGCTCGGCCACCTCGACACGGTCTGGCCGCGCGGAACGCTGAAGACGATGCCGTGGCGCGTCGAGGACGGACGCGCCTACGGGCCGGGCGCCTACGACATGAAGGGCGGGCTCGTCGTCCTGCTCGAGGCGGCCCGCCGCGCGGGCACCGGCCGCGCGCTGCGCGTCGTCCTCACGGCCGACGAGGAGATCGGCAGCCCGACCGCGCGCGCCCTGCTCGCCGAGGCGGCTGAGGGCGCGGCCGCCGCGTTCGTGGTCGAGCCGCCGACACCGGAAGGGAACCTGAAGACGGCGCGCAAGGGCCTCGGCCGCTTCGAGTTGCGGATCGCCGGTCGCGCCGCCCACGCGGGGACGAATCTCGCCGCCGGCGCCAGCGCGATCGAGGAGCTCGCGCGACTGGTGCTCCGCCTCCACGCGCTCAACGACGCCGGCAGCGGCGTCTCGGTCAACGTGGGCGTCGTGGAGGGCGGCACGCGCGAGAACGTCGTCGCCGCCTCGGCGCGCGCGCTGGTCGACGTCCGCGTCGCCACCTTCGCCGACCGCGACCGGCTCGTCGCGATCCTGCAGGGTCTCGAGCCCGAGACGCCGGGGACCTCGCTCGAGCTCGGCGGCGGCTGGACGCGCCCGCCGCTCGAGCCCTCGCCGGGCTCGGCCGCCCTCTTCGCCGCCGCGCGCGAGCACGGGCTCGAGCTCGGCCTCGACCTGCGCGAGGCCTCGGCCGGCGGCGGCTCGGACGGCAACCTCGTCGGCGCGCTCGGCGTCCCGGTGCTCGACGGGCTCGGCGCCGAGGGCGGCGGCGCCCACGCCGATGACGAGCACGTGGTCGTCGATTCGCTGGCAGTCCGCGCGGAGCTCCTGGCGCGGCTCTTGCGCAGCCCCGGCCTGTAGCCATATCGTCCGCGGCAGTTTCCCCGACGCGGAGGTGGTTGCATGGCTACTGCCCAGGCGGACGAGCGGACGATGATCTCGGAGCGCCTCGCGCCCGGCGCGCTCCCACGAGTGCTCGACTCGGTCGACATGTCGATCATCTTCCTGGCGATCGTCCTCTTCATCGTCCAGGCGTCGGTGATCCAGCCCGCCGGCCCTGCGGCCTTCACGTACTGGATCCTCGGCTTCCTGCTCTTCCTGATCCCGGGCGCTCTCGTCACCGCGCAGCTCGGCCTGATGTTCCCGCAGGAGGGCTCGCTCTATGTCTGGACGCAGAAGGCGCTCGGCCCGTTCTGGGGCTTCTTCGCGGGCTTCTGCGCCTGGTGGCCCGGCGTGCTCGTGATGGTGGCGACCTCGGACCTCGTGGTCACGATCTGGCAGTTCATCGACGCGGGCAGCCTGCCGAAGCCCTGGCACCAGGGGATCGTCATCCTCGCGGTGCTCTGGTTCTCGGCCGGCCTCTCGGCGATGAAGCTGCGGCTGACGCAGAACTACGTCAACTTCCAGTTCGTCTTCTACGCGGCCGCGATCTTCGTGATGGGCCTCGCCGGCGTGCTCTGGCTGGCCGGCGGCAACGGCTCGGCGAACTCGTTCCACGGCGTACACAACTGGGTGCCGCACAGCTCGAACTGGACGTTCTTCGGCCTCGTCATCCTCGCCCTGCTCGGCATCGAGGTGCCGCTGAACATGGGCGTCGAGATCGTCCACGTGAAGGCGATCAAGAAGTACCTGTTCTGGGGCTCGCTCGTCGTGATGGTCTCGTACCTGTGGGCGACCTTCGGGAACATGGTCACCGTCCCGCTGAAGGACAACAACTCGACCACCGGCATCCTCTCGGCCGTGCAGCACGGCTTCTGGGGCCAGCATTGGTTCGCCGTCGTCGTCGGCCTCGTCGTGATGTGGTTCTTCATCTCGAACACCGTCGTCTACAACTACTCGTTCAGCCGGCTCCTGTTCGTCTCCGGCCTCGAGCGGCGGATGCCGGCGGCGGTCGGCCGCGTGAACGAGAAGACGCGCGTGCCGGTGACGGCGATCGTCGCCCAGACGGTGATCGCCTCGATCTTCACAATCGTCACCTTCGGCCCGTGGAGCACGAGCTCGAGCTTCCCGAGCCAGGTCTACCTGATCTTCCAGGCCGCGGTGACCGTGATCTGGTGCATCTCGATGGTGCTCCTGTTCGCGGACATCTTCCTCGTCAAGCGCGCGTTCCCGGCGCTGTTCGAGGAGGTGCGCGTCTCGCACCCGGCGCTCCTGTACGGGAGCGGCATCGTCGGGATCGCCGCCTCGGTCGTCGGCGCGCTCGTCACGTTCAAGACGCCGTGGAACCCCGACCTGTTCTCCAACTCGAGCTGGCGCTGGTGGCTCGGGATCATGACGGTCGTCTCGGCGCTGGCCGCGATCCTGATCTACGCGGTCAGCGAGTTCGTCCACCGACGCGAGGCGCCCACTCCGACCCCGACGGCCGCGGGCTAGGTGCAGACACGCGATGTCGTGAGGAAGGCGGACGAGGCGGGCCTCCGCCTCGTCCGCTTCCTCTGGTGCGGCAACGACGGCACGGTGCGGGCGAAGGCGTCCGCTCGGCACGGGCTCGAGGGCCGCCTACAGAGCGGGATCGGCCTCACGGTCGCGCTGCAGGCGATGAACGGACTCGACCAGCTCCAGCCCGTCGACGGGATGGGGCCGGTCGGCGAGATCAGGCTCGTGCCCGACCTGGAGACCTTCCGCGTGCTGCCGTACGCGCCCCGCGCGGGCGCCGTCCTGACCGACCACGTCGGGCTCGACGGCGAGCCGGCCCAGGTCTGCCAGCGGTCGTTCCTGAAGCGGATGGAGGCGCGGCTCGCCGAGCGCGGGCTCGTCCTGCGCGCCTCGTTCGAGAACGAGTTCTCGCTCGCGACGCAGGTCGACGGCGCCTACGTGCCCATCGACTCCGCCCTCTGCTTCTCCACGATCGCCATGACGGCCGCGCAGGACTACGTCGACGAGCTCGCCGCGGCGCTCGAGGCGCAGGGGATCGTGCTCGAGCAGTACTACGCCGAGCTCGGCCACGGCCAGCAGGAGATCTCGACCGGTCACGCGCCGGCGCTGCAGGCGGCGGACGAGCAGCTGCTCGTGCGCGAGACGATCCGCGGCGTCGCGGCCCGCCACGGGCTGGTCGCCTCGCTTGCGCCGAAGCCGTGGCCGGAGAACGCCGGCAACGGCGGGCACGTCCACTTCTCGCTCTGGGACGGGGACGGCAACCGCTTCCACGACGGCTCGCGCGACGACCGGCTCTCGGACGAGGCGCGCTCCTTCATCGCCGGGGTGCTGGAGCACCTGCCCGGGCTCTGCGGCCTGACCGCTCCGAGCTTCAACTCGTACCACCGGATCGTGCCGCAGTACTGGGCCGGCGCCTTCGTCTGCTGGGGCCACGACAACCGAGAGGCGCCCGTCCGCGTGCCGTCCGTCTTCCGCGGCATGGAGCAGGCCTCGACCAACGCGGAGCTGAAGGCCTGCGACGCGAGCTGCAACCCCTATCTCGCGCTCGCCGGACTGATCGCCGCCGGGCTGGACGGGCTGGAGCGAGGGCTCGAGCCGCCGGAGCCGGTCGAGGTCGATCCGGCCACGATTGCCGAGGACGAGCGGGCGCGGCGCGGGATCGCGCGCCTGCCCGCGACTCAGGCGGAGGCGCTCGACGCGCTCGCAGCCGACCGCCTGCTCGTGGACGCGCTCGGGCCGACGCTCGCGCAGTCGTACCTCGCCGTCCGCCGCTCCGAGTGGGCGGCCTACTCCGCCGGAGACGCAGCATTCGAGCAGCAGGGTCACTTCGCGAAGTACTAGACACGCTGTGCGTTCGGGCACCCTGAAGGAGCAGATCGTGAGCCCGGCCCCGTCCCCGCAAGAGCTGCTCCGAGGAATGCTCGACGAGGTCGGGCTCGTCGACCACCACGCGCACGGGATCCTGCGCGGCCGGCCGGAGAGCCTGGACGCGTTCCGCGGGCTCTTCTCGGAGAGCCCGGACCCGCGCCAGTGGCCCCACGTGGCGACCGGGCTCACCTACCGGCGTGGCCTGCGCCTGCTCGCCGACCACCTCGGCTGCGAGCCGACGGAAGCGGGAGTCTACGAGCGACGGCTCGAAAGCGACCCGGCCGAGTACGCGGCCTCGCTGCTGCGGGCGACGGGGACGGAGCTGCTGCTCGTTGACGACGGCTTCCCGCCCCCGGGCGAGGGGACGAGCTGGGAGGAGCTCGGCGAGCTCGCGGCCTGCCCGGCGCGGCCGGTGCTGCGGATCGAGCGCGTGGCCGAGCAGGCGCCGGCAGCGCCGCTCGAGGCCGTGCGGGCGGAGGTCGCGACGGCGCGCCAGCGCGGCTACGCCGGGCTCAAGACGATCGCGGCGTACCGCGGCGGGCTCGACCTCGACGCGCTGCCGCCGGCTACACGCTCCGACCGGCTCGAGGGGCCGCTCGTGCGCGACGTCTTGCTCGCCGCGCTCGAGGCGAACGAGGCGACCGGCGACCCGCTGCCGCTGCAGGTCCACGCAGGCTTCGGCGACTCCGACCTGTTCCTGCCGCGCGTCCAGCCTGGCTACCTGAAGCCGCTCGTGGAACGCTTCCGCGAGACGCCGTTCGTGCTGCTCCACTGCTATCCGTTCGTGCGCGAGGCGGGCTGGCTCGCGCACGTGTACGGCAACGTCTGGTTCGACCTCTCGTTGACCATCCCGCACGTGTCCCGGCCGGCCGAGGCGTTGCGCGAGGCGCTCGAGCTCGCGCCGGTCTCGAAGCTGCTGTACGCCTCCGATGCCGCCCGCACTCCCGAGCTCTACCTGCTCGCGGCGACGTGGTGGCGCGACGCGCTCGCGGAGGTGCTCGCAGAGGCGCTGCCGCCGGGCGAGGCCGAGGAGGCCGCCCGGATGATCCTGCGCGAGAACGCGCTCGCGCTCTACCGGCTCTGACCTACAAGGCCGACCGTCGCAACCCGCGTCGCTTCCGGCGGCGGCGTTCCCTCCACCGTCGCACCGACCCGACGAAGTAGCCGCCGAGGATCGTCTCTCCCTCGAGTGTCGACACCGGAACCCGGTCAAGTTCCGGGCGCTCGGCGTTCGCGTCCTCCCGCTCGGCCTTGCCAGACTCGTCCTCCGGCCATCTGAGCTCCGGAAGCTCCGGCTTCTCGCTCACGGCCCCAGTATCGCGGTTGCCGTTCGGCGAACGCGGTCACGCCCAAAACGCGTCGAATGCGCGCTGGTCGGTCGGCACCGCCACCACCTCGAGGAAGCGTCCGCCCTCGACGCGGCAGAGCAGGATCTGCTCGATGTCGATCATCCGCCCGTCTGGCCGAGCGCCGCGCGCGCGATACACGGCCACCGCGCGCTCGTCGTCCGCGACCGTCCAGAGCAGCTCGCTGCGATAGGTCCCGCCGGTCGCCTGCGTCGTCATGCGCAGGAAGCCGATCACCTCCCGCCGGCCGCGGTACTCGCCTGCGACGGGGCTCGTCCCGCCGACGCGCCAGACGACATCGTCCGCCAGCGCGGCCACCACGGAGGCGCCGTCGCGGCGCGCGAAGGCGGCGAAGATACGCCGCGCAAGCGCGGCGTTCGGGTGCTCGACAGTAGTCTCCGACACGTGCGCTGGAAGGTACACGGCGAGCGCTCCCTCTACGAAAGCGTCTGGGTGAGCCTCCGTCTCGTCGACGTCGAGCTCCCCGACGGCAGCCGTTTCGACCACCACGTCGTGCGCCTGCCGGAGGCGGCGGCCTCGTGCGTGGTCACGGATCCGCAGCGCGGAGTCCTGCTGCTCTGGCGCCACCGCTTCATCACCGATACGTGGGGCTACGAGGTGCCGGCCGGGCGGCTCGATGCCGACGAGCGCGCGACCGACGCTGCGGCACGGGAGTGCCTCGAGGAGTCGGGCTGGCGGCCGCACGAGCCGCTCGAGCCGCTCGGGAGCTGGTTCCCGACGAACGGGCTCTGCGACCAGGCGTTCCACGCCTTCCTCGCGGACGGCGCCGAGCACGTCGGCGATCCGGTTGACACGCACGAGGCGGAGCGCGTCGAGTGGGTGCCGCTCGACAAGCTCCGCCGTCACATCGCCGACGGGCGTGTGACCGACGGCTTCTCGCTCACGTCGCTCTTGCTCTACCTGGCGGGTCGTCCCTGAAGAACCCGGAAGCCTCTTACGCGTCGTCGAAGGTCGCGAGCACGGCTTCGGCGATCAGCTTCAGAGGCCGGCCCGAGACCTGGCTCGCCTTCCGTAGCCGCGCGAAGGCCTCCTCCTCGCTCAGCCCCTCCCTCGCCATCAGGATCCCCTTCGCCCGCTCGATCGCCTTCCGGGCCGCGAGCGCCTCGGCCAACGACTCCGCCTCCTCGCGCAGCGCCGCCAGCTCCTCGTGGCGCGCCCGAGCCGTCCGGATCGCCGGCAACAGGTCCTGCTCCCGGAACGGCTTCACCAGGTAGCCGAACACCCCCGCCTCGACCGCGCGCGAGACGAGCTCCTCCTGCCCGTACGCCGTCAGCATCACGATCGGGATCGGCCGCTCGTCCAGGATCCGCCGCGCCGCCTCGATCCCGTCCAGACGCGGCATCTTCACGTCCATGATCGCCAGGTCCGGCGCGAGCGAACGCGCCAGCTCGACCGCCTCCT
>WNEY01003417.1_pt1 | contig 11921 bp, 10 predicted proteins | sample 5400531 | NCBI WGS metagenome assembly WNEY01 (sample SAMN13153338, study PRJNA577476) | soil metagenome | isolation source: 200 cm saprolite under Douglas fir tree site 1 | place: USA:California | collected 2015-04-18
CTCGAGGCCGCCTCGACCTCGCCGTCGACAGGCTTGCGCACGGGAACGGCGCTCAGCGTGCGCGTGAGACGGTGAAACTGCGCTCGCACGATGCTGATGCGATGCATCTGCGGCTCGAAGCCGATCGTCTCCTTCGACATCCGTGCCGGCACGAAGGGACCGCCGACGCCGGCGGTGCTGGCAGGTGCCGCGGCCTTGCCGGGGTCGACGCCGAGCTCGGCGAGCACGCCGCGAATGCGTCGCGCCTTGAACTCGAAATTCTCCTCGATCGAATTGAGCGTCGCCGCCTGGCGCTGCTCGAGACGATCGAGCGAAGCCTGAAGCCGTACGATGGCGCCGCCCACGCCGCCCGCATTCTTGATGGCGATGTTGGTGCGTGGATCGATCGCCGCCGCGCGGTCGGGCGTGCTGAGAAAGACGCCTTTGTCGCTGATCGGGGAGGGCTTGAGCGGCCCCGTCCGCGGCTCGCTGGCCGCGCCGCCGCGCGCGGGCGCCTTGATCGAGCCGGTGATGTCGCCTAATCCGCTGAGCGCGCTCGCGCGCTGCTCCAACGTCGCCTGCCGGCGCAGAATCTGGTCGAGCTTTTGCTCGTACTGCTCCTGGTCGAGCAACTGGCGGCTCGAAATCCTGTCGACCTGGGCGCGCAGCTCGGCGATGCGGTCCTCGTAGCCGAACTGCATATCCGCCTGCCGGGCGATCAACCGGGTGAGCACGTCGTCGCGAAAGGCGAAATAGGTGGCGGTCGTGATGGTCCACACCGCCATGATCACCAGCGTGCCGACCACCACCCAGAAGGCGATCGGTCCGAGGCGAAGCTGGCGCCCGGCATGGATGAGGGTATAGCCGGCCGCCCATCGCCGCGCGGCCACATGGCTCAACCGCTCATCGGCGTGATGAGCGGGATAATCGCGGTGATAGTACTGCGCTGCCGACCGACGAGACATTCACGCATCCCCGCCGGTGCCATACGTCACATGACCTTACACCGGCGCTAACTGCGCCAATTCGAGCCGATTATGGTTAATTTTCCGCAAATTGCCGGTGGATAGTGCGGGAATACCGTGACGGATGGGGGCCGTTACAGGGCTTTCGCTGCGGCACAAACCAGGCCAGTAGCCATGGTAGTGCCTTCCTTTCGTCCCTTTTTCGCGGTCAATAAAGCGGCGAACGATGCTCGGGAGAGTATTGCCAAGTCGGCCGTTTTGTCGGAACGCGTCGACTGCGGCAAGGGGACCGGTTCCGACCGTGTTGACGGTAGTCGTGTGACGCCAGTCGTGTTTGCGTAAAAGCGCGTTTGCTCGAGTCGACGTCGTTGTGCCGGCAAGCATCTGTCGCAGGCAAACGTCGTCTCGCCGGCAGACGCTGTTGCGCAAAGCGGCTTTGTTGCACAATGCGCTGAAGACGGTCGCGGAAGCGGTTTGGTCGAGGGGACGCCAAGTCGGGGCACTAAGTCGGGGCATGGCGGGTCGGCAGCCTTATCCAAGTCTGGAGGCACTCCGCAAGCTGGAGGATAGCCTCAACGCGCAGCGGTGCGACCGCACCGCGCGGCCGCCGAACGCGCGGCCGCCAAACGCACGTCCGCAAAACGCACAATCGCAAACCGCGCAGCCGCAAAATCCGCAGCCGCAAAACGCGCGGCCGCCGAGCAGCGATCCGGCTCGCCGCCAGCGCGCTTCGCCGCCGCGGCCGATCCGTCGGGCATCGCCGTTGGCGCGCGTGTCGCTGCTGCTGTCGACCCTGGTCGGGCCCGATTGGCGCATGCGGCTGATGTTGTGGTGGCCGCGGCTGCGCAAGCTCACCTTTATCGGCGGCACGGTCGGCGGCGTGGTCCTGCTCGCGATGGTGGCGCTGTGGTGGCGCCTCTCGAGCGGTCCGATCGAGCTCGACATCGCCACGCCCTGGCTGACCGCGGCGATCAAGGACAACTTCGGCCCCGGCCACGAGGTCGAGATCGGCGGCACGCAGCTCGAGCGCGGCGCGAACGGGCGCACGGCGCTGCGCATCCGCGACATCGTCGTGCGCGACGCCGACGGCACCATCGTCGCGAGCGCACCCAAGGCCGAGGTCGGCATCTCCGGCTCGGGGCTGTTCACCGGCCGCATCCGCGCCGAGCGGCTGAGCCTGGTCGGTGCCGAGATGGCGGTGCGCATCGAGTCCGACAGCAAGGTCACGATCTTTGCCGGCACCAACAACAAGCAGCCGATCGTCACCGCTTTGGCTTCGGCCACGAGCACGCCGGTGATCACCGGCTCGACCTTGTCGTCGGTGCGGGCCGAGCGCGCCAAGGCGATCGCCACCGTCGCGCCGCCCGCCCCGGCAACTCCATCCGCCGCCACCGCGGCACCGACCATCCGCGGCGGCGTCCCCGATTTTTCCGCGCTGCTCGCCTGGATCGAGAGCCTCGATGCCTCGGGCCTCGATGGCCGCGACCTCACCGAGGTCGGCCTCAAGGGCGGCAACCTCACCGTCGACGACCAGCGCAACGGCAAGCAGTGGACGTTCACCAATATCGACTTGAGCGTCACGCGGCCGAAAGGCGGCGGCATCGCCGTGGCGCTGGGCTCGGAAAGCGTCGAGCGGCCGTGGCAGATGCGCGCGGCCATGACGCCGGGGCAGCAGGGCCACCGCATCATCGACGTCGAGGCTCAGAAGGTCTCGGCCAAGGACCTGATGCTGGCGATGCGCTTCGGCGAGGGTCAATACGAGCCCGACCTGCCGCTGTCGGCGCGCGTCCGCGCCGACATCGGGCCGGACGGCAAGCCGAGCATGGTCGACGGGCGCATCCTGGTGGACAAGGGTTTGATCGTCGATCTCGACGATCCGCTCGGCCACATCCCGATCGATCGCGCCGAGATCAATCTCGAATGGGACGCGGCGCGCCAGGCTCTGGTCGCGCCGTTCCAGGTTTTGTCCGGCGGCAACCGCATCACCTTGCTCGCGCAATTCGACGCGCCGCGCGAGAGCAGCAGCGGCGTCTGGGGGCTCAAGATCACCGGCGGCACCGTGGTGCTCGCATCGGCCGCGCCGGTCGATACCAATCCGCTCATCCTCAACCGCATCCTGATGCGCCTGCGGGTCGATCCCAGCAAGCAGCGGATCGACATCGAGCCGAACGGCGGCGAGATCGGCAACATGGACCTCGGCCTCGCGGTCTCCGGCAGCCTCGACTTCTCCGGCGACGATCCGCGGCTGGTGCTCGGTATTGCCGGCACGCGCATGTCGGCTTCCGCGATGAAAAGGCTGTGGCCGGCGGTGGCCGCGCCGAAGGTGCGGGCCTGGTTCGAGGAGCATGTCCAGGCCGGCACGGTCCAGCAGCTCGACATCTCGATCAATGCACCGTGGTCGACGCTGAAATCCAGCGGCCCGCCCATCCCCGACGAGGGGATGCTGATCCAGATCGTCGGCCACGGCGCCGAAATCCGTCCGGTCGAAGGCCTGCCGGCGATCCGCGATGCCGACCTCGCCTTGCGCATGACCGGCCGCACCGCGGTGATCAATGTCGGCCGCGGCAACGTCGAGATGTCGCCCGGCCGCAAGCTCTCGATCACCAACGGCGTGTTCGAGGTGCCCGACACCTTCCCGAAGGCGCCGCCGGCGAAGGCTCGCTTCCGCCTGGACGGCTCGGTGCCGGCCGCGGCCGAGCTCCTCGCGATGGAGCGGCTGCGCGACTATGCCGGCACGCCGCTCGATCCCGCGACCAGCCGCGGCACGCTCACCGCGCAGATCAACCTCGGCATGCCGCTCAAGCAGGACCTCGCGCCGGGGTCTTCGACCTACACGGTCAACATGGACGTCGCGAACTTCGCCGCCGAGCGCATGGTCATGGGCCAGAAGGTCGAGGCGGCGCTGCTCAAGGTGAGCGCCAACAACCAGGGCCATTGGATCAGGGGCGACGTCAAGATCAGCGGCATCCCGGCCGCGCTCGACTACCGCAAGCCGCGTGACGCCGATGCCGACATCCGCGTCCAGGCCACCCTCGACGAAGGCGCGCGCGCCAAGCTCGGTTTCGATCTCGGCGGCTTCATCGCCGGCCCGGTGCCGATCAAGCTCGCCGGCCGGGTGCCCTCGCACGACGGCGACAGTCGTCTGGCGATCGAGGCCGATCTGACCCAGGCCAAGGTCGACAACCTGCTGCCGGGCTGGTCGAAGTCGGCCGGGCAGGCGAGCCGGGCGACGTTCACGCTGCTTTCGCGACCGGCCGGCACCCGGTTCGAGGATCTGGCGATCGAGGCGCCCGGCGCCACGGTCAAGGGCGCGGTCGAGGTCGATACGGCGGGCGAGGTCGTGTCCGCGAGCTTCCCGGTGTTCAGCCTCTCGAACGGCGACAAGACCTCGCTCAAGGCCGATCGCGGGCCCGACGGCACGTTGCGCGTGACCGTGCGCGGCGACATCTTCGACGGCCGCGGCTTCATCAAATCGTCGCTCACCGGCTCCGGCGGGGGCAAGCAGAAGCACGACAAGGACGTCGATCTCGACGTCAAGGTCGGCGCGGTCATCGGCTTCCACGGCGAGACCTTGCGCGGCCTCGATCTGCGGGCCTCGCGTCGCGGCGGCGCCATCACCAGCCTCGCGTTGAACGCCAAGCTCGGGCGCGATACTCCGCTCATGGGCGACGTGCGCGGCCGCGGCAACAACGGCCGGCAGGTGATCTTCATCGAGACCAACGACGCCGGCGCCTTTTTCCGCTTCAACGACATCTATCCCAAGATCGTCGGCGGCGAGATGTGGGTTGCGCTCGATCCGCAAGGCGCCGATCAGGCGCCGCAGGAAGGCATCCTCAACATTCGCGACTTCGCGGTTCGCGGCGAAGCGGCGCTCGACCGCGTCGCCGGCGTTCCGCAACAATCGGGCGGCTCGCAGCCGGGCGTGGAGTTCTCGCGCCTGCGGGTCGATTTCACGCGCTCGCTCGGCCGCTTCATCATTCGCGAGGGGCTGGTGAAGGGCCCCTCGATCGGCGCGACGGTCGACGGCTTCATCGATTACAGCCGCGACGACGTGCGCATGCGCGGCACCTTCGTTCCGCTCTACGGCCTCAACAACATGTTCGGCCAGATCCCGATCTTCGGTCAGCTCCTCGGCGGCAGCAACGAGGGCCTGCTCGGCGTCACCTACGAGGTGGTCGGTCCGACCAGCGCGCCGGTGCTGCGCGTCAATCCGATTTCCGCCGTTGCGCCGGGCCTGCTGCGCAAGTTCTTCGAATTCCCGAGCGGCAACGGCACGCCCGCCGCCGGCGCCATGCCGCCGCAAAGCTACGCTGATCCGAGCCGGTAACGGCGGACAAGCATTCACTTGCGCCTGCAATTCAGGCGGCCGACCGAACGTCGATCTTGACTTTGAGACCTGCGCGCCTTGCCAAGGTCATCAATGTGTCGAGGGAGAACTTGTTGATCTTCCCATGCAGCAGGTCATTGAGCCGAGGCTGCGTGATGCCGAGCCGACGTGCCGCCTGAGCCTGCGTTGTGCTCCAGCCGCGCACTTGGTCCTTGATCGCAATCATGACATTCGATCGCATGGTCATCGTCGCCGCGTCCTCGGGACTGTCCTCGATCGCATCCCAGACATTGGCGAAGGTCCGAGTCTTTGTCATTCCGATCCTCGCTTCAGCTGCCGCAGTCGCGCCGCCGCGAGCTCCAGATCACGCCGGGCGGTCTTCTGTGTCTTCTTCTCGAACGCGTGGAGCACGTGGATGGCGTCGGCGAAAGACGCAATGTAGATGACGCGATACGCTCCGGCTGCGTCGCGGATTCTGATCTCGCGAACACCCGCACCGATCGTTGACATCGGCTTCCAGTCACTTGAGGTCGCGACCCTTCTGGACTTGGTAGAGCTCGTGGCCGGCCTCCCGACGCGCATCTTCGGGGAAATCGCGCAAACGATCGAGCGAGTCTCCATGGAACGTCACCCGCTTGTTCGCCATGATCGCTTATATCACTACTGATATAAAACGCAAGTACGCAATTGAACCAATCAGTCGGTCGCCGGTTGAATTCCTGCAGACTTTGTCACTGTGGGAGGCCCGACATGATGAAGCGCCGCGCGTTTCTCGGCGGCATGTTGAGTGCCGTAAGCGCAGGAAGTTGCGAAGCGCAATCGGCGACGGCCATCGCGCAAAATGCATCGCCACCTGCACCGCTGGAGCCGCTGGTCTGGCCGGTCGTGGCGAAGCTGCCGCCCGGCATTCGATCGTTCTCCGGGCACACCGATACCGTGCCCGATATCGTCGGCCGCATCGGAACGCCGCCGAGCCTGGTGATCTTCAGCGAGGGCAATCACCTGATGGTGCTGCTCAGCGACGATATTGTCGGCGCGTTCCCGGCGTGGGCCAAGTCGCACCCGCAATACGCCGATCTCGATCTGGAAAATATCGTGGTGGTGACCGTCCCGCAGCCGATCGTCGTGCAGATGATGCGCACCGGCGCGCTCGCGCTCGGCAATCTAACCGTCGACGTCAGCCGCAAGTCGGGCTTCTACCCCGATCTGGTCATGGCAGGCCCAGGGCCGTTGCGCGCGTTGTTGCGCCAGCTTGGAGCGATCGAGCCGCAGGCGCGGTTCTTCTCGAAGAATCGCGGCCCCGCGCTGCTCGTTCGCAAGGGCAATCCGCTCGGAATTCATGACCTCACGGACGTCGCGCGCACCGGTGTGCGGATCGCGCTGCCGGATGCGCGCGAGGCAGAAGCCCGCGCCCGGTACCGCGCCGCGGTCGACGGTCTGATCGGAAAGCCTGCAGCCGACGCCCTTTTCGCCGCGGAGGCGCCGGACTTTCCCGGCCGCATCGGCATCGTGCATCGCGATCTTCCCGAGATGGTCGCCCGCGGCTATGCCGATGTCGCCCTCACGCAGTACCATCTCATCTCCTATTGGACGCGAATATTCCCCAAGCACTTCGAGCTCGTGCCCATTTCCGGCGCGGAGCGGTTCTTTGTGCAGATCGCCGCCGCTCGCGTCATCGATCCGCTGCGTCCCCGCGCCGCCGCAGCGTTCGAAGCGTTCTTCTTCGGCCGCGCAAGAGACGTTTATCCGCGATATGATTTCGCGCGCCTGCGCGACGATGAGTATGGCGCGACCTTGGCGCTCGATTGAACCTTGGACGGTCTTTTTAGCCCGCTCATCCGGGCTACGGATATCGTAAGAGGCTGGTTCAGACGGGCTTGGGCAATACGTGCCGCTTCTTGCCGAGCGAGAGCTTGATCACGCCCTCGGGCGTGAGATCGCGTGGCGTCAGCACCATCTTTTCGTCGGACGGTGACTGACTCTCGTGAATTCGATACCGTGCCATGGGGCCTTGGCTCCATGATGGAGGGATTGTCATGCGCACACTCGCGATCGCAGCCGCGGCTGCCCTAATCGTTGCCGCGAGTTCGGCGCAAGCCGTGGAGATCGACGCCATGATCACCACCGCTATGAAGGCGGCGATCGAGGAGCTCGCGCCGCCGTTCGAGCGAGCCAGCGGGCACACGCTCCGCGTGGTCTATGGACCCTCCGGCGGGCTCGCCCGCCGTTTCAACGGCGGCGAGCCGGCCGATTTCATCGTCGTGGAGAGCAAGGTGCTCGACGAGTTGATCAAGCAGGGCAAGGTCGCGCCCGGTCGCACCGACGTCGCGCGTACCGGCATCGGCATTGCCGTACGCAAGGGCGCGCCCAAGCCCGACGTGTCGTCGGCCGAAGCGCTCAAGCGCGCGCTGCTTGCCGCGAAATCGATCGGCCATACCGCGCTGGCCGGCGGCGGCGTCACCGCCGCTCACATCATGGGCGTGTTCGAGAAGCTCGGCATCGCCGCAGAGGTGACGCCGAAGGTCAAGCTCGCCGCCGGCGGACCCGACGGGCGCGTCAGCGTGCTTGTCTCGCGCGGCGAAGCCGAGATCGGGCTGCAATTGGTATCCGAGCTGATGTCGAATCCCGATGTCGAGGTGATCGGCATGCTGCCGCCCGAATTGCAGTTGATTGCAATCATATCCGCGGGGATCACGACCGGCGTCAGGCAGCCGGAGCCCGCGAAGGCGTTGATTCGTCATCTCGCTGCGCCCGAGGCGATTGTGATCTACAAGGCCAAGGGCTTGGCGCTGTAAGTCGTAGCCCGCATGGAGCGCAGCGGAATGCGGGGCAAATGTCGCCGCGCGGCACGACCGCTACGGACACCGCGAGATGCGAGTGCCTCGCTCAGACCGGCTTCAGCAGCACGTGCCGCTTCTTGCCCAGCGAGAGCTTGATCACGCCCTCGGGCGTGAGGTCGCGCTCCGTCAGCACCATCTTCTCGTCGGTGACGGTGACGTCGTTCACCTTGAGCCCGCCGCCCTTGATCTGGCGGCGCGCCTCGCCGTTGGAAGCGACGAGGCCGGCATCGACGAAGGCGGTGAGCACGCCGAGCCCGGTCAGCGCGCCGAGACCGGCGTCGAGCCGGGCCCGGGGAATGTCGATGGTCGGCAGCGTTTGCGCGAGCGTGCCTTCCTCGAAGGTGCGCCTCGCGGTCTCGGCGGCCTCGTCGGCGGCGGCGCGGCCGTGCAGCAGCGCGGTCGCCTGCGTCGCGAGAATCTTCTTGCCCTCGTTGAGCTCCTGCCCCTTGAGCGCGCTCAAGCGCGCGATCTCGTCGAGCGGAAGCTCGGTGAACAGCTTGAGCAGGCGGCCGACGTCGCCGTCCTCGCAATTGCGCCAGAACTGCCAGTAGTCGTACGGGCGCATCATGTCCTTGTTGAGCCAGACCGCGCCGGTCTCGGTCTTGCCCATCTTGGCGCCTGAGGACGTGGTCAACAGCGGCGTGGTCAAGGCGAACAGCTCGGCGTTGGCGAGCCGGCGCCCGAGATCGATGCCGTTGACGATGTTGCCCCACTGGTCCGATCCGCCCATCTGCAGGATGCAGCCGTGGCGCTTGTGGAGCTCGACGAAATCGTAGGCCTGCAGGATCATGTAGTTGAATTCGAGGAACGTCAGTGGCTGCTCGCGGTCGAGCCGCAGCTTCACCGAATCGAAAGTGAGCATCTTGTTGATGGTGAAGTGGCGGCCGACGTCGCGCAGGAACGGGATGTAGTGCAACTGGTCGAGCCAGTCGGCATTGTTGGCCATGATCGCGCCGGCGTCGAAATCGAGGAAGCGCGAGAACACCGTGCGGATCGAGGCGATGTTGGCGTCGATCTGCGCGCCCGTCAGCAGCGCGCGGCTCGCGTCCTTGCCGGACGGATCGCCGATCTTGCTGGTGCCGCCGCCCATCAGCGCGATCGGGCGGTGACCGGTCCTCTGCAGCCACCGCAGCATCATGATGGTCAACAGATTGCCGATATGCAGGCTCGGCGCGGTGGCGTCGAAGCCGACATAAGCGATGACCTGGCCGGCGGCCGCCTTGGCGTCGAGGCCCTCGGCGTCCGAGACCTGGTGGATGAAGCCCCGTTGCGCAAGAACGCGCAGGAAGTCGGACTTGTAGGCGCTCATCGCTTGCCGCCTCGTCTCTTGTCGCTTTTTATCGCCTCTTTCGCGCCGGTGGTGTAACAGGTCCGGCAGGGGATTCAACCAAGGACCGCGTGATGGCACACCTGACCGCCATCGGCTTGATGAGCGGCACCTCCTATGACGGGGTGGACGTCGCGCTGGTCGAGACCGACGGCGAGGAGATCGGCCAACTCGGGCCGACCGGCTACCGGCCCTACAGCGAGCCGGAGCGCAGCCGCCTGCGGCGCGCGATGGCGGCCGCCGCCGATCTCACCGACCGTGCTGCGCGGCCCAAGGTCCTCGCCGAGGCCGAAGAGCTGGTGACCGACATGCATGCCGAGGCGGTCGAGGCGTTCCTGGCCGCCAACGCCATGACGCCCGACGCGGTCGCGGTGGTGGGCTTCCACGGCCAGACCGTGCTGCACCGGCCCGACCGCTCGCTCACGATCCAGCTCGGCAACGGCGCGGCGCTCGCCGGGCGGCTCGGCATTCCGGTGGTCTACGATTTCCGTGCCGCCGACGTGGCCGCGGGCGGGCAGGGGGCGCCGATCGTGCCGGTGTTCCATCGCGCCATGGTGGCCCTGCTCAAGCGGCCTTGTCCGGTCGGCGTGCTCAATCTCGGCGGCGTCGCCAACGTCACCTTCATCGATGGGGATGACGAGTTCTGTGCCTTCGACACCGGACCGGGCAATGCGCTGATCGATGATTTCGTGCGGCAGCGCACCGGCCAGCCGCAGGATGACGGAGGACGCGTCGCGGCCGCTGGCAAGATCGACGAGGCCGCGGTCGAGCGCGTGCTGGCGCATCCGTTCTTCGCGCGGCGGCCGCCCAAATCGCTCGACCGCAACGCCTTCCGGCAATGGGTGGCGGAGGCGGGGCAACTGACGGGGAAGAGCACCGAGGACGGCGCCGCGACGCTGACCGCGATCACCGCGGCGGCGGTCGCGCATGCGCGCAAGGTGCTGCCGCATGCGCCCAGGGGCTGGATCGTCGCCGGCGGCGGCACGCGCAATCCGACCCTGATGCGGATGCTGGCAGAGCGCCTCGCGCCGGCTCCGGTCGAGACCGCGGGCGCGGTCGGCTGGTCGGCGGACGCGCTCGAGGCGCAGGCTTTCGCCTATCTCGCGGTGCGCGCGCTCAAGGGCCTGCCGATCACGTTCCCGACCACCACCGGCGTGCCGCGGCCGATGCCAGGGGGCGTGCTGGTGCGGTGACGCCACGTGTCCCGGGCGCAGCGCAGCACGGAGCGCTCTTGCGCGAAGTGGTGCGCTGCAGACCCGGGATCGTCACGGTCCGTGGCGGTCCCGGATCAGCGGTGCACCGCCATAGCGCGTCGAAGACGCGCGTAAAACGCGCTTATGGCAAAAGCTACGCGCTGCACCGCGTCCGGGACACGAACCAGTGCGCGCAAGCGTCACCGCACCAAATCGCGGACGACGCGCTCGATGCCTTTCACCACCCGCGCCAGGCCCTCGACGTCGACCTTGTCCGGCGTGTCGCTCGGCCGATGGTAGTGCGGATAGCGGAACGGCGCCGTGTCCGTGACCATCAGCGCCGGGAAGCCCTGCTCGGCGAAGGCCCAATGATCGGACCAACCGATGCCCGGCACGATGTCCGGCGCCACGCCGCCGATCGACGGGAACGCCGTGTGCGAGCGGAACGACCGGATCGTCTGCTGCAGCAGCGCCCGCGCGTTGAGCAGCCCGACGAAGGCGACGAAGTCGCCGCGGTCGGGAAACATGAGCCCGAACGGCGCGGGGTAGTGCTGGCTGCCGGGCTCGCTCGAATAAAAGCCGATGGTCTCGAGCGAATACATCGCCGTGACGCGCTCGCCTGCGGCGGCGAGCGACTTGGCGTAGCGCAGGCTTCCCATGTCCTGGCTGCGGAAATAGGGCGGCTCCTCGTTGACGAACAGGACGAGGCGGATGCGCTTGCCGGTCTTGCCGTCGAGATCGCGCAGCAATCGCGCGAGCTCGATCACCGCGGCGGCGCCGCTGGCATTGTCGTTGGCGCCGGGCGTGCCGGGGGCGCTGTCGTAGTGCGCGCCGATCACGATCACTTCGGGCGCCGACGCCGCGGCCTTGGCCTCGATGACCGCGTCGATGTTGCGCACCGTCAGGCCGTCGACGGTAAAGGCCTGCTTGCCGGTGGCGTAGCCGTGGGACCCGAGCGCCGCCTCGATATAGCGGGCGACCTGCTCCAGCTCGTCGTAGTGCGCGAGATTGTGCTCGCGCGCGGCGATGCGTGCGATATGCGCCTTGAGGGCGGCGGCGAGCGTCGCCTCCTCGGCGGTGAGCGGGGGCAGCGCGCCGCGATGGGATCGGCCGGGCACGCCGGTCAGGTAGCGCAGGCCGGCGTAGCCGACGACGACCAGCACGAGGACGGCGAAGGCCAACAGCAGCAGGAGTGATCGCGCCGTCATGACGAAACGTCCCCCGCGCACGCGTCGCCAATGAGCGTGGCGTCCGATCGGGCGATCCTACCGGAAACTGTGGCGCTTTGCG
>WNEY01003419.1_pt1 | contig 11917 bp, 12 predicted proteins | sample 5400531 | NCBI WGS metagenome assembly WNEY01 (sample SAMN13153338, study PRJNA577476) | soil metagenome | isolation source: 200 cm saprolite under Douglas fir tree site 1 | place: USA:California | collected 2015-04-18
GTTCAGCCACTGTCGCTCGCCAGTTCGCCGAGGCTGCGACGGCGCCGGCTGCTCCAGCGGGCGCTCGGAGCCTGCTCGACCTTGGCCGCCTTGCTCGCCGTTGCCGTCCTGATTGCTGTCGTCGGAACGATCATCGCCAAGGGCGCGGGCGCGCTGAACCTCAGCTTCTTCACGAAGGTGCCGGCCGTGTTCGGCCAGACCGGAGGCGGCATCGCCCCGGCGATCGTCGGCAGTGCCGTCCTGCTCGGCTGGGCGACGCTGTTCTCGCTGCCCGCGGGCGTCCTCGCCGCGATCTACTTGAGCGAGTTCGCCTCGCGAAGGTTCGCGCGGGCCATCCGGATGCTGTTCGACATCCTCACCGGTGTGCCGGCGATCGTGATTGGCATCTTCGTCTTCGGTCTGCTGGTCAAAGGCAAGCATCAGAGCGCGTATGCCGGAGCGTTCGCGCTCTCGATCCTGATGCTGCCGATCATCGCGCGGGCCACGATGGAGGTACTCGCCCTCGTCCCCCGCTCGCTCCGTGAGGCCTCGCTCGCTCTCGGTGTCAGCCGCTGGCGCACGATCGTCTCGGTCGTGTTGCCGCAGACATTCAGCGGAATCGCCACCGGTCTGATCCTCGCTGTCGCCCGCGCCGCCGGGGAAACGGCGCCGCTGCTCTTCGTCTGCTCGGTTGCCCCGAACGTGATCTCCACCGACGCCAGCCAGGCGCTCGCGTCCGTGCCGCTGACGATCTTCACCTACTCGGAGTCACCGGATCCCGGCGACCACCAGAAGGCCTGGGCGGCAGCCTTGATCCTGATCTCGTTCGTGTTGGTCACAAGCATCGTCGCGCGCACCTTGTCAGCGTGGCACCGCCGGCGATTCCAGCAGGCGAGCTGAGCAAAGACACCAGCCTCGCGACTTGCGGAACTGGCACCACCGGGCTGGTGGATGTCGACGCTGTGTGAGCAGTCCATCGACCGGGTGGCAAGCTCGCTAGCCGAAGCGGCCGGTGACGTAGTCCTCGGTCCGCTTGTCGGCCGGCCGCGTGAAGATCGTCGCCGTCTCGTCGTACTCGACGAGGATCCCCCGCCGGCGGTCGCCCTCAGCGTCGACCTCGACGCTGAAGAAGGCGGTCATGTCGGCAACGCGGGCCGCCTGCTGCATGTTGTGGGTCACGATCACGATCGTGTACTCACGCTTGAGGTCGTGGAGCAGATCCTCGATCCGCGAGGTCGAGATCGGGTCCAGCGCGGATGCCGGCTCGTCCATCAACACGACGTCCGGCTCGACGGCGAGGGCGCGGGCGATGCAAAGCCGCTGCTGCTGCCCGCCCGACAGACCGAGCGCGCTTTTCTTCAGCCGACCTTTGACCTCGTCCCAGAGGGCGGCCTGACGGAGCGCGCGCTCGACGCGAGCGTCGAGGTCGTCCTTCATCCCGTGCACCCGCAGCGCAAAGGCGACGTTCTCGTAGATCGACTTCGGGAAAGGGTTCGGCTTCTGGAAGACCATCCCGATCCGCCGGCGCAGCTCGACCGGGTCGACGCGGTCGCCGTAGAGGTCGATGCCGCGGTAGAGCAGCTCTCCGCCGACCTTCGCTCCCGGGATCAGGTCGTTCATCCGGTTCAGGCAGCGGATGATCGTCGTCTTGCCACACCCGGACGGGCCGATCAGCGCCGTGACGAGGTTCTTGTGGATCTCCATCGAGACATCCCCGACGGCCGGTGCCCCGCCGTAGGAGACGGAAAGGTCGCGCAGCTCGAAGACCGTCTCGAGGCTGTGAGACGGCAGCCGGTGCTGCTGCGCCAGCGCGGCGATACCCTCGCCGCTGCGATTCTCGTCCCGGCCCACCGTGATCGGGATGGTAATGCGCGCTTCGCTCGTCTGAGGATTCATCGGCTCTCAGTCTCTCTCAGGACCAGCGACGAGCGCGTCTCGATCTCGTGAACGTCTGGTAACGGGATGGTCAGCCGACCTGCGCGGGAACCGACTCCGGGAGCGAGTGCGCGACGACGCGCGAGCGAGGCCATCGCGAGTCTGAAGGGGTCTCCGATCAGCCGGTAGTCATCGTTGAAATCGACTGCGCCGTTCAGCTCGAGGACGGTGAAGCGACCCGGCCCGGTCGGAAGCAGGTCGACTCCGACGAGATCCAGATCGGCCGCCTCGGCAGCCGCGAGGGCGAGCTCGAACGCGCGCGCCGGTGCCGTCAGGCACTCCCGGCGGCCTCCCAGCGCGACGTTCGTCCGCCACGCCGTGGGAGCCGCGACGCGGCGTGTCGCGCCGATCACTCGACCGCCTGCGACGACGAGCCTGATGTCGCGTCCGAGCCTCGGCAGGAGCTCCTGGGCGACGCCGCCGATCTGGAACCACGGGCGCTCGCGCACGATCTCGAGCACCTCGCGGACCTCGCCGGCGTCGCGGCAGCGGAAGACGTCCCTTCCCCGGCTGCCGAAGCGCGGCTTGATCACGAGCGGCGGCTCGAGCCAGATTTCCGGGTCCGAGGCGCAGACGAGCTGCGTCCTCGGGTGCGGAATGCCGGCACTGTCGAGGATCAGTGCCGTGAGGAGCTTGTCGTGCGCGGCGAGCAGTGCCTGGGGGGAGTTCAGGACTCGGACGCCGGCACGCGCGAGGAACTCGAGCTCCCAGAGCCCGGCCTCGACGCCGTCGAGCGTGCCGCGCACGTCGAGCCGCCCAACGGCGACGTCGCCGGGCTCGAGGCTCAGCACGGCCTCGGCCGGCGCCGCCACTGCCACGCGCCGGCCCCGCCAGCGCGCGGCGGCCAGGCCGAGATTCGTCCGGGTGGCGCGGTGGGCGATCAGCGCGACTTGCATCCGGTCGCAGTCTGGGCGGGGGCGAAGCGCCCGTGGGGAACCGGGTGGTGACCGCGTGGTGAGGATCTGGTGCGGCCGATCCGGGCGCCCCGCCCTCCTCCGTGCGAGAATCCGCCGCGTGAGCGTATGGCTGCAGGAGGAGATCGACCGGCTCGAGGCGTCGCTGGGCGAGGAGTCGGGCCTCGTCCTTCGCTCCCTGCGCGGCGCGATCGGCGCCCTCGAGCGCCAGGACGTCGAGCTCGCCGACGAGGTGATCGCGTTCGACGACGAGGTCGACCGCAGCTTCTTCGGCATCCAGGAGGGCATCCACACGCTGCTCGCCCGCCAGACTCCCGTCGCCGTCGACCTGCGCCACGTGCTCGCGATGCTGCACGTCAACCTGCACCTCGAGCGGATGGCCGACTACTGCGTCACGATCGCCAAGCTGACGAAGCTGACCGCGAGCCTGAAGCCCGACGAGCCACTGCTGCAGGGCTTCGAGGAGATGGGGTCGAGAGCGGAGGAGATGATCCGCACTGCTATCGATTCCTTTCTCGCCCGCGACGTCGAGGGTGCGGAGCGGCTCGTCGACCTCGACGAGCTGATTGACCGCGCGAACCGGCGGATTGTCAGCCGGGTGCTCGAGCTCGGCCCGGAGGAGGGCCGGCGCGAGTGGGGCCTGCGGATGATCGTCGTCTCGCGCTGCCTCGAGCGGATCGGCGATCACGCCGTCGACATCGGCGAGCAGACCGCGTACTTCGTGAGCGGCGAGTTCCGGGAGTTCACGGACGCGTCGCATCCGAGCGGCGCGTCCTAGCGCGAGCGAGCGGCGCGTCTCACCGTCGCAGCCCGCGCCGCCCGCGCCGGCTTGCCAGAATCCCGCCGCGCATGAGCACCCCGCTACTCGTCATCGTCGTGGTCGTCGCGCTCGGGTTCGACTTCACGAACGGCTTCCACGACACGGCGAACTCGATCGCGACGGCAGTCTCGACCCGCGCCCTCTCCCCGCGCCTCGCGGTGCTGCTCGCCGCGGTGGCCAACCTCGCCGGCGCCTTCCTCACGACGGCGGTCGCCAAGACCGTGGGAAAGGGGCTGATCGACACGCACCTGGCAACCGGGACGACGATTCTCGCCGCGCTGATCGGCGCGATCGCGTGGAACCTGCTCACCTGGTACTTCGGCCTCCCGTCGAGCTCCTCGCATGCGCTGATCGGCGGGCTCGTGGGTGCGGCACTGGCGCAGTCCGGCTCGACGGGCGTCCAGTGGCACGGGATCGCGCACAAGGTCGTGATCCCGGCGCTGGTCGCGCCGGCGATCGCCTTTGGCGCCGGGTTCGTACTGCTGCTGATCCTCTACTGGCTCTTCAAGTGGATGACCCCCGGCGGCGGCAACCGCACGTTCCGGCTGGGGCAGCTCGCGTCGAGCGCGTGGGTCTCGTTCAACCACGGCGCCAACGACGCGCAGAAGACGATGGGCGTGATCGCGCTCGCGCTCGTCCTGCACAGCGGCGGAGACCCGGCGCATCTCTCAGTGCCGACGTGGGTGAAGATCGCCGCAGGCCTCGCGATCGCCTTTGGTACCTACGCCGGCGGCTGGCGGATCATCCGCACGCTCGGCCAGCGGATCTTCAAGATGGAGCCCGTCGAGGGCTTCGCAGCCCAGACCGCGGCGGGCGCCACGATCTACCTGGCGACGAGGTACGGCTACCCGCTCTCGACGACGCACGTCGTCTCGGGCGCCGTGATGGGCACGGGCGCGACGAAGCGGGTCTCGGCGGTTCGCTGGGGCGTCGCGGGGAACATCGTCGCCGCGTGGGTGCTTACGCTGCCGATGGCGGCGCTCGCCGCGGCGGCGCTGTACTGGCCGGTGCAGTGGATCTTCTAGAGACCAAGCTCGGTGGAGAGTTGCGGAAGCTCACCGACGCGTCGCGCTGACCGAGCGCCAGACCGGGCGCACGACCGGGTCGGTGACGCGCTCGACGAGGCGCACGAGGAACGACATCACCGGCCGGCCCAGCTTGACCACCACCACTGCGCAGCCGAGCCCGATGAGCAGGCCGGCGACCACGTCGAGCGGGTAGTGGGCGCCGACGATCACACGTCCGGCGCCGATCAGCACGGCGGCGGCGAGGAAGATCGAGCCGACCAGCCGGTCGAAGAGTAAGACTGCGAACGCGATCCCGAAGGCCGCGCTGGCGTGGTCGGACGGGAACGCAGCGTCCTTCGAGCCGGCGTATGGGTGGTAGATGAAGACGTGGTGCGACTCGTAGGGGCGCGGCCGGTCCCAGATCGCATGGACAATCTGGTTGACGAGCAGCCCGAGCGCCCCCGCGGCGAGCGCGGACGAGGAGGCGAGCTTCCACTTACGGTCGGCGCCGGGACGGGCGAGCAGCCAGAGCAGGAACGTCGCCACTGCGAGGATTACCGTCCCGTAGCTCTCGATGTAGCGGAAGACCTGCTCCAACCAGTGGTGGTGCGAGGCGATGCCGTTGGCCCAGTGGTAGAGCCGCCAGTCCACGCCGGCAGCCTACCGGCTAGGCGGCGACGAACTCCCGTCGGATCTCCTGCAGCACCCTGTCGCGCTCGAACAGCGCGCTGACCATGCGCGGGTCGAACTGGCTGCCCGCCTGGAGGGCGATCTCCGCCTTCGCCTTCTCCCAGCTCTGCGCCCGGCGGTACGGCCGGTCGTTCGTGATCGCGTCGAGCGCATCGACGACCGCGAAGACGCGGGCTCCGAGCGGGATCTGGTCGCCGGCGAGGCCGTCCGGGTAGCCCCGGCCGTCCCAGCGCTCGTGGTGCGAGCGAACGATCCGCAGTCCCTCGCCCCGCAGGAACGCCACGCCGCCCAGCATCTGCTCGCCGAGCACGGTGTGCGTCTCCATCCGCCGTCGCTCACCCGGAGTGAGCGCTCCCGGCTTGAGCAGGATCTGGTCGGGGATGCCGATCTTGCCGACGTCGTGGAGCAGGAAGCCGTACTGCGCGCTCGGATCGTCCACTAGATCGGAGTCGATCGCGCGCGCGAGCTCGAGCGCGTAGAGCTGGACCCGCTGCGAGTGAGCGCCGGTCGAGACATCCTTCGACTCGACGGCGGCGGCGAGCGCGGCGACCGTCTCGCGGTACGCCGACTCGACGAGGCGGCGCTGCGCGCGCTCGAGCTCGAGCAGGTGGCGCAGGTCGCGGGCGTAGAGCAGCAGCTGCTCGTCGTCAGCCCTCTGCACGCGTGACGCCGCCGGACGCAGACCCGCGGCCAGCCGCTCGACCGTGCCGAGCACCTCGAGCGGGCTGAACGGCTTGCGGATGTAGGAATCGGCGCCGGCCTCGTCGCCGAGCCGCCCGCCCTCGAGGTCGGAGCCCGTCAGCAGCACGACTGGGATGTGCCGCGTGTCCGGGTCTGCCTTGAGCCGGCGGCAGAAGGCGAGCCCGTCGAGTCCCGGCATGCCGACGTCGAGCACGATCGCGTCCGGGTGCCGCTGCGAGATCTCTGCCAGCGCGGCGGCGGCGCTCTCGGCTTCGTCCAGCTCGACGTCGACCGCTTCGAACGTCACCCGAAGCAGCTGGCGGATCGCCGCATCGTCGTCAACAAGCAAGAGACGCATCAAACCCCCTCCGTGGGCTGCTCTCCATCCGTGTTGTCGGCAGACAGCGGTTCCGGCTTTAGCCTAGTACGCGTAGAAGCCGCGACCGGACTTCCGGCCGAGACGGCCCGCCTGCACGTACTGGCGCAGGAGCGGGCAAGGCGCGTACTTGGGGTCGCCGAGGCCCTCGTGCAGCACGTCCATGATCGCGACGCACGTGTCGAGGCCGATCAGGTCGGCGAGCGCGAGCGGGCCGATCGGGTGCGCGAAGCCGAGCTTCGCGATCGTGTCGATCGCCTCCGGCTCCGCTACGCCCTCCAGCACTGCGTACACAGCCTCGTTGATGAACGGCATCAGGATCCGGTTCGAGACGAAGCCGGGGAAGTCCTGCGCCTCGGCGGGCTCCTTGCCGAGGTCGCGGGCGAGCTGGACGATCGCCTGCGCGGTCTCGGCGGCGGTCTCCAGCCCGCGGATCACCTCGACGAGCTTCAGCACCGGCACCGGGTTGAAGAAGTGCATGCCGATCACTCTCTCGGGACGGCCCGTGGCCGCCCCGAGCGTGGTGATGGGAATCGAGGAGGTGTTGGAAGCGAGGATCGCCTCGGGCGCAAACAGCTCGTCGGCGCGGCGGAAGACGTCCGCCTTCACCGGGGCGCTCTCGATCACCGCCTCGATCATCAGGTCGGCCGGGACGAGGTCGTCGGCCGGCTGCACGCGCGCGAGCACCTCGTCCGGGTCGGCGCCGCCCTTCTCGGCGAGCTTCGTGAGGCTCTTGCGCATCGCCTCGAGCCCGCGCTCGACCGCACCGGGGGCGGCGTCGTGCAGCGATACGCGCCGCCCCGAGGCGGCCACGACCTGCGCGATGCCGCCGCCCATCTGGCCCGCGCCGACGACGAGGACGTGCTCGAACGCTTTGGAGGATTCCACGGGGCGAGAGACTACTCTGGCGCCGAAGCCGTACGCGGCCGTGAACGGGACGAGGCTCTGGTACGAGGAGCGCGGCCGGGGATCGGCTGTCGTCCTCCTGCACTCGACGCTGCTGGATTTGCGCCAGTGGGATCCCCCGGCGAGCACGACGTGCCGCGCATCGGCGAGATCGGCGACGTGCTGGAGTCAGGGATCGCGGGCGCCGAGCGCGTCCGCTTCGCGGCTTCCGACCACTTCCCGAACCGGCGCGAGCCCGAGCGGTTCGAACGAGTCGTGCTCGAGTTCCTTCAGCGCGTCAGCGCGTAGAGCGCGTAGTCGCGCCTGCCCTCCCCATCGGGCATGAACGAGCGCATCGTGCCCTCGTAGACGAAGCCGAGCTTCTCGAGCACGCGCCGCATCGGTGCGTTGTCGACGTCGGTCGACGCCTGGACGCGGGCCGCACCGCGCTCGGCGAGCAAGTGCTCGGCCAGCAGTTGGACGGCCTCCGTCCCATACCCCTTGCCTTGTGCCTCGGGCCACAGGCCGATCCCGATCTCGAACACGCCCGGCGGCATTGCACCCTTCGGCTGCCGCGCGTCGACCTCGCCGACCACCCGCCCCGCTGCCTCGATCGCGAGGTCGAGTCGTCCGTACGCGAGCCGGCCGGAGCGAGCGAGCCGCCGCCGCGTGCGCTCGCGGTCGAGCATGTGCGGGAAGAGCCCCTGCCGCTCCTCCAGAACGACGTCCAGCTCGTCGGGCCGGAACGGGCGCAGCCGCACCCGCTCACCCCGGAGCTCCACTAGACCTCGATCAGGAGGGCGTCGCCCTGGCCGCCGCCCGAGCAGATCGCGGCGAGGCCGAGCCCGCCGCCGTTCCGGCGCAGCTCGTGGATCATCGTGCCGACGATGCGGCCTCCTGAGGCGCCGATCGGGTGGCCGAGCGCGATGGCGCCGCCGTTCACGTTCACGATCTCCTCGTCGGCACCGAGCATACGGGTCGAGTTGAGCGCAACGGAGGAGAAAGCCTCGTTGATCTCCACGCGCCTGACGTCCTCCATCCGCTTGCCCGCCTTCTCGAGCGCGAGGTGCCCGGCGCGCGCGGGCGTGCGCGCGAGGTAGGCGAAGTCGTCGGCGACGTAGGCCTGGGAGACGATCGTCGCCAGCACGGGCAGAGAGCGCCGCTCGGCGAGCTCCTGCGAGCAGACGATCACGCACGAGGCGCCGTCGTTGACACCGGGCGCGTTGCCGGCGGTGGTCGCGCCCTCCGGGTCGAAGGCCGGCTCGAGCGCGGCGAGCCGCACCAGCGTCGTGTCTCGGCGGATGCCCTCGTCGGTTGCCGTCTCGCCGACGGGCACGATCTCGTCGTCGAAGCGGCCCGCGTCCTGCGCCGCGGCGGCGCGCCGCTGCGACCGGAACGCCCACGCGTCCTGGTCCTCGCGGGAGATGCCGAGCTCGCGCGCGACCTGCGAGTTCTGCTGCACCATGTGCAGGCCGTCGAAGGTCGAGGTGAGCCCGTCGAAGACCATCGAGTCGATCACCTCGCCGTGGCCGAGCCGGTAGCCGAAGCGGGCCTTCGGCAGCAGGTAGGGCGCGTTCGACATCGACTCCATGCCGCCGGTGACGATCAGCTCGTGGTCGCCGGCGCGGATCATCGAGTCGGCGATCTCGATCGCGCGGATCGAGGAGGCGCAGACCTTGTTGATCGTGTCCGCGCCGATCTCCTTCGGGATCCCGCCGCCGACCGCGGCCTGCCGCGCCGGGGCCTGGCCGGCGCCGGCCTGCAGAACCTGGCCCATGATCACGTACTCGACCTCCTCCGGCTCGAGCCCGGCTCGCTCGAGCGCGGCCCTGATCACGTGCGCGCCGAGGGCCGGCGCCGTATACGCGGCGAGCCCGCCGCCCAGCTTGCCGAAAGGCGTGCGCACGGCGGCGACGATGACGGACCGGGTCACGCCGGAAGGCTAGCGCGCGAAGGACAGGCCGGGCTCCAGTCGCTGCAGGAAGGCGACGGCGAGCCGAACGCAGGCCTCGACGTCGGCGAGATCGCACAGCTCGATCGGCGAGTGCAGGTAGCGAAGCGGAATCGAGACGACCCCGGTCGGCACGCCCGAGCGCGAGACGTGAGTCTCGTCGGCATCGGTATGCGAGTCGCCGCCGGCGACCTCGAGCGTGTAGGGGATCTTCTCCGCCTCGGCGGTCTCGATCAGGAGCTCGACGATCCGCGGGTGGAGGATCGGCCCGCGCAGGATCACGGGGCCGCTGCCGAGCGAGCGCTGGCCGTCGTCCTTCGGGTCGGTGCCGGGATAGTCGCTCGTCGTGGTCACGTCGAAGACCAGGGCCAGGTCCGGCTGGAGCGCGAAGACCGCCGTGCGTGCGCCGTGGCAGCCGATCTCCTCCTGCGCCGCCGCGATCGCGACCACGTCTCCGGGCGGCCCCGCCTCCGCCGCGCGCCGGGCCGCCTCGAGCGCAACGTAGGCTCCGAGCCTGTTGTCGAGCGCGCGCGAGGCGAGCCGCCCGTGTAGCAGCTCATACGGCTCGGCCGCGATCACGCCCGCGTCGCCGGCCTTGACCAGCGAGCGCGCCTCCTCCGCGTCCGGCGCCCCCACGTCGACGTGGAGGTCCTTGATGTCCGCCCCCTTGCGCTCGCTCGGCGGCGTCACCGCGTCTCGCCGGCGCGCCGCGATCCCGCGCACGCCGCTGAGGAACTCGACGCGCTGGCCGACGAGCACCTCTGGGTTCGAGCCGCCGATGCGCCGGATCGCAACGTAGCCCTGCTCGTCGACGTGCGTCGCGATGAAGCCGACCTCGTCGATGTGGCCCACGAGCGCGGCGGTCGGGCCGCCCCGCGTGCCCGCCACGCGCGCGAAGCTCGAGCCGAGCGTGTCGCCGGAGACCTCGGCGAACGGCTCGGCGGCTTCGCGCCAGACGGCCGCCGCACGCTCCTCGGAGCCGGACGGAGCGGGCGCTCGCACCAGGTCGCTCAGAAGCTCCGGGAGAGGCACGGCGGCCGACTCTACCTTGACGCGGCCCGGCCAACGCACCTACTGTGCGAGTAGATGCCTCCCGCCACTCGCAACTGGGCCTGGCTCTGGCGCCACGAGCGGGGCGGGAGCCTGCGCCTGGACTGACAGGCCGAGAACAGCCCGCCTCGCTCGCTCGACGACCCGCCCGGGTCGTTTTTTCGTGCCCGACCAAGGAGCTCGCCTGATCGTGACCGCCGATATCGCCACCGACCTGATCACCCCGCTCGGCGCGTACCTGCGGCTACGCGAGGGCGCGCGCGGTGCGTTCCTGCTCGAGTCCGTCGAACGCGGGCGGCTCGGCCGCTACTCCTTCGTCGGGTGCGGCTCGCGCGTCGTCTACGCGAACGAGGCCGAGTCCTGCGTCGCTCTCGGGAGCGAGCCCGTCGTCGGCTATCTCGGCTACGACTACGTGGCGAAGCTCGAGCCGACGGTGCCGCTGCCGGACGAAGGGCCGGGCCTGCCCGAGAGCCGCTTCGTGATCGCGGAGACGCTCGTCCGCTTCGACCACGCGCGCGGCATCGGCGAGGTCCTCTACGGCGATCCGGAGGAGATCAGGTTCCTGCTCGACCATCCGCCAGCGCAGCCCGGCCCCGGCGAAGGAAGCTCCGGGCCACTGCGCCGCTTCCCCGACCGAGCCGAGCACGAGCGTCGCGTCGAGCGGGCGAAGGAGTACATCCGCGCCGGGGACGCGTTCCAGATCGTCGTCTCGCAGCGGGCAGAGCGCCCGACCTCGGCGTCGCCGCTCGAGCTCTACCGGGCTCTGCGCCGGGTCAACCCCTCGCCCTACCTCTTCCTGCTCGAGTTCGAGGAGCTGGCCCTGATCGGCTCGTCGCCGGAGACCGTGGTCAAGTGCGAGGGCAAGCGCGCGAGCGTCAATCCGATCGCCGGCACGATCGCCCCCGGCGAGGGTGACGCGGAGGCGCTGCTCGCGTCCGAGAAGGACCGTGCCGAGCACGTGATGCTCGTCGACCTCGGCCGCAACGACCTCTCGCGCGTCTGCCGCCACGGGACGGTGCGCGTCGAGCGCTTCCTGGAGCCGGAGCGCTTCTCGCACGTGACGCATCTCGTCTCCGAGGTGGTCGGAGAGCTGAGCGCCGGCGTGACGCCGTTCGACCTGCTGCGCGCATGCTTCCCGGCCGGCACGGTCTCCGGCGCGCCCAAGGTGCGGGCGATGCAGATCATCTCCGAGCTCGAGGGCTACCGGCGCGGCCCCTACGCGGGCGCGGTCGGCTACGTGCTGCCCGACGGTACTCTCGACACGTGCATCGCGATCCGGACGATCGTGCTCCGCGACGGCGTCGCCTACCTGCAAGCGGGCGGAGGGATCGTGGCCGATTCTGATCCGGCGGCGGAGCACGAGGAATGCCTGAACAAGCTCGCAGCGGTCGAGCGTGCGATCGAGCTGGCGGAGGCCGGCCGGTGATCTTGCTGATCGACAACTACGACTCGTTCACCTACAACCTCGCCCACCTGTTCCAGGAGCTGGGCGCCGAGGTGGTCGTGCGCCGGAACGACGCAATCGACGCCGCCGAGGCGGAGCGGCTCGCTCCGTCGCACCTCGTCGTCTCCCCCGGTCCCGGGCGCCCGTCCGGCGCCGGCGTCTCCGTCGAGCTCGTCCGCCGGCTC
>WNEY01003420.1_pt1 | contig 11916 bp, 12 predicted proteins | sample 5400531 | NCBI WGS metagenome assembly WNEY01 (sample SAMN13153338, study PRJNA577476) | soil metagenome | isolation source: 200 cm saprolite under Douglas fir tree site 1 | place: USA:California | collected 2015-04-18
CTCGAGCCTGGCCGGCTGCGCATGCTGCCCTACTACACGAGCATCAGCACGGTGCGTGCACTGGGCCACCGACGTATGGTCGGCGCGCTCGGTGATACGGCGCACCTCGAATGAGCCAGCAAATCCGAGCCGACGTCGAGGCTGTGCTCCGTCGGCGTGTGAAATCGATCGAGCCGATTCCTGAGGGACATTCGGGCTTCACCTATTTCGTCGACGGGGACTACGTTCTGCGCCTTCCGCCTCCTGGCGCGCGAATCGCCGGCCCTGCCGACGTCGTGCGGCAGGGCCGCATCATGTCGGCCCTACGCAGCGTGGGTCTCCCCACTCCGGCGATTCCCTTGATGAGCTCAGACGCCGCTATCGACGGGCGGCCTTTCATCCTCATGGAGCGAGTCGACGGCGTCCGGATCGAGGAGACGGCCAGGCGTGAGAACCCGCTGGACATCGCCACGTCCGCGGTCAACGTGTTGAAACGCATGCAATCTCTGCCCATCGAGAAGACCGGAATCGGCGACGAAGAACCGGTCGGCCTTCGTGAGGAGATGATGCGGTGGGCGATGCTGATGCAGCGCGCACCCGAAGAGCTGACGTCGCGCGCGGGGGAGCTCGGGGGCCTGCTGGCGGCGCACATTCCGACCGAGCGCGCGCCCACTCTCGTCCACGGCGACTATCACTACGGCAACATGCTGTTTCGCGGCGCCGAGGTGGTCGCCGTGCTCGACTGGGAGATCGCGGAGCTCGGCCAGCCTCTGCTCGACCTCGGCTGCCTGTGCTCGATGACGGTCCGCCGCCGTTTCGCGGACGCGCCCAGCCCGGGCGGCGCGGTGGCGATCGAGATGGAAGAGCTGTTCGACATCTATGGCGTCAACGCGGACGAGATGGGCTGGTACGTGGCGCTGAGCCTGTACAAGTACGCGGCGATCCTCGGCTACAACCTGATGCTGCACCGCAAGGGCCGGCGGCCCGACCCGATGTACGAAGGCTTGACCGGTACCATCGTCGGCATGATCGACGAAGGGATCACGCTGCTGTGACCTGGGACTTCTCCACCGAGCCGGAATTCGAGAAACAGCTCGAGTGGATGCGGCGTTTCATGCACGACGAGGTGTATCCGCTCGAGGTCCTCGACGTCGACGAGCGCGGATTCATGCGCGCGATCCGGCCGCTGCAGGAACAGGTCAAGCGGCAGAAGCTGTGGGCGACGCACCTACCGCCCGAGCTGGGCGGCCAGGGCTACGGCCAGGTGAAGCTCGGCCTGATGCACGAGATCGAGGGCGCGTCGATCTGGGGACCGATCGTCTTTGGCAACCAGGCGCCCGACTCCGGAAACTCGGAGGTCCTCGCACACTTCGGGACCGAGGATCAGAAAAAGCGATGGCTCCGCCCGCTGCTCGACGGCAAGATCCGCTCCGCGTTCTCGATGACCGAGCCGGACACCGCGGGCTCCGACCCGACTCTGCTTTCGACCACCGCGGAGCTCGACGGCGACGAGTGGGTGATCAACGGCCACAAGTGGTTCACGTCGAACGGCATGATCGCGGACTTCCTGATCGCGATGGTCGTGACCGAGCCGAAGGCGGACGCATACGAACGCGCGTCGATGATCATCGTTCCGGCCGACACGCCCGGGTTGAAGAAGCTGCGCAACATCCCAACGCTCGCCGGCGAGCACGAGCGGTTCGGCTACGGCCACGCCGAGGTCCTTTACGAGAACGTGCGAGTGCCAGCTGCGAATCTCCTGGGCGAGCGCGGTCAGGGTTTTCTCATCGCGCAGGCCCGACTCGGGCCCGGGCGCATCCACCACTGCATGCGGTGGTTGGGCCAGGCGCGGCGCGCGTTCGACATGATGTGCGAGCGAGCGCTGCAGCGCGAGGCGTTCGGCAAGAAGCTCGCGAGCCACCAGACGGTGCAGAACTGGATCGCCGATTCGGCGGCGGAGATGCAGGCCGCCCGCTTGATGACGCTGCACGCAGCGTGGGTCATCGACACGCAGGGTGCGTCCGCGGCGCGCAAGGAGATCTCGCTGATCAAGTTCTTCGGCGCTCGTGTGCTGCACGACGTGATCGACCGTGCGATCCAGATCCATGGCTCACTTGGCTACTCGGCCGACCTGCCTCTCGAGGAGATGTACCGGCACGCGCGGGCGGCGCGGATCTACGACGGACCCGATGAGGTGCACCGCGTTTCGGTGGCGCGCCAGATCCTGGCGGGATACCGACCGCCGGAGGGCATGTGGCCTCGTGAGCACGTCCCGACGCGTCGCGAGGCGTCGCGGCGCAAGTTTGCCGCACTGCTGGAGGCGGCAACCACCGATGCCTAGCCGCCTCCCTGAGTACGCGATCCGCAATCGCGACGTGTGGACGGTGTCGAACGCGAACTACACCGCCGCGAGCGCAAGCGATTCGTGGGCGCAGGAGGAGATCACCTGGGGCAGGTGGCATACGCCTGAGTCCCAGATCAAGGTGCTGCCTTCACTGCGCGGGCTCGACGTCATCGAGCTGGGCTGCGGCACGGCCTACTTCGGGGCTTGGCTGAAGAAGCACGGCGCCAAGAGCGTGCTCGGCGTCGACATCACGCCCGCGCAACTCGACACCGCGCGCGAGATGAACGAAAAGTTCGGTCTCGGCCTCGAGTTCCTCAAGGCCAACGCGGAGGCCGTGCCTCTGCCCGACGGGTCATTCGATATGGCGTTCTCCGAATACGGCGCATCTCTATGGTGCGATCCGGACCGCTGGATCCCGGAGGCCGCGCGCCTCCTGCGCCCTGGAGGCGAGCTGGTTTTCATGCGCTCGACGGACCTCGAGATGGTGTGCTCGTCGGACACCGAGCGGATCGGCACGAAGCTTGTTCGGCCGTTGAACGGGATGCACCGACTGGACTGGACCGACGACGAGGTTGGGGCGAGCACCGAGTTTCACGTCAGCCACTCGGAGCTGTTCCAGATCCTGCGGCGTGCCGGGTTCGACGTCCTCGACTTCCGCGAGCTGTACGCGCCGGAGGATGCGGTCGACCATCCCTACTATCAGTACGTGTCCGCCGACTGGGCGAAACAATGGCCGTCGGAGGAGATCTGGCGGGCCAAGAAGAGCCGGAGACGGCCCCGTCCGGCAGCCGCTGCGCGCAAACGGCGGCCACGGACCCAGTCGGAGGGATAGAGGTCTTCGGCCCCTCCGTCCGGCTTCGCCGGACACCTCCCCATAAATGGGGAGGAGTTTTTCTGAACCTCCTAGGTCGGGACTGACTCTGCCAGGTGGAGGCGGTCCCAGTCCGAGTACTCGCCGTTGACGTGGATGATTCGCGTCAGGCCCGCCTGCTCGAGGAGGCTCGCCGCGATCCCCGCGCGGTAGCCCGATGCGCAGTGCACCGCGACCGGCGCTTCGCGAGGTATTTCGCCCGCGCGATGAGGCACGTCCGGCACGTACATGTGCACCGCGCCGGGGACATGGCCCGCCACCCACTCGTGCTCGTCGCGTGCGTCGACCACCGTCATCGGCTCGGCGCTGAGGACCCACTGCGCCATGTCCTCGACGTCAACGGTCTCGAAAGTCGACAGCTCGCGGCCACTGGACCGCCAGGCGTCGATGCCGCCGTCCAGCACGCCGGCGATGGTATCGAAGCCGATGCGCAGCAATTGCCGCTGCGCTTTGCGCAGCTCGTTGTCGGTGCCGCCCACGAGAACCAGCGGCCGCCCCCGCGCGATCAGCCAGCCCACCCAGGCGCTGACCGGGCCATCGATGCCCACGCTGTAGCTGCCCGGGACGTGACCGCGGTCGTATTCACGGCCGGTGCGCACGTCGACGACGGCGGCGCCGTCGTCCATCATCCGCCCCACCTCGTCCGCCGCGAGCCGCGTTAGCGCCGGCAGGGTGCGGCCGATGAGTGGAGGGCCCCCTTGGTTGATCGCGGCCATGTCGCGATAGTAGGTCGGATAACGGTGCTGGCTCAGCGCCCGAGCGAGGAAGGGCATCACCTCGGTGGTCAGGAAGAACGGGTTGGTCTGCCGCTCGTGGCCCAGCGTCGTCTCGTGTCCGCTACGCCCACCCGTGCCGCAAAACGATCCTCCGCCGTGCGTGGGAAACACGCGGATGTCATCCGGCAGCGCGCGCAGGCGAACCTGCAGGGTGCTGAGGGCCTCCAGGGCCAGGTGGACCGCGAGATGCGGCCCGAACAAGTCGGTCCGCGCGATGGCGCCGAGCATGACCGCGCCGCCTGAGAACAGCGCCCGGTCGCGGCCGCTCTCATTGAGAAGAAATGACTTGTGGTCGGGCGTGTGGCCCGGCGTGTGGATGGCACGCAGGGTCATGTCGCCTATGTGCAGTTCATTGCCTGGATTCAGCTCGTCGATGTTGGCGCCCACCTCGGCGGCGAGCTCGCGGCGGCCCGAGACGTAGTCGTTGTGCAGGTGCGTGTCAAGCGCGTGCGTTATCTTGACGTGGAGGTCCGACGCCAGCTTCAGGTACCGCTCGATGTCGCGCAGAGGGTCGACCACCAGGCCCACGCCGCGATCGGTGTCGGCGATGAGAAAGCTCGCATTGCCCAGCTCGCCGGCCGGGACTGCTTCGACCGTGTACATGTCAGCTAGCCGAGCTTGATCGGGACCGTCGTGAGGAGAACCCAGATGGTGACCAGTGTGACCGCGACCGCTCCGCCGTAGGAAACGACTTGCGCGGGCACGCTCTTCGCCGATTTCACACCGAAGTCCGTGAGCAGGTAGCGGACCCGGTGGGCGATGTGGAAGAAGGGCACTGCGATCAGCACGAGCAGGTACAGCTTCACGATCGGATTGCCGAGCATGGCCACCCACGTGTCGTAGTGGCGGTCGACGACGGGGACGATGCCGAGCGGACCGAGGATTCCCTGGATCAGCACGTGCACCGGAACCAGCACAGCCGCGACCACGCCGCCCTGGGCGAAAAGGAACCAATAGATGAGGTGCGGGTAGGCGACGCGCCGAGCCCCTCCCGGCCTGCGGCCGACCTCCCCATGAATGGGGAGGACGTCTTTTCTAATGCTCATCGCGCGAACCAGATGAGTACGAATCCGACGACGACCGAGGCCCCCGCCCAGAGGGCGAACTGAGCCAGGACGATGAGTTGCGATGGAAGCGGCCGGTCCAGAACTTTGACGTGGATGATCACGCCCGCGAGGGTGAGGAACGTGTAGCTGTGATACAGCGAGAAAAGCAGCGTGATGACGCTGAAGACGACGAAGGCCGGCGAGCCGTGCGGGGAGTAATGCGCCGGTCCCCCGCCCGCGCGCTGGATCTCGACCAGCAGCCAGAGGAGCCACAGCGCGATCGGCACCACGGTGAACTCGCGGACGATATAGAGGAAGTAGTGGCGGTTGCGCGTCCACCAGTTGGCAGGCATCCGCCAGCTGTATTCGCGCGGCGCGGCCTGCGCTTCCGTCGTCAATCGCGGTTTCCGTAGGGGAGGACAAAGCGCATGGTCGTATCGAGCTTGGACTGCTGGATCGCCTTCGCCGGATCGACGCCTTTCGGGCACACAACCGAGCACTCGCCCACGAAGCTGCACTCCCAGACGCCCTCGTTGTCGGCGATCACCGGCAGTCGTTGCTTCAGTCCCTGGTCTCGCGAGTCCAGGTTGTAGCGTCGCGCCAGGGCGATCGCTGCGGGACCCAGGAATTCGTTGTTAAGACCGTAGACAGCGCACGCCGCGTAACAGAGCATGCAATTGATGCACTCGCTGAACTGCCTAAAGTCGTCGATCTGCTCGTTGGTCTGACGGTGCTCGCCCGCGCCCAGGGGGATTTCCTGCTTGCGGATGATCCACGGTTTGATGGACTTCAGCTTGTGCATGAAGTCGTCCATGTCGATGACCAGGTCACGGATGACTGGAAAGTTGTTGAGCGGCTCGACGAGGATCGGCCGCGGCCAGTAATCGCGCACGAAGGCGCTGCAGCTGAGCTTGGGTGTGCCGTTGACCATCATCCCGCAGCTGCCGCAAATGCCCATCCGGCACGACCACCGATAGCTGAGGCTTCCATCGACGTTGGACTTGATGTAGTTCAGCGCGTCGAGCACGACCATGCTGTCGTCGTAGAACGGAATTTCATAGGACTGCAGCCGCGGCTTCTCGTCCTTGTCCGGGTCGTACCGGGTGGTCTGGATCGTGACCCTCTTGTCGGCCATCTCAGTACGTCCTCGCCTGCGGCTTAAAGTTCTCGATGTGTACGTCGCGGTACTCGAGACGCGGCTTGGCGGCGTCGCGACTGAACACCAACGAGTGCTTGAGGTATTTCTCGTCGTTGCGCTGCGGGAAATCGCGCCGCGCGTGCGCGCCGCGTGACTCCTCGCGGGCGAGCGCCGAGACCGCGATGGTCTGCGAGATCTCGAGCATGAAGTCCAGCTCCATCGCCGACGTCAGCTCGGTGTTGAATGTCTTGCTCGTGTCTTCGATCTTGATTCTCCCGAAGCGTTCGCGCAGGCCGCCGAGCCGCTCGATCAGCTTCTGCAGTCCTTCCTTGGTGCGAAAGACGCCGGCGCCCGCGTCCATCTCGTGCTGCATCTCCTCTCGAATCGCGCCGATGCGCTCGCTGCCGCCCTTCTTCTCGAGGTAGGCGACCTCGACCCGCCGCGCCTCGTCCCACAGGATCGCGTCGACGGGGTTCGCGGTCACCGGCTTGGCTGCGCTTGCGTAGTCCGCGGCGGCGCGTCCGGCCGCGGCCCCGAAAACCAGGCATTCGGACAGGGAGTTCGAGCCCAGGCGGTTCGCGCCGTTGAGGCCGACGTTCGCACACTCGCCGGCGGCGTACAGGCCGGCCATCGGCGTCGCACCGGAGATGTCCGCGTCGATGCCGCCCATCATGTAGTGCTGCACAGGGCGGACCGGAATGGGCTCCTTGACGATGTCGATGCCGACGAACTCACGGCCCAGCTCGCGCATGAACGGCAGCTTGCGGTCGATCACCTTCTCCCCGAGATGGCGCACGTCGAGGTGCAGGTACTTGCCGTGCGGGCCCTCGAATCCGCGGCCCTCTTCGAACTCGGTCATCATCGCGCGCGAAATGATGTCGCGGGGACCCAGCTCCATCTTGTTCGGCACGTAGCGCTTCAGGAATCGCTCGCCCTCGTTGTTGAGCAGGTATCCGCCCTCGCCCCTCACGGCCTCGGTGATGAGGATGCCGGTGAACGGGAGGCCCGTCGGATGGAACTGCACCATCTCCATGTCCTTCAGGCCGACACCCGCGCGGTAGGCGAGCGACATGCCGTCGCCTGTGCAGATGTTGCCGTTGGTGGTGAAGGCGTAAGTGCGGCCGAGCCCACCGGTGGCCAGGATCACGGACTTCGCCGTGATGGCGTCGAACCGGCCTGTCTTCATGTCCAGCGCGACGACGCCTACACAGCGGCTGTCCTCGACGAGCAGCTTGGTGACGAAGGCCTCGTCGTGGCGCGTGATCTGCGGGTACTTGAGCGAGGTCTGAAAGACGGCGTGCAGCATGTGGAAGCCGGTCTTGTCGGCGGCGAAGCACGTGCGCCAGGTGGTCATGCCGCCGAACGGCCGGGCCGAGATCTTGCCGTCGGGGTCGCGGCTCCAGGGGCAGCCCCAGTGCTCCATCTGGATGACCTCGATGGGCGCCTCTCTTACAAAGGCTTCCACGACATCCTGGTCCGCCAGGTAGTCGGAGCCCTTGACCGTGTCGAAGGCATGGGTCTCGTACGAGTCCTCTGGCCTCAGCGCGGCTGCGGCGCCGCCTTCGGCCGAGACGGTGTGGCTGCGCATCGGGTAGACCTTGGAGACCATCCCGACCTTGACCCGCGGATTGGTCTCGACGGCGGCTATCGCTGCCCTGATGCCGGCGAGCCCCCCGCCGACAACCAGGACGTCATAGCTCTCGAAATCCACTTGCCATCTGATTCTATTGGGAGTCGTGAGCACGCCGTTCTGGACGCCGCCTCCGGAGAAATATCCGGGCCGCCTGCCGGAGAAGGCCGACGTGGTGGTGATCGGGGGCGGGATCGCCGGGGTGAGCCTGCTGTGGCACCTGCTGGGTCGCCGCATCTCCTGTGTGTTGGTCGAGCGGCACCACCTTGCGTGGGGAGCGAGCGGGCGCAACGCGGGGTTTCTTTTGGCGGGGGTGGCGTCGAGCTACGCGGAGGCGGTGCGCACCTACGGACGGTCTCGCGCTCGCGAGATCTGGGACGTCACCAACGAGAACCACGACCGGATGATCGAGGCGGCGCGGGGCCAGGACGTGGGACACCGGCGGTTGGGGACCGCCATCTTGCCGGTTGACGACGCCGAGCGGGCGTTCCTGATCGAGTCCGAGCACCTGCTCACCGAGGACGGTTTCGAGGCGCGCTGGGACGGCACGCGGCTGGTCAATCCGCGCGACGGTGAGGTCGACCCGGCGGCGATGGTCGCGGCGCTGGCGCGCCAGGCCCGGCCGGGCGCGATCCGCGAAGGCGTGAACGTGACATCGCTTGTTTCGCGGCGCAGCGACGTGCTGGTCGTGGCCGGTGAGGACGCGTGCGAGGCCGGAGTCGTCATCCTCGCCACCAACGCGTACACGCCCCAGCTGGTGCCGTCGGTGAAGATCCAGCCGACGCGCGCGCAGATGATCGCGACGGCGCCGGAATCTTCGCGCATCACCGACATGCCGGTCTATTCGAATTTCGGCTATCGGTACTGGCGGCAGCTGCCGGAAGGCCAGGTGCTCGTCGGCGGGTGGCGCGATACGTCTCTCGAGCCTGAGAAGACGTACGACGACGATCCGACACCTGAAATCCAGGAGCACCTCGATCGCGCCGCGCGGGACCTCGGCGTGAAGGCGGAAGTGACGCATCGGTGGGCGGGGACGATGGGGTTCACCGAATCGGGGCTGCCTCTGGAGGGTCCGCTCGAGGGGATGCCGAACGTGTACATCTGCGCGGGGTTCACGGGGCACGGAATGGGGTTTGCGTTCATGACCGCAAAGCATGTCGCGGAAACGCTTTGAGGCAATTTTGAAACCACTTGAGACTGCATCTGAGACCGACACTGACGGATCCTCGGCTGCGTGATGCAGAGAGCGTTGCTCATCGAACTGGCCGCCGTGGTTGTGGTGATGGTCTGCTGTTTCGTGGACCCCCCGCTCACATCGTCGGTTGAAGGGCCGGTGACCTTTGTCGACTCAGTCGAGATAGAAGTCGCCGGGAAACCGATCGATTACCTGGATCAGCCTGTCGTCCCGCCAGACGGCGTGCCGATTCGGGTGGAATACCTGGACCACCTCTGGGGACGAGTCGTGCTGTCGGTGACAGTTGCTCCGAGCACGCCGGGAAGCACCACATACACCACGCGGGCCGGTCAGCACTTTCACCAATGGCTGTGGCTGAGCTTCCTGGCTCTTACCGGCCTGGTCGCCGGACTCGTCGCGGCTCTTCTCGCGGCGGTCCGGGTGTTCGCCTTGGGTCGGGAGCAGGGCGCGCCGACTGGTGGTCTCACCGGTGCCCTCGCTCCGTTTCGCCTGCTCGGGGGCGTGCCTTTGCTCGCGTTCACCTTCTCGCTTCAAGGCAGCAACCTGGTGATCGGCGCCACTGCTGTGATCTGGGTTCTTGCGGCGGTTGGGGCCCTGTTCACCAGCGCGCTCCCAAGGCGTCCGGGCGAAGTCCACGTGGCCATTGGGAAGCAAGGCCAGGCCTTCGTCGGAGTTACCAGCGCCCTATTTGGATCCTCGGCTGGATCGCCCTCTTCCTCTGGGTCATGTACCAGTTCGGCAACATGAAGATCACCTTCTGAAGAACGCCCCTCACGCTGGAAGACTCCTTTCCAGGAAGGCCAGCCAGTTGCCGCCCATGATCCCGGCCACCTGCGCGTGGTTGAAGTGCGGGCGCAGGCGGGCCGGCAGCTCTTTCAACTCGGCCAGGTCGTGGATGGGCGCTTGACGGGCGTCAAATCCACCATCCAGGTCCGATCCGATGCCGACATGCTCCGGCCCGCCCGCGGCGCGCGCGTGGTGGACGACGTGCTTCACCACGTCGGCCAACGTCGGGCTACCCCACGCGCGCAGGTGCTTGCCGTAGAAGCTCACCCCGACGATGCCGCCTCGCCGCGCGATCTCGGCCACCGTCTCGTCGGTCACCTGCCGGTCGCCCGGCACCAGCGAGCGGGCATTGCTGTGCGAGGCCATGATCGGTCCGCGCCACAGCGCGAACGCGTCCGCCACCGCCTCGTCGGCCATGTGGCTCAGGTCGAGGATGACGTGCTTGCGCCGCATCGCCTTGAGCAACTGACGGCCGAGCTCGGTCAGCCCTCCCGGCGCGCCGGTGCCACCGCTGTAGCGAGTTTTGCCCCATGCGGGGCCGATGATCCGCACGCCGCGCTCCGTCCAGGCGCCCAGCTGGGCCGGCGTCTCGATCGGGTCGGCGCCCTCCATGAGGAGGATCGCGGCGAGCCTGCCCTTCTTCCAGCCTTTGGCGTACGTGGCCAGTGCGGCGCGATCGCCGATGAGCTCCAGCCCGCACGAGCGGTAGTAGTTGACTTGCGCGGTGGCCATCAGGTTGGCCTCATGGGCGTTCTCGTAGACGAACCGGGTGCGCATCGCGCGGCCGGCCCGGGCGGGCGCGGTGTAAAGGGTGGCGAAGACCAACCCCACCTCGGCCGCCACCAGGGATGACCGGCTGACGAGATATTCGGGCGGTGGCGGCTGAAGAAAGCCTCGACCGTGGGCGATTGCGTTCCAGCCGATGTCGCGGTGGGCGTCGACGATCAATGCGCCGCCGAGAATAACTTGCACCGAGACCCTGTATCTAGTAATAATGAAGTCCTACAAGATGAAGACTGATGATTTGAAGAGCTTCGAGCTCGGCCACGACGAGGACGGCCGCCTCTACCTGAAGCGGTTCCGCGAGCTGTTTGCGCCGCTGAAGGTCGACATGAGCGGCGTGGAGGCCCTGTCCGCGGTGCGTTTCGCCGGCCGGTCCCTCCATCTCCTCCAGGAGCGCTGGGCGGAGCAGCACGGGCTGAGCGAGGGCCGCATGGGCGTGCTGTTCCGCCTCCACCGTTGCGGCGACATGCCGCTGGGTGAGCTGGCGAGCGACCTCGACTCGACGCCGCGCAACATCACGGGGCTGGTCGACCACCTGGAGCGCGACGGGCTGGTTGAGCGCGTCCCCGATGCCGCGGACCGCCGGTCGGTGAGGGCGCGGCTGACCGAGGAAGGACGCAAGCAGATCGACGGTATATGGAAAGAGGGTCTCGAGCACCAGTTCACTCTGGTCGAGGGACTGTCCAAGGAAGACCTGGCGCAGCTTCGACATCTGTGCCTGCTGCTGGTGGAGAACGCAAGGAAGGAGCTCGGGAAATGACTGAAGCGATAACTCACGGGCTCTCCAGGCAGAGGGTCATCCTGGCCACGGCTGGGACGATGCTCGCCCTCCTCCTGGCCGCGCTCGACCAGACGATCGTCGGCACGGCCATCCCGCGCATCGTCGCGGACCTCAACGGCCTCGACCGCCTGGCGTGGGTGACCACTGCCTACCTCGTGACCTCGACCACCATGACGCCGATCGCCGGCAAGCTCGGCGACCTGTTCGGCCGCAAGCCGTTCCTGCTCGCGGGCATGATCGGTTTTGTCGCGGCGTCGGCGCTGTGCGGCCTGTCCCAGGACATGACCCAGCTGATCGTGTTCCGCGGCGTGCAGGGCGTGTTCGGCGGCGTGCTCTTCGCCACCGTCTTCACGGTCATCGGCGACCTGTTCCCTCCCGACCAGCGTGGCCGCGCGCAGGGCCTCTTCGGCGGCGTATTCGGCTTGAGCTCGATCGTCGGGCCGACCACCGGAGGGTTCATCACCGACCACTGGAGCTGGAGATGGGTGTTCGAGGTGAACATCCCGGTCGGCATCATCGCCGTGGTCGTCGTGCTCGCCGGCCTGCCCTACGTGCGCTCCAAGGCCTCATGGAGGGACATCGACTTC
>WNEY01003421.1_pt1 | contig 11914 bp, 9 predicted proteins | sample 5400531 | NCBI WGS metagenome assembly WNEY01 (sample SAMN13153338, study PRJNA577476) | soil metagenome | isolation source: 200 cm saprolite under Douglas fir tree site 1 | place: USA:California | collected 2015-04-18
AAGTGGGATCAACGCCACGATGATCAGGGCGTTGAAGATCACGGCCGAAAGGACGGCGCTGCTCGGGTTCGTCAGGCGCATGACGTTCAGCGCCCCCAGCTCGGGCAGCGCCACGAAGAACATTGCCGGGATGATGGCGAAGTACTTGGCCACGTCGTTGGCGATGCTGAACGTGGTCAGAGCGCCGCGCGTGATCAGCATTTGCTTGCCGGCCTCGACGATTTCGATCAGCTTGGTCGGATCGCTATCGAGGTCGATCAGGTTTCCGGCTTCCTTGGCCGCCTGCGTGCCGGACTGCATCGCGACCGCGACGTCCGCCTGGGCCAGCGCCGGCGCATCGTTGGTGCCGTCGCCGGTCATGGCGACCATTCGGCCATCGGCCTGCTCCTTGCGGATCAGTTCCAGCTTTCGCTCCGGGATCGCCTCGGCAAGAAAGTCGTCGACGCCCGCCTCTTTCGCGATGGTGGCGGCGGTCAGCCGGTTGTCCCCGGTGACCATCACCGTGCGCAGGCCCATCTTGCGGAGCTCGGCAAAGCGTTCGGCGATCCCCGGCTTGACGATGTCCTTGAGCTGAATCGTCCCCATGACCAGGTTGTCTTCGGCAACCATGAGGGGCGTTCCGCCGGAGCGCGCAATTGTCTCCACCCGCTCCTGGACTGCCTCGGGTAACTGCCTGGGCGTTGGACAGCCACACCAGGTCGAGATCGCATCGACGGCGCCCTTGCGGATGCTGTGCGAGTCGAAGTCGACGCCGCTCATGCGGGTGTTCGCCGAGAACGGAATGAATGTCATGGTGGGTTCCTGGTGCCCGTCAGCGCCGAAGCGGCGGGCGAGGCTGACGATCGAGCGGCCTTCAGGCGTTTCGTCAGATAGGCTCGCCATCTCCGCGGCCCGCACGAGGCGGTCCATCGTAATCCCCGGCGCAGGAACGAACTCGGTCGCCTGCCGGTTGCCGTAGGTAATAGTGCCGGTCTTGTCTAGGAGCAGCGTGTCGACATCGCCGGCGGCCTCGACCGCCCGGCCTGAGAGCGCGATCACGTTGCGCTGCAGCAGCCGATCGATGCCCGCAATGCCGATGGCGGAGAGCAAGGCGCCGATCGTGGTCGGGATCAGGCAGACCAAAAGCGCGATCAAAACCGTGATCGTGACAGACGTGCCCGCGTAGATCGCGAAGGGCTGGAGGGTGACGACGGCGATCATGAAGATGATGGTCAACGCGGCCAGCAGGATGTTGAGGGCGATTTCGTTAGGCGTCTTCCGCCGGGAGGCACTTTCGACCAGGTGAATCATGCGATCGAGGAAGGTCTCTCCGGGATTGGCGGTGATCTCGACGACGATCCGGTCCGAGAGCACGCGGGTCCCGCCGGTCACGGCGCTGCGGTCACCGCCGGCCTCGCGGATGACCGGGGCGGATTCACCGGTGATCGCCGACTCGTCGACCTACGCGATCCCCTCGGTGATGGTCCCGTCGCTGGGGATCATTTCGCCGGCCTCGATGACGACGGTGTCGCCCTTGCGCAGCTCCGAGGACGGCACACGTTCTTCCTTGCCACCGACCAGCCGGCGCGCGATGGTATCCGTGCGCGCACGCCGCAGCGTGGCGGCCTGCGCCTTGCCGCGACCCTCCGCGAGCGCTTCGGCGAAGTTCGCGAAGACGAGCGTGAACCAGAGCCAGAGCGTGATCTGGCCGACAAACAGCGAATCGGCCACGCCGCGAAACAGCCCGGCGATGAAGATGATCGTGGTGATGACCGAGCCCACCTCGACGACGAACATGACGGGGTTGCGGGCCTGCCAGCGCGGATCGAGCTTGGTGACGCTCTCGATCAGGGCGGGCACCATGATCTGGCGATCCAGCAGGCTGGAGCGCCGCCGGCGCCGGTAGTTCTCGGAACGAGTCTTTTCTTCCATCTCAGTGCAGGTGATTGGCGGCCAGCTGGAAGTGCTCCAGCAGTGGCCCCAGTGACAGCGCGGGGAAGAAGGTGAGCGCACCCACGATCAGCACCACGCCAACCAACAGGCCCGCGAACAGCGGCCGGTCGGTCGCGAGCGTGCCGGCGCCTGCCGGAACGACCTTCTTGCCGGCGAGCGCGCCGGCGAGGGCAAGGATCGGGATCACTTCGAAGAAGCGCCCCAACCACATCGCCGTCCCACCCATCGTGTTCCAGAAGACCGTGTTGCCCGAAAGTCCGGCAAAGGCGCTGCCGTTGTTCCCCACCTGCGAGGAGAACGAATAGAGAATCTCACTGAAGCCGTGCGCGCCAGGGTTGAGCGGACCACCGCCGTTCGCTGTTGCTGCCGGCGCGAGCACGGCGATCGCGGTGAAGCCCAGGATGATGAGCACGTCGATCAGGACCGCCAGCGACGCCAGCCGGACCTCCTTCGATTCGATCTTTTTGCCCAGGTACTCCGGCGTTCGTCCGACCATGAGTCCTGCGATGAAGACCGAAAGGATGGCGAAGACCAGCATGAAGTAGAGGCCGGCGCCGATCCCTCCGGGCGCGACCTCGCCGATCTGGATCAGGACCATTGCCACCATCCCGCCGATCGGGGTGAAGCTGTCGTGGCTCGAGTCGACCGACCCCGTGCTTGTCCCGGTGGTCGAGGCGGCGAAGTTCGCCGAATAGACCGGGCCGAAACGGACCGACTTGCCCTCCATGTTGCCCCCCGATTGCGTCGACGTTCGCGATTGGTCAGCGCCAACCGCCGTAAGCGCGGGATTGCCGACTTGCTCGGCGCCGATCGCGATCCCGGTCGCCACCAGGTAGATCGCGACCATGGCGCCGCCGATCGCGAGGCCCTGCTTGATGTTGCCGACCATCTTGCCGAAGGTGACGACCAGCGCGAACGGGATGAGCAGCTCGAGGAAGATCTCGAACTGGTTGGTGAAGCCGTTGGGGTTCTCGAAGGGGTGCGCCGCGTTGGCATTGAAGGGCCCGCCGCCGTTGTTGCCGAGGTCCTTGATCGCCTCTTGCGAGCCGAAGGGGCCGACGGCAATCGTCTGGGTCGAGCCCTGCACGGTGTGAGCGGTCGCGTACGGGTCCAGGCTCTGAACCACGCCTTGCGAGATGAGGACGAAAGCCACGATCACAGACATCGGGAGCAGGATGTAAAGGATCGCCCGGGTCGCGTCGACGTAGAAGTTGCCGAGCGTCTTCAGTGTACGGGCCGACATGCCACGGATGAGGGCAACTGCCAACGCGATGCCGGTCGCCGCCGAAAGGAAGTTATGGATGACCAAGCCGAGCATCTGCGACAGATAGGACATGGTCTGCTCGCCGACGTAGTTCTGCCAGTTGGTGTTCGTGACGAAACTCACGGTCGTGTTCCAGGCGAGGTCCGGGGCGACGCCGCTGAAGCCCATCGGATTGAGCGGCAGATGATCCTGCAGCCGCAGGATGAGGTACGTGAAGATGAAACTGACAACCTGCACCGCGAGCATCGCGACCGTGTACCGGACCCAGCCCTGTTCCTGGTCTTCCTTGATGCCCGACAGCCGGTAAAAGCCGACCTCCACTGGGCGCAGGACGGGATGCAGGAACGTTCGGCCTCCGGTGAAGACCGTGACCATGAAGCCGCCGAGGAACCAGGCGCCAACGGCCACAGCCGCGAAGGTGATGCCGATCCCGATCAGGTCAAGCAGCATGGTTCAGAACCGCTCCGGAAAGAGGAGAGCAACAAAGAGGTAGATGGTTACGATCAGCGCCACGACGCCTGCGGCGATGTAGCCCGCGGTCACGGCAGCTTCTTCAGCCCGAAGACATAGGCGAGGCTCCCGATCGTCAGCAGCACCAGCAAGCCGAGCATCCAAACATCGAGGGGCACGATTTGAGCCTAGGCCCGGCTACGTCAACGCCGCATTAACAATCTCGGCTTGCGCCGACAGAGGCCGAGACCGGTCAGCGTTTGATCGCCGCGCCGAAGCGATAGCCGCGGCCCGGCACGGTCTGGATCACTTCCGGATGCGCCGGATCGTGCTCCAGCTTGTGACGCAACCGCTGGATGAAGACCCGCAGGTAATGCCGTTCATCGCCGTAGGCGGGCCCCCATACGCGGTGGAGGAGCGTCCGATAATCCATTACCTCGTGCTGATGCCGGGCGAGCTCCACCAACAGGAGATATTCCGTCGCCGAGAGCCGGACTTCCTGCTCGCCGCGTGAGACCGAGTGGTTTTGGAGGTCAACCGTGACATCTGCCTCAGACACCACGAGAGACTGCTGGGCTGGGGGCTGGGCCCGACGCAGCACGGCACGGATGCGGGCCAGCAACTCGTCCGAGCCGAACGGCTTGGCCAGGTAATCGTCGGCTCCCATGTCAAGGGCCCGCACCTTGTCCGCCTGGTCGCCGCGGGCGCTGATCACGATCACCGACGGGACCCGCCGACCCTCGAGGGTGGAGAGCACGTGCCAGCCATCGACGAACGGCAGTCCGATGTCGAGCAGGACCACCTCGAAGGACTTCGCCTTCAGGGCCTGGACGCCGGCCGACCCGTCTGCCGCCTGCTCGACCTCGAAACCGCCCGATTGGAGCGCTCCGACTAACACGGTCCTCAACGCGCGGTCGTCCTCGACGACCAGAATGCGCCCGGCCACCGGCCGCCCTACCTGGAGGCCACGACGTAGAAGCTCGGGCTGTCGCGAAGCTCAGCATCCGGCTGTCCGAACATCCGCTGGAGCCGCAGGCCGGCGGCCGTCAGCCAGTTGTCCATCTCCTCCGGCCAGACGATGGCGACCTCGGCGTGCTGCGTGATGGTCCGTCCGTTGGGAAGCCGGTAATCGACCTCGAGGCGCGCCCCATTTCCATCGAACGCCCGCACCCTGACCCCATCGCCGCCGCCCGCCCGCAGCCAGTGGGGGTTGGCGAGCTCGAAGGCGAGGGTCCCGCCATCGGCGAGGTGATCGGCGGCTCGGCGCAAGCGCTCGACCAGGTAGAGGATGTTGGAGGGCGCGATGACGAGGTCGAAGCGCCGGCCGAGCTTGAGGTCCTCGATCCGCGATTGGATCAGCTCGGTCCGCGGGAGCCGTTCCCGCAGCCGTTTGAGCATGCCAGGATGGCTATCGACCCCAACCAGCTCGATGCCGGCCGCGCTCAGGGGCACGGCGATCCGCCCAGTGCCGACGCCGAGATAGAGCACCGGCGGGGTGGCGCTTGGAGCCAGCTCGAGCCAGGGCCACAGATCGGTCTCGTCGGGGAGCTGCGCGTACAGCTCGGCGAAACCGGCGTCGGGCTGCGACGGGTCGTCGCGCACGCTGGCCATGGGCCGGCCTCGGCTAGGCGATGGCCTCGTCGGCGATGTCGAGCGCCTTGTCGATGATGGCAAAGCCTTCGGCTAACTCGCCCTCGTTGATGCACAGGGGCGGGTTGGTCATGATCGTGTGCCAGCGGACGAAGGTATAGAGGCCGTGCTCGCGGAGGTACTTCCCGACCGCCTTCATCGGCTCCGACGTCCCGTTGAAGGGAGCGAGCGGCTCCATCGTCTTGCGATCTTTGACCAGCTCGAGGATGCCGAAGAGGCCGATGCCGCGCGTCAACCCGACCGATGGGTGCTTGCGCTTGAGCTCCTGGTGGTGGCGGGTCATCACCTCGCCCATCCGCCGGGCATTGCCGATCATGTCGTCTTCCTCGTACGCCTGGATGGTGCCCAGCGCCGTGGCGCACGCGAGCGGGTGACTGTTGTAGGTGAGGCCGCCGTAGAAAACGTTCTTGTCGAAGTACTCGGCGATCTTGGGACGCATGCCCACCGCGCCCAGCGGGACATAGCTGCTCGTCAGCCCCTTTGCCATGGTCATGATATCGGGGACCACATTCCAATGGTTGACCGCGAACCATTCGCCGGTCCGGCCAAAGCCCGACATGATCTCGTCGCAGACCATCAGGATGCCGTAGCGATCGCAGAGCGCACGCACGCCCTGGAGATAGCCATCGGGCGGGATCAGGACGCCGTTGGTGCCGGTGACCGTTTCCAGGAAGAAGGCGGCGATCGTCTTGGGGCCCTCGAGCTCGATCGTCTCTTCGAGGTACTCCAGGGATTTTTCTGCGCTGTCGTCCTCGCGTTGCGGGCCGTGATAGGGGTCGAGGACGTGCACCACGCCCGACGTGCCCAGGTCGTTGGCCCACCGCCTGGGGTCGCCGGTCAACGCCATCGCGCCCGCGGTTGCCCCGTGGTAGGAACGGTATCGAGCGATGATCTTGTGGCGGCCGGTCACCGTCCGGGCCAGCTTGATCGCGTTCTCATTCGCCTCCGCGCCCCCGAGCGTGAAGAACACCTTGTCGAGGTCGCCGGGCATCAGCTCGGCCAGCTTCTTGCCCAATAGTGCTCGCGGCTCGTGCGCCATGAAGGGGTTGGCGTATGCAAGCTTTTCCGCCTGGCGCTTGATCGCGTCGATGATGCGCGGGTCACCGTGCCCGGCGTTGACGCTCATCAACTGGCTGTTGAAGTCGATGTATCGCTTGCCCTCGGGGGTGTAGAAGTAGACCCCCTTGGCATGGTCGACCGCGATCGGATCGACCGCCGATTGCGCCGTCCATTCGTAGAGCGTGTACTGGCGGCAGAGGGCGACGATCTCCTCGCCGCTCAGCACATGCGGGCGCGCGCTCGTCTCTAGAGCCACCGGGTGGTCACGACTTTATGTCGGGTGTAGAACCGAATGCTGTCCTGACCGGTGGCATGGAGGTCGCCGAAGAACGAATTCTTCCAGCCGGTGAAGGGGAGGAAAGCCATCGGCGCCGCGACGCCGATGTTGACGCCCAGCATGCCGGCCTGCGCCCGGCGTTTGAATTCCCTGGCGTACTTGCCCGAGCCGGTAAAAATCGAGGCCATGTTGCCGTACGTACTGGAGTTGAGCACCTTGAGGGCTTCATCGATGTCCGAGGCCCGAACCACGGACAGCACCGGTCCGAAGAGCTCGTCCTTCCAGATCTTCATGTTGGGCGTGACGCGATCAAAGATCGTCGGCCCAAGGAAGAAGCCATCCTTCTGATCCACCTCGCGACCATCGGAAATGAGTTGCGCCCCCTCCGCCTCGGCCCCATCGATGTACTCGATCAGCTTCTGCTTGCGCTCGCCTCGGATCACCGGCCCGAGGGTGGTCTTGGGATCGGTGCCGGGGCCGACTTTCAGTTTCGCCGCATCGTTGGCCAGCTCGCGCACCAGGGCATCACCAATCTTGCCAACGCCGACCGCGACGCTCCCCGCCAGGCAGCGCTGGCCGGCATTCCCGAACGCCGACGAGATGACGTGCGGCGCGGAGAGCTCGAGGTCGGCATCGTCCATGACCAGGATGTGGTTCTTGGCGCCGCCAAGCGCCTGGACCCGCTTACCGTTGGCCGCCGCGGTCGCGTAGATGTAGGCGGCCACCGTCGCCGAGCCGACGAAGGAGATCGCCGAAATGTCCGGGTGCTTCAGCAGCTGGTTGACCGCGTCGTTGGCGCCATGTACGACATTGAAGACGCCCACCGGGAGGCCGGCCTCCTCGAGCAGCTCCGCGATGCGCATAGCGGAAAGCGGCGTCAGCTGAGACGGCTTCAGAACGAAGGTGTTGCCGGTCACGATCGCGACCGGGATCATCCACATCGGCACCATGTTGGGGAAGTTGAAGGGCGTGATGCCGGCGACGACACCTACCGGAAATCGGGTCAGCTCCTCATCGATGCCTTTGGCGATCTGATCGAGGTTGTGGCCCATCATCAGGGTTGGGGCACCGCAGGCGAAGTCGATCACCTCGATGGCGCGCTTGACCTCGCCGCGCGACTCGTCGAGCGTCTTGCCGTTCTCCTGGGTGACGATGGCGGAGAGCTCGTCGATGTGCTTGTCGAAGAGCGTCTTGAAGCGGAACATGACCTGGGCACGTTCCGGCACCGGGGTTTCGCTCCAGCTGGGGAAGGCCTTCTTGGCCGCGGCGACCGCCTCGTCGATTTCTTCGCGCGTCGAGTGCGGAAGGCTGGCGATCGTCTGGCCGGTCGCAGGGTTCGGGATCGGATCGACCTTCTGCGCGCTGGAGTCCCGGAACTTCCCGCCGATAAAGCTCTGAACGTTCTTGGTGGCAATCATGATCTGGCTCCTACCGGGCTTGGCTCACTGGTCGGGACCTTGTGGAATGGCGAACGCCGCAGGAACTGGCCGGCGCCCTTTGTCCCCTGGAACTTTCCGTCACGAACCAGCACGTTGCCACGCTGCATCACGACCTCCGGCAGGCCCTTGACCGTCATGCCCTCGTAGCAACTGTAGTCCACGTTCATGTGATGGGTCTTCGCCGAGAGCGTCCGTTCCACCCTCGGGTTGAAGATGACGATGTCGGCGTCACTCCCCGGGGCGATGGTGCCCTTACGAGGGAAGAGCCCGAACATCTTGGCGGGCGCGGTCGCGACCAGTTCGACGAACCGGTTGAGTGTGATCCGGCCGGAATTCACCCCGCCATGGAAGATCAGCGTAAAGCGGTCTTCCACGCCGGGCAGGCCGTTGGGGATCTTCGAGAAGTCGCCGCGCCCCAGTTCCTTCTGGCCCTTGAAATGGAACGGACAGTGGTCGGTCGCGACCAGCTGCAGGTCGTCCTGGAGAAGACCCTTCCAGAGCTCGTCGTGATGCGACGGCGGCCGCAGCGGCGGTGAGCAGACGTACTTAGCGCCCTCGAAGCCAGGTCGGCCGAGGTCGGCCAGGCTCAAGTAGAGGTACTGCGGGCAGGTCTCGGCAAAGGTGGGAGCTCCGTCATCGCGCGCCTCGCGAACGGCATCGAGCGCATCTTTCGAGCTCAAGTGCACGATATAGACAGCGACCTCGGCGAGGCGCGACAGCGCGATCGCCCGGCTAGTGGCCTCCCCCTCCATCGTGGCCGGCCGGGTCAGGCCGTGGTTGATCGGGTCACCTTTGCCTTCGGCGAGGTAGCGCTGCACCAGCACGTCGATCGCGCCACCGTTCTCGGCGTGCATCATGATCAGGCCGCCGTTCTCCGCCGTACGGCTCATCGCCTTGAAGATCGACGCGTCGTCGAGCATGAAGACGCCCGGGTAGGCCATGAAGAGCTTGAAAGAGGGCACGCCCTCGGTCACAAGCGCATCCATCTCCTCGAGGATCGAATCATTGATCTCGCGCACGATCATGTGAAAGCCATAATCGATGTGCGCCTTGCCCTCGGCTTTCTTGTGCCACTGGTCGAGACCCTGGCGCAGCGTCTGGCCGAAGGTCTGCACCGCGAAGTCGACGATGGTGGTCGTGCCGCCCCAGGCGGCAGCGGCCGTTCCGGTGGCGAAGTCGTCGGAGGCGAAGGTGCCGCCGAAGGGCAACTCCATATGGGTGTGGACATCGATCGCCCCCGGCATCACGTAGCGATTTTCCGCATCGATCACCTGGTCGGCCTTGGCCTCGAGTCCGCTCCCCATCGCCACGACCTTCTCGCCCTCGATCAGCACGTCGGTCTTGTTGGTATCGCTCGCGGTCACCAGCGTGCCATTTTTAATCAGCGTCCTCATGGCAGCTCTTTGACCAGATCCTCGTAGCTCTCGGGCCGGCGATCGCGCAGGAACTGCCAGGTGTTGCGCACCTGACGATTCATGTCGAGGTCGAGGTCGGCGACCAGGACTTCATCTTCCGTCTCGGACGCCTGGGCGATGATTTTGCCGCGCGGATCGCAGAAGTAGCTCGACCCGTAGAACTGCGCCTCGTTGAGCGGCTTCTCCACCCCAACCCGGTTGATGGCGCCGATCCAGTAGCCGTTGGCGACCGCGTGCGCGGGTTGCTCCAGCTCCCAAAGGTAGCGCGACAGCGATTTGACCGTGGCCGACGGGTTGAAGACCAGCTCGGCGCCCTTGAGCCCGAGCGCACGGGCGGGCTCCGGGAAATGCCGGTCGTAGCAGATCAAGATGCCGACCCGGCCGACCGAGGTCTCCCACACCGGGTAGCCGAGGTTGCCCGGCTTGAAATAGAACTTCTCCCAGAAGCAGGGACCGACGTGCGGGATATGCGTCTTGCGATATTTGCCGACCACCGTGCCGTCGTTCTCGATCACGACCGCGGTGTTGTAGTAGACGCCGGTCTGGGCCTCCTCGTAGAAAGGCACGACCAGTACCATCTTGTGTTTCTTCGCCAGCGCCTGCATCCGCTTGACGGTCGGGCCGTCGTCCCGCTCGGCGGTGTCGTACCACTTGGGATCCTGCTCGGCGCAGAAATAGGGGCCGAAGAAGATTTCCTGCAGGCACGTCACCTGGGCGCCCTTGGCCGCCGCTTCGCTAATCAGCTTCTCGTGCTTTGCGACGGCTTCTTCTTTGGGCATGTTCGCGTGCGCCTGGATGAGCGCCGCCCTCACCTTCGCCATGTGTATGTCGCCTCCTCCTCGCTAGCTGAATGCCGGAATGATGGCTTCGCCGTATTTCTTGATAACCGCATCGGGTTTCTCCACCATAAGGTAGAGGTTGAACTGGTCGACGCCGACGTCGATCAACTCCTCGATCCGTTGCTTGCTCTGCTCGACGGTGCCGATGACGCAAAACCGGTCGATCACGTCATCGGGGACGAAGTCGGCATGGGCCGCGCCCCGCTGGGCGTGCTCCGAGTAGTCATAGTGATCGCGCGCCTTGATGTAGTCGGTCAGTGCCTTGGGGAGGTCCTGCGCGTCGTATCGCTTCAAGAGATCGACGACGTGGTTCGAAACCAGTGCCGGGAACCAGCGCACCTGCTCGCGGGCCGCCTCCATGTCATCGGAGATGAACGCGGGGGCGGCGGCCTGGACAAGGATGTCGTCGAAGGACCGGCCCGCCTCCTGGGCGCCTTCGCGGACGAACTGGAGACACCACTTGATGATGGCGGGATCGGCCAGCTGGATGATGACGCCGTCGGCGACCCGCCCGGCGGCACGTAGCGCTTTCGGCCCGTAGCCGGCCACCCAGATGGGCAGCTCGTGCTCGGCCCATTTCAACCGGACCTTCACCCCGTCGTAGCTGACCTCGCGACCGGCGGCGAGCTCACGGATCAACCGGCAGTGGGCTTCCATCGTCTCGACCGTGACCGGCTTCTGCCCCAGGACACGACGCGCGCTGTCGCCCCGGCCGATGCCCATCACCATGCGGCCGCCCGAGATCTCGTTCAGAGTGGCCAGCGCGCTGGCGGTGACGGTGGGATCGCGCGTCCCCGGGTTGGTGACGCAGGGGCCGATCTTGATGGTCTTGGTGTTGGCCGCCATCAACGTGAAGATCGGATAGACCTCCTGCCAGAGCACGTGCGAGTCGAAGAGCCACGCGTACTCGAAGCCCTGGGCCTCGGCGAGCTTGGTCAGCTCCACCCACCGGGAGGGAGGCGGATCCGGAGCAAAGCAAACACCGAAGCTGAGTCGTGCCATTCCTTTCAAAGGCTGGAGCCCCCGCCGCGAGGAAGGGGCTCCAGCGCGATCGATCTACGAGTTTAGGTCGCCGCCACGGCCTGGGGGCGCCGCCGAGCGGCAGCCGCCGGGAAGAGCGCCGAGAGCGCCAGGTAGCAGAGGAACGCCGCCACCAGCCCGACGACCCAGCTGTAGTCGTAGACGTGGAACGGGAACCAGTTGTACAGCGGGCCGATGATCCCGCCCTTCGGGAAGGGTCCGTTGCCCGGCGTGGAGTAGGCGCCGCCCACCGCCAGGACACCACCGACCACCAGGCTGACCAGGCCTCGCCAGTTGAAGCCGCCCGAGTATCGGTACTCACCGCTCACGCGATAGAGGTCGCCCAGCCTGAGGTTGGTGTTGCGCATGAACCAGTAGTCGGCGATCAGCACGCCCGCAATCGCACCCAGCGCGCCGCCGTAGAAGCCGAGCCAGGTGAAGATGTAGACGTTCGGGTTCGCCAGCAGGTTCCAGGGCTGGATGACGACGCCCAGGATGCCGGTGATCAGTCCGCCGGTGCGGAAGCTGATCAGCTTCGGGATCACGTTCGAGAAGTCGTAGGAAGGGCT
>WNEY01003422.1_pt1 | contig 11913 bp, 10 predicted proteins | sample 5400531 | NCBI WGS metagenome assembly WNEY01 (sample SAMN13153338, study PRJNA577476) | soil metagenome | isolation source: 200 cm saprolite under Douglas fir tree site 1 | place: USA:California | collected 2015-04-18
GCGGGCGCCGGCACCGGCACGACGTCACTGCCCGGTGAACGCGGGCGGGCGCCTTTCGGCGAAGGCGCGCTGGCCCTCGCGGTAGTCGTCCGACCGGAAGCAGGCCTCGATCATCGCCTCGACCCTGGCCAGATCGCGCCGCTCGGGGGATCGGCCCGCCTCGCGGATCGCCGCCTTGCACGCGGCGACGGTGAGCGGCGCGTTCTGGGTGATGCTCCGGGCCAGGTTCATCACCTCCTCCCGCAAACCCGCGGCCGGGACGACGCGGTTGACCAGGCCCATCTGGAGGGCCTCGGCGGCCGAGAACCGCCGCGCGGAGAACAGGACCTCCGACGTCCAGGCCGGCCCGATCGCCCGGATCAGCGTCGTCACCCCGGCGAACCCGTAGCCGAGCCCCAGCCGGGCGGCCGGGACGCCGAACTGGCTGTCGTCGGAGGCGATGCGGATGTCGGCCTGCAGGGCGGTCAGCAGGCCCCCGCCCATGCAGAATCCTCGGATCATGGCGATCACCGGCTTCTCCAGGTCGTCCCAGGAGCGGCTGATCGCCGCCCAGCCACGGTCGAATTCGGCGCGGGCGGCGGGGGAGGTGCGCCGCTCGGCGAACTCGGAGATATCGGCGCCCGAGGCGAAGGCCTTATCCCCGGCGCCGGTGAGGACCACGACGCGGACATCCGGGTCGGCCTGCAGCGCCTGCAGCAGGCCGGGCAGCGCGGCGCGCATCTCGGCCGACAGGGCGTTGCGCTTGCCGGCGTTGTTGAGGGTCACCACGGCGACAGCGTCGGTGACATCGACAAGAAGCTGGTCGGTGCCGGTGTGATGCCGGGCCGTCGGGCTCGATGACGTCATGCGGATCCTCTCAGATAACTCCCTGCGCGCGGAGCCGGTCGACGTCGGCAGGCGCGTAGCCCAGCTCGGCGAGCACCTGGTCGGTGTGGGCGCCTACGTCGGGACTCGGGGTGCGGACGGTGGCCGGCGTATCGGTCATCCGCACCGCGTTGCGGAGGATGTCCAGCCGGCCGAGAGCCGGATGCTCGGCCGGCTCGGTCATCGCCAGATGCTGCACCTGCGGGTCGGCGAACACCTCATCCATCCGGTAGACCGGCCCGCAGGGCACTCCGGCCTGGTTGAACGCCTCGACCCACGCGGCCGTGGTCCGGGTGCGCAGCCGGGCCGCGATCAGCGCGTTGAGCTCGGCTCGATTCGCCGAGCGCCTGGCGGCCGAGCTGAAGCGCGGATCACGCGGAATGCCGGGCAGCCCGACGATCTCGCACAGGCGGCGCAGCAGCCGCCCGGACGGGCCCGCGATATTGACGTAGCCGTCGGCGGAGGCGAAGCAGCCCATCGGGACGATCGTCGGGTGGTGGTTACCCGCCTGCTCCGGGACCTCGTGATCGATGGTCCAGCGGGCCGCCTGGAAGTCCATCATCGCGATCATCGATTCCAGCAGCGAGGTCTGCACCCAGCGCCCGGCCCCGGTCCGGCTCCGGTCGTGCAAGGCGACCAGGATGCCGACGGCCAGGTAGAGGCCGGCGGCCAGGTCGGATACCGGGATCCCGACGCGGGTCGGCCTGGTGCCCGGCAGCCCGGTGACGCTCATCAGGCCGCCCATCCCCTGGGCGATCTGGTCGACGCCGCCTCGGCCGGCGTAGGGGCCGTCCTGGCCGAAGCCGGAGATCGACCCGTAGACCAGGCGCGGGTTCCTGGCGTGGACGGTATCGAAGTCGAATCCCAGGCGGCTCTTGACGCCGGGGCGCATGTTCTCGATCAGCACGTCGGCGGTGTCGACCAGGTGCAGCAGCACGTCGCGCGCCCCCGGTGCCTTCAGGTTCAGGCTCAGCGACCGCTTGTTCCTGTGCAGCTGCTGGAAGTCGCAGCCGTGCCGGCTGTCCCCGGCCACGCCCGCCGCGGCCGGGCCTGCCGGGCCGGCCGGGCCGGGCGGCGGCTCCACCCGGATGACGTCGGCACCCCAGTCGGCGAGCTGGCGGACGCAGGTGGGACCCGCGCGGGCAACCGTGAGATCGATGACGCGAACGTCGTCGAGCGGGAGATGCATGACTCCGGTATTCCTAGCTCACGTCCTGGCCGTGGCCGGCCAGGACCCGGTCTGCCCATTCGGCCAGGGCGAGCTGGTCGTAGCGCAGCGCGTGCTCGCCCATCCCGTGGGTCAGCTGCATGGCCGCGACCGGCGGTCCTGGCGGGTCCCAGCGGTAGGCAGCAATCTGCTGCCCGTCGCCAGATACATAGCTAAAACGGATCGGCGGCACCGGCATGTCCTTCCTCACGTGCTGAGAGCGCACGTCAAGTCTCCCGCAGCATCCCAGTAATAGCCCTCCTCAGCCTGCCCTGGTTGTGCCTCGCACATCTATTTCGCGCCGCAGCTACGCGCGCCGGTACCGGCCGGGGACGACGCGCAGAGCGGGGGAGCGCGGTTCCGGTGAGAGGCTCGCTGGGGCGGGGATGCGGTGGTGGGGATTCCCGTAACGGGCCCGATCAGAAGCCCGGCTGGGTGGTGGAGACGATCAGGTCGTCTGCGCGCCAGGAGTAGGTCCGGCCGGTGGCGTCATCGCCCAGCTGGAAGTTGCTCATCGGGACCGTGCCCAGATTCTGCCCGGTCAGCACCGGGGTCGGGCCCCCCGGCGTGCCGAACTGGACCTGACTGCCGTCGAGCCATACCTGCATCGTCCCTGCCGTCTCGTTCACGGCGAAGGTCAGCTGATGCCAGCTGCCCGGCGGAACCGTGCTGGTGGACAGGTAGCTGGCCTTGGTGACGTTGTTGAGCACCTTGATCGTTCCGCTCGGATTGAGGTACACCTGGGCCACCTGGTAGGCCCCTACTGTCGGGGTGGCCCGGGTGCGCAGCCCGAACATGGTCACGGATGTCGACTGACTGGCTACATTGACCAGCCCTGCGCGTAGATGGTCGATGCTGATTCCGGCAGGTTCTGCAGGGCAAAGGTCTGGCCGCCGGTACTGGACAGCTGGGCGGCGTACGAGCCAGTGTGGGCCGCGCCGGTCTGCAGGGTCACCGCGCCGGTCACCGGGCTCCAGTCAGTGAGGGTCCCCGACTCGAAGCCCGTCGCCAGCAGCGGCGTCGTCACGGTGTTCGAGGTGCCGGGCTGCGACGTGACCCCGCTCGCGTCGACCGCGGTCACCGCGTAGGTATAGGCAGTGCCCGGCTGAGCGGTGGAGTCAAGGAAGGATGTCGCGGAGCCTGCGGCGCTCGCCAGCGGCGCGCCGTTCCTGGTGATCTGGTAGCTCGCGATGGTGCCGCCCGTCTCCGTCGAGGCCCCCCAGGTCAGCTGCACTGAGGTGGTGGCGGTGGCGGTGGCGGTGACGTTGGACGGCGCGGTGGGCACCGGCGCGGAGAAGGCATAGGTCTGGGTGTCGAACTCCTGGCCGGTCGCGTTGATCGGGTCCACGGTGACCTGGCTGCCCGAGATGGTGACCTTCAGGAAGTTGTTCACCTGAGCGTCGGAGGTGGGTGCCGTCGCGGAGCCGCACCGGGAGCCCTGGCCCGCGGTGTAGGACCAGCCGATGGCGTAGGCGTCCCACGGCGAGCAGCCTTTCCCGGCGACCGGCTGAATCAGCCCGCCGCCGCCGCCGGTGACGTAGCTGAGGATCGTGCCGGGCCCCGCGGTGGTGTTGCGCTCGTAGTCGTGCGCGTGCCCGCTGAAGGCGATGTCCACCCCGCTGGCCGCCAGCAGCGGCTCGAGATGCTGCTGCAGGTAGACATCGCTGTCCTGAGTGGCGTTGTCAGATCGGAGCGGGAAGTGGAAGAAGGCAAGCTTGATGCCGCCGGGATGGGCCGACAGGTCGTTGGCCAGCCACTGGTACTCCTCGTCGCCGGACAGGAAATGGGCGTCGGCGTCGACCTGGTAGGTCTTGCAGTTGGTAGAGCCGGCGCTGAACGGGCAGGCCGAGCCGGCCGCGGTGCCCACGTTGCCGTCAGTCCAGGAGCCGCTCAGGATGTAGAACCGGACGTTGCCGGAGGTGAACGCGTACCAGTTAGACGGGTACGACGCCGCGCTGGTCCCGTCCACGGAGGAGTACTGCTCCATCGCGTACATCCCGCCGGCATTTGCCGCGGTCGCCGTTTCCGGCCAGGTGGTGAGAGTATTGGAGTTCTGGCCATGATTGCCGTCAACGGCGAACATCGGGATGCCGCCGGTCAGCGGCCAGTAATTCGGCCCGAAGATGTCGCTGATCTCGGTCAGGTTCGGCGTGCCGACGCTGCTGCCGGTTTGTTCAAGATCCCCGTAGTTGTAGTTGCCGCCGTCGTTGTAAGCGATATCTCCGACGCCGATTGCAAACCGGGCACCCGAAGATCCGATGAGGCTATCGATCGCCGCCTGGCTGGTGTTCACCGAGGTCGGACTGTTGGTGCCCCGGTCGCTGGTTTCGCCGAAGTCACCGACCACGTCGAAGGTGAGCGGCGTCGCGGAACCGGGGCTGGGCGGGTCGAGGGTGGTGAAGGTGCCGTAGGGCTGCGATGCGGGCAGCAGGTCGACGGCGGTCGCGTCGGAGCCGAACACCTCGTAACAGTAGGTGGTACCGGGGCTAAGCCCGGTGACAGGGACCGAAGACTGGTAGTCATACCGACTCGGGTAGGTGCTGGGCGGGTTGGGCGAGACCCGCACCTGGGTGACCATCCCCAGACCCACGCTGATGCTGCTCGCGGTGCAGTTGCCGAGCGGCCCGTAGTAAGGGTGCCATGAATATCCGGGTTGGTTGCCCAGGTCACGACGGCCGATGTCTGGGTCAGGTCGGTCACATACGGCGCCCTGGCCAGCGCGGAATTAAAGCCGCTGTAGGGTGCCGCCGGGACCGGTCCTGGTCCGCTTCCGTGGCCCGATGCCCAGGCAGCGGACGGCATGGCCCAGACCGTCAGCGCTACCGCGGCGGCAAAGCCGACTGGAACGGACAGACGACGAACCCGCATGGTTTCCCCCCAGCTCCATTGCGGCCTGCGGCCGCGCCCCACAAACAGAATTAAACTACTCATTGAGCTTGCCGTGGTCACTACGTGACATTTAAATCGCGGATTCTGACACACGCGGTCCGTACCATCAGGGTCGTGGTCACTCGCCATGACGTCTCGGCCGTGCCGCCGCAGGGCGGCTATGTGGCCAAGCAATGCCCGGTCCGCGCCCAGTGGGACCTGATCAGGCCGGGCGACCCGCTGCCGCCGTCGCCGCTGCTGGCCCGCCGGCTGGAGCGCGGTCGGCACTTCGAGGCAGAGGTCGTGGCCCGGCTGCTGGCCCTGCATCAGGGCGCGTGCACGGTCGCCGGGACGGACCGGGCCGGTCGGGAGGCGGCGACGGTCGGCGCGATGAAGGCCGGGGCGCCGGTGATCCTGGGCGGGCGCCTGCCCGCCGATCTGGCCGGGCGGCGGGTGGGCGAGCCCGACCTGCTGGTGCCCGCGGCCGGCGGTGACGGCTACCGGCCGGTGGACATCAAGCAGCACCGGTGCCTGGATGCCGGGGCCGGCGGCCTGCCGGCGCTGTGCTCGCCACTGGACCGGCTGAGCTGGGAGGCGGCGGCGGCAGATCCGGGCCGCCGCGCCCGCAAGCGCAAGGACGACCTGCTGCAGCTGGCCCACTACCAGCGGATGCTCGAGGCCGCGGGGAGGGCACCGGCCGACGCGCGGATGGGCGGCATCATCGGCGTCGACGGCGTGGTCACCTGGTATGACCTGGATGCCGCCGTCTGGCTGACCCCGTCGGCGGGCGGCCGGCCCAGGCGGCGCTCCAGCATGGAGGTGTACGACTTCGAGTTCGGCTTCCGCCTGGACATCCTCGCCGTCGCCGCCGCGCATCAGGCCGACCCTCGCCTGCCCCTGCTGGTCGTGCCGGTCCGGATCGGCGAGTGCGCCGAGTGCCCCTGGTGGTCGTGGTGCGGCCCGCAGCTGCAGGCCGGCTCGGGGGACGTGAGCCTGCTGCCGCACATCGGCTGGCGGGCCTGGCGTATCCACCGTGATCACGGGGTTACCGATCGGGCGGCGCTGGCCGCACTTGACCATCGCACCGCTGCCCTGGTGGCCGGCCATGTCGACCTGCGGCCGGTGATGGCAGCGCTGGGCGCCTGGCCCGACGACACGCCGGTCGCGGCCCTGACCGGGCAGCGGAAGCGAGCGCAGCTGGCGCGCCTGGCGGACGCGGGCATCCGCACGCTGCGCGACGCCAGGGCGCTGTGCCCGCGCACGGCCGCCTACAGCGACCAGCCGATGGGCGATCTTCCCGACCAGATCGACCAGGCCCGCGCCGCCCTCGGCAGCGCTCCGGCCTACCGGCGCCGCGGCGTCAGCCGGGTCCAGGTGCCCCGCGGCGAGGTCGAAGTCGACATCGACATGGAGAACACCCAAGACGGCGTCTACCTGTGGGGGGCCCTGGTCACCAGCCGGCCTGACCGGAGCGCGGTGCCCGCCGGGTACCGCCCGTTCTGCACGTGGGAACCGATGACCGCCGAGGTTGAAGCCCGCTTGTTCGCGCAATTCTGGGCCTGGCTGGCCGAGCTGCGCGAAGCCGCGGCCGCCGCGGGCCTGGTGTTCCGCGCCTACTGCTACAACGCCGCGGCCGAGACCACTCAGATGCGGCGCCTGGCCGCCGCCGGCGCGGCGGACGCGGTGACCGCCTTCACCGGATCGGAAGAGTGGGTCGACCTGCTGCGCGTGTTCGACACCCAGCTGCTGACTGGCTCGTCCGCCGGGCTCAAGAGCGTGGCTCCGCTGTGCAGTTTTTCCTGGGATGTCGCCGACCCCGGCGGCGGGGCGGCGATGATCCGCTACGACGACGCCGTCAACTCAGGCCAGCCTGGGGCGGCCCGCGCGGCCGCCCGCGACTGGCTGCTGGCCTACAACCGCGACGACGTCCGGGCGACGCTCGCGCTGCGAGAATGGCTGGACCAGGACGCCACTGGCTGCCCGCTGATAGCAGGCCTCGGCTCATGACCGGCGGGAAGCAGGCGCGTCGGGCAATCGGCACGAGGCCGACCGCCGGCCACCATGCAGGACGGCGGCGACGGGCGCCGGTCGGCGGAGCCGGTCGCGGCGGCCGCGCGGTTCCTGGCGAGCCCTAAACGAGAGCGGTTCGTGTCCCAGTCGACACTGGCGGCGATCACCACGCTGCGCGGACTGCCGAAACCAGAGTCCGAACAGGTCAGGCCAGCCTGAGCAGCGGTCGCTGCCGCGGCCAGATGAAGGTGCGGGCGATCACCCGGCGCGCCATGCACGGCCGGGCCGTCATCAGCGATAGGCGGCTGCGTTCATGCCAGTTCTGGCCAGGCACGGCGGTCGGCGGCCGGCCGAGATTGCGCTGCCCCGGCAGGGGATAGCCGGCGGCCCTGGTCGCCTGCGGGTGCGGGCCCGGCGGGTCAGGAGGCGGCGATGGTACCTGCGGTGGCAGCGTGCGGGCTGGGCGCGGAGCGGCAGGCGGAGGGCTGGGCGGAGGCGGGGAGGGTGAGGGTGATGCACAGTCCGCGGGGGTGATTGGCGGTGGCGGTGGCCGTGCCGTGGTGCGCGGTGGCGATGGCGGTGACGATGGCCAGGCCGAGGCCGGATCCTGGCGGGCAGGCCGCGGCGCCGGCGCGATAAAAGCGGTCGAAGACGCGGGGCAGCGCACCGGCCGGGACGCCGGGGCCATCGTCGCTGACGCTGACGGTGATGGTGCCGTCGTGGCGGGCCGCGGTGAGGGTGGCGGTGGTGCCGGCCGGGGTGTGGGCCTGCACGTTGGCCAGGAGGTTGTCGAGCGCCCGGCGCAGCAGTTCCTGGTCGCCGGTTGTGATCAGGCCGGCGGCAATACGGGTGGGCCAGGTCCACGCCGGGCTGGCGAGCTGGGCTCGCTGGGCGCATTCGCGGATCAGGGCGGTGAGGTCGACCGGGTCGTGCTGCTGGCCAGGGTGCTGGTCGAGCCGGGCCAGGCGGAGCATGTCGTCGACGAGCCTGCCCATGCGCTGGGCTTCCAGGTTGATCCGGCGCATGGCCTCGTCGACCTGCGGGCGGTCGGGCAGGGCGCCTTGCTGATAGAGCTCGGCGTTGGCGCGCAGGGAGGCGAGCGGAGTGCGCAATTCGTGGCTGGCGTCGGCGAAGAAGCGGCGGGTGAGCGCCTGGCTGGCCTCACGCTCGCGCAGCGAGGCCTCGATCCGGGCGAGCATCCCGTTGAGGGCCGCCGCCAGCCGGCCGACCTCGGTGCGGGTGTCCTGCTGGCTGACCCGGTCGGTGAGGTCACCGGCGGTGATCCGGTCGGCCTGGGCGGCCATCGTCTCGATGGGGCGCAGGCCGCGGCGGGCGACCCAGGCGACGCCCAGGGCGACCAGCAGCGCGGCGGCCAGGGAGCCGATGATGACGATGAGCTCGAGCCGGCCGACGGTCTTGCTGACGTCGCCGAGGCTGGTGGTGACGACCAGGGTGCCGCCGGCCTCGTGGACGGCCCGCAGCCGGAGCTGGGCCCGCCCGCCGGCGCTGATCACGGTCTGGGCGTGCTGGCTGACGGCGGGAACGGGCAGGCCGGCCGGGAGCCTGGGCTGCAGGCCGGGACCGCGCAGCAGCACCCTGACCCGCCCGTGGCCGGGCACGAACGCGATCCGGTACTGGTTCAGGACGGCGGGAACGAAGTTCACTTTGCCGGTCGGCCGCGCCAGCTGGCCGCGGGCGGCGTGCGGGGCGAGCGGGCCCGGCGGCGGCCAGCGCGGCCCGATGATCATCCAGCTGGCAGGGGAGCTGGCGGGCAATGGCCGGGCCAGCGCGAGGACCGTCTGCAGCTGCGCGTCGGTATGACTGAGCAGGTACCGGTGCAGCCCGGTGACCGCGGCGAAGTCGAAGGCGGCCAGCGCCACCAGCGTGATCGACACGACGCCGACCAGCACCCTGGTGCGCAGCTGGGCCAGGCGGGGGCGTCTAGGCATCATCGGGCTCACCGGGGCGGGGCAGGCGCAGGCTGTAGCCGATGCTGCGCTGGGTGTGGATCACGTCAGGCCCGTGCCTGGCCAGCTTGCGCCGCAGGTAGGCGACATAGGTGGAGACGACGGTTCCTGACCCGCCGAAGTCGTAGTCCCAGACGTGATCCAGCAGCTGCGCCCTGGTCAGCACCCGGCCGGGGTTGAGCATCAGGTAACGCAGCAGCCGGAACTCGGTCGGAGACAGCGGGATCAGCTGGCCGGACCGGCGGACCTCGTAGCTGTCCTGGTCAAGCTCGATGTCGGCGAACTCCAGCACCGGCCCGGCCGCGGTGGCGCGGGGGCGGGTGCGGCGCAGCACGGTGCGGATCCTGGCCGCCAGCTCCTCCAGCCCGAACGGCTTGGTCATGTAGTCATCGCCGCCCAGGATGAGCCCGGTCACCTTGTCAGTCCTGGTGTCCCTGGCGGTCAGGAAGATCACCGGAACCCCGCAGGCCGTCCCGGCGCAGGCGGCGTACTACCTCAAAGCCGTCGGTGTCGGGCAGCATCACGTCGAGGACGACCAGGTCGAACGGGTGATCCCTGGCCAGCCGCAGTGCGCCTGCGCCGGTCTGCGCCGTGGTCACCGCGAAGCCAAGGAACCGCAGCGACGCGGCGACCGCGTCCCGCAGGAACGGCTCGTCGTCGACGACCAGCAGTTCCCCCTGGTCGGGCGCCAGGTCCAACGCCGGGTTGCCCATTGCCTCGCCTCCTTGCCCGCTGTGGTCATCCGACCACGTCAACGCTAGCGCCAGGTGTGATTTGCGTGCGAGTTTCGTGTGAGCGCCGCCGCCGCGCCGCCGCCCCGCCGGCGGCGCCGGGGGCGGCGGCGTCCGGTCGGCTATGAGATTCACGCTGAACTCACACGCAAACCGCGCGCGGTCTTGAGGTCAGGCGCGAATGATGATGCCCGGCAAAGTCATCCGCCGGACTGAAAGGACGACCAGATGAACGACGGGGCGCGGTCGCAGCGGCTGCGCCGCCGCAGGATCATCTTGATCGGCGTCGTCGCCCTGGCGGTCGTCGCCTCGGTCGGCGGCCTGCTCATCTCGACGGCCATCAAGTCGCCCGCCGAACTGGCCGCGCAGACCGCTCCGCCATCCCAGACCCGGCTGACCGTGCCGGTGACCCGCCAGGTGATCACCGCTACGGTGCTGGCGCAGGGAGTCGTGAAGCACCCCCCTGAGGTCGCGCAACTGCCCGGCGCGAACAGCAGCGGGGGCAATGGCGTGCTGCCGGTCGTGACGAAGATCTTCCGCGGCACCGGCAGCACGGTCGAGCCGGGCCGCGTGATCGTGGAGGTCGCCGGGCGGCCGTTTTTCGTCTTCCAGGGCACCGTCCCCGCCTACCGGAGCCTTGCGCCGGGAGAGTCAGGCTCCGACGTCGCCCAGCTCCAGGTGGGCCTGGAGTCCCTCGGCTACTCGGTCGGCGGCGATACGCTCGGCGTCTTCGGCTCCGGCACTGGCAGCGCGGTCGCCGCCTACTACAGCGCGCTCGGGTATTCCGTGCCGACGGTGCCCGCCGGCTCCACCTCTGGCGGCAAGAAAGGCTCGAAGCCGGTCAGCAAGCCGATGGTCCCGCTGGCCGAGATCATGTTCGTGCCCCGGTTCCCGGCCCGCGTGGTCAAGGTCGCCGGGCCGGTCGGGCAGGAGGCGAGCGGCTCGCTCGTGACGCTGTCCATGGGCGATCCGACCATCGCGGGCCAGCTCAGCCCCAGCGACGCCGCGCTCGTCCACCGGGGCATGGCCGTCACGATCACCGATCCGGCGACCAACGCCACCCGCCGCGGTCACCTCGGATATGTCGGACGGCGGACGCGGACGACCGGCAGCATCTCTGGCGGCGTCTACCTGCCCGTGAAGATCCGTCCGAGCCGGCCGCTGCCCGCCTCCATGATCGGGCAGGACGTATCACTGGCCATCACCGCGGCGCACAGCCCGGGGCCGGTGCTCGCAGTGCCCGAGGCAGCCGTCTTTGCCCGCGCCGACGGCCGCCTCTATGTGACCAAGATGACCGGGCTCAGGTCCGACGTGCAGGTGCCGGTGCGCGTCGGGGTGACCGGCAATGGCATGGTCGGGATCACGCCGATCGACGGCGGGACGCTGACCACCGGGGACCGGGTGGTCATCGGGACCAATTATGTCCAGTCGCTGAAACCAGCTCCGTGAGCTCCGTGAGCTCCGTGAGCCGCGCGTGCTGACCGCCAGCGCAGAGCCCCCGGTCATCCGGCTGTCCGGCCTCGCCTATACCTACCAGGGCCCGCCGCCGGTCCAGGCGCTGAAGACGATGGACCTCGTCATCCGGCGCGGCGAGCACGTGGCCATCACCGGCCCGTCCGGCTCGGGCAAGTCGACCCTGCTCAACCTGGTCGGCCTGCTTGACCGGCCGACCGAGGGCACGATCGAGATCGATGGCATGGACGTGGGCGCGTCATCAGAACGCCGCCGTGCCGCCGTACGGGCGCGGCGGATCGGATTCGTCTTCCAGTCCTTCCACCTGCTGCCGCACCGGACAGCCGTCGAGAACGTGATGCTCGCGCAGATCTACGCCGATATCCCGCGGCGCAGCCGGCGCGGCGCTGCGCTGGCGGCCCTCGCGCAGGTCGGCCTGGACCAGCGGGCCGAGTCCCTGCCCACGGCGCTGTCCGGGGGCGAGCGCCAGCGCGTCGCGATCGCCCGCGCGCTCGTCAACCACCCGTCGCTGCTGCTCTGCGACGAGCCGACAGGCAACCTGGACTCCGCCACCACCAGCGAGCTGTCTGACCTGCTCGGGAGCCTGCATCAGGAGGGTGCGACGCTGCTGGTCATCACCCACAACCCCGCGCTCGCCGAGCGCGCGCAGCGGCGGATCACTATCCGCGACGGGCACCTGGCCGAGCAGGCAGACGCTGCGCTAGCGGGGGACGCTGCGCTTGGGCGGGGCGCTGCGCTTGGGGGAGACGCTGCGCCTGCGGGGGAGGCTGCGCCTGCGGGCGAGGCTGCGCCA
>WNEY01003424.1_pt1 | contig 11912 bp, 9 predicted proteins | sample 5400531 | NCBI WGS metagenome assembly WNEY01 (sample SAMN13153338, study PRJNA577476) | soil metagenome | isolation source: 200 cm saprolite under Douglas fir tree site 1 | place: USA:California | collected 2015-04-18
ACAATCCTCGCATGACCGCCGCCGAGCTTCAGTTGCTAGGGGAGGAGTTCGGCCTCGACGGGGTCGGGGCCGCCCCGGCCGCACCGTACGCCGAGACCGAGCGCCACATCCGCGAGCGGCGGCGGCGCGGGCTTTTCGCCGACATGCGCTTCACGATCGCGCGGCCCGAGGAGTCCTGCCACCCGGAGACGCTACTCGAGGGCGCGCGCACGGTCGTCTCGGCCGCGTACTGCTACTGGGCAGACGGGCCGGAGCCGGGCCCGGGGGAGGGGCGGCTGCCGCGCTACACGTGGCACGACGGCTATGCGCTCCTGCGTGAGCGGCTCGAGCAGCTCGGGCGCCGGCTCGGGGGCCGCTACCGCGTGCTCGTCGACGCGAACCAGCACGTGGACCGTGAAGCCGCGGTGCGCGGCGGCGTCGGCTTCTACGGCAAGAACACGATGCTGATCACGCGCAAGCACGGCTCCTGGGTCGTGCTCGGCACGCTCGTCACCGACGTCGAGATCGAGCCGTCACGGCCGCTCGGGCTCGATTGCGGCGAGTGCCGGCTCTGCATCGACGCCTGCCCCACCGGCGCGCTCGACGAGCCGGGGACGCTCGACGCCACGCGCTGCCTCTCCTACTGGACACAGGCGCCGGCGCCGATCCCCGAGCCCTACCGCGAGGAGCTGGGCGCGAGCGTCTACGGCTGCGACATCTGCCAGGACGTCTGCCCGTGGAACCGCGGCGTCGAGAAACGCCGTGCAGGCACACCCGCGGCTGAGCCGAACGTATCGCTCGTGGACTGGCTGGAGGCCGACGGAGCCGAGCTTCGGCGGCGTTACGAGCGGCTCTACGTGCCGCGAAACGACCCTCGCTGGCTGAGGCGGAACGCGCTCGTCGCGGCCGGGAACGTCGGTGGCGACACCGAGCGCGCGGCTGTGGAGCGCTACGCGGAAGGCGAGGACGAGCTGCTCGCCGAGCACGCGCGCTGGGCGCTCCAGCAGATGAGGGAGCGGGCGTAACCGGGCTGTGGTTCGGGCTCGGCGAAGGTACGGTGTGGGAGGTATGAGTGAGGCGCCGCAACGCCGCGCGAACCCATGACCGAGCGACTGCGGGCCGCCGACCTCTGGGTCGCGTGGGTGCGCCTTGGCGCCGTGCCGTTCGCCTGTCTCGAGGTCGGCGTCTTCACGCCTCGGTATCCGCGCGGCTATCAGACGTGGAGTTGGGTCGTCACGGGGATCTTCGCGGCCGGCGCCGTCGTGCTGGCGGCGCGCGCCCGGACTCGGCTCACGCCGGCGGGCCGCGCGGCGTTCGGGCTCGTGGCGCTCGCCTTCGACTCCAGCGTGATCGTGGCGTACATCTTCATCTACGCCTTCGAGGCCGACGCACAGGTGAAGGCGCTGCTGTACGCGCCGGTCGTCGAGGGAGCGTTCCGGTTCGGGCTCGCCGGCGGGCTCACGACGCCGATCGTGCTGGCACCGTTCTTCTACGGCGCCGAGCGGTTCCGCCACACGCACTTCGGCTTCCGATTCAACTTCGATCACGTGACATTCCCGCTCGGACTCCAGCTCGTGGTCGGCGCGATCGTCGGTCGGCTCGTCGATCGGGTCAGCGCGGCGAGCAAGGTCGCCGAGCAACGGGCCGGCGAGGCCGAGGCGTTGCGGGACGCGCTGGGGCACCGTGTCGACCTGCTCGAGGCGGCCAACCGCTGCTCGCGCGCGCTCGCCTCCTCGCTCGACATGCGCGAGGCGTTCGGCTCCTTCATCCGCGAGCTGCAGGGCCTGGTCCCGTTCGATCGCGCCGCGATCGTGCTCGCCGAGGGCGGGCTGGCGCGGGTGATCGCGACCGCCGGCCTCGGCGCCGAGACGGTCTTTCCGGCGGGGATGGACTGGCCGCTCGACGACTCGGTGACGGAGGACGTGCTCGACGGGCAGACGGTGCTTCAGCGCGACCTCGCCCAGGAGCCGAAGACGGACGTCGGCCCGCTCGTCGAGCTCGGGTTGCACAGCCGCCTCGCCGCGCCACTGCTCGTCGGCGCCAGGGCGATCGGGATGCTGTCGCTCACTCGGCGCGATCGCGACGCGTTCGATCCGGAGGAGGTCGAGCTCGTCTCGCTGCTTGGCCGCCTTGTCGGCACCGCCGTGCAGAACATCCGGGTCTACGAGGCTGAGCGGCAGACGGTCGAGGAGCTGCGGCGCCTATCCGCGCTGCGGGCGGACTTCGTCTCGCTCGTCTCGCACGAGCTGCGCAGCCCGATGGCGGCGGTGATCGGCGCCGCGCAGACGCTACGCGTGCGCTGGCGCGAGCTCGGGGCGGAGCAGCGCGACGCCTTCCTGGCGCTGATCGCCGATGAGACGGATCGGCTCTCGGCGCTGATCGCGGACGTGCTCGACGCCTCGCGGATCGAGGCCGGCACCTTCAGCTTCGCGTTCAGCGACGTCGACGTCGCCGAGCTCGTGCGGGGCTCGGTCGCCGCCGCCGGCGTCGGGCAGGACGAGGTGGGCATTCGGGCCCAGCTCGACGGCCCGCTGCCGGTCGTGCGCGGCGACCGCGAGCGGTTGCGTCAGGTGCTCTCGAATCTGATCGACAACGCGGTCAAGTACTCGGAGGCGGGCGCCTCCGTCGAGGTGTGGGTGCGGCTCCGGAACGACGTCGTGCGTATCGAGGTGCGCGACCGGGGCCCGGGGATCGCGCTCGAGCAGCAGAAGCTGATCTTCGAGAAATTCGGCCGAGCGCGCGGCCACCGTCCGGGCACTGGCCTCGGCCTCTTCATCGCCCGCTCGATCGCGGAGGCGCACGGCGGCACGCTCGACGTCGTCTCGGCGCTCGGCGAGGGCGCCACCTTCGTACTCGAGCTGCCTACGCAGACGCCGGTTGGTTGATCCAGAGATGTCAGGGCCTCGCCCCGGACATGGCTCGCCGGGACACGGCATGGGGACCGTCGCTGGCTAGGCGCGCAGGCGCTGGAGCCCGAGCTCGCGCGCGAGCTCGCGGGCCCGGGCGCCGATCCGCTTGCGCATGTCGGCCGGCTCGAGCACGACCGCCTCGCCGCGCCAGGAGAAGACCTCGCGAACGAGCCAGTCCTCGCTCCCGACGGGCGTCTCGGCCACGGCGGCGCCGTCCTTGAGCGGCCGCGCGCCGCGCTCGACCTGGTAGCGGGCCACGGCGGGGGAGAACCAGACCCGTGCGAGCCGCGCGTCGGTGAGTCGGTGCGCCTCGAAGCCGGGCCGCTGCTCGAAAGGTTCGTCGGTCAGCGTCGCCGAGCGCATGCGGTCGAGCCGGAACGAGCGCTCGCCGTCCTTCGTCTGGTCCCAGGTGTGCACGAACCAGTGCGGCAGCTCGCGCTCGAGCTTGTACGGCTCGACGAGCCGCCGCGACGGCGCCTCCTCGCCCTCCTTCTGGTACTCGATCTCCACGAGCCGATGAAGGTTCATGCCCTCCGCGAGCGTCGCGATCAGGCTCTCCTCCTCGCCGACGATCTGGGGCGCCGGCGTCTGGGCGAGGTCGAACTCGCCGAAGGTGTCCTCGAGCTTCTTGCGCACGCGGTTGAGCGGCGTGTGCGACTCGGCCGCGATCGTCGGGCCGACGAAGTCGAGCGCGAGCCGGATCGCCCGCGCTTCGAGCGGGGTCAGTCGCGGCGGCCAGCGGAAGGTATCGCCGTAGAGCTCCTTGTCGACCCGCACGACGCCGGTTTCCTCGTCCAGCTCCGCGTAGACGGCGTAGCAACCGCCGCCGAAGTTGACCAGGTTGAGCAGCGAGAGGTGCTCCTCGAGCAGGTCGTAGGGGATGTGGAGATCCTCGGCGAGCTTCTTGGCCTCGAGCTCGGCGTCGCGGTCGTCGCCGCAGGCGGCGAGCAGGCTCGCGAGCAGCGATTGCAGCACGGCGAAGCGTTCGGGCGCGACGGGCCCGCCGACGCGCTCGGCGGCGTCGACGTGCGCGGGCGGCGCGGCCCCGGTCGCGAGCTTCGGCGGCGCACCCTCGTGGGCATCGCGGATGCGGCGCAGGCCGTCGGCGACGAGCCGCCGCAGCGCGTCCGGCTCGAGCGGACGGGCGCGGCCGTCGAGCCGCAGCACCCACGCGGCGAGGCGGGCGGCGTCCGAATAGTCGGTGACGAAGACCCCGTCCTCGAGCCGGCCGGCGTGGCCGAAGCTGCGCTGGATCCACCAGGCCGCGTCGCCCGAGACCTCGATCCGCGCTTCGCCCTGGAGCTCACCGACCTGCCACTGGGCGCGGCCGCGGTACTCGTCGATCGAGAAGTCGGGCGGGAGGCGGAAGTCGCGCTCGCGGCGGGTCGCGAAGCGAATGTCGGAGCGGATGCGCGAGACGCGGAAGGTCCGGATATCCTCGCGCGCGATGTCCTTGCCGACCACGTACCAGGCGCCGTTGTCGTTCAGGAGCGCATAGGGATTCATCGTCCGCTCCGCGACCTTGTCGCGGCCGGCCGACCAGTAGGTGAACTTGACCGTGCGCCCCTTGGAGATCGCGCCCTCGAGCTTGCCCAGCCGGCCGGCCATCTCGGTCGTGTAATCCGGGTCGCGCATCTCGACCGAGTCGGCGGTGGCCGTCGGAGCGTCGCCGAAGCCCTTGCGCCCGAGCGCGAGGTTCTGCAGCGCGAGCCGCAGCGGCTCCGCGTAGGCGAACTGCCCCTCGAGCCGGTAGAGGCTCGTCAGCAGCGCCGCGAGCTCGTCATCGGAGAGCTTCAGCTCACGCAGGAAGTAGTTCTCCTCCCGCAGCGTGTAGAGCTCCTCGCCGGTGAACTCGTCTCGCTGCGAGTGGAGCGGGACGCCCAGCGCGAGCAGCTCGGCGCGATCGGAGTAGAAGCGGCGGGCGAAGGCCTCGTCGGACATCTCCGAGTAGCCCTCGACATTCGACTTGACGTCACGCGCCGTCAGCGGGCGCCGCTCCGCCATCAGGAACGCGACGAGCGACAGCTGGCGGATCAGCTTGTCGGTGTCGTGCGACATCCGTTTGCGAGCTTATCGCTCGCAAACGGATAGGACAGATCTTGTGGAGACTCCTTAGCCTGACGCGCGTCAGCGGGTCAGGCTGCTACGCGGGTCTCGAGGTGCTGGTGCGAGGGGCAGTACTCGCGCTCGGGCAGCGGCGTGCGCTGGCACGGCTTGCCCTTGCGCGTCGTCGCGCGGCAGCGGGCCACTCCGCCGTCGAGCGCGCCGGACTCGATCTGCTCTTCGACGAACTCGACTGCCGCGGTGACGCCCTTGTTCACGGCCCAGGCCACCTGAGCCTGATGCGTGATCGGGAAGTAGCGGCGGATGTCCTGGAAGAGCGCGCGGTCCGGCTTGGCGAAGTAGTGCGGATCGGTCGCGAGCCGCTCCATCGTCGACTCGCACGCCTCCAGCACGGACCGCCGGTACTCGATCTGCGACTCGATGTCCACGTAGGGATAGATCAGATCCTTGATCGAGCGGTAAATGGCCCGCGAATACTGATACATGCACTGCCGAAGCTGGAGGGTCCGCTCTTCCATGGTCTTAGTGTCTCGCCTTCCTGTTGAGTCCCGGGAAACCTTTGATTAAGACGGTGTTAAAGCCATAAATGCGACTCGCGCGGTTGAGAGTCTAACGCTTTCGGCCGCTGTCACAAAGTCGGGGACAAGCGTTGTCGCAACTGCGAACGCCGCGGAAGTGACACTGCACGCTTTGCCCGTTCCGGACAGGCCCAAACAAGCGCCCGCTACGTCGTGATCTGACGGGCGTAAGCGGAGCCGAAGCCCTTGGCGTGGGCGGCCGACGCCGCGCTCTGCGCCTTCGCGAGCGAGCCGTAGATCCCGCTGAAGACGACCAGATAGCCGGGGTGCAGGCTCGAGTACTGGCCGGAGTCGAGCACCCCGACCTCGGGCAGGCCCGCCGAGAGCGCCTGTCGCGCCTTGTGCAGCGCCGCCGCGCGGCCGTTGCCGGCGGCCGGGAGCGACTCGAGCACGACCGTGTAGCCGTTGCGGCCGGCGGGCCACGGGAAGAGCCCGCGCTGCGCCGGCGTCGTCGGGGTCGGCGTCGAGGACGAGCCGGGCGGGGTAAGGTTCGTCTGCGTGGTGTCGACGGTGATCGTCGGCGCGGGCGGCGGCGCCGCCCCGGTGTCGGTCACGAGCGGCGCGGTCGTAACGACGCTCTGCACCCGCGTCGTCGCGACGATCGGCGCGCTCGAGGAGCGGCCGTGGTGCGAGTACAGGATCGCGAAGGCTACGCCGGCGGCGGCGACGACCAACCCGACCAGCGCCGGCCAGATCCAGTCGCCCGGATACCAGGGCAGGCGCCGCTGCCAGGCCACGCCCATTCGCTGCGCCATTCCGGCCACGCCCGTCGAGAGGCGCATACCGCAATCGAGGCAGTACTCCTGGCCTGGACCGACCTCCGCGCCGCAGCGCGGGCACTCCTCCAGCGGCGGCGCAGTCTGGGCCGGTGACTCGGTCAAATCACGCCTCGCCTCCGGCGACCGGTTCTCCGCACGAGGGGCAGAAGCGTGATTCGGCCGGCAGGGCCGTGGCGCAGGCCGCGCAGGCGACGACGGGGCTCTCGCCGGCGGCACGGCCGCAGTTGGGGCAGAAGTGCGTGCCGCGGAAGAGCGGCGTTCCGCAGGCGCAGCGGGCCGCCGGCGGGCGGCGCAAGGCCTCAGATCTCGAGAGCAGGGCGTCGATCTCGGTCAGCCGTTCCTCGAGCACGACGAGCTCCTCGCAGCGCTCGACGAGCAGGTCCTGGCGAAACTGGTCGCGCCGGTACATCTCGAGCATCAGCCCGCCGAGATCGCGAAGCCGCTGCTCGCGCGCCTGCATGAGCCCCCGGTGCTCGCGGCGCAGCTGGCCCGGATGGGGCAGCGGCCGGCGAACGGCCGGCGCAAGGGCCCCGGGCGGCGGCGGCGTCTCGGCCGTGTCCTCGGGCAGCGGCTCGCGCCGCCGCAAGCGTCCGATCAGCGGAGTTCGCGCCACCGACCGGCGAGTCTACCGCCTGGCCCGGCGGGCTAGACTCGCCGCTCGCCGGCGCGACTGCCGAGCCAGCCGAGCAGCGTCATGGCCAGCGATGCCATCCCGCGCCTGGCGCACGGCAGCATCACGGGCCGGGGCCCGGCAGCTCGATCACGACGAGGCGCTCCTCCGTCAGCTCGCGCACCGCGTAGTGCGGCCCCTCGCGCGTGTTGCCGGAGTCCTTGACCCCGCCGTAGGGCATCTGGTCGGCGCGGAAGGTGGGAGCTTCGTTCACCGTCACGCCGCCGAATTCGAGCTGCTGGGCCGCCTTCAGCGCCGCGTCGATGCTGCCCGTGAAGATGCCCGCCTGCAGCCCGTAGCGGGTCCCGTTTGCGAGCGCGATCGCCTCGTCGAGGCCGTCGACGGCGGTGATCGTGCAGACCGGGCCGAAGACCTCCTCGCAGGAGACCTCGGCGTCCCGGCGCGGGTTCGCGATCACCGTCGGCCGGATCAAGCCCGGGCCGGTCGTGTCGCCGCCCGTGAGCAGCTCACCGCCCGACTTGTGGATCCAGTCGAGGATCCGCTCGCGCGCGTCCTCGTCGATCACCGGGCCGACATCGGTCTCCTCGTCGGCGGGATCGCCGACCTTGAGCGCCTCGACCTTCGGCAGGAAGCGCTCGAGGAAGGGATCCCAGGCCGAGCGCTCGACGTAGATCCGCTGCACCGAGATGCAGCTCTGGCCGGCGAAAGAGAACGCGTTCGCGGCCAGCTTCGCGGCCGCCTTCTCGAGGTCGGCGTCGGCGGCGACGATCACGGGAGTGGCGTTGCCGAGCTCGAGCTTCACGCGCTTCTTGGGCGCGCGCTGGGCGAGCTTCCAGCCGACGGCGCCCGAGCCGGTGAACGTGATCGCCTTCACGCGCTCGTCCTCGATCAGCACGTCGCCGAGCTCGGACGAGGGGCCGACGACGACGTTGAGCCAGCCGGGCGGCAGGCCTGCCTCCTCCTCGAGCTCGGCGAGCAGCAGGGCACAGAGCGGTGTCTGTGAGGCGGGCTTCAGCACGACCGCGCACCCGGCGGCGAGCGCCGGCGCGAGCTTGTGCGCGACGAGGTTGAGCGGGAAGTTGAACGGGCTGATCGCGCCGACGATCCCGATCGGCCGGCGCAGCGTGAACGCCAGCTTGCCCTCACCGGCCTGCGAGGCGTCCATCGGCACCACCTCGCCGGCCAGCCGCCGCGCCTCGACAGCCGCGAACGTGTACGTCGACATCGCCCGCGCCGCCTCGACCCGTGCCGTCTTCAGCGGCTTGCCGGCCTCGGCCGAGATCAACCGCGCGGCCTCGTCGAGGCGCCGGCCGAGAGAGGCCGCGACGCGGACGAGGATCTCCGCGCGCTTGTGCGCCGGCAGCGGCTCTCGCAGCGCCGCCTCGGCGGCGTCGATCGCGCGCCGCGCGTGCTCCGCAGAGCCCTTCGCGACGCGGCCGACGAGGTCGCCGTCGTAGGGCGAGCGCACCTCGAGCCAGTCGCCGGTCTCCACCCACTCGCCCGCGAGGAAGAGCTTCTGCTCCAGTACGGTCACCGCCACGCGGGCTAGTCTAGAGGAGTGACCGACGCCTACATCGTCGACGCCGTCCGCTCGCCGATCGGCAAGAGGAACGGCACGCTCGCCACGGTCCGCGGCGACGAGCTCGCGGCCCAGGTGCTGAACGGCCTCGTCGCGCACAACGACCTCGATCCGGGCGAGATCGAGGACGTCCAGATGGGCTGCGTCACGCAGATCGGCGAGCAGGCCTGGAACGTCGCGCGGATGGCGGCGCTCGTCGCCGGCTGGCCCGACACCGTCTGCGGTACGACGGTCGACCGCCAGTGCGGCTCCTCGATGCAGACGAACTTCTCCTGCGCAACGGCGGTGTGGGCGGGCCAGCTCGACCTCGTTGTCTCCGCCGGCTTGGAGATGATGTCGCGCGTCCCGATGGGCTCCAACGGCGGCGACCTGTCGCCGAAGCTGCTCGAGGCCTACGAGATCGTCCCGCAGGGGATCTCGGCCGAGGTGATCGCCGAGGAGTGGGGGCTGTCGCGCGAGCAGCTCGACGCCTACTCGCTCGAGTCGCACCGGCGCGCGCTGCGGGCGATCGAGGAAGGCCGCTTCGAGAGCGAGATCGTCCCGATCGACCTGTCGAATCCGCACGCCGGCCTCCAGCTCGCGGTCGACGAGGCCCCCCGCGCCGACACGAGCCTGGAGAAGCTGGCCGCGCTCAAGCCGGCTTTCGCGCCGGACGGCAAGGTCACGGCCGGCAACTCGTCGCAGATCGTCGACGGCGCCGCCGCCGTGCTGATCGCGAGCGAGCGCGCCTGCGAGCGGCTCGGGCTCGAGCCGCGCGCCCGCTTCGTCTCGTTCGGCCTCGCGGGCGTCGATCCGCACCGGATGCTCCACGGCAATCCGCAGGCGTGCGCGAAGGCGCTCGAGCGCGCCGGCCTCACCTGGGACGACATGGCGGTGATCGAGGTCAACGAGGCCTTCGCCTCGGTCGTCCTGCAGACGGTGAACGACGCGCACCTCGGCGACCGGCTCGACGATCTGAACCCGAACGGCGGCGGCATCTCGCTGGGGCATCCGCTCGGCGCGACCGGCGCCCGCATCACGGCGACGCTGCTGAACGAGCTCGAGCGGCGCGAGGCGCGCTACGGGATCGCGACGATGTGCATCGGCATGGGTCAGGCCATCGCCGCTGTGATCGAGCGGGCCTGAGTAGGATCGCCCGCGTGAAAGTGGGAGTGGTAGGGCTGGGCGCGATGGGCGCCGGCATCGCGCAGCTGTGCCTGGAGGCCGGGCTCGAGACGGTCGGCCGCGAGGTGACCACCGAGCTCGGCGACAAGGCGCGCGGCCGGATCGAGCACTTCCTGACCCGCAAGGTCGAGAAGGGCCAGCTGGAGCACGAGGCGCGCGACGCCGCCGTAGCCCGGCTGACCACCACGACCGAGCTCGGCGACCTGGCCGGCTGCGACCTCGTGATCGAGGCGATCGTCGAGGAGATCGGCCCGAAGCGCGAGCTGTTCGCGGAGCTCGACCGGATCTGCCCGCCGGAGGCCGTGCTCGCCACCAACACCTCGGCGCTGTCCGTGACCGAGATCGCCGCCGCGACCGGAGGGCCCGAGCGCGTCGTCGGCATGCACTTCTTCAACCCGGCGCCGCTGATGCCGCTGGTCGAGATCGTCCGCACGGAGCGCTCCTCCGACGAGGCGTTCGAGGCCGCCTACGCGCTGGGAGAGAAGCTCGGCAAGCACCCGATCCGCTGCCACGACACGCCCGGCTTCGTCGTCAACCGCGTCCTGATCCCGCTGATGAACGACTGCGTGCGTGTGCTCGACGAGGCGCGCGTGACGCCCGAGGATCTGGACGCCGGCATGAAGCACGGCGCGGGCTGGCCGATGGGGCCCTGCGAGCTGCTCGACCTGGTCGGGATCGACGTGCACGTGCACGCAGCCGAGGCGCTCTGGCAGGCGCTGCGCGAGCCACGCATGGCGCCGCCGCCCCGCCTCGTGGCGATGCAGAGGGCAGGCATGCTCGGCCGCAAGACGGGCGGCGGCTTCTACCAGTACTCGAACTAGCATGTCTCCTCTCACGGCCGGGGCCTTACGTCGTCGGACGGCTCCGCAACCACGAGCGGCCACATCGGCACGCCGAGCCGTGCCGCCGCCCACGGAATCGAGGCGCCCTGGACGAGCACGGAGAAAGCCACGACCAGGAACACGATGTCGTAGATCCGGCGCCCGTGCGCCGCGCCCTCGAGCAGGACGAACGTCCCGAGCAGGATCGGCACGGCCCCCTTCAACCCGCCCCACATCACGAACAGCCGCTCGCCCGGGCGCAGGCGAGCAGGGAGGAGGAGCGGCCCGACGACGAGTGGCCGCGCCACGAGCGCCAGCACCAGCGCGAGCACCGCGGCCTCGACCCACAGGTGGCCGTGCCCGAAGTCGCGCGGGCGGATCGTCAGCCCGAGCGCCGTGAAGACGACGATCTCCGCGAGGCTCGCAAGCGAGGTGTTGAAGCGCTCGATCGCGCCCTTGTGCGGCAGGGGCACGTCGCCGAACAGGACTCCGGCGACGAAGACCGCGAGGAAGCCGGAGCCGTGCAGCACGGCCGCCGCGCCGTACACCACGCCCGCGGCCGCGAGCGTCCGGAGCGGATAGAGCGCGTCACTCGGGAGCGTGATGTGCCGGGTTGCCCGAACGAGCAGCAATCCTCCTGCAATCCCCACCGCGGCGCCGATGGACATCTGCTCCACGAACACGCGCACCACCGTCCAGAAGGACGCGTGCGGCTGCGTGGCGAGCTCGAGCAGTCCGATCATCAACGCGATCCCGACCGGATCGTTCACGCCGGACTCCGCCTCGAGGATCGTGCCCGTGCGGCCCCCGACCTCGCGGCTGCCGAGCACGGAGAACATCACGGCCGGATCCGTCGGCGCGAGCGCCGCGCCGATCAGGCCCGCCGTCGTCCAGGAGAACGCGAAGACCCAGTGAGCGGCGAGCGTGAGCACGCCCGCGGTGGCGAAGGTCCCGCAGAGCCCAAGGGACAGGATCGGGAGCGCCGAGCCGCGGAAGCGCACGAGGCCGACCTCCATGCCGCCGTCGAACAGGATCACGATCAGGGCGACGACCCCGATCCGCTCGACGCTGCGGATCGAGAGCACGTCCAGCTCCGGCCGCACCCACACGGCGACGGCGGCCGCGACGAGGAAGAGCCCGGGCCCCGGCACGCGCAGGCGCTCGCTCAGCTTGCTCGCGAGCAGTGCGACCGTGAAGCCTGCTGCCGTGACGAGAACGACGGTTCCGAAGCCCGACAGCTCGTGCACGGAGCCAGCCTAAGGATCGCGGCGCAGCCGTGCCCTACGATTCCTCCAGGATCGACAAATGGCAGGCACTCTGAAAAGCGGCGCTGTCGGACGCTAACAATCTTCTTACAGCCCACTTAGGTCAAAGTCACAGTTTCGGGCGATACTGAGCTAGAGATGCG
>WNEY01003425.1_pt1 | contig 11912 bp, 12 predicted proteins | sample 5400531 | NCBI WGS metagenome assembly WNEY01 (sample SAMN13153338, study PRJNA577476) | soil metagenome | isolation source: 200 cm saprolite under Douglas fir tree site 1 | place: USA:California | collected 2015-04-18
GTCTCCGCATGGTGGCTCGACGTGGAGACAGCCAACAGCTGGTCGTCAAGCAACCTGACGCTCAACCAGTACACCATCCAGGGAGGTGTCAGCCGCCTGCTGCAGGCCAGTCCGAACGTCGGCGTGTACTCCACCGCCTCGATGTGGACGACGATCACGGGCGGCAGCTTCACACCGTCCGGTCTGGCCGCCGACTGGGTGGCCGGGGGCACATGCTCGACGCCGTTCACCGGCTCGCCGGTCTGGCTCACGCAATCGACGGCGGGCGGCTTCGATTCCGACACCGCCTGCTGAAAGACCTACGCGGTAAGACCGTCCTTTTGACCGGCGCGTCGACCGGTCTTGGACCCCACATCGCCCGCCGGCTGCACCGCGAGGGAGCCAGGTTCGTCCTCTCCGCGCGCAACGAGGCCGCGTTGAAGCAGCTCGCCGGTGAGCTGGGCGATGCGCGCGTGGTCGTGGCCGACCTGTCGAGGAGAGGCGAGGCGGAAAGGCTCGCCGCCGAGGTCGGGCACGTCGACGTCCTGGTGTCGAACGCCGGCGTACCCGCGAGCGGGCGGCTCGAGACCTTCGACATCGAAGAGATCGACCGGGCGCTCGACGTCAACGTCCGCGCCGGGATCGTCCTCGCCCGACTGCTCTCGCCCGCGATGGTGAGTCAGAAGTCCGGGCATGTCGTCTTGATGTCGTCCATCGCGGGCAAGCTGCCGACGCCCGGGCTCACGATCTACAACGCGACGAAGTTCGCCGTTCGCGGCTTCGGGCTCTCTTTGCGCGAGGAGCTGTGGGGCACGGGCGTGGGCGTGTCAGTCATCTGCCCGGTGTATGTCAGCGAGGCGGGCATGTGGGCCGCCACCGGCCTCAAGCCACACCCAATCGTGGGTGAGGTGACGCCGGCGCAGGTCGCGGATGCCGTGGCCGCCGCGATCAGCAAGAACCGAGGAGAGGTGGATGTGGCCGGTCTCGGTATGAAGGCAAGCCTGGTCGTGCAGGCGCTGGCGCCAGGTGTCTTCGCCGCCGCCGGCCGCCGCCCCGCCGCGAACATCGCGGATCAGCAGGGAGAGCGGCAGCGCGACAAGCGGTAAGATTTCTCGGCACCATGAGCCGCGTAGGGAACGTCTCCGCATCCTCGCCGGCTCCGTCGCGCTAACCGCGACCATCTCGCCGGCAGTATCGAACCAAAGCCATGGATGAAGCACGCCCCGTAACCGCAGAAACCGAAATGCCGAAGGCATTCGACCCACAGGCCATCGAGGCCGGTTGGTACGCGCGCTGGGAGGCGGATGGACTTTTCGTCGCCGACGCGACCAGCGACAGGCCCAAGTTCGCCATGTGCTTCCCGCCGCCGAACATCACAGGCGAGCTGCACCTCGGCCACGCTTTGCAGACGGCCCTGTACGACCTGCTGGCCCGGTACAAGCGGATGGCCGGCTTCGAGGTCCTCTTCCTGCCGGGATACGACCACGCGGCGATCGCGACGCAGAACGTGATCGAGAAGCAGCTCGCGCGAGAGGGCACGACCAAAGAAGATCTCGGCCGCGAGAAGTTCGACGCGCGCGTGAACGAGTGGTACGCGCAGGTCGGCGCCACGATCATCAACCAGCTCCGCCTGGTGGGCGCGTCGATGGACTGGTCACGGCTGCGCTTCACGATGGACTCGCGCTACTACCGCTCGGTGATGACCGCGTTCGTCGCCTTCTACGAGAAGGGATGGATCTACCGCGCGCCGCGCGTCGTCAACTGGTGCCCGCACGACCGCTCGGCGATCTCCGACCTCGAGGTCGAGTGGCAGGAGCACCAGGACACGCTGTACTTCATCAAGTACCCGGTTGAGGGCGGCGGCGACGTGACCATCGCCACCGTGCGACCGGAGACGATGCTCGCGGACACCGGCGTGGCGGTGAACCCGGACGACCCGCGCTACAAAGACCTCATCGGGAAGGTTGCGGTGCTGCCGCTCGTCGGCCGCAAGCTGCCGATCGTCGCCGACGACGGCGTGGAGAAGGACTTCGGCACTGGAGCGCTGAAGGTGACGCCCGGGCACGACCCGCTCGACTACGAGATCGGGATGCGCCACGGCCTCGACATCATCAACGGCATTCATCCGGACGGGTCGATGAACGTGCCGGACCTGCCGTACGACGGTCTTCCGGCGCTGGAGGCGCGGGCGCGCATCGTCGCCGATTTAAGGAAGCAGGGCCTGCTGGTCAAGGAAGAGCCGTACGTCCACGAGGTTGGCCACTGTGACCGCTGCCACTCGATCATCGAGCCGCTGATCAGCGAGCAATGGTGGCTGCGGATGCGCGAGCTTCGCGACGACGCGGTCGCGGCGTCAGAGGCGGGAAAGGTGCGCTGGCATCCGGAGCGCTACGAGCGCACATACCTCGACTGGCTGCGCGGACTCCGCGACTGGAACATCGGGCGGCAGCTGTGGCTGGGCCACCGTGTGCCGGTCTACTACTGCGCCAACGGCCACACGGTGGTGTCGGTCGATCCGCCGACGCAGTGCCCGGAGTGCGACAGCACCATTTTCAAGCAGGACCCCGACGTGCTGGACACGTGGTTCTCATCCGCGCTGTGGCCGTTCGCAACCCTGGGCTGGCCCGACGAGACCGACGACCTGAAGGCCTTCTATCCCACGGACATCAACTGCACGGCGCGGGAGATCATCAACCTCTGGGTGAGCCGGATGATCATGACCGGCATCAACTTCATGGGCGACGTGCCCTTCCGCGACGTCGTCATCCACTGCGTGGTGCAGGCGGCGGACGGGCGGCGCATGTCCAAGTCGCTCGGCACCGGCGTCGACCCTCGCAGCCTGCTCACGAAATACGGCGCTGACGCTTTCCGCGCGTGGGCGACCTCCGTCGCGATGTCGACCCAGGACGTGCGGTTCGACGAGAGCCGCGTCGAGGGCTACCGGCGTTTCGCCAACAAGCTCTGGAACGCCACGCGTCTCGTGCTTCGCTCGCCGGGGACTCCAACTTCGGCATCGCCGGGCACGCTCGAGGCCCGCGAGCACCTCGAAGACCGCTGGATCCTGTCCCGCCTGTCGGCGGCGACACGTGACATCACCGACGGCGTCGAGGGCTTCAAGTTCCAGGACTCGATCAACGCCGCGTACGGCTTTGCATGGAACGAGCTGTGCGACTGGTACCTCGAGGCGGTGAAGGACCGCCTGCGCGATGGCGACGCTTCTGCGCAGGACGTGGCCCATTTCTGCCTCGACAACCTCTTTCGGCTGCTGCACCCCTTTATGCCTTTCGTCACCGAGGAGCTGTGGTCGCGCTTGCCTGGCGATCACGACTACCTGATGCGTGCGGAGTGGCCAGACCTGCACGACCGCTACGTCGACCCCGAGGCCGAGGAGGAGTTCGCGCGGGTGATGGCGATCGTCGAAGAGGTGCGCGGCCACCGGCAGGCCGCCGGCGCGCCGCCGCGTGGTGGGCAGCTGCAGCTGGACGGTGTCAGCGAGGAGATCACGAGGATCGCCGCGCGGCTGGCGCAGGTGGAGCTGGTCGACGTGCTGGAGCAGGGCACGCCGCTGGCGGCCGCGCCGGGGCGCGTGAGCTTTCCGGCGGGCGTGGGCGACGCGCGCCGCGAGAAGGAGCGAAAGAAGCTCGAGGAGGACCTGGCGAAGGTCGAGGCGAAGCTCGACAACCCCGAGTTCCGGGAAAAGGCGCCGGGGGAGGTCGTGGCGGGCCTCGAGGACCGGGCGGCGGGTCTCCGCGAAGCTCTCGAACGTCTGAGGTAGGGACACGCTTCTTTCGCGCCCCTCACCCCCACCCTCTCCCCTGCGGGGAGAGGGAGTATGTCTTTCCCCTCACCCCCACCCTCTCCCCTGCGGGGAGAGGGAGTATGTCTTTCCCCTCACCCCTCCCTCTCCCCTGCGGGGAGAGGGAGGTGCTTCTTTCGCGCCCGTCACCCCGACCCTCTCCCCTGCGGGGAGCGGGAGTATGTCTTTCCCCTCACCCCGACCCTCTCCCCTGCGGGGAGAGGGAGATGCTTCTTTCCCGACCCTCTCCCCTGCGGGGAGAGGGAGATGCTCCCCGGCCCTCTACCCGTAGGTGGGGAGGTGAAATAACCTAGGCCCGTGCCGTCTGTCGCCGTCCTCGGCCCTGTCGTCCTTCCCCTGGCGGCAGCCGCCGTGATCGCGATCTTCGGCGTCACCGGCATCGACCTTGGGCGCGTCGCGGCGGGAATCGGGGCCTTCAGCTCTCTCGCCGCCTTGACAGGCGTGTGGGTGCCGGTTCGATCTTCCGTGGAGCTCACGCTCGGTCCGCTCGGCTTCGGCTCGGGCTTCGACATGAGGATCGACGGCGTCACGTTCGCGTTCGGCGTGCTGATCGCGGCCCCGGCCGCGGTTCTTCTCTCCCTCCAGCCGCGCGCCTGGCCGCAGGCCGTGGTGTCGCTCCTCGCGCTGGCCGCGGCGATGGCCGCGGTCGAGTCCGGCGGTGTGGTTCTCACGGCGATCGCCGGTGGGACGGCCGCGACGCTCGCTGTCGTTCTGCTCGACACCGAGGATCCGCGTGCGCCGCGCCCGAGCTGGGCGATGCTGCTCGCCGGCTGGCTCGCGCTCAGCTGGTTCGGCGTGCTCCTCCAGGTGCGCGGGGGGACGGCGGTTTACTCGGCGGTGCCGGTGGCCACGGTCACTGGACCCCTTTTCGCGCTGCTCGCGGCCTCCGCGCTCCTCGTCTCCTGCATATTCCCGTGGAGGACCTGGCCCGCCGACCTCTGGGCGCGGCCCTCGTTGCGCGCCGCCGGCATCACCATCGCGACGCTTTATCCACTCGGCTTCTACCTGCTCGTCCGCGCCTACGAGATGGGCGACGGCCGCTATCCGCACGAGCTGTTCAACGTCGGGTTGGCGGTCATCGGCCTCATCGCGGCCTTCGCCGCCGCGGCGCGGGCGCAGGCTGCTCCGACCCGGCGCCGGTTCCTCGGCGAGGTGATCCCCGGCATCGGCGGCTTCGCGCTGACCGCGATCTCGCTCGGAACGCCGCTCGGCCTGGCGGCCGGCTTGATCCTGCTGGCCACCGCGTCTGCGATGGTCGCGTGCCTCGGCCTTCTGCCCGACCAGGCCGGCGTCGCGTCGCTCGTCACCATCGCCGCGGCTCTCGGGCTTCCGCCGGGCCTCGCGTTCGGCGCCCGCGTCATTGGAATCGAGGCGACCTTCGAGGCGGGCGACTTTCTCGGCCTGATCGGCCTCGCCGGCGCCGCGACCTGGGCGACGTGGATGGTTGGAGGCGCGCGCGCCATCGGACTACCGGGCGGACGCGGTCATCCGCTGGTGGAGACGTTTCCGAGGATCGCGCTCGGGATTGCGCTGCTCACGCTGGTCGCGGGGCCGGCGCTCGCGCTCTTCGGCACCGGCTTCGCAAACCCCGTGGCGAGCGAGGTGATGCAGGGATCGGCGAGCGCGCTGACGGGCGGCTTTACCAACATCGTGACCGTCTCGAGCGTGCTCCCCGTGGTGACCCTTCTCGTACCGCTGCTGATCTTCGCCGCCGTCGCCTACGGGGTCGCGGGCACGTCGGCAGTCAGGACGCAGGCCAGGCCGGCACTGTTCAAGGTGCCGGCGGCGGCGGCGATCGCGAGCATGCGGGCGGCGCTTCATTCCCTCGCCGTGCCCGAGCAGTACCGCTCGATCCTCAACGTGCCTGAGCTCGAGATGGCCGCGGCCGGTGCGCATCCGGTGCTGTGGCTCGGAGCACTCGTCGCGCTCGGATTCGCCGTGACCTGGAAGTGGTAGAAGGGGCGGGGGCTTTTCTCGCCTGGCTTGGCGCGGCGATCGTCGTACTTTCCGACGGCCGTCGTGGGCTCGCGTTGGGCACTTTTGTCGCGGCCGCGGGAATCGCGCTGGTGTCGTTTTCGACCGCGGGCGCGCCGGCGGCGGCCGCGCTCGCGCTCGGCGGGCTCATCGCGGGCGCCCGTCGCCTGGTGATGGGTCCTCCTGGATGGACGATCATGCCCGCGGGCTCGACTCCGCGCCTCGTCCTCTGCGTCGCCGGCGGCATGGTCGCGCTGTGGGTCGGCGTCGGGGTGATGTCCGGCGACCACGGGGGCCTGCGCTTCACCGTCATCGTTGTCATCGGTCTCGCCGGAGCGCGCGTCCTCGCGAGCGAGGACTCGTGGACGCTGCTGACCGCCGTGTCGGTGCTGGCATTGGCCATCGCGGCGGCCGTGGGGTTCGGCGCGGGGACTGCGAACATCGCCCCGTACGTTTTCGCGGCCGTCATCGCCGCGACCTCGACCTGGATCCCGATCAGGACCCCGCGTGCAGCCTGAGGCGGTCGAGCTCGTCGCCTTCGCGGCGGTCGCGCTTGTCCTAGCCCTGGTCGTGGCTCAGCCGGCGGCGTCGCGGCGATCGCTGCTCGTCAGGGGGGTCGTAGGCCTCGCCGGCACCGCGGCGGTGGTCGCGGTGCCGACGTTCGACCTCGCGCTGCTCGTCCTGCTCGTTATCGCTCTCCTGCACTCTGCGCTCGACGGCAAGCGCACGTTTGCCGCTCGCGTGCGCCTGCCGCTGCTGGGCGTCGGGCTGCTGACACTCGCCGCCCTCTTCGCCCGAGTCTCGGGCCCCGACGTGCTCGATCGTTTCGCGGCGGTCGGCCTCGCGGCCGGCCTGGCCGCGCTGGTCGGAGTGCTGCCTTACATCCACACGTTCGATCCGGACGAGCCCGTGTCTTCCTCACCCGTCGCGTGGCTGGCGTTCATCGGTCCCGCGGCCGCGGCGGTCATCGTCGCCGACGCGCAGGGTCTGCTCCGCGCTGACGCCGGCGCCGCGTTCGGCGCGAGCCTCGTCGGCGTCGGACTCCTGAACATGTTGTGGGGCAGCGTCGCCGCCTGGCTGACCGAAACCACCGCAGCGGCCTGGCGCTACTCGTTCATCGCGGACTGGGGTCTTGCGCTGTGCGGCTTCGGCATCACGCTGGCCGACGGCAAGCGCGCCGCCCTGGTCGTGCTGTTCTCGATAGTCCTCGGCCGCCTGCCTCTGTACCTCGCGTCGCGCGAGGCGGTGCGTGGGAAGGTCGTGACCGAAAGACCGATCAACCTTCTCGTCGCGGCGGCGCTCGCCGGGTCAGCCCCGTTCGCGGGATTTTCCGCACGCGTGCTGCTGCTGCGCGGCGCGACGCAGCTGTACTGGCCGCTCGCGCTGGTGTTGGCGGCCGGCATGCTTCTGTGGCTTCCCGCGTCGCTGCGCCTGGGGCGAAGCCTCGGCGTGCCCCGCGGCAGGCACGCGCTCGGTGTTGCCGCCGTGCTCGCGCTCAACGTGGCCGTCGGCCTCTATCCGCTTCCACTGCTGGTGGCGGCAAGGCTTTGATCCAGCTTCTGCTCTCGACGTTCACTCACGCCGTCGCTCTTCTTCTGTATCCGGGCCTGCTGCTGATGGTGGCGTTCGGTGTCGTGGTCGAGCTCGCGTGGATGCGCCTCTGCACGCGCACCTGGGCCTGGCCCGAGCTGCCGCGCCGGCGCCCGAGCCCGGTCGTCGCGACGGTGGCGCTGTGCGCGGTCGTTGCGGCCGTGCAGACCGCGACCCCGCTTAACCCCGTGCCCGGGGAGGAGCGGAGCGTCGTCCTTGCCGCGGTCGTTCTCGCGTTCACCGCCTGGGCGCAGCTCGCGCTCACCGTCGAGTTCGTCGCCGAGCCGGGCCTGCTGCTCGTCGTCCAGGTCTGCTGGCTCCTCGCCGTGCTGGGCCCGGCCATCCAGCCGGAGAGCCTGCGGCCGCAGGTCCTCGGCAACGTCCTGGTCCCGGGACTGCTCCCGGCCAAGATCGCCTGCTCGTTCCTCTACGTGCTCTGCCTGCCCGCGCTCCTCCGCATCTGGCCGTTCACGCCGCCCGCCGACAAGCGCCTACACCAGAGGCTTGATGCGGGCCGCGTCCTCACCTGGTTCCCGTACTGCGGGCTGTTCACCACACTGTTCGTCCCGCCTTCCGCGGACGACCTCGGCGGCCTGCTCAGGTTCTTTGGGATCACGTTCGTCGTCGCGGCGGTGGTCGTCGCGTTCGCGCTGCTGATCCGCTGGCGGGGTGCGGCGCTGGCGCGGGGCCTGTACACCCGGGTGGTCGCCCCATATGCGGTGCTCGTGCTGGCGATCGTCGTCGTGACCTCGGTCCTGGTGAGGTGAGGCGCCCACATGTCGCTTGGTACAATCTCTCGCCGTGCCCAAGCCACATAGTTCGCGTGTCTCCAAGAAGTCAGAGGCTGACGCCGTGACCTCGCGAGGGTCCCTGACAACGTCTGCCGTCATCGTGAGCGGCGGCAAGCAGTACCGAGTCGCCCCTGGAGATCGGATCCTGGTCGACCGCCTTGCCGCGGAGCCGGGCTCGTCGATCAAGATCGACCGCGTGCTGCTCTTCAGCGACGGCACCGAGGTCAAGGTGGGTAAACCGGCGGTCGACGGACTCGACGTCGACGCCAAGGTGATCGCCCACCGGCGCGGCCCGCGGATCGAAAGCATCCGCTACAAGTCGAAGAAGCGCGTGCGCGTGCACCATGGCGGACGGGCGGACCTGACGGCGCTGGAGATCATCGCCATCGGCGGCTTCGGTCCCGAGACCGAAGACAAAGAAGAGGAAGAGACCAAGGCTGCGGGCAAGAAGAGAGGCCGGGCCAAGGCCGCGACTAAGAAGAAGGCCGAACCCGCGAAGGCCGAGGTGGTCGAGGATGCTCCCAAGAAGACCACGCGACGGCGCCCCGCGAAGAAGGAGAGCGAGTAGTTGGCACACAAGAAGGGCGGCGGCTCGTCCCGCAACGGGCGCGACTCCAACCCGCAGATGCTCGGGGTCAAGATCTACGGCGGCCAGCTGGTCAACGCCGGCACGATCCTCGTCCGCCAGCGCGGGACGAAGATCAAGGCGGGCACCGGCGTCGGCGTCGGACGCGATGACACGCTGTTCGCGCTGGTCGACGGCCACGTGAAGTACGAGCGCGTCGGCAAAGACGGCCGCCGCGTCGTCGTCGCCGGGCGCGCGCAGGGCGCACTTCCAGACAAGCATTCCCCGGACTGACAGCCGGCCCCGATTCGTCGACTCCGCGCGCATCGCCGTGCGTGGCGGCCATGGAGGGAAGGGCTCCGCGTCATTCCGGCGGGAGCCGTACACGCCGCGCGGCGGGCCTGACGGCGGAGATGGCGGCCGCGGAGGCTCGGTGAGGGTTGAAGCGACGAATGACGTCGCCGACCTCGGGCTTTACAAGCGCCGCACTCGCTGGCACGGCGAGGCCGGCGGCGACGGCGCCGGCGGCCGCAAGACAGGCCGCGCCGGTGCGGACGTCACGCTGAAGGTCCCCGCGGGCACCATCGCGCTCGACTCCGACGGATCTCTGCTTGCCGACCTGGACCGGCCGGGCGCCCAGGCCGTGATCGCTCGCGGCGGCGCGGGTGGCCGCGGCAACGTTCACTTCAAGAGCTCGACGCGGCGGGCGCCCGACTACGCGGAGCCCGGTCTCAAGGGCGAAGAGCGTGAGGTGACGCTGGACCTCAAGCTCATCGCAGACGTCGGCCTGGTTGGTCCTCCCAACGCCGGCAAGTCGTCGCTGCTGCGCGCCATGACGGCCGCGCGCCCGAAGGTCGCGGACTACCCCTTCACGACGCTGGATCCTGAGCTCGGCGTGGCGGACGCCGGCGCTGCGCGGGTCGTCCTCGCGGACATACCCGGTCTCATCGAGGGCGCGGCCAAGGGCGCGGGCCTGGGGCAGAGGTTCCTGCGCCACGTCGAGCGAACGAAAGCGCTGGTGTATGTCCTCGACGGCTCGCAGCCAGGCGTGTGGAAGCAGCTCGACACGGTGCGCAGCGAGGTGGCGGAGTTCTCTGCGGACCTCGCCGAGCGGCCGCACCTCATCGCCGTCAACAAGGTCGACCTGCCCGAGGCGCGCAGGCTGCGGTCCCGCACGCGCCGCGCCGGTGTCCACTTCGTTTCCGCGCTCACGGGAGAAGGGGTACCGGAGCTGACGGTCGCGATCTTCGCCCTCGTGGCGTCCGCGCCCCGACCCGCCGCGCAGGCGGCAGCCGCTGTCACCAGATTGCCCGTGCGTGAGCGAGACGACGTTGTGGTGGAGCGCAAGCCTTCGGGATTCGCGGTCCGTGGAAGGCGCGTGGAGCGACTGGTAGAACGCACCGACCTCGGTTCGGAGGGCGCGCTTGCGAGGTTCCAGTCGGAGCTCGACCGTCTTGGCGTCAACGCCGCGCTCGAGGCTGCCGGAGTCAAGCCCGGCGACACAGTGACCGTCTCCGGCATCGAGTTCGAATACCAGCCGTGAGGACCGGCATCCTCGGTGGGACTTTCGATCCCATTCACCTGGGGCACCTGGCAGCGGCCCGCGCGGCGATGGAGTGCGCCGACCTCGATCGCGTCCTATTTGTGCCCACGGGCGTGCCTCCGCACCGGCCGCCGACGGTCGCGGATGCCGACGATCGTCTCGAGATGTGCCGGCTCGCGGTCGCCGGCGAGGAGCGGTTCGAGGTCTCCGATCTGGAGCTGCGCCGCGACGGCGTCTCGTACACGGTCGACACCTTGCGCGAGCTGCACAGGCTCTACCCGGGCGAGGAGGTCTTCCTGATCCTCGGCTGGGACGCGGCCAGGCTCCTGGAGACCTGGCACGAGCCGGCGGAGGTGCGACGGCTGGCCCGCGTTGTCGTGGTCACGCGGCCCGGGAGCGGGCCACCCGCGACCACGACGGAGATCCTGTGCGAGCGCCCCACGCCGAACATCTCGGGCAGTGAGCTGCGGCGGGCGATCGCGCGGGGCGACGACGTTTCGGACCGCCTGCCCGACCCGGTGGCCGCCTACATCGCCAGGCGCGGGCTCTACATGGATAATCGTTGAGTTGGCTGCTGAACGGACCCGGCGACTCACGCCCCTCCAACTCGCCCGCCTGTTGAAGAGCGCCGCAGCCGAGAAGAAAGCCTGGGACGCGGTCGTGCTCGATGTCCGCGAGCAGACGTCGGTAGCTGATTACTTCGTCATCTGCGAAGGCGAGACCGATCGCCAGGTGCGCGCTATCGCGGACGGGATGGTGGAAGCGGCGAAGGCGCGCGACCGAAGACCGCTCGCCGTCGACGGGTACGAAGACGCGGGGTGGATCTTGCTCGACTTCGATTCCGTGCTCGCCCATGTGTTCCTGCCGGGGGAGCGCTCGTACTACGACCTGGAGAGCCTGTGGGCGCCGGCGGCAAGAAGGCGGCGGCGGGCAGCCTCTGCTTAGCGCATGATTCGGTGCGTTTTGCGCAAAACGGTCGTCTCGGAGCGCGAAACAGGTGCTCTTTTGCGCAAAACGGACGAATTCCGTTAGATCAGCTGGGCGTAGCGGTCGAAGATCTCCCGGAGCTCGCCCGGCGGCTCGACCCGGTGCTTCTTCATCACCTCGAACAGGCTGAGGATGTGGCGCACGCCCGCGAGCGTCACGCCCTTCTCCCGGGTCAGGTGCTGGATGACCTGCACCTTGCTGATGTCCCGCTGCGAGTAGCGCCGCCGGTTCGTGCTCGTGCGGTGCGGCTCGACGAGGCGCGCGTCTTCGTACAGCATCAGCGTGCGCGGGTGCGTCTCGAGGATCTCGGCCGCGACGCTGATCGTGTACAGCGGCTTGTCGAGATCGCTGAAGGATTGATGCTGGGTGCGGCCGCCCTTCGGTTCCATCAACTTCATCGCAGCGACTTCAAGACCTGGATGATGGCCGGCCCGAGAAGGACGACCCACAGCACTGGAAAGATGCACCCTACCATCGGAAACACCATGCGCGAAGACGCCTGGGCCGCGCGCTCCTGGGCGCCCTGGCGCTGGCGGCGCCGCATCTCGGTGGCCTGCACGCGCAGAAGGCGCGCGATGGGCACACCCATCTGGTCCGACTGCACGATCGACTCGACGAGGTGGTGCAGGTCGGGCACTCCCGCGGTGTCCGCCATGTGCTCGAGGG
>WNEY01003427.1_pt1 | contig 11909 bp, 11 predicted proteins | sample 5400531 | NCBI WGS metagenome assembly WNEY01 (sample SAMN13153338, study PRJNA577476) | soil metagenome | isolation source: 200 cm saprolite under Douglas fir tree site 1 | place: USA:California | collected 2015-04-18
AATAGGTGATGTGGGCATCGGAAAGGTCCTTGCGATCCACGCCGACGTTCACGAGGACGCACGTCGAGCACGCCAGGCGCCGGGCAGCGTCGAGAACGTCTCGAGGCGCGCCGTGGATCATGCGGACGAGCTCGGGCAGAGGTACCGAAGAGACCAGCGCATCATAGTGCGCCACGGCGCCGTTCGAGAATCTGAGCTCTCGCGTTCGGGGATCGAGCGAGACCAGCTCGTGATTGAATCTCAGACTTCCCAGCGGGACGAACTTCTTCAGATAGGATACGAACCCACCTTCGCTCGGGTAACGGAAGTGCGTGATGTAGTGCACGTGCGCGGACGACGGCGAGAGCGCGCCCCGCAGCATTTCCTCGAGGCTCGGCCGGTAGATGCGTGGGCCCAGCCAATCGGTGCTCATGTTGTCGGCGGTGGTGAGGTGGTACTTTCGTGTGTATTGCATGGGAAAAAGCTCGGCGAACGTCCGACCGAAGCTCGATAACAGCCAGTCAGCGTAGTTCCTCACCGGGCGGTCGGGTGCCTGACGCTGTTCGACGAAGTCGGCAATGACTTTGACAATGACGTCTTCAGGTAGGCCGTGCAAGTGGAGCTGCACAGGATGGCGGGGCCAGTGGCCTCGCCAGTAGTTATTCAGGTTGATCTGCACGGTCTCGTACTGCTGGTCGACACTGTTGGCGAAGAGGCCCTGAATGCGTGGATCCTTGGTGAAGGAGATGTGCGGGCCGACGTCGAACACGAATCCGCTGTCGGAGCGGAAGGACGCCGTGTGGCCGCCATGGTAGGCGTTCTTGTCGTACATGACGGGTGTGAGGCCCTGGGCGTGGAGCCGGTACGCCGCACCGAACCCGGCCATTCCGCTTCCCAGGATGACGACGTTTGGCATTGAAAGAGTTCCGTCTGAGGGTGACCGGTCGACGTCAGTTGGATGAGAGCGCATCATACCGCTCGATCTGCGCTCGGGTAAGGCGCCGAAGATCGTCGCCTGTCTGGAACGCACGGTACCATTCGACGATCCAGTCGAGGGTCAGTTTCAAGGAAAGGACTGGATGCCAATCCAGGCTCGCCCTCGCCTTGGACGCGTCCAGCTGGAGATAGTGGGCCTCGTGCGGGTGCATTCTGGCATCGTCACTCCACGAGGCGCCGTTTCCCCACGACCGGGCGAGCTCGTCCGCAATCCAAGACACGGGCTGGGCGTCACCTTCGGCCGGACCGAAGTTCCAGGCGGAGGCAAACCGGCCGGCGTCCTGCGCGAGTCGTTCGGCGAGCCTGAGGTATCCGCGCAGCGGCTCCAGGACGAACTGCCACGGGCGGATGGCGGAAGGGCTTCGGAGCAGGCAAGGTTGGCCCGCAAGGAAAGCCCTCATGAGGTCGGGAACGAGCTGATCAGCGGTCCAATCGCCACCGCCGATAGCATTCCCGGCACGAGCGCTCGCAATGGCGACGCCGTGACGCTCGAGCGACGCGGGAGCGAAGAACGACTCTCGGTAGGCGCTGGTCACGAGCTCGGCGCAACCCTTCGAGCTCGAGTATGGATCGTGACCGCCCATGGGCTCGGTCTCGCGATATCCCGAGACGCACTCGCGGTTCGCGTAGCACTTGTCGCTCGTGACGTTGACCGCCACACACGGCTGTCCGATCTGCCGCAGCGCCTCCAGGAGATGAACGGTGCCCATGACGTTGGAGGAGTAGGTTTCGATGGGATCCTCGTAGCCGCGAAGCACGACGGACTGCGCCGCCATGTGAATGACCACGTCGGGGCGGCACTCGGCTATCGCCGACTTGAGCCGTGGAAAGTCGCGAATGTCCGCGCAAATGGAGCGGACGGCGCCTGCGACTCCCGCCTGCTCGAACAGGCTCGGCTGGGTCGGCGGGTCGAGCGCGTAGCCCGTCACGTTGGCTCCGAGTGCATCCAGCCACAGCGAAAGCCAGCTTCCCTTGAAGCCGGTATGGCCGGTCAGGAACACGCGGCGGCCCCTCCAGAATGAACGGTCAGGCATTGACTGACTGCATCGACTGCGCCTGCGATCCTCGCGTCACGAGCGGCCACCGTGCGTTCTGTTCGCGCCAGAGTCCCTCGACCAACGGATCCCGGAGTGGCTCCTGCACGTCATCGAACGACACCATCTCGTCCTTTGGAACATCTCGACGTAACACGCAGCCTTCCGAGAGGGCGATTGGCAGGGCTGCCGTGGCGCGAGCCGTGGCGGCGTTGTCGATGAGGCCGTAGGTGCAGAACCCACCGACACCGTCGAGGCGCTCGCCGGCTTTGAGATCGCGCTTGGCAACCGTCACCACTTCGCAGACCGGGCCTGCGATGGGGGCGACGGTCGGATCGCGATGGATGGCCACTCGACCGATGGTCGAAGCGATCTGGATGTGAGGCAAATGGAATGGTGTGTAGAAGACGTAGAACGGGCCATCGCCGAGCTTGTAGTACGCGAGTTGAACCTTCTTGAGCGGCGATTCTTCGTGAACGATGACGAAGCCGCCGGTATATGGTGCCGCGCCGACGGCATAGTCGACGAGGCCGGTGCTGAGCATCTGGTCGGCCGGCAGCAGGTGCGCCAGCTCCCGGACGTACCCGCAGGCGGGGCCGTACATGCCGCGGCGGCCAGCGTGGAATCCTGTCGCATTGGCGAGAACCGTCGTCTCCATGGATAGCTTCGTGGAGTCCGCAAACGAAGTGACCTTCCTGGCGTCCTGGTCATGCTTCTCGGCAAATGCCCGCTGGGTCTCAGGGGTTCGATAGTAGTCCACCATGCCCTTGATGTTGCCCGCGGCCACGGGATGGAGACCCAGCGATCGCAGATAGCGAAAGAGGGTCATCGCCACTCCCGGTTCGTCCCCGTCCGTGTGGGTGACCACCACTCCGGCCTGGTCTGCTTTCACCTTCAGAATCGGGCCGAGCAGCGAATCGAGCTCGGCGTTCACCAGGACCACATGCTTGCCGTGGTCGAAGGCGTCGAGCACCACATGCGCCGCGGCCTCGACGGTACCCGTCACTTCCACGAGTACATCGATGGCATCGCAGGTGGTCAAGACCGACGGGTCGTCCGTCAGCACGGGGAGGCCACGGGCGATTGCCGCTTCCGCCTCGCGAGCCGACCCTGCACGACTCCACTCGGTGACCCCGGCCTCCCGGAATGCCCGTTCAGCGTGCGCCGGCGTTCGATTCGCGATCGCCGCGAGGCGAATGCCCGGTGCTGGTGTTCCGAGCTGCAGGGCGATGGCGCGGCCCGTCGCACCCGCGCCAACCATGCCGACCCGGATCGGCTTATTCTGGGCCTCACGCTCTCGGAGTGCTGTGTCGACGATCATGGTGTTACCCCTGCCGCTCGATGAGCGGCCAGTTGAGATCTTGTTCAGAGACTACCGTGGCGACCAGGGGCCATTGAATGTTGAACGCCGGATCATCGAATCGCAGGCCACGCACTGAGCCTGGAGCGTAGAATCCCGAGGCCAAGTAGTAGATCTCCGTGTCTTCCTCGAGGGTCTGGTATCCGTGCGCGCAGTGCGCGGGCACGTACAGCATTCGACCATTGTCCGCATTCAACTCCGCCCCGCACCATTCGCCATAGGATGGGGACTCTGGTCTGACGTCAACCACCACGTCGAAGATGGCTCCTCTGGTGCAACGGACCAGCTTGGCCTCGAGCGCCGGCGCCTCCTGGAAGTGCAGGCCTCGAACCGTCCCCTTGCGGACGCTAGAGCCCATGTTCGCCTGGACCGGCAAGAAGTCGAGACCGTGCGCCGCGAACTCCCGGGCACACCACGCTCGCATGAACCGGCCGCGAGCATCTTCGTGCGGATTCGGATCGATCACCCTTGTACCGACGAGGTTGGTCTCCGTGAACCGCATTGCAGTCAGGCGCCTTCACCTATCGACTGCTTCCATACCTCCCAGGGGGCGTTTCCCCTTGAATGCAACTCGTCCAGCATCTGCTTATCCTTGAACGTGTCCATGCTGACCCAGAAGCCATCGTATTTGTAGGCCGCGAGGTTCCCCTCCTTCGTCAACCGTTGGAAGGGTTCGTAGAGCAGGTCTTCTCCCTCGTGAATGTAGGTGAAAATGTCCTTCTTGAAGATGAAATAGCCGCCGTTGATGCGAACCTGGGATTCACGTACGTCTGTCAGGTTCTCGACGAGGTCGTACTGGTCCGTTGAGACGAAGTGGTAGCTGAGATTCGGCTTGACGCAGAGCAAGCTCGCCACCTTGCCATGCCGTCGAAATTGGTCTAGCTGCGCGGGCAGAGGTGCGTCCGTCAGGCCATCGCCGTAATTGGCCAGGAATACGTCTTCGCCGGCGAGGTATTTTTCAGCGGCTTTGAGACGCTGTCCGATATTGGACTCGATTCCCGTATCGACAAAGGTGATCTTCCATTCGTTTATATCACTGGCGAGGAGCTGAAGGTTCTTCCCGCCCTGGGAGAGGACGAAGTCGTTGGAGAGGCATTCGTTGTAATTCAAGAAGTAGTTCTTGATGGCGTCGGCACCGTAACCGAGGCAGAGAATGAAATCGTGGTGTCCGTAGTGGGCGTAATACTTCATGACGTGCCACAGGATTGGGCGATACCCGATGTTGATCAATGGCTTGGGGACACGGTCGGAATAGTCTCTGAGCCTCATCCCCAGGCCACCGCAAAATAGGACAACTTTCATCTGGATATCCTCCCGTCGCGGGCTAGAGCACTACTTTTCGGCAGTAAAAACCTTCCGCGTATTTCCCCGGCGCCTTCGACTCGATTCCACGAATTCTCAATAACGACAGGAATGCATCGGGGGTGAACCAGTCTTTGTGCCGCTGGGTTGTGAAGCAGTCCATAATCGCGCTGATCTTTTTCTGGCAAATTGCGGCGTCGAGGTGAACGAAGAAATTGGGACTCCCGAGATCGCCGTCGTACTTCAGGATTTCATACTCCAGGATCAAGTGATTCCTGTACGTATTCCAGGTCAACTCTGAGATGAGGCGATGATCCTGGTGGAGATCGTTGCGATAATGCGTGAAGACGAGATCTGGCGAGACTCTTTCTTTCAGCTCTTCGAAGAAGCTCTTGATCTCGTCGCCGACGTACGGAAAGAAGCTGGCCTTGAAGTTCCTGATGAGGATGTCCTTCTTCTTCGCGGTCGCCAGGAAGATCTCGGCGCTCATGAGCGCTTCGGCATCTCGCTGGCCGGTGGACCCAAGGACCACCCAACAGACTTCGGCATCTTCGTGTTCGGATAGAAGCCGTAAGATGGTGCCGCCACAGCCGATCTCGATATCGTCACTGTGTGCGCCGACACAGAGAATCTGAAGGGCGCGAGGCGGCGAATCAAACTGGAGTGTCAGCATTCGGGGAAAGGGCTTAGAGGGCGTCAGCGGGGAGGAGCGTCTGGGGATCTAGGCCGAGGAATCGTCGTTGCTCACTCAGCGGGCCGCGGTCCGCTCGTGGCGAACCGAAGCACGCGCGCCGGATTTCCCACCACGATCGCGAAGGCAGGCACGTTCGCAGTCACGACGCTGCCGGCCCCGATGAGCGCATTCTCGCCGATCGTGACATTCGCGAGAATGGTGGCTCCGGAGCCGATGGAGGCCCCCTGGCGCACCAGTGTCGGCTCGACCTTCCAGTCCGTCTCCGTCTGCAGCTCGCCGTTTGGCGTGGTGGCGCTCGGATAGGAATCGTTGATGAACATGACCCCGTGGCCGACGAAGACGTTGTCTTCGATCGTCACCCCTTCGCAGACGAAGGTGTGGCTGGAGATCTTGCAGTTTTTGCCGATCCGGGCGTTCTTTTGCACCTCGACGAAGGCGCCGATCTTGGTGTAGTCGCCCACGTCACACCCGTACAGATTGATGAATCTCGACAGCTTCACGCCCTCGCCCAGCTTCACATCGGGCGCGATGCAGAGATGCTCGTTCATAGCTGGACCGCCCGGCCTCGTGCCGCGAGCGACCGATCGGCGGCTTCCAGGAGCTTGACGACCCGCAAACCGGCCACGCCGTCGTTGATCGGCGTCTGATCCTTCACGACACAATCGATGAAATAGCCGAGCTCGACCCGCAGCGCTTCGGCCTGCTCGACCCGGGGCGCCCACATGTCGCCGGAGCGGTAGCTCACCATCAACTCATAGAGCCCCTGCCCATTGCCCATCTGGACGCCCTTGTCGTAGATCTTGAGCTTCTCGTCGGCCTCCAGATCGTTCCAGACCAACATCTTCTTTTCGCCTCCGATCAAGGTCGTCCTGACCTTTACCGGGGACAGCCAGTTGACGTTGATGTGCGCGATGGTGTTGCCGGGGAAATAGATCGTGAGAAAGGCGACGTCCACGTGTCCGTTCAAATGCGCCTGGCCGGTCGCGATCACCGCCTCGGGCTCCTCCGGAATGAGGAAGCTCATGATCGAGAGATCGTGAGGCGCCAGATCCCAGACGACGCTCACGTCGTGTTGAAAGAGCCCCAGATTGACCCTTGTCGAGTCGTAATAGTAGATGCTTCCTATGACTCCGTCGTCGATGAGCTCGCGGATTTTTCGCACCGCGCCCGTGAACAGGAAGGTGTGGTCGACCATGATCTTGAGATTCTTGCGCTCCGCCAGCTCGATCAGCTCCTCCGCCTGTCGGGTGGTGGAGGTGAAGGGCTTCTCGACGAAGACGTGCTTGCCGTGCTCCAGGGCGGCCTTTGCCAATTCGAAGTGCGCGCCGACGGGCGTCACGACGGCGATGGCGTCGATCTCCGGCGATGCGAACAGCTCGGAGGATTTCGTGGTGACGGCCAGGTCGGGATGGGTCTGCTTGACGCGCTTGAGGGCGGCGGGACTCTGGTCACAGACCGCCGAGACCTGGCAGCCGTCAAGGCCCCGCAGGTTTCGGACGATGTTCGGACCCCAATAGCCGTAGCCGATGACGCCGATGCGAATCAATACGCCCCTTCACCGGAAAAGACTGCGTGCGGAGTTCGCAGAAGAATCTTGAGATCGAGCCAGAGCGACCACGCCCGCGCGTACTTGAGGTCGAGACGCACCATGTCGTCGAATGGGAGGCGGCTTCGCCCGCTCACCTGCCAGAGGCCGGTGATCCCGGGCTGCACGTCCAGCAAGCGCCGGCGGTGCCAGATGTCATAGGCCTCGAGCTCGTAAGGGATCGGTGGGCGAGGGCCGACCATCGACATGTCCCCGCGCAAGACATTGAAGAACTGTGGAAGCTCGTCCAAGCTGGTCTTCCTTAGGAGCCTCCCGGCACTCGTCAGTCGAGGATCCGTGGTGATCTTGTAGACGTTGCCATTCGTTCCGGATGCACCCGGGCTGACGTTTCCCCGGATGAGTCGTTTGACGTAGTCCATGTGGATCCGCGGATCATTGCCGGTGTGCATGGTGCGGAACTTCAGGCACGTGAAGGGGACGCCATACTGGCCGATTCGCTTCTGGCGAAACAGGACGGGCCCGGGCGAGGACAGCTTGATCGCGAGTGCGATGGCCAAGAGAACGGGCGAGAGAAGGATCAGCGCCATCGCGCTGCCGGATACGTCGATGGTGCGCTTGATCGCACGGGACACCTTTCTCGATTCGTCTCGCTTCACGAGATCCGGGTAGAGCTTCTCGATCGGAAGCCCCGTTTCATCCTGTCCCCAGTCTTCCGGAAAGCAGTGAAACGTGATGCGAATCTGTGCGAGCTCTTCGGCACGCAGCACGGACTGCAGAAGGGTGGTCACCCTTGCACGCAGGGCACCGAGAGTGGACTTCGTGTTGGCGGCGCCCAGTTCTGCGAATATGACGCCGAGAGCGGAGTTCTCCTGGTGCCAGCCGGCGATATCCGTCTCTCGGGTCGAGGAAAGAATGCCGCGCACCGTTTTGTTCAGCAGATTGCCACCCTTGCTATTCCGCAGGGGTGCCGGTAGATCGAGCAGCATCAAGACAAAGGGCTTTCGCGACCGCTCGGCCCGTTTACGCTCCAGGCGGAGCGCACGAATGAACAGCGGCTGGGGCAGAAGCCCACTCGCCTCATTCGCAGACCTATTCCTGGAAGCAGCTGAGAATAAGGACTTCAAATCGGGGAAACCCATAGTCCGGCTCGATAGCGGCAAGACACGTGCCATGTCATGGAACTATCCGGTCTTATTGGAATGCTTTGAGAGTCAGAGAATTGGCGCCAGGGGGATCGCAGGACAACGCCCGACTCGGGTAGATGGCGACTCATAATGATGAAGCTTCCTGCCTACATACCGGCAGAAGTTTTCACAGTCGGCTCGGCGTCGTTGCGTGATCCACGTCCTTACGCAGCCTCCAGCAACGTGCAGTCGAGCTGGACGGCGACGCTGCGCCGAAGGAGGTCGACCGAGACGACGAAGAGGCCTTTCTTGGGATTTCCTCGGACCAGCACGCCTTCGACGTCAGCGAGCGGCCCGTGGGTGATGCGCACGCGCTGCCCTGCCCGCAGATAGGGATAAGGAAAGACAGGCAGGTCGGAGTGGACAACCTTCCGGATGGCTTCGATCTCCGAATCGGGGACGACCTCGAGCCGGTCCCACCGCTCGCCGAGCATCCGCACCAGGCCGCGTGCCTTGTACACTTCGAGGTAGCTTGCCTTGTCGACCACGTGACGCAGGAAGAGATAGCCTCGGAAGAGAGGAACGGGGCCGCGGACCCGGACCCCACCGCGTCTCGACCATGCCTCGGCCGTCGGCAGGAAGAGGTCAAAGCCCTTCGCAGCGAGCTGGTCGCAAACGAGCTGCTCGCAATTGCTGCGCGTCCAGAGGACGCGCCAGGGCGGGGTCATCGGGTCCCGAGCGGTTTCCAGCAAGGCTTCGCCCCCTTTGGTCTCCGTCCCCTCCCCGGGTGAGAGACCAATCATTGCTGCATGTGTCGCGCAGCCGAGACGATCCGGCCGCGCATCACCGCCTCGCCGTCACAGGTACCTCGCGTGATCGGCGTCAATCGTCCGAGGCGGTCTGTCTACTGCGCGCTCTGCGGCGGGAGGATCGCCTTGAGGAGTAGGTATCCCTCGAAAGGTGACGATCATCGCCGTTGAACACCAGGCCCAAGAGCTTCGCCGGTTCCGTGACGTTCAGCGCTTCCTCCAGGAGCTTGCGCGGCGTCCGGTGGGCCGCGACCACGATCAGAAATCCGTCGACCCATTTCCCGATGACTCGACCGTCCGGGACGGACACCAAGGGGGGGGTGTCGACGATGACGTAGTCGTACTTCCTGCGAGCCTCCGCGAGGAGCTCCCCGACCCGTGGCGACTTCAGCACCTCGTAGGGCGCGGACGAACGGCGACCCGCCGGCACGATCGACAGGTTGAGGTGCGGGCGTTTTTGCGTCACGGCCTCCAACGTCAGATTCGTGTCCAGAATCGCGTCCACGAGGCCGGGAGCCGCGTGATCGTCGAGCCCGAGGTAGCCGGCCACGTTCGCGCCGCGTAGATCCGCGTCGATGATGAGCACGCTTGCGTCGGGGGCCTGGGCGAGCGTGCCCGCGAGGTTGATCGCAGTCGTCGTCTTGCCGTCCGCGGCATCGGGGCTCGAGACGGCGACCACCGAGAGCTCGGCGGACCTGTGAAGCTGCTCGACCATGTGGCGGAGCGCCCGATACTGCTCGGCTTCGAACGACGCTGGCGCGAGCAGGCTCACCAGATGGTCCTCGAGCTCGTGGGCGTGTGCTCCGAGCCCGGCGACGGCTGGCCGCGGAGGCGTGAACACGGATTGGGGCGCCCGGGTTGGGGCCGTCTCAGGAGCGGGAACGGCCGGGCTCGGATCAATCGCTGGCGCCGGCGGCGGCGGCGGGCGGCGAAGGCTCCGTTCCTGCTCGGCTCGCTCGAGCGCCCGGAAGAACGTGCTCATGGCACCAGGAGCTGGCGCACGGACTGGACGAGCCCGAACGTGGCTGCGTTGAACTTCAGGGCGAGCGCTGCGACGGCGCTCGCCAGGGTCACCACGAGGGTTCCGAGGCTCCATCGCAGGAGAAGCCGCATTTTCGACCCTCGAAGGTCCCTCACCTTGGGCCGTGGTCGCGTGCCCTCCTCCAGGTACTCGATCGCCTGGTTGACGATGGGCCGATCGATCCGGCGCTTCTGGTCGGCGTATCCGAAGAGGAGGCAGTGATCACAGACGGTATTGATGAGCCTTGGAATCCCACCCGCATAGGCCGAGATTCGGTCCACCGCCGAGTCGGCGAACAGACCCAGGTCCCGCGCGCCCGCGATGCGCAGTCGGGTCCGGATGTAGGCGCGAGTCTCTTCAAGGGTCAGTGGCGGGATCTGGCAGCGCAGTCCGACGCGCTGCTTGAGCTGCCGCAGCTCGGGCAGATTGAGCCGGCCCTTGAGCTCCGGCTGCCCGACCAGCAGGATCTGCAGCAGCTTGCTCGTCGGGGTCTCGAAGTTCGACAGCAGTCGGATCTGCTCCAGCGTCGCGACGTCCAGGTTCTGAGCTTCGTCGATGATGAGGACGGTGTTCTGGCCGGCCCGCTCGCGCTCGATGAGGAAGTTGTTCAGCGCGATGAGCCGCTGCGCCCGCGACGCCCCTGTCTTAGCGATCCCCAGGTCCTCGAGGACGTACTCGAGGAGCTCGTCGAACGGCAGGGTCGAATTGACGACGAACGAGACCGCGCTCTGTCCGTTGAGCCGCTGACAGAGGGCGTGAAGGAGGGTGGTCTTCCCGGTGCCCACCTTTCCGGTCAGGACGATGAAGCCCTTCCGCTCCTGGGTTCCGTAGAAGAGCTGGGCGAGCGCCTCCCGGTGCCCCGGAGTCATGTAGAGGAATCTGGGGTCCGGGGTCGCGTTGAAGGGCTTCTCCGCGAGTCCGTAGAAGGTCAAATACATGCCACGATCCTCAAGAGCCGCCCCGCGCCAGGAGCGCGACCAGCTGTTCGTTTCCGTGGGCAACGGCGTAGGCGATGCCGACGATCATGACGAGGCCGATGAGAGCTCCGCTGGCGGCGAGCCGCATGCGCCACCGCGCGCGACGGAGACCGGCTGAGGTCACGATTCGCGGAATACTGACCAGCACCGGCACGGCGCTGAACGCTCGCAGGTCGTCGATCGAGTGGAACGAGGTGTCAATGTGCTCGGCGAGCACGACGACGGTGACGGCCAGGCCGAGCGAGAGCGCCACGGCCATCAGGAGCAGCCGAACACGGTTGGGCGCTGCCGGCTGCGTGTTGGCAATCGCCGGCTCGATGACACGAAACTGCTCGCCCTTCTGGCGCTGCTCCATGCTCTCGGAGAGCTGGGCCTCCTCGTAACGTTTCATCAGGGTCTGATAGAGCTCGCGAGTGCTTTCGTAGTCGCGGGAGAGCTCGACGTACTCCTGTTCCCGCCGCGGCACGTTCTCGACCCTGGCTTGATAGGCCGCGATGCCGTCTCGGAGCCGGCCTTCCTCGCTCTTGAGGACCTTGATGTCCGCTTGCGCCTCGCTCAGGGCCTCCTTCAGTCGGAGCACGTATGGCGAGAGGGGCGCCGCCTGCGGGATGGGTTGCGGAGCGCCTGGCTTCTCTTCCGTTTTTGGCTCGCTGGACTTGTCTTCGGCGAGCGTGCGCTCGAGCGCCGCGACTTCCGCGGCCAGCTGGACGACGTCCGGATATCGTTCGCTGAACTGGGTGCGGAGTCTTGTCAGCTCCTGCTTCATCTGGGCCAGCCGGACCGCCTCGGGCACAGGCGAGACCAGCCCGGTCGGGCCGATGTTTCCTGGGGTCACGAGCGACTCGGCTTCTGCGAGTTGACTCGTCATCGTCTGCCGCCGTTCCGCGGCCCGCGTCTGATTGTCAGCGTTCATGCGAAGCTGTGCGTGTAACCGTTCCAGGGTGGCGAGGTTGGTCTCCATCTGTTGAGGCAGCTCCCCCAGGTGGCGCCGCTTGAACGTGCTCACCTGCTGCTCCTGGACGTCGAGCCGCTTCTTCGTTTCCTCGAGCTGGACCTTGAGAAACTCC
>WNEY01003428.1_pt1 | contig 11908 bp, 10 predicted proteins | sample 5400531 | NCBI WGS metagenome assembly WNEY01 (sample SAMN13153338, study PRJNA577476) | soil metagenome | isolation source: 200 cm saprolite under Douglas fir tree site 1 | place: USA:California | collected 2015-04-18
CCCGGCTGGCAAACGAGGCGGTTGGCACCACGATTCGGTTTATCCAAGCTTCCGCCTCACCTCCTTTGCCCCACGGGCGTTGAACTTCGTTACGGAGTGTACCAGCCGCCTCACCACTAAACTCTTGGCTCGATGCCACGCAGATATGTCGCCGTGTGTGGCGCCTCCGACGCGACCGCCTCCCAGCTCGAGTCGGCTCGTGAGGTGGGGAGGCTCCTGGCGGAATCGGGCGTCGTGGTCATCAACGGCGGACTTGGGGGAGTTTCGGGCGCGGCCAGCGAAGGCGCCGCGCAGGCCGGCGGAACCGTGGTTGGGATCCTGCCCGACACCGATCGAGCCGGCGCCAACCCCCATCTCTCGATCTCACTGCCGACGGGGATGGGCCAGGCCCGAAACGTCCTGGTCGTGACCGCTGCCGAAAGCGTGATCGCCATCGGCGAGGGTTGGGGCACCCTGAGCGAGATCGCGCTCGCACGCCGCCTCGGGCGGCCGGTGGTGACCCTGGACAGCTGGTCGCTAAATGGTCTGGACTCCGTGGGCAGCCCAGCTGATGCAGTCAGGCGCGCACTTGAGTAGAGGTGCTGCCGCCCGTACTGGGGATGCTGCGACTCCCCTCCCTGGCCTCCCTCCCCAGGTGGTGGGCAGGTCAAAAGCCACGAAACTCTCTCCACATTTGAAGAAGCGAGTTGTGCCCAAGTCCGATGGTCGATACCTCATCTATTACGAAAAGCCTTGAGCGAGCTTCGCTGGCATCCGCTTTTAGAGGAATGGGTCACCGTCGCGCCGTGGCGCCAGGACCGGACGTACCACCCGACCGAGGATCACTGTCCGCTCTGTCCCACCAAACCCGGCCACCCCGAAACCGAGATCCCCGAGCCCGACTACTACATCGCGGTGTTCGAGAATCGGTTCCCATCGTTCACCGGCGAGCAGGGACGGTGCGAGGTGGTCTGCTACACCCCGGATCACGATTCATCGCTCGGTGAGCAGAACGTCGAACACATTCGCGACCTCATCGAGGTGTGGCGTGACCGCACCAGCGAGCTAAGCCGCCTCCCCAACGTGCGCTACGTCTACATATTCGAGAATCGCGGCGAGGAGATAGGCGTCACTCTCAGCCACCCACACGGACAGATCTATGCGTATCCATTCCTCCCGCCGGTCTTGAAGAGAGAGCTACGGGCCGAGGCCAGATACATCCGCGAGAACGGCCGGTGCCTGTACTGCGACGTGCTCGAGGGTGAGCTTGGCGGCGAGCGGACGGTGCTGAGCGATGAGAACTGGATCGCGTTCGTGCCGCCGTTCGCGAGATGGCCGTACGAGGTGCATCTCGCTCCGCGGCGACACCGTGGTGGACTGCTCGACCTCGACCCCGACGATGACGAGTCATTCGCGCGAATCTTGAAAGGGCTGCTCCAGAAGTACGACCGGCTTTTCAAACGCCCGCTGCCTTACGTGATGGCGATGCACCAGACCCCACCCGGCCGCGCCCGCAACGACCATCACTTTCATGTCGAGTTCTACCCGCCCAACCGCACCGGCGACAAGCTCAAGTACCTGGCGGGGTCGGAGCTCGGCGCCGGCGCGTTCATCGTCGATGCCCGCGCAGAGGACAAGGCCGCGGAGCTTCGTGGCGCCTAGACGCGAGCGTCCCGCGGCGTGGCACGGCCGCGCGCCGGGCCGCGTGAACCTAATCGGGGAACACGTCGATTACCTCGGGGGTGTGGTGCTGCCCGCTGCGGTCGATCGGCACACGCGGGTCAGCGGGCACAAGGCAAGGGAGTGGTCGATCGAAAGCAACGTCGGCGGCGGGCTCGACTATCTGAGGGCAATCGGCATCGAGCTGGGCGCGCCCCCGCAGTCAGTGGCCGTCGAGTCCGACGTCCCCCCCGGGTCCGGTCTCAGCTCTTCGGCGGCGCTCCTGGTCGCGATTGCGGCCGGCCTGCGTCCAGAGCTGGAGGGGGTCGAGGCCGCCCTCGCGTGCCAGCGGGCCGAGCAGGCGGCCACTGGCGTGCATGTAGGTGTGATGGACCAGTTCGCTTCTGCCCTCGGCCGGCGCGGGCATGCCTTGCTGCTTGACTGCTCGACCCTTGAATATCAAGCGGTGCCGTTCCCCGACGAGCTCGCGATCGCCGTCATCGATTCCGGCGAGCATCGCTCGCTGGCCGATACGCCTTACAACGAGCGGCGACGCGAAGCGGAGGCGGGCAACTCGAAACGGCGGCGCCACTTCGAAACGGAGGTCGCTCGCGTCCATGCCTTCGTCGATGCGCTCAAAGAGCGCCGCTTCGAGCGATTGGGCGTCTTGCTCAAGGAATCGCATCAGAGCCTGCGTGACGATTTCGAGGTGTCGACGCCGTACGTCGACGCGCTGGTCGAGCAGGCGTGGGGGGTTCAAGGATGTCTTGGTGCCCGCATCATGGGCGCGGGCTTCGGCGGCAGCATCCTGGCGCTCATCGAGCGGGGCCGTGAAACATCATTTGCCGAGGCGATGAAGCGCGAGGTCATCTTCTGCGCGACTGCGGACGGCGCATTCACGCATCAAGTGAAGGCCGATGTGAGGCCCGCCGGGCAGTGACGCCGGATCTTCGTCGCCCATGCGGCCAATCTGCGGTGTCGCCTTCTGCACTCCTCGCTTACGCATCTACGCGATGCGCGCGCTGCGGTGCTCGGCGGCTCCTTGCATCTGAGCCACCTGGCCACCGAATCTCTCGCCGCCACACCCGTCGGGCCTCACTTTGAGCGACTGCCTTTTCCTCCCATTGCCACAGCGGTCCGGGGGCATCCGTGAGTTGAGCGGCTGGGAGGCGGTGTGGATGCCCCTCGGCGAGGGCGAAGCCGAACGTCTCAACATCGGCAGAGGCGTGGGCTGGAAGCCGATTGAAGTTCCGCGCCAGCTCTCGGCCTACAGGGATCGGCAGGCGGTTTGGTATCGCACGGAGTTTCAGCGTCCCGACCATTCCGGACGCGTCCTTCTGCGCATCGGCGGCGCGTTTCTCGCCACCCATGCATGGCTCAACGGCAAGCTGCTCGGTTCGCATTACGGATATTTCGCTCCGTTCGGCTTCGACCTCACGCCGTACCTGAAGGACGAGAACCTGCTCGTCATCTGTTGCGAATCGCCGGTCGAGACCGAGCCCGACATAAAGCGGCACATCATGGGTGTCTTCAACGACGGAGAGCTGAAGCCTTATCCAGCATCGGCGTATTCGAGCCTTCCCGACCCATATCGCTGGGAGGTGCCGGTCGGGCTGTGGCGCCCGGTCGAGCTCGAGTACATCGGTCCGATCGCGATCGAGTGGATGCGTCTCAAGCCTGGTTTCGAAGCCGGCGACGGACGGCTGGAGGTCGAGGCCCGGCTGCGCAATCTCGACGGGCGCCAGATGGAGGGGCAGATCGAGGTGGTGGTCTCCTTCGCCGGCGAGGATCGACCGGCGGCACCCCTGCGCCTGCACCGCGAGGTGCGGCTGGCCGGCGGGGGAGAGCAAACCGTGTCGATGAAGCTCGCCCTACCCGGCGCCAGGCGCTGGGATCCATGGCGCTTTGGCGAGCAGCCGATGTATCGCGCCGAGATGGTCGCCCGCGCGGCGGGCGGAGCGGAGTCGACGCGCGTCGAGGACGCATTCGCATTCAGGGAGTTGAAATGGGACATCGGGCCGCGCCGTTGGAGCTTCGCGGTCAACGGCCGGCCGATGTTCTTGCGGGGCGCTGGCTACGCGCCCTCGTATCGTCTCGATGAGCTCACCACCGAGCGCTTCGAAGCCGACCTTCGGATTGCGAAGGAGGCCAACCTCGACGCGCTTCGGATCCTCGCCAACGTCCTGCCGGCCGACTTCTATCGGCGCGCGGATGAGGCCGGCATGCTGCTGCTGCAGGAGCTCCCGCTCTTCGGCGCTTACGCGTACCACGCCCGCAATGACGACGGTCGCTTCTTCGATGCCGCGGCGCGTGAACAGCAGGCGGAGATGGTCGAGCTTCTGCGCAACCGCCCCTCGGTGGCCGTGTGGGTCGCGCACAACGACCCGCCGTGGCTGGCAGCCAACTCCGACCTTGGCGATGTGAACGCGGTACGTCAGAACATCTCGATCGACCAGGAGCTGCGAGCGACGTTCGAGCGTCTCGACCGCACACGCCCGGCACTGGCAGCATCGGGAGACATCGACCAGCATCTTTTGTTGGGGTGGGAGTCCGGTGCGTGGCGGGACCTGACTGATGCAGAGCCAGTGATCGTCACCGCCTTCGGTGCGCAGGCGCTGCCCTCCGTCGACTCGCCGGTGTGGGAGTTCATCGACGCCGGCAGTGTCCGCGGCGCTCGGTGGCCGGTCGCCGACGATGACGCCGCTTGGCGGTACTCGGGCTTTCAGCCCGTGAACTGGGCCGAGCGCGGGGTGGGCTTACCCTCCGCGCACACGAGTCTCGAGTCCTATGTCGAATCGTCCCAGGCGTTTCAAGCCCATGTCGTGCGCGTCGCCGCGGAGCATCTTCGGACGCGCAAGTTCGAGCCTTGCTGGGGCGCGTTTGCCTATCACCTGGTCGATCCGTTTCCAGGCATCGGCTTCGGCCTGCTGGACCACGCGCGCATGCGCAAGCCGGCGCTGGATGCTCTCACGCGGGCGTTCAAGCCGACGCGCTTGATCATCGAACCTCTCGCTTTCGATCCGGACCGACCATTCGGGATCATTCAGCGGCCCGCGATCCCATTCAGCGCTCGACTCGTCATCGTCAACGACGATCCGGATCTCGGCGGATCAGGCGTCGTGCGCTGGACGTTGATGCGCGAGCGACGCGCCGGCCGCCGCGGTGTCAGGCACCTCGCGGATGCGCTGCAGCGGAAATTTTCGGGCGCGGCCGACGTCGAGCTGCCAACCGCCTTCGAACCCGCCGTCAACGCGACCACGTTGAGCGTTCCGCTCGAGGTCGAAGGCGATTACAGGCTCGATGCCTCTCTTTTTGTTACGGGCCAGGTGGTCGATCGCACAGAGCTGCGCTTCACAGTGACCTCGACGCTGCCATCACCGCGGCCGCGGCCGGAGCTTCCGCGCTACCTGGCCGAGGGCCTCGCCGACCTGGCGAGCCTGAGAGCGGAGGACGACGGCTTGAGCTTCATACTCGAGAACCGGACGCGTCCAGCCGTGCTGGCAGGAATCAGCAGCTTGCGTCTCGACGGCGTCCCCATGGTTCGCCACGACATTCAGATCGAGACGAACGCCGGGCGCGCACCGTTCCCGCGCCACCTGGACATGCCCGTCGGCCGGAGCCTGCGCATTCACGTCGTCACCGGGCAGCCACTCGGTGCGGGACGTCACTCACTCGACGCCGACATCACCGTTCCCGGCGTAGCTTCGGGACGCGTATTGATAAGCGGGACGGTTTAGGTTTCGCCCAGGTGCGAGTACGGATGGCATACTTCAGCACGACGCGTCGACACGCGACGAGAGCGCGGGTCCGCAAGTAGGTGTTTACGAAATTGATCCATATACGGACTCGGGACTAGGGAGGCCCCACATCGGATGCCAGTTGAAACCGTGTATGCGGATCTCGTGCTCGCAGTGGCGGCTCTGATCTCGGGCATCCTCTATCTGCGGGCGCGCCGGCGCCACGTTAGGCGCAAGAAGGCTGGCCCTCCAGTTCGTCCGGCGACGCCGACCCCAAATTCGGCCGGCGCTCCCAACCAATCCGTCACGACCTGGGCTCCGCCACCGGCCGCAACCCATGCACCGGCGATCGCCCCGACGGTCGTAGCCCCGCCATCGCCGAGTTGGGACCAGCCGCCGGCGAGATCCGCCTCGCCGGGGTGGGGCCCAGGTTCGCCCCCGCCAGGTTCACCCGCTCCAGGCGCACCGTCACCGGCCTGGGGCGGCGGCGCGCCTCCGGTTTCCGCTCCCATGCCACCGCCACCTCCGTCCGCGGCTCCGCCTCCCGCTCCGGCCGGGCCCGGGCCGACATGGGGTGCGCCCCCGCCGGCCGCGCCGACCTCGCCCACTGCTCCTGCCGCTCCCACGTGGGGAGGGGCTCCGACCGCGCCGCCGGTTGCGCCCACCGCCCCGTCGTGGGGCCCGCCGGGCGCCGCCGCGCCGCCGGCTCCGACCTGGGGCTCGCCTGCGCCCGCCCCATCCCCATCCGCGCCACCGCCTGCGCCGTCGTGGGACGCCAACAAGCCGGCCATCCCGGCGGCTTCGACGCCCACAGCGTCATGGGATTCGCCCGGAACCGCCTCCAAACCGCCCGGTTCCGACTGGGGCGGCGCTCCGGCGCCGGCTTCCTGGGACGCCCCCGCGCCATCGGGGCCGAGCGCCCCGCCGGCCGCCGCGCCGTCGTGGGGCGAGCCGCCCGCCGTGCCTGCCTGGGACATCCCCAAGACCCAGGAGCCCGCTGCGCCGGCTGCGCCATCGTGGTCGCCCCCGGCCGCGCCGCCGCCGCCGCCTGCACCGCCGCCACCGGCGCCGATGGCGCCAATGCAGCCACCGCCGCCGGCCGCTGCTCCAGCATGGTCGCCGCCGGCCGAGTCTCCGGCTCTGCCGAAGTTCCCCGAGCCTCCTCCCATGGTGGTATCGCCGCCGGCCGACCTTCCCGCGCCGGCCCCTCCGCCGTGGCAGCCGCCCGCGGGGATCGCCCCACCGCCAGCGCCCGAGCCGCCCGCGGCGCCTATGCCGGGCGTGGCCGAGACGATCATCGCCCCCGGCGGCGCCGCCGCCGCGGCCGCTGCCCATGACGCTACCGCCCTCATGCCCGCATGGCAGCCACCTCCGCCGGCCGCGCCACCCGCGCCGCCCGAGGCGCCGGTCCTGGGCGGTCCGACCCGACCGATGCGCGCGGGCGGCATGGGTCCCCAGGCCGAGCTGACCATCGAATCAGGACCGGACGCGGGCCACACGCATCGCGCCGGCGACAGCGCGCTCCGCCTCGGGCGCTCGCCTGACAACGACCTCATTCTTCGTGACCCGGCCACCAGCGGCCATCACGCCCGGGTCGAACGGCGCGGCGAGCAGTTCTGGATCGTCGACCTCGGGAGCACCAACGGGACGCTTGTCAACGGCGAGCCGATCCAGGAGAAGGAGCTCAACCACGGTGACCGCATCACGGTCGGGCAGAACGCGGTTCACTTCTCGGTCCTCGGCGGCTGACCGTCTCGGCAATGCGCTTTAAGGTCGCCTCGGCGACCGACCCGGGCCTCGAGCGGGAGGAGAACGAGGACTCCGTAATCGTCTGGCGCGACAAGGCCGGGCTCGACACCCTGCTTGTCGTCTGCGATGGCATGGGCGGTCACGCGGCCGGGCAGATGGCCAGCAGCATCGCGGTGACGACGCTCACGAGCGTGCTCGCGGAGGACGGCGACGAGGGACCCGACCTCGACCGCCTCAAGCGCGCGTGCAAGCAGGCCAACACCGCTGTGTTCGAGGCCGCACGCGACAACCCGAATTGGGCGGGCATGGGCAGCACCATGGTCGTGGCGGCTATCAGCAAAGGCGAGGTCGGTGTATTGAACGTCGGCGACAGCCCCGCTTATCTGTTTCGCAATGGCGCCGCCAAGCTCATCTCGCAAGATCACTCGTGGCCGGCCGAACAGGTGCGTCTCGGCGTCATCAAGCCCGAGGAGGCCGCGACGCATCCGCTGAAGCATCGCCTCACACGGGCGATCGGAGTGTGGGAGGCGATCCAGTCGTTTGCGGACAGGATCAAGCTCGAGGAGGGCGACGCCATCGTCCTGTGCAGCGACGGCGTCGAAACCGCGGGCGTGAGCGTCGAGGAGATGGGCAAGCTGCTGCTCAAGGATGGCGACCTCGAGCGTGGGGCCAAGCGCGTCATAGACAGATGTCGAGAGCTCGGCGCGCCGGATAACGTCACGGTGGCGGTGGCGCGGGTCGAGGTCGACGTGACCAAGACACAGGCGCTGCCCCGGCTGAAGAAAATCGGACTAATGCAAAAAGGCGCGAACCATTAGTTCGGCGACATGCTCGACGCGCATCGTCGAGCCCTGCGCCTTAAGTCCTGATTCCAGCTGCATCTGGCAGCCCGGGTTGGCGGTCACGATCAGGTCCGCGCGCGTGCTGGCGACGTCCTCGAGCTTCTCGCTCAGGATCCGCGCCGACATCGCGGGCTCCAGCGTGCTGTAGAGGCCGGCCGCACCGCAGCAGATGTCCGGGTGCCTCATCTCGACGAGCTCGACGCCGGGGATCGCGCGGATGAGATCGCGCGGCTGCTTGCGGATGCGCTGCGCATGCGCGAGGTGGCACGCGTCCTGGTACGTGACGCGCATCTGCACCTCTCGCTCGGGAGCGGGCAGACCGATCTCGGCCAACCACTCGGTCAGATCCTTTACGCGCCCCTTGAGCTCCGGGTAGAAGTCCTTCAGGTGCGAGCCACAACCCGCCGAGTCGACTATGAGCGCCTCGAAGTTCGAGTCGCGGTAGACCTGCATGTTCGCGTCGCGAAGTCGCTCTGCGGCCTCGAGGTCGCCATTGTGCGCGAGCAGCGCGCCGCAGCATCTCTCCGCGCGCGGAAACCACACCTCGCAGCCGGCGAGCTGCAGCAGCTTGACCGCCGCCTCGTGCGACTGCGGGTAGAGGATCGGCATCACGCATCCCACCAAAAAGGCGACGCGATGTTTCCTAGCACCAATCGCCGGTGCGATGCCACCCGGTGGCGGTTGGAATCGCTGGCGCAACCGGGGCAGCTGCCGCCCCGAACGCACAATCGACGTGAGCCCCAGGGACTGCGCCGTCCTGGTGATCGCACCGAAGGTGCGCAACCGGCGGGGCTTGGCCACGATCTGCCGCAGCGCCGTCCGCGCCAGCCAGTGCTTCGGCGCCGGACGTCGCAGCCGCTCCACCTCTGATCGCCCGGCTTCGATAATCCTTCCGTAGGGGACGCCGGACGGGCAGACCGCCTCACAGGTCCGGCAGCCCAGGCACAGGTCGATGTGACGCGCCTGGTCTTCCGTGAAGGGAAGCTCGCCGCGCTTCCATTGCGTCATGAGGTAGATGCGCCCGCGTGGCGATTCTGTTTCCAGACCCGTCTGCCGGAATGTCGGACAGGCATCGAGGCAGAGCCCGCAGTGCACGCACGTCGCCAGGTCGTCGTCGCTGAGTCGCGCGAAGATCTCCTGCGCCCCACTCACACCACGAACCTCCCCGGGTTGATCACCTGGTTCGGATCGAAAGCCGAGCGAAGGCGGCGCATCAGGTGGAGCGTGGCCGGCGGCGTGCCCCACGCGCCGGCATCGTGTCGAAACTCGTTCGGTCCCGCCAACAACACCACCGAACCTCCCGCCGCTGCGGCCGCCGTGCGCACGGCCTGCACATCCTCAGCGCCACCGGCGACCGTCCAGTTGGCGATCCCGGTGCCGGGGGAAGCCCACCACTGCTCGTCAGCTCCGAGGTTGTCCACGATCGAACGCAGCTGGTGCCGCGGCATCGCGATCCGCGCCCAGCGCGCAGGCGCTGCTTTCGAGTGCACGGCCCAAGCCGCTGCATCCACCTCCTTCCAGCCCAGTTCGGCGACCATTCGCCTGGTCGCTTCGGGGCTGCCGAGAAACCGGGCGAGAATGCGGCCGTTCGGGAACAGCTCAACCGCGGCCGGAGCCATCGGCATGTTGAGGGCTCGCTCAGCGGCCACCCAGGCCTCACCCGGCGACTCGCGAGTCGATTCGACCGTGACGTCATGCAGCGGCTTTGGGAAAACCTTGAATGACGCGGCGACGATCACGCCCAGCGTCCCCAGCGCGCCGTAATGAAGCTTCATCAGGTCGTAGCCGCTGACGTTCTTGACCACGCGGCCACCGGCGCTGACCAGGCGGCCGTCGGGAAGCGCGACACGAATGCCGATGAGGAAGTCGCGGGGCGAGCCGTAACGCAGGCGCAGCGGACCGGTCCAGCCCGCGGCTAGCAAGCCGCCGATGGTGTGGCCGGGAGAGTTGAACGGGTCGACTGGTAGGAACTGGCCGCTCTTGCCAAGCTCCGCCTGCAGCGCTTCGAGGGTCATGCCCGCCTCGACGCTCACCACCATGTCGGCCTGCGAGCGCTCGAGCATGCGGTCGAGGGCGGTCGTTCGCAGCTCGATGCCTTCCCGCACGGGCGGATCGCCCATTTCTGCAGCCCGGCCCCCGCCCACCGGAAAGACGGCCAATCCGGCTTCGGCCGCTTCCTGAAGGCGGCGCGCCAGCTCTTCGGCGGTGGCGGGCTTCTCGGCCGTTGCGTTCTTCACCACCACTTGGCCTCGATCGCGAGGCCGGTGCGTCCGGCGAGCTGGGCGTGCTTGCGTTCCGGGTCGGGGAAGATCTTGCCCGGGTTCATGATCCCGTGCGCGTCGAGCGCGTCCTTGACTCGTCGCATCGCGTCGAGATCGTCGGCGCTGTACACCCACGGCATGAAGGCGCTCTTCTCGAGTCCGATCCCGTGCTCGCCCGACAGCGCGCCGCCCAGCTCGACGACCGCGCGCAGCATCTCCTCGCCCGCGCTTTCCACCAGGGGCAGCACGTCGCGTTCGCGAAGGTCGAACAGGATGTTGGGATGCAGGTTGCCGTCGCCGGCGTGGAAGACGTTCGCAACCGGAAGCTTGTAGTGGATGCCGATCTCGCCGACGGCCGAGAGGATCTGGGGCAGCTTGGACCGCGGCACCACGCCGTCGTGAAGGTAGTAGTTGGGCTTGATGCGACCGAGCGCTCCGATCGCGCCCTTGCGGCCGGCCCAGAGGAGGTCGCGCTCGGCCGGGCTCTGGGCCTCGCGCATCCCATAGCCCTGGTTCTGGGCGAGCACCGCCCGCACCGCGGCCATCAGCTCGAGTGTCGACTCGGGGATGCCGTCGACCTCGGCCAAAAGGACGGCGCCGGCGTCGGTCGGATACCCCGCGTGGTAGTGCGCCTCCACCGCGCCGACACAGACCTTGTCCATCATCTCGAGCGCCGCGGGGACGATGCCGGCCCCGATGACCGCGGACACCGCCTGGCTGGCCGCCTCGATGGTTGGGAAGGCCGCGAGCAGCGTGGCCACACTGGGAGGCATGCGCAGCAGGCGGACCTTGATCTTCGTGATCGCGCAGAGCGTTCCTTCCGAGCCGACGAGCACGCCGCAAAGGTCGAGCCCAATGCGATCAGGAGAATCTCCGCTCACCCACTGGACGTTTCCGTCCGCGAACACCACCTCCATGCCGAGGACGTGATTCGTGGTGACGCCGTAGTAAAGGCAGTGAGGGCCGCCTGAGTTCTCGGCGGCGTTGCCGCCGATCGTGCATGCCTTCTGGCTGGACGGATCCGGCGCGTAGAACAACCTGTGTGATGCGGCCGCCAGTGAGAGCTCCTGGTTGACGACCCCAGGCTCGACCAGCGCCGTCTGCGCGACCGGGTCGATCTCGAGGATCCTGCGCATGCGCGTCACCTGCAGGGCGATGCCGCCGCGGATGGTGACGGCGCCGCCCGACAGCCCGGTGCCCGCGCCGCGGGGCACGACCGGGATGCGGTGCTTGGCGGCCACCCTGATCACCGCTGAGACCTCCGCGGTGGTCGCGGGCAGGACCACGGCGTCGGGCACTGCGCCCTCGATGGATGCGTCGCGCTCGAAAATGCGCAGGTCGTTGCTCGAATCGATGACGTGCTCGCGGCCGACCGCCCGTCGCAGCTCCTCGAGTACCGCTTTATCCAATGGCATCAGGCCAGGGGAGCCTCGCGTTCCGGGCTGCGCTCGAAAGCTTCGAAGCGGCGAGTCCGTGCGCCCGGCAGGCCTGGAGCCTCGGTCGCCTCCGCACCCACGACCAGCAGCCGGAGCCATCGCTGACATTCCTCGTCGGAGGGCACGCGGTCAGAGCGTTCGAAGATGACCTCCTGGATACGGCTGTGCGGTGACACCTGGATCGTGTACCAGACCGAAAGGCCGTCGCCCGTCACGACTCGGTGGCGCTCGTCGACACGCCGGTT
>WNEY01003429.1_pt1 | contig 11904 bp, 11 predicted proteins | sample 5400531 | NCBI WGS metagenome assembly WNEY01 (sample SAMN13153338, study PRJNA577476) | soil metagenome | isolation source: 200 cm saprolite under Douglas fir tree site 1 | place: USA:California | collected 2015-04-18
AAGCGGAGGATCATGCCGACGCCCTGACCGATGATGTACAGGCGCAGGCGGAACCGCTCGGCGGCAGTGACGAGGAAGCGGTGCATGATCTGGTTGAGGGCGGCCAAGCTGGCCAGTTGCGTGACCTTGAAGTCCCGGGGTCGCAGGGGGGCCACCGGCACCATGGCGGAGACCATGCGGGAGTAGACGGCCATGCCGGCAATGAGCCGCCGGAGGTCAGGGGCCGCGCGCTCGATCATCACGTAGCCCAGCTCAAGCAGGCTGATCGCTTCGTCCACGGAACCTACCGCCCGCTGCTCCTCGGCGCGGTCGTAAGCGTAATCGGCCATAGCGAGGCTGCCGTCGAGCTGAGTGCGCATCCGGGCACAGAGGGCCTGGTCGTTGGCATTGAGCAGGGCCTCCCAGTCGCGCCAGCGCCGCTCATTGACCCGACCCACGAGGGCTAGGAAAAGTACCCCCCCGCCGGTCGCCAGGCCGAGGAGGGTCAGCATCAGGCCCTTCCGGGCTGGAACGATTGGGCGGCGGCAGGGGAGCTTGCGGGACCGGCTTCCTGCTTCCTGGCAGAAAGCTTCCGCCACGGCTGGAGGAATCGGATGACCGCAGCCGAGACGTCGGGCTGCGTTTCCGGCGCCCAAGCCGCCCAAGTCCAGAAGGCCATCAGGAGCAAATAGGCCGCCGGATCGGCCGACTGGATAGCACGCAGCAGCCAGTCATACTTTCCGAGGAGGGTCAACAGGCTAGTAAACACCACCAGGTAAGGGACGAAGCCGAGAAGGATGGCTTTGTGGAACGCATGCACGGGCACGCGGTACCACGTGATGAGCAAAGCCAAGCCGTTCATGAGCCAGATGGTTCCTGTGAGCACTCGCGGCTGCCATTGGAGGATGACGTCCCGGTCGGCGGCAACAGGGATGCCGATGAGGGCCACAGAAGTGGCGACCAGAAGGAGGAACAGGAGGCGGCGGGCGGTGGCCTGGGCCGCGGGAAATGCCTGGAAGATCCGGAAGCCCAGCTCCACAGCGATCGCCATCTTCAGTGCGTCGTCAAGCCCTTGCTGGAGGATCCAGAACCAGACAGTCAGGAACCGCTCGGGCCAAAAACTGAACAAGATGTTGCAAATCAGCCCCGCCAGCAGGTAGCCGACGAACGACCAGCAGAGATGGGCGCGACCACGCCAGATGATCCCAACGATCGCAAGCAGCAGCAGCGACCTGACGAGGTGGGCGATCAGGACCTGGTCGGGGGTCATGCGGAGGCCATGGCCTTCCGCCGGGAGGCCAGCTCGGTCTTGCGCACCTTCTCCCGGACGATGTTGTGACGCTGCAACCGGTGGTAGATGGTCCGCCGGGTCATGCCCATGATCCGCGCCACGCGCGCGATGTTCCACTCGTTCTGGACGAGGAGGAGGAGCAACCGCTCGCGGGCGATCTCCTCGTCGCTGGTCTGGGACAGATAGGCCTGGACGGGGGAGAGGGCGGGCGAGGCCGAGGCGGCTGCGATCACAGCTTGGGCGATGGCAACCCCGAAAGCGGCGAGGCTGCCCGTGTCGAGGGCCGCCCACTCCCCCCGGCCGGCGGCCACGTCGAGGTAGAGGAGGGCCACGACGGAGCCCTTTTCGATCAGGGGAGCGATCGCGTAGGTGGCGCGGGCGTTGGAGGCCTGCAGGATCTGGCCGCCGGCCAGCTCGGCCCTATGTTCCGTCCAGGCGCCCTGGACCGTGCCGACCGTCTCGACGTCGAAACCCCTGCCAGTGAAGAGGTTAAGGCGGTCGCCGTCCAGGGCAAAGACGGCCGCGGCCCGAGCCTTGTTGAGGGAGAGGAGAAAGTCGAGGGTCCGGTCGGCCGCTCCGCGTGGATCCCCCGCGACCAGCAGAGCCGCGAGTTGATTGGTCAGGCCCAAGGCACCCTCCGTTCGGGGCCTCCCGGTGGCTACTTTCTGGGTCCAATCGGACCCCTGCCGGGCCCCCCCAAGGAAACAGTTGACTCAAGATGTATACTCTCCTTCTCAACCTAATGCAAGCGGCTGAGCGTCGGCCCCCCCGGGGAGGTACGACCGCCCAGCGAGGAGGAGACGTGGCAAGAAAGATTCAGCTCGGGCTACTCATCATGGGCATGGTGCTGGTGGGAGTGAGCCGGTTCGTTGCGACAGCCTCGGCCAGCGGGCGGGGGATCACGAGTACCGTGTCGTTGGGGGGGATGCCGCCCCAAATACCCGGTAAGTAGACTAGCGGTAGGGAGTAGGGTGCTCGATCTGACCGTCCGCACCGGGCGCGCAAAGGTGCCGCACTTCCGTGGGTGGATCGCGAAATAAACAGGCGCGTTCCCTCCGGTCTACCCAGGAGGCGGCGGCTGAGCCGAGTCACTGCGCACCGGCCGTGGCGATCAGACGGTTCGTGTAGTCGATCACTTGACGGACGTAGGTCCGCTTCTCCTGGTAGGTGCCGGGGAAGAAGCTGCGCTTGAACCCGTACATGAGGAGGTCGCGCAGCTCCCCGGGAGTCAGGGCGAAAGCGTCCACGGCGCGAGCGATCTCGTTGCTCACGGTCGTGTCGGAGACGAGGCGGTTGTCCGTGCAGAACGTGCACGAAAGGCGTCGGCGCCGCATCTCACCGAAGGGGTGCTTGCTGAGGTCGTCGGCCAGCTCAGGGACGGTCTGCTGGTTCGAGGTGAGGCAGACCTCGACCGTGATCCGCTTGTCGGCCACGAATTGGGCCAGCTCCTCCACGTAGCGTCGGCGATCGGTGATGCGCGGGTCGCGGATCTTGGTTTCGTCGAAGAGCCAGGTGCCGTGGCCGATGCGGTCGGCGTGCAGGTCCCCGATGGCCTGGAATATCGATTCCGGGCCGTAGTCCTCCCCCGCATGGACGGTCTTGCCGAGGAACGCCTCGTGAGCCACCTGGTAGGCGTGGCGGTGGTCGTCGGCCGGATACCCCTTCTCCCGCCCCGCCAGATCCACCCCTACCACGAGCAGGCCCTGCTCACGCCGCAGGCGCGCGGCGGCCCGCGCCACCTCCATGCTGGCCGCGGAGTAGACCTCGGCGGGCGGGGCCTCGGGCATGGCCTCGAAGAAGCGGCGGTAGCCCGTGGAGAACTCGGGGAGGAAGAAGCGCAGGGCGCAGAGGATGATCCCGGCCGCGAAGCGCGGCTCCGCCCCGGAGACGACCTCCGGCCGGCGGTTGTAGGCTTCGCCGGCCCGGCGCAGTCCCCGGTCCACGGCCTTCACCACGTCGGCCAGCTCGAAGCCGGGCTGGACGTGGAGCTGAGGCGCGAAACGCACCTCCAGATAGCGCACGCCCTCGGCCTGGCAGTCCTCGGCCAGCTCGAAGGCCGCGCGCTCCAGCGCCTCGGCGTCCTGCAGGACGGCGGTCAGGTAGCGGAAGCCCTCCAGGTACTCGCCGAGGTCACGGTAGCGCGGCCGGAACACCTGCGCGCGCAGGCCCTCCTCGGTCTGGGAAGGAAGGCGCACCTTGCGCTCGCGGGCCAGCTCGATCAGGGTGGAGAGCCGCAGCGAGCCGTCGAGGTGCACGTGGAGGTCGGTCTTGGGGAGGCGGCGGATCAGCTCGGGTTGCATGGCTCGATTATGGGCCAGGCGCGGTAAACTGCGTGGCGATGGTAAAGGCGGAAACACAAAAGGGCCGCCGGGTCGCGATCGCGGGAGGCGTCCTGGTCGTAGCGGTGGCCGCGTTCGTGGTCGTGGCCGCCCGCCACCCGGGGCGTGTTCTCGATGCTTCGAAGCTGGCCACGGTCGAGCGGGGCGACCTGGCGCGCTCTGTCGTGGCCACGGGCCGGATCCAGCCCCTGGCCAAGGTCGAGGTCAAGTCGAAGGCGAGCGGGATCGTGAAGCGGCTCCTGGTCGACTACGGCGACCGGGTGAAGGCGGGGCAGGTCCTGGCCGAGCTGGACCGGGAGCAGCTCGAGGCCAGCGTGCGGGAGGCCCGGGCCAACCTCCTGGCGGCGGAGGCGGCCTACCAGCGCAACCGGATCGAGGCCGAGGGCCCGGACCTTCCCTTCCTCAAATCGGCCCTCGAGCGGGCCCGGAAGCTCCACGACGACGGACTGATCTCGCTCTCGGTCCTCGACGACGCGGACAAGGCCTACCAGCTCGGCCTCAACAAGAAGACGGCGGCCGCGAGCAGCGCGGCGGTGACCAAGGCCGAGATCGCGAAGGCGCGGGCGGCCCTGGAGCGCGTCCAGAGCGACCTGCGCTACGCGACCATCACGAGCTCCATGGACGGCCTCGTGCTTTCCCGGGACGTCGAGGCGGGCGACGCGGTGAGCTCGATCCTGGTCCTCGGCACCCAGGCCACCCTGATCATGACCCTGGGCGACGTGAGCGAGGTCTACGTGCTGGGCAAGGTGGACGAGGCGGACATCGGCCGGGTGTACCTGGGCCAGCCGGCGCGCATCGTGGTCGAGTCGTTCAAGGACAAGAAGTTCGAGGGAAAGGTGACGAAGATCTCTCCCCTCGGCCGGGAGAAGGATAACGTCACCACCTTCGAGGTGCGCGTCTCCATCCACAACCCGGGGGGCGAGCTGAAGGTCAACATGAGCGCGAACGCCGAGATCATCCTGGAGGAGAAGAAGGGCGTCCTGCTCGTCCCCGAATCGGCCGTGCTCTACGACAAGGACCGCAAGCCGTCGCTGGAAGTCCCCGATCGGGAGGCCCCGGCGGGTCGGCGCAAGATCGCGGCCAAGCTCGGCATCTCGAACGGGGTGAAGACCGAGGTGGCGGAGGGCCTCAAGGAAGGCGACCAGGTCGTCCTTCAGTAGGCCCCATGTCCTTCCGCGATCTCTTTGCCGAGACCCTCCGTACCCTGGGGGCTCACAAGCTGCGGACCGCCCTCACCATGTTCGGCATCGCGTGGGGGATCGTGTCGATCGTGTTGATGGTGGCGGCCGGGGAGGGCCTGCGCGACGGCCACCGGAAGGTCGCGGAGGGCTTCGGCAGGGACATCCTGGTCGTGTACGCCGGCCGCACCAGCCTCCAGGCCGGGGGGACCCGAGCGGGGCGGCGCATCGAGTGGACGGCGACCGACCACCTGCGCGTCCAGGCGGAATCGCCCTCGTGCCGCGAGGTCCTGCCCGAGGTGGGCCAGAAGGACATCCGGGTCCGGAGCTCCCACAACAACGGGTCGCTGGTCGTGACCGGCTCTCTTCCGCCGTTCGCCGGCATCCGCAGCATCGGAGTGGCCGAGGGCCGTTATCCGAGTTGGGACGACGAGCGCGAGGCGCGCCGGGTGGCCCTCCTCGGCAGCGACGCGAAGAAGCAGCTCTTCGGCAGCCGGCCCGCGGTGGGGGAGACGATCCGCGTGGGGGACTTCCCCTACACGGTCGTGGGCGTGATGCGCCACAAGGAGCAGGACAGCGGCTACGACGGCTACGACGTTCAGAAGGTCTTCATCCCCTTTGCCACTGCCCTGCGCGACTTCCCGAACAAGCCGCCCGCGCCACCCGACGCGGTGGATCGCCTCATCGTCACTCCCCGTCGAGTGGAGGACCACGAGGCCTGCCAGGCCGAAGTGAGGCGGGCCCTCGCGCGCCTCCACGGCTTCGACCCCGCGGACAAGGAGGCGGCGGCGGTCCTGGACACAGTGGAACAGGCGAAGGCTTTCCGCACCATGACCGACGGGATGAAGCTTTTCCTGGGCGCAGTAGGCGTGACCACGCTCTTCATCGGCGGCATCGGTGTCATGAACGTGATGCTGGTGGCGGTGCGTGAGCGCACCCGGGAGATCGGCATCCGCAGGGCGCTCGGGGCCACCCGGCGGTCCGTGGTCCGCCAGTTCTTCCTGGAGACGCTGATCGTGGTCTTCCTGAGCGGCGGCCTCGGTCTCGCGGCCGCCTACGGCATCTGCGGCCTCGTCAACTTCCTGCCCATGCCGCAGTTCTTCACGGGCCTCGTCCCGACCTGGCAGTCGGGGGTGCTGGCGTTCGCGCTCCTGGGCACGGTGGCGGTGCTGTCGGCCCTCTACCCGTCCAGCCGGGCAGCCGCGGTGGACCCGATCGCGGCCCTGCGCTTCGAGGCGGGGGGGTAGGCCCTTGCTCCGCGAGATGCTCGCCCAGTCCTGGGGCAACCTGCGGCGCAACGGCGCGCGCAGCGCCCTCACCATGCTGGGCATCGTCTGGGGGATCGTGGCGGTGACGGTGCTCATGGCCTACGGCGGCGGCTTCCGACAGGTCCTGGTGCGGTCCTTCTATGCCTTCGGCCAGAGCGTGGTGGTCTGTTATCGCGGAGAGACGAGCGAGCAGGCGGGGGGCGAGCGGGCGGGCCGCGTGATCCGCTTCGAGAAGGCGGACCGCGAGGTGGTCCTGGCCGAAGCCACGGCGGTCAGGGAGGTGAGCCTCGAGACCGTGCGCTTGCAGCCGATTGCCGCCAGGGACCGCCTCGTCAACGCCTGGGTGCGGGCCGTGTACCCGGAATACGGACGGATCCGCAACGAGGTGGCGAGCGTGGGGCGGTGGATCAGCCCGGAGGACTTCATGGAGCGCCGGCGGGTGGTCTTCATGGGCGACCGGCTGCGCGAGAAGGTCTTCGGCGGCCAGCCGGCGGTGGGAGAGACGGTCCGGATCGCCGGCCTGCGCTTCACGGTGGTCGGGGTCATGGACCGCAAGCTGACGCCCAGCAGCTACTACGCGAGCGACGACGAGTCGGCCTTCATCCCTTTCTCGGCCGCCGGCGACATCTGGGACACGCGTTACGTGGACGTTTTCCTCTTCTCGGCTGTAATCCCCGCCCTGGAGCCGCTGGCCATGGAGCAGGTGCGAGCGGCCATCGCGAAACGCCAGCGCTTCTCTCCGACGGACCAGCGGGCGATCCGGATGTACGGCCGCGAGCAGTACCGGCCCGTCATCGACGGAATTACGATCGGATTCCAGATCCTTCTCGTCTTCGTGGGGACGCTGACCCTGGGCATCGGCGGGGTGGGCGTGGCCAACATCATGCTGGTCTCGGTGGACGAGCGGATCCGCGAGATCGGCCTGCGGCGCGCTCTGGGCGCGCGCCGGCGGCACATCCGCGCCCAGTTCCTCGCGGAGGCGCTCCTCTTGACGCTCCTGGGCGGGGCGATCGGGATCGTGGTCGCCTTCTTCGTGGCGGCGGCCATCGGAGCCCTGCCGCTGCTCGGCCCGCTCTTCCACGACGACTCGGGCAAGGGCGACCTGCAGCTCGCGATCTCGCCCCTCACGGTGCTCGTCTCGACCCTCATCCTCGTGATTGTCGGAGTCGTGTCGGGCCTGGTGCCCGCGGTGCATGCCTCGCGCCTCGACCCGGTGGAAGCGCTGCGGTACGAGTAGGGGCTAATCTAGGGCGCGCTCACCGCGGGGCCGACGCCCTTGGTGGCGAAGGTCCCGAAGAACGCGTTGCGGTCCTTGTACTCCCAGCTCATCCCGAGGTCCGCGTAGCGGAAGACCTTAGAGTAGCCCTGGGTCACGTTCGTGATCCAGGGGAAGGGCGCCACGTTGGTGAGGCTGATCCGCTTGCCGGGATCGCCGTGGGGGACGCCCGGGTTAGCCTTCTCCACGTCGATGTTCTCGATGTCGAAGGAGAGGGTGCGGCCTCCGGAAACGTCGAACCGCACGGCGTCGCCATTCAAGGTCAGCGACATGGGCGCGAACTGTGCCACGGAGACCGTTCTCGTGGGCTTCGTGGTCGATGTAATCGTAGACAAGCGCGAAACGCTTCCTACTCTCGACGCAATTGTGGCGGTCTCGCGTTTCGGTCGTCATCACAGAACTCTCATCCACGACTCGATTTACGTCCCGCCCGGTCCTTTATTTCGCCCTCGGGCTGTCTCCACCCTCGTGTGTGATCGGGATCACCTCAGCGCCCCCCGACTGGACGTTCCGATTCTGTACCCCACAGTAATCCGTCAAGAACCCATGTTCGACCAGACGACAGGTGTCCTCTTCTGTCTTTGTTTGCCGTCCTTCCGTGGGGCTGCGGCAGAAGACAAAGTTGCGCGCTTCCGGACACGAAATATCCGCCCCTTTCAATCGTAAATGTTAGTGGGTTTCAGGACGTTTCGTGCAGGAGGATGCCATGAAACTAGGAGTCACCGCCTCATTGTTCGCGATGGGACTTGGCCTGAACAGCTGGGGGCTGGCGGCGCAGCAGACACCAAGCCCGGGTGTTTCAGACAAACAGGAAGACACCCAGGAGCAAATCGAGCACAAGCAGTTTGAAGAGCGGATGAAAGCCGAGCGCGTGGCCTTGGAGCAGAAAATGAAGAGCGATCGCGTCGCCTTCAACCAGCAGGAGGCACAGGAGCGTAAAGCCTTCATGCAGTCGCTCCAGGGCAAGACCCCTGCGGAGCGCAAAAAGCTTCTAGCCGCGTTCAACCAAAAGCAGCACGACGAGCGCCTGGCATTCAACAAGAAGAAGCGCGAAGCCCAGCAGGCCTTCAACACCAGACAGAAGGAGGAGCGCTCCAAAGAGCAAGCCGCCGATCGACAGGAGGACAAGCTCGAGCGCCAAGCGCGGCACGGCGCCGCCAAGCCTCCGCACGGCGCCGCCAACCCTCACCCTGCCGGACATCACAGGTAACGAACCACGCGATAACAGAGCCACCGAAGACCGAAGCGCGCGACGGTTGCGCGCTTCGGTCCCTGGAGCCACCACGAGGCCCCTGCGTGGGTGAACCGGGCATCTCGTTCCACAGGACTGGCCCTCGACCCCAGGTCGTGCAAATCTAGGGGGGAGTCCGCTGACATGAATCGCGCCCTCGTCGTCCTCGGTTTCCTGCTGATTCCGATGACCGCCCTCGGCGACCCGAACAGGCAGCATGCCCCAGCAGCGCCGGGTTCGATCGGACATGGTAAGGGGACGGCGGGTCGCACGAAGCTGCCCCTTCCGGCCCCGGGGGGCAGCGGGAGCCCGACCAGCGTTCTGGCCTTGGCTTCGTGGCTCGACGACGCGGACACCCTTGCCCCAGGCGCTGGGAGCATCGGCGTTGCCGTGAGCCATTCGGACTCGCTGGACGGAGGGGAGACGGACGCCCCGGTCCTTGACGCCGCTGTAGGCCTCTCCAGTCGCGTGCAGCTCAGCGGAAGCTTGCCCTACTATCAGGCGAGCTATAGCGATGGCTACGAGTCGAGCGGGCTCGGCAACACGTCCCTGGCCGTCAAGGTCAAGGTGGTCGATCCGAACGAGCACGCCGTCGGGCTTGCGGTTGCGCCAGTGCTTGAGATCCTGGGCGACGCCTCCCTGGCCGATCCGACCTTGGGCCTCTCGCGCGTCAACTGGGCGCTACCTGTCAGCGTGCAGGTCGGAAGGGGTAACACGCGCGCTTTTGCCACTGCGGGATACTTCTCGCGGGGCGCGCTCTTCTTGGCCGCGGCCTTAGAGCATGCGCTGTCGTCCAAGTTCACCCTCACCGGAGCCATCTCGCATATGTACGCTACCAGCACGACCCACGGGAGCGACCTTGAAGGCCTCAGCCGGTCACGCACGGATCTGACGGGATCCGTCGCGTGGCGTGTCGCCCCGGCCCTTTCGGTCGCCGGGAGCCTCGGCCGCACGGTCTCGAGCCTCGACCAGAATGGCGCCACGCTCCTGGCGAGCGCCAGCATTAGCTACTCCATTGCCGCCCGGAAAAGACCTCAGCCCTAGACTAGTCCCCGCGCTCCAGGTAGCGGATCCGCTTGTTGATGTCCGTGTTGACCGAGTGGTACGGGCGGAAGAGGCTGCCCGAGTCGAAGACGAGCTGGCGGAGCGCTTCCATGTCGGCGTGCCCGATCGCGTTGGTGAAGATGGGCAGCAGGTACTCGACCCCCACCCGGGAGGGCCGCATCAGCTCGCTATCGTAGAAGGACGGGTGCATGAAGCGGGCGTGGATCTGGCCCCAGCGGTCGCGGAAGGCGTTGCCGTCGTAGCTGTCCACGTAGAACCCCTTGTCGCGGCTCCGTTGCAGGATCGAGAGGGCGTTGTTCTGCCCCTCGAGCAGCATGTCCACCGCCTTGCCCCCGAGCTGGGCCGCGTAGAAGCGGTCGAACAGGATGGGGCGCCCGCCGCGCTGGGTGTGCCCGACCTTACGGGTGAAGATGGCGGCACTGGCCGACTCGGCCCGGCGGAAGTTCTGGAAGTAGGCGTCCCCGAAGTGCTGGATCAGCAGGCTGCGCAGGGCCTCGGAGGCGCCGGTGAGCACGACGTTTCCCGCGGGATCCTGGGAGGTGTGCTGGGCCGCCAGCTCGCCCCCCTGCTCGTTCGTGATCCCCTCCCCGCACACGATGACCACGTTCTTCTGCAGCTCGTACAGCTCGCGCACCCGCTCCACGAGCGCGGCCACGTTCACCGGGATCTCGGGGACCAGGATGATGTCGGGCTGGCCGTAGGCGGTGCCGAGGGCGATGAAGCCGGAGTGCCGGCCCATCACCTCCACGATCGCGATCCGGCGGTGGCTCTCCGCGGTGGTGCGCACGCGCTGCACGCCCTCCACGGACACGTACACCGAGGTGGCGTAGCCGGGGGTGGCGTAGTTGATCATCTGCTCGATGTCGAAGGTGGTGCGCGAGCGGTTGCGCCGGTAGACGTAGCCCGGGGGGTTGGGGCTGGGGATCCGCTCCCACTCGTCGGGCTCGTTCCGGTGGTTCAGTCCCAGGTCGTTGTCGATCGTCTTCGGCGCGAGCACGGTGGGGAAGAGCTCCGCGAAGGGCTGGAGCCCGTTCAGGGTGCCGTCCCCGCCCACGCAGATGAGCCCCTCGATCTTGAGCCGCTCCAGCCGCTCCGCGATCTGGAGCATCGTCTCCTTGTCGTCCGGGTCCACGTAGGCGCGCGAAGCGCCGATGATCGTGCCCCCCCGGGTGGCGTCGAGCTCGGGGATTTCGGTGAAGAGGGGGTTCAGGTGGACGTGGGGGACCTGGGAGGTCAGGAGGGCGGTGAAGCCCTTGATGAAGCCGTAGACCTCGACCCGCCGCCGGTTGGCCCGGGCCACCGCCCCCTGGATGGTGGCGTTGAGGGCCGGGGTGTCGCCCCCGGCGGTGAGGATTCCGATTCGTCTCACGTTTTCATTGTACGTCCTCGCGCCGCCGGCGGCTCGGCCGCTACCGCACGTGGCCCAGGGCCAGCCAGCGAAGCGTGAGGGCGAGCGCGGCGATGGAGACGGCCACCCAGGCCAATCCCCACAGGACGGCGGGAAACGGAGTGATCAGGGCCAGGGCGCTGGCGTCGCTCCCCGCCGATTCGCGGAGCAGCACGTCGGAAGCCACGTCCCACACCGCGTACAGGCAGCTCACCACGCCGATCGCGGCCAGCAGGACCTCCGACACGCGGGCGGAAAGCTTCGAGGCGACGTGGAGGAGGGCGGCGCCGGTGGCGAGGCCGTACACGATGCCGAAGAACGTACGAACGTAGGCGACGGTCACCACGAGGGTGAAAGCGCCCACGAGAGACACCAGTCCGCGGGCGCGGCCGCGGCGCGCCCCCAGCAGCAGGAGCAGCACCCCCCAGAAGAGGCTCCCCAGGTAGCCGGCGTTCAGGATCAGGAAACGATCACCCCCGTCGGTCACGCACACCCCGCCTTCGTTGAACGTGAGGCCGATGGCCAGGATCCGGCCGCCCGTCAAGAGGGCGGCGATCCCGTGGGAGATCTCGTGCAGGAAGACGACGAACACGCGGAAGGGGTAGACGACGAAGGTATTCCAGAGGGCGAGGGCGGCGAGGGCCACCGCGAGAGGCAGGGCCAGCCGTCGGACCGCCGGCGTCACGCCCGCTCGCCGCCGATCGTCCTGGTCCGGATCGCCATCGAGCCTACTGCTCCGGGTACTGGCCGTGCTCCTTCATCCACTTCGTGACGTCGCGCAAGCGGCCCCGGTAGTTGAGGGGGGACTCGAAGGGCAGCGGGCGCGCGGCCTTGCGGCGGCTGTCACCTCCATGCGCACGGTGGCCAGGGCGAGGGCGGCTACCAGGGTC
>WNEY01003431.1_pt1 | contig 11903 bp, 11 predicted proteins | sample 5400531 | NCBI WGS metagenome assembly WNEY01 (sample SAMN13153338, study PRJNA577476) | soil metagenome | isolation source: 200 cm saprolite under Douglas fir tree site 1 | place: USA:California | collected 2015-04-18
CCCCAAAGTTGTTGAGGATTTGGTGCCGAAATTGCTTCCGCTGTCTACCGTGCAGAAGGTTTTGCAGAACTTGTTGAGGGAGCGAGTTTCGATTCGGGATTCGGTCACCATTCTGGAAGCACTCGGTGAAGCCGGGGTGATGACCAAGAATCCCATTCTGCTCACCGAGTATGTTCGCCAGGCCATCCGGCGTCTGCTGGTGAAGCCGCACCTCAATCAAGCCGGTGAACTTCCGGCGTTTTTTGTCGATACGCAAATCGAAGAGGCCATGACCGGCTCGATCGAGTACAGCGAGCACGCCAGCCACTTGAACCTGGCGCCGCACAAGATCCGCGACATCGTCGAACGGGTCACGCGCGCAGTGGGTTCGGCCGAAACGCCCACGGCCGTGGTGACCAGTTCCACCGCTCGATTCTTCCTGCGTCAGTTGCTCGAGGGGACGATTCCCAACCTCTCCATTCTTTCCCATAACGAAATTCCGGCCGGCGTTCGGGTCGTGTCCATGGGGTTGATTCAATGAGGCTGAAGAGTTACTTCTCTGGCGCGGTGGAGGCGGCCATGGTACTAGCCCGCCAGGAGCTCGGCGAGGAAGCCCTGCTCATCAACGCCCGCCCGGCGACACCCGAGACGCGGTCTCTGGGCGCTTATGAGGTCGTGTTCGGTGTCCCACCAAAAGTTGAGACGGCCGCGGTCGGCGCGATGACGGTGCCAGTAGGTCCAGCGAAGGCTCAGCCGGCCGACCGCCTGGGGCAGGACGTCGCGGACCTGAGGCGCGAGATCGAGCGCATGGCGCAATACATGCGCGGCGCCCGCCGGCTCAGTTCACCCTCCGACGCCAATGACCCGGAGCTGTACTCGCGGCTGGTGGAGAACGAACTTGACGCGTCGCTGGCGCAGGCCGTGGCGCAAGGCGCCTCGCTCGAAGCCGTGTTCGAAGTCGACGCAACGCTAGGCCGCCGCGGGACGCCGGAGGGGGCGTGCCGGGTGGTCGCGCTAGCGGGTCCGCCGGGCGTGGGCAAGACTACGACGCTAGTGAAGCTGGCGGCGCGGTACGGATTGGTGTCGCGCAAGCCGGCTCAGATTCTTTCGGCCGACGTCTATCGCATCGCGGCCGCGGATCAACTTCGTTCGCTGGCCGCGATTCTCGGAATCGGGTGCGACATAGTGGAGACGCCGGTGGCGCTGGCGCAAGCGCTCGAGGAACATCGCGGTAAGGATCTCATCTTCATCGACACGCCGGGCCTGGCGCGCGGCGAGATGGAAGACGGCGCCGATCTGGCCAGGATGATCGCGTCGCATCCGGAGATCGACACACACCTGGTTCTCGCGGCTTCGATGAAGCCCGCGGACCTGGACTGCGTCATCGACCGTTACGAAATTTTCGGGCCCGCCAAGCTCCTGTTCACGCGCATCGATGAGACCGAGCGCTATGGAGCGCTGGTCAGCGCGGCGGCGCGGCGGTCGCTGCCCATTTCCTTCCTGACCACCGGCCAGCAGATCCCGGACGATCTGGAACCGGCGGCCAAGGAGCGGCTGATGAAGCTGGTCCTGGGCGGAGATCCGCCGGCAATTGCCGAACACAGCGTGGGAGCCGCGGCATGAAGCAGGGAACTCAAGAAACCATGGCGCAGAAGAGCATGGCTCAGGCGCCGAATCCCTACCAAGCGGCCGAAGCTGCCGCGCTGCCGGCCGACGAGCGGGAGCGCCTCATCCTTGACCATCTGCCGCAGGTGCGCCTGATTGCCCGCCGCATTCACGACCGGCTTCCGGAAAGCGTTTCCCTGGAGGACCTGGTATCCACCGGCATCGTGGGGCTCATTTCCGCGATCGACCGGTTTGACGCCTCTCACAACGTGAAACTGAAGACGTACGCCGAATACAAGATTCGCGGCGCCATCCTCGACAGCCTGCGCGGTCTGGACTGGGCGCCGCGACAGCAGCGCAAGCGCTCCAAGCAGATCGAGGCCGCGATTTCGGCGGCCGAGCAGCGTTTGCACCGGTCGCCATCCGAAGAAGAAATCGCCGCGCAACTTGGTTTGAGCATCGAGGAATACCATGGATGGCTGGTGGAGGTGCGAGGCCTGAATCTGGGCAGCCTCGAAAACACCTCTCCCGACGAGGAGAACCGGGATGTGCTCAGGTACGTCTCCGACGACGAAGAAGCCTGGCCGTCGCGCCTGCTGGAACGCAGCGAGTTGCAGCGCCTGCTGGCCGAGGCCATCTCCAAGATGCCCGACATCGAAAAGACAGTGCTCAGCCTGTACTACCACGAAGAGCTGACGCTGCGCGAGATATCGAAGATCGTGCGCCTGCACGAGTCACGGATTTCGCAACTCAAATCACAAGCCGTTCTGCGCTTGCGATCCTATATGGAAAGACGCTGGCCCGCTTCACGAGGGACCTGACCCGTGTCCAACCCTCGCACGGAGATCCAGACCTGGCTCTTCGAGGAGTTTTCCTCGCGCCTGGCTACCGTCTTTGAGACCATGGCCGGAGAGCGCCCGGCGATCGAGTGGGAGGCCGCCACCGGCGTTGCCGTCGAAGCCGAGTTGCGCTGGTGGCAGCCTTTCACGGGAGCCTCGGGTGCGGCCTGGATCACGGCCGCGGAACTGGAATGGAGCGCGTGCGGCGGGCACGTGCTCCACGCCGCGGGCATCGAAGAGACCGACGCAGCCAGCCTCAAATCGACCTATCTCGAAACCATCAGCCAGGCGCTCTCGGGTCTGGCTCAGACGATGGGGAAGCGGCTGCGGCGCGAAGTGACGTGCGCCGGCGGAGAAGAGGTCACGGCCTCGGCTGGTAACGCGGCCTGGGCTATCCTTCATCTCAAACTCGGCGAGACGGCAGCGAACCTTGGCATCGGTCTCGACGCCGAGCTGGAGCGCATGTTCGTCGTGGCACAAACTTCCCAACCGGCGCCCGAAGCACCGCTGGAGACCGCTCCGCCGGCCGGCCCATTCCTCGGGAAGTCCAAGACCTTAGACCTGCTGCTGGACGTCGAGCTGCCGGTCAGCGTCTCCTTCGGCCGCGCACAGGTACCGCTCAAGGACGTTCTGAAGCTCACCACCGGATCGATTATCGAGTTGAACCGTTCCATTACCGAGCCGGTGGAGGTGATTGTCAACAACTGCGTGATCGCCCAAGGGGAGGTGGTGGTGGTGGAAGGAAATTTTGGCGTGCGGATCCAGCACGTGATCAGCCGGCAGGAAAGGCTGCGGACATTGAACTGACATGCTGATTCAATCTATTCTTCTGGCCCTCGGTTTGATGGCGAGTCTGTTTCTGTTCGTGTCGCTCAAGCACGAGATTCAGGTCGGCGCGCGCAGGCAGCGGAAAAAGATCGAAGCGATGGAACGGCGGCTCCTGGACGCTTCCGCCGGCGCTCCGGCGCCCGAGCCAGCGGTTCGTCCGCTCACGCCGCGGTCCGGATTCAATCTGAACAAGCGCGTGCACGCGATGCGGATGCTACGGCGCGGCGAGGACGCGGCTCACATCGCCGCGGCTTTGGGCGTCCCTCGAAAGGAGGTAGAGCTGCTGATCCACGTTCAGGGGATGGTCGCGGCAGCGGCTGCCAGCGCTCCCCGCAACCAGAAAAACATTGCGGCTGCGAGCAGTTGCGCCGTCACTCCGAACACCACCAGCGCCATCACCGAGTGATCATACAAGACGCCCATTACGGCGCTGCCCAGGAACCACATCACTCCGTAGACCGCGTTGAACGCGCCGAAGGCGCTGCCGCGCTTGTTCATCGATACCACTTGCGCGATGCCGGACCGCAGCGAGGCGTCCTGAGCTCCCAGCCCAGTGGCCCAGCAGGCGACGCCGGCCATCGCGGCCGCGGGTCCGCCCAGGAACCCCAGCGGCAGCGCGAGCGAAGACACCAGGACTCCGAATGTCAGCACGGGGAGGCCGTGGCGGTCGAACAGTCGGCCGAAGACCAACGCAGTGATTCCGTTTACCGCCATCGCGCCGGCGTAGAGCAGCGGGATCACGGCGGGCTCGGTTAACCCGGTCTTCTGGAAATGATAAGCGAGTAGCGGAAAGTCCACGAATCCGCAAGCCAGCAGGCCTGCCGCGGCGGCGTAGGTCCAGAAAACCTTGGGAAGAGTCTGCTGGACTTGTTGGTGGGCCGAGGCGCCCTGATTGGGATAGAAGTACCGAGCTGCGAGTAGCGCCATGACCGCCAGAACCGCCGGAATACTCAACTGTAAGAACGCCGGGCCGAAGTGATTCGACCGCGCCACCGCCGCCACCATCAGGAGCGGACCCAGCACAGCGCCGGTCTGGTCGAGCGCGGCGTGCAGGCCGAATCCCCACCCGTGGCCGACCTTGCCGGTGGCTTCAGAGAGAAGGACGTCGCGCGCCGGTCCGCGGACGGCTTTACTGGTGCGCTCGGCGACGACCAATAACGCCGCCACCCACCAGTTCCCGGCGAACGCCAGCGCCGGCACCACCACGACGTTCACCAGGTATCCGGAAACGACGATGGTCCAGTAGGCGCGCGTGCGGTCGGCGAGCCTGCCGGAAAACAGGCGCAGGCCGGCGGCGCACATCTCCCCCAGCCCGGCGATGATGCCCACTTCGGTCGCGCTGGCGCCGAGTTCCTTCAGGAACGGACCGAGAATACTGCGCGCGCCCTCATACGTCATATCCGCGAACAGGCTCACGATGCCGACGCAAACGATAAATTTGATTGCGGACGAACGTTCCTGCTGCGCGGCGGTCAACAGTGTCTTCCTCCTAACGAACCAGCTTGAGCGCCCGGCGGAACAGAGCGTCGAAGTCGTTAGGTTCGCTGCCAGAACGCGCTTTCACGACAGCCACTTCGGCGGCTGCGCGGCCCGCTCCGAAATTCATGAGCGCGGAGATCACGTCCTCCTCGATGGCGCTGAAGGCGCTCTTGACCGCGGCAGCGGCGCCCGCCCGCGCAGGCACGCCGAGCAATTCCAGCTTATCGCGCAGCTCCAGGACCATACGCTCGGCCGTCTTCTTTCCGACGCCGGGAATCCGCACCAGTTGCTCCACAGAGCCGGACCGGATCGCGGCGACGAGATCCGCGGTGGTCAGCCCGCTCAGCGCCGTGACCGCCAGCTTTGGCCCGATGCCGCTCACCGTGATGAGCTTCTCGAACAGCGTCTTGTCGCCTGCCGAGACGAAGCCGAACAGCGCCAGCGTGTCCTCGCGGACGTGTGTGTGGATGTGGAACTGCACCGCCGCTCCCGCGTCGGGCAGCGATGAATACGCCGACACCGGAATGGTCACTTCGTACCCGACGCCGTGCACGTCCACGATCACCTGGTTGGGATGTTTTTCAAGCAGCGTGCCACGGAGATGCGAAATCATGAAAGATACAGAATACAGGAGTCAGAAGACAGGAGTCAGGATGAGGAGACGGTTTTTTGTCGATCAGGTGAGGAACGGCCGCGCGGAGATATCCGGCGCCGATGCGCGTCACCTGACTCGCGTACTGCGCGTCGAGGCCGGACAACGCTATGAGATCTCCGATAACCTCCACGTCTATTTGGCCGAGATCGAGACCGCGCGCAAGGAGCATGTCACCTTCCGCACGCTCGAAAAGATGGAAGGGCAGGAGTTTTCGGCGCAACTGATATTGTTCGCAGCGATCATCAAGTTCGATCGCTTCGAATGGATGATTGAGAAGGCAACGGAGTTGGGCGTCGCGGAGATTATTCCCGTCGCGACGGCGCGCACCGAGCGCGGCCTCGAACGCGCGGCGCACAAGCGCCTGGAACGCTGGCGGCGCATTGCGCTGGAGGCCAGCCAGCAGTCCCGGCGGGCTCGGTTGCCGGAAGTCGCGGAGCCGGCGGCCTGGCGTGATGTACTCGCGAATTCCTCAATTTATAAGTACACGCTCGACGAAGACCGCGGCGCGCCGCCCATCGCGGCGTCGCTGCCGGTCTCCCGCAATGGGTCGGACACTGTCGCGATTCTGACCGGCCCCGAAGGCGGCTGGACCGACGAAGAGCGCTCGCAATTCACGCGAGCCGGTTGGATCCCGGTTTCCCTAGGGCCGCTGATTCTCCGCGCCGAGACGGCGGCGCTGGCGGCGCTGGCCGTGGTCAGTTCAGCGTGGTTGGTACACTAACGGATTGGTTTATCGACTGGTCCTCGAGAATCTCAAGCACCGGCCGGTGCGCACCCTGCTTAGTGCAGTCGCGATAGGCGTTCAGGTGACGATGATCCTGACTCTGGTGGGCGTCAGCGACGGTATGCTGCACGATGTCGCAGTGCGCTCACGAGGTACAGGCGCAGACATCCTGGTCCGCCCGCCTGGCAGTTCCATTCTTGGATTTTCCGGCAATATGCCGGAAAAGATTGTCGACGTTGTGCGCCAGGGACCACATGTGGCACTCGGCACCGGCACGTTGGTGCAAGCAATCGGCAACCTTGATTCGATCACCGGAATACACCTCGACGAGTTCAATGCTATGAGCGGCGGTTTCCGTTACCTGGAAGGAGGACCGTTCACAAGCCCGAACGACCTGATCGTCGACGAGGTCTATGCGCGAGCGCAGCACCTCCACGCCGGTAGCACGATCGACCTGGGACGGCAGTGGCACGTGGCGGGGGTCGTCGAGCCCGGAAAGCTTTCGCGTATGTTCGCGCAGATTGAGCCGCTGCAGGAGATGTATTCGGCAAAGGAAAAGGTGACCGTCATTTATGTGAAAGTCGATGACCTCGCGATGGTGGCGGCTGTGCTCGAATCGCTCAGGAAGAAACTGCAGGATTACAAGATCTACACAGTCGACGAATTTGTCTCGCTGATTTCCGTCGACAACATTCCGCTTCTCAAACGTTTTATCGCCGTTGTGATCGGCCTGGGAGTCATCGTCGGTTTCCTGGTCGTGTTCCTATCCATGTACACCGCGGTGCTGGAGCGCACTCGCGAGATAGGAATTCTGAAGGCGCTCGGCGCCTCGCCTGGCTACATCCTCGGAATTCTGTTGCGGGAGACGGTGCTGCTGGCGATCGCCGGCACCATCGCCGGAATCATCATGACTTACGGCACGCGGTCTCTTATGGCGGTGTTCGTGCCGACGATGACCACCGAGATCGTCTACGGCTGGTGGCCGTGGGCGGCCCTGATCTCGCTGGCAGGATCACTGGTGGGCGCGCTCTACCCGGGACTCAAGGCCGCGCGGCAGGATGCCATCGAGGCTCTGGCCTATGATTGAGATCCGCGACCTGAGGAAGGTCTATCACGTCGGGGAAGTCGACGTGCATGCGCTACGCGGCGTGAATCTGTCGGTGGCGCGGGGCGAGTTCGTCGCGGTCGTCGGTCCCAGCGGCTCGGGCAAGTCGACGCTGTTCCATATCCTGGGCGGGCTGACGCCGCCGACCTCCGGTACCGTTCACATTGACAGCCGCGACCTGCTGGCGATGACGGACGCGGAACGTACGGACCTGCGCAAGACCACGGTCGGCTTCGTATTCCAGAAATACAATCTGCTGCCGACGCTCACCGCCGCGGACAATATTGCGATCGCGCGCGATATCGCCGGCCGCGGCCCGGCGAGCGAGCCGGAGTTCGACCAGACCCTGAAGTTGCTCGGTTTGGAAGGGCGCCTGAATCACAAGCCGCGCGCTCTTTCCGGCGGCGAACAGCAGCGCGTCGCCATCGCCCGCGCCATTGTGAATCATCCCGTTCTGCTACTAGCCGACGAGCCCACCGGTAACTTGGACACCGAAAACTCCGCCGCGGTTCTCGGAATCTTGCGCGATCTGAACGATCGGCTCGGCCAGACGATTCTCATGATCACCCACAATCCGGAGGCGGCGGCCTACGGGCACCGGATTGTGAGAATGCGGGACGGCCGGATCGTGGATTAGGGAACGCGCACGCGCTTCCACTTCTTGCCGACGCGCACCGTATGCGTGCCTGGTTCAGCATGAAACACCATGCTGGTCCACCGCACTCCGTCGATTTCCACGGCCCCGGCCTTTAGCATCCGCTCGGCTTCGGTTCGTGTTTCCGCAGTTCCGATCGCGTAGAGCATCTGCGGCACCCGAATATCGCCGGCAGAACCGTAATCCACGATCGCGACATCCGCCGGCTCGGCGCCCTGCCGTACTTCGCGATTGAAATCTTCTTCGGCTTGTGCCGCCTCGGCCGCGGAATGGAAATCGGTGACGATACGCCGCGCTAGCTCCATCTTGACGCCCATCGGCTCTTGCTGCTTGAGCGCGGCGATCGCGGGGATAGTGACATCGGTCAGCAATTCCCAATAGCGCCACATCAGCGTGTCGCTGATACCCATCACCTTGCGGAACATTACCTTCGGCGGCTCCGTAATGCCGATGTAATTACCCTTGGATTTGGACATTTTCTCGACGCCGTCGGTGCCTTCGAGCAGCGGCGTGGTCGCGACGATTTGCGGCGGCTGGCCGAAGTCGCGCTGGATCTCGCGCCCCACCAGCAGATTGAATTTCTGATCCGTGCCGCCCAGCTCCACGTCGCACTGAAGCGCCACTGAGTCGTAGGCCTGGGCCAGCGGATACATCAGCTCATGAACTGAGATCGGATTGCCGTCCTTGAGGCGTTTTGAAAAATCGTCTCGTTCCAGAATCCGCGCCACCGTGTATTTGGCGCACAACCGGATCACGTCCTCGAACCTCAACGGCTCCAGCCACTGGCTATTGAAACGGACTTCCGTTTGGTGCGGGTCGAGGATCTTGAACACTTGCGCCTTATATGTCTCCGCGTTCTGGTTGATCTCATCGCGCGTCATCGGCGGGCGGGTGACGTTGCGGCCGGTGGGATCCCCGATCAGCCCGGTCATGTCGCCGATGAGGAAAATCACCGTGTGTCCCAGGTCCTGGAAGTGTTTCATCTTGCGAAGCAGGACGGTGTGGCCCAGATGCAGATCGGGCGCCGTGGGATCGAAGCCCGCCTTCACGCGCAGCGGCCGGCCGGCCTCGAGCCGCTCCTTGAGGTCTTCCTCACGGATGATTTCGACGAAACCTTTCTTTAGATATGCAAGCTGTTCGGTGACGGGAGCAAAGTGCACCTCACTATTGTAAGTTGGAACAGTGAAGGCCCTCTTGCTGATGACCTCGCTTCTAAGCGCCTCAGCCGCACCATCGCTGACCGACCGTTTCTTCGACGAATACTATTTCCCGTACAATCCGACGACAGCCACTGCGTCAGGGATACACAAGTATGATGGTCAGCTCGAAGATTACTCGAAAGCCGGCCGGGCCGCGCGCGCCGGCATTCTCAAGAGGTTCGAGGCCGAGTTCGCAAAGCTTCCCGCCGATCCCGACCACGATCTGATCCTTTCCAGTATCCGCGCCAGCCTGCTCGAGCTTGAGACGATTCGGGGATGGGAGAAGAATCCCGATCTCTACTCGAGCGGCATCTCGAACAGCGCCTTCGAGATTATTAGCCGCACATTCGCTCCGCCGGAGGTGCGGCTGCGGTCCCTGATTGAGCGCGAGCGGAAAATGCCCAAGGCGCTGGCAGACGCGCGCGTGAATCTGAAGAACCCGCCGAAAGTCTACACTGAGGTCGCGCTCGAGCAACTTCCCGGCATCACCGCGTTCTTCGAGAAGGATGTGCCACTGGCGTTCAAGGCCGTGACCGACGCGAAGCTTCTTTCCGACTTCCATTCCGCCAACGGAGCAGTGATCGCCGCGCTCAAGGATTACGAGAAGTTCCTGCGCGCCGGGATGCTGCCCCGCTCCACCGGCGACTTCCGCCTGGGCGCCGAAAATTTCGCCAGGAAGCTGCAATACGAAGAAATGGTGGATGTGCCGCTCGACCGGCTGCTCCGGATCGGATACGACGATCTGCGCGCGAATCAGAAGAAGTTTCAGGAGGTCGCGGCGGAAATCGATCCCCAGAAGACGCCACGGCAGATTCTGACCGAATTGGAGAACGATCACCCCGCGCCTGACCAGCTGCTCGACGCCTTTCGCGAGGCCTGTACGAAGCTGCGCGACTTCATCGAGGCGCGCAAGCTCATTACCATCCCGTCGCCAGTGCTGCCGATTCTGGAGGAGACGCCACCGTTCCTGCGCGCGCTGTCGACCGCATCGATGTACACTCCCGGGCCTTACGAGACGGTCGCCACGGAGGCGTTTTTCAACGTCACGCTGCCGGAGAAGGACTGGAAGCCGGAGCGGGCGGAGGATTTCATGCATGCTTTCCATCGCGGCACTATTCTGAGCACTGCCATTCACGAGGCCTATCCGGGCCACTATGTGCAGTTCCTGTGGATGCAGCAGGTCGATTCGAAAGTGCGAAAGTTGCTCGGGGCGAATTCCAACCAGGAGGGCTGGGCCCACTATACCGAGCAGATGATGCTCGATGAGGGATATTCCAACGACCTCAAGATGCGCCTCGGCCAGTTGCAGGACGCTCTGCTGCGCGATGCGCGCTATATCGTCGGCGTCGAAATGCACACCGGCCAGCGCACGTTCGAGCAGGGCGTCGAGTTCTTCGAAAAGGAAGGCTACCAGGCCCATGAGATCGCGGAGCTGGAAACCAAGCGAGGCACCTCCGATCCGACGTATCTGTACTACACGCTCGGCAAGCTCCAGATCCTGAAGCTGCGCGAGGACTACCGCAAGATGCGCGGCGCCCAGTTCAGTCTCCAGGAGTTCCACGATAGCTTCATGAAGCAGGGTTCTCCGCCGATCTGGATCGTGCGGCGGGCGATGTTGGGGAACGATTCACCGACGCTCTAGCAAAGGCACTATTCCGGCAAGCCGACCTGGTGCTGGAGAAGCAATCCGGAGCGGAGACAACACAAAGCAGGTCGTTAAGAAACGAGAGGAGAGAAAAATGATTCGAAAAGCAGCAACCATCCCAATGACGGTTCTTTTGGCCTCGGTGACCTGTAGGTGACGGTGAATGGGAAGCGAGCCGAGGTTCTGGCTGCCGTCGGATTCCCTGGCGCGGTGGACGGCTATCAGGTAAACTTTCGTGTACCTGCGGATACGGCAAAAGGAGCGACTAGCATCCAGATAGGTGCAGCGTGGATTGCCGGCACGCCTGCGATCATCACGGTCCAGTGACTAAGCCCGCTTACTGACGTGCCCGGTTCGGTAGCGCTGAAGCAGTCTCCTAACGATAGACTGGTGGCTGGTGCGTGTTCTCATCTCCGCCGGTGAACCTTCGGGCGACCTATACGCCTCGCGTGTGGTGGAAGCTCTCCGCGCACGCCGGCCCGCCACCGAATTCTTCGGGTGCGCCGGACCGCGGATGCAAGCGGCCGGAGTGCGCGCCATCGTGGAACAGCGCTCGTTGGCCGTGGTCGGCATCGTCGAGGTCCTGGCGCACATCCCGCGCATTTATGGCGAGTACCGCAAACTGGCACGCGCCATCGTGGCCGAGCGCCCGGATCTCGCCGTCCTCACCGACTCGCCCGATTTCCATCTTCGTCTGGCGAAGCGCCTCCGCCGCCAGGGTGTTCCGGTGATCTATCTGGTTGCACCCCAGGCGTGGGCGTGGAGACGGGGCCGCGTGCGAACGATCCGTGCCACCATCGACCGTCTTCTCTGTATCTTCCCTTTCGAGGAAGAGTTTTTCAAAGGCCATGGCGTTCCCGCCACCTACATCGGGCATCCTCTGGCCCGCATCGTTAAGGCATCGATGACGCGCGCCGAATTCTTCACGAAATTCGACATCCGGGCTGACAGCCGCATCCTAGTATTACTTCCAGGCAGCCGTCATGGCGAGGTGGCGCGTCACCTACCGAACCTGCTCGATGCCGCCCGCCGCATTAGGGAAGGCCGCGACGTAACCTTTGTTCTAGCGCTTCCGCCTGGATTTGATGTTGCGCACACAAGTTTTTGGGAACGGATTCGCGTTTCGTCCATCCAAGTCATAGAAGGGTCAACCTGGGATGCGCTTGCGCAGGCGGAGCTGGCTCTGGCGG
>WNEY01003432.1_pt1 | contig 11901 bp, 12 predicted proteins | sample 5400531 | NCBI WGS metagenome assembly WNEY01 (sample SAMN13153338, study PRJNA577476) | soil metagenome | isolation source: 200 cm saprolite under Douglas fir tree site 1 | place: USA:California | collected 2015-04-18
GAGGCGGTCCCGGAGGTCGATGACGTAGCGGCGGAGTTCGGCCGGACCGCACAGGTGGTCTTCGCCGGTGCCAACACCGCGACGCAGGTCATCGGCGTCACCCCGGCCTACCAGGAGGTGCGCAATCACCACGTGGCGCGGGGCGCATTCTTCACCGACGAAGATATGCGGACGCGGGCGCGCGTGGCGGTGCTGGGGCCGAACGTGGTGCAGACGCTGTTCGGATCAAGCGACGCCGATCCCGTGGGGGCGCGGATCAAAGTCAACCGTGTCACCTTCGACGTCATCGGCGTGCTGGAGGTGAAAGGGGCGTCTGGATTCGGCGGGGCCAGCCGCGATGATGTGGTAGTGGTACCGCTCAGCACTGCCCAGAAGCGGCTCTTCGGAGTCAACTATGTCCGGCAGATCGATGTGAAGGCCCGCAGCCCGGAGGAGATGGACGGCGCCGTGGCCGCTATCGGGCGAGTGATGCGGTCCCGGCACCGCATCCCGCCAGGTCAGGATGACGACTTTCGCGTCTTCAACCAGGCTGATGTGCTGAGCGCCTTGCTCGGCGTCAGCCAGACGATGACGCTGCTGCTGGGGGGAATCGCGGCGGTGTCGCTGCTGGTGGGCGGCATCGGGATCATGAATATCATGCTGGTCTCGGTAACCGAGCGTACCCGCGAAATCGGAGTGCGTCTCGCAGTCGGCGCCACCGAGGATGCGATCCGCCTGCAGTTCCTCAGCGAAGCCGTGGTCATCAGTGTCTTCGGCGGAATTCTGGGAGTAGCAGCCGGCTTTGCCGGAGCGATTCTCCTTCAGAACACCTTGCATTGGGAGATCCAGATTACCCAGACCGTCGCCCTGATTGGCTGCCTCTTCTCCGTTGTCATGGGCGTTTTCTTCGGCTACTACCCCGCCAACCGCGCCGCCCAGTTGAATCCTATCGAAGCGCTGCGCTATGAATGACAGCGCACCCGAATGACGGAGCAAGCGCTCGCGGCAATACCTCGTTCGTGAGTGCTGATAAACTGGTTGCAATAACACTCACGCGGAGGGATGTGTGAGCGGTTGAAACAGGCGGTCTTGAAAACCGCTATACCCGAAAGGGTATCGGGGGTTCGAATCCCTCTCCCTCCGCCAGCTTCGTCGCATTGTCAGGAGCTCTTATGCAAGAAAAGAACAAAGCACTCGCCCGCCGCTGGTTTAAAGAAGTTTGGAACGAGGGCAACGAAAAAACCATCGACCAACTCCTGTCTGTCAACGCCGTTCTCTATGGCTTGGGCGAAAGCGACGTGGATGTCCACGGTCCGGCAGGATTCAAACCGTTCGTCAGCAACCTGCGAACCGCCCTGCACCCGATCCACATCGAAATCGATGACATCATCGCGGAAGGCGACAAGGTCACGCTGCGCATCACGGTTGAAGGCACGCACAGCGGCGCGGGGCTGGGCATCGCCCCGACCCAAAAGCGGGTCCGCGTGGCCGCAATCGTCATGGCTGAAATCAAGGATGGCCAGATCGTTGCCGGATGGAATAGCTGGGATCAGCTTGGGTTATTGCGTCAAGTTGGTGCCATAGCGGCGCCTGCGCCGGCGGCGGCCGATCGCTTCCTCGCCGTGCGCCCCTGATTTACAAGAATTGGCTCTGGGCACTCTTGCCGCTCTCGTGCCGGCCAGGCTTCCTTGCCGGTGAGCGAACGAGGACGCTGCCGTTTGTGGATATCCTGATCGTGGCAGCAATGCGCGTGCCTCGCGTGAAGAAGCCCTCTAAAGTCGCGCTATAATGCTGCCTGCGGGTTCACGATTTCCGGCGAGATGCGATCATGGACGAACCGACACTCGAAAAACAACTTCGTTCCCAGGGCTTTTCTACCACTTATATCTGGCAGGATAGCCCTAATGCGTTTTATCCCGACCACATGCATCCCAGCGAAACAGCGCACGTCATCCTCGACGGCGAGATGACGGTCACCGTCCATGGCGCTGCCGAGATTTATCGTCCGGGAGACCGCTTCAACATCCCGGCCAAGACGATGCACACCGCCCGCATGGGCAGCTCGGGTTGCCGCTACCTGATTGGTGAAAAATAGAGGCCTGACAGAATGGGCTGCGGGAGGCCGGCGGAGCCTGACGGCATGAACCTGGTGTATTCGCGCTTGGGAGAGCGCGGCTGGTTCTTCTCCTCGGCTCCGGATCAAACCAGCCGCTACCTTGCCTAACGGATTACCCTCTCACAGCGTTGTGTTTCGCTGAGTTGACCGATTACATCGGCCAACTGCGCGAATCCAAGCCACGCGAATCCCGCCCACAACGCATTCTCATTCCCAGCTACTGCTGCGGCGGCGGCTGTGGCTGCTGCTGCTGCGTTGAATCGTTGGCCGGAAGAGTGCGGCGCGTCTTTGAAGTGGATGAAGCTGACGCCGGGGCGACCTGCAGGTCCTGGTTGAGCTGGAATTGAAGCACCGTCTCCGGTGGAATCTTCACCTGCGGACCTCGGGTCAGCACCTGCGCGCCGGCGCCGGCTGCACCGCCCGCGAGAGCGCCGATTGCAGCTCCCTTGCCACCCCCGGCAATGGCGCCGATCAAGGTGCCGGCCAGGGCGCCGCCGCCCACATATTCGCCGGTGCGCTTATTTATTCCGATACCTTCTTTGCCGCCCTTCCGGGTGGTTTTGTTTGTTGCCAGAAGATAGCGATGGCCATTGACTGTCAGCGAGCTCAGGGCCAGGGTGACCTCATTCGCACTGGGACCCTTGGTCACCGCAACCTGGGCTGGAGAACCCTTGGGAATGGCGACGTTCCCATTTTGGTCCTTAATATCATCGGTGACTGTAACAGGATAAGTCTTTCCTACCGCCCTGGCATTGGCCTGAATGGCCTGGTCAGTGCGGACTTTGATTTCAGCCCCGGAGCCCACGACTGATTGCGCCAAAAGCGGCGCGCACAGCAGGGCCAGGACTGCAGCTAGAACTATTACTCTATGTCGAAGCATATCTACCCCCGTAGAGAAACCTTTAGAACGTGGGATGTAGACGCAGCTTGCCGGGGTGCCTAGGGTGCTCTGGAACGAGAGCAGGTTGCGCTCTGGATAAAGTGGAACCCTTGGGATCTCCTACAATATTTGTGCGGCCCATTCGTCTACAGAAGCAGATGAAGCAGCCGCTGAGCATCGAGTGGATGACAGCCCAGCAGGAACAACGCATTTCAGAGGCGATTGAGCGGGAGCAGCCGCGGTTGCGGAATTTTATCCGCAGACGCGTGGCCGACCCGCGCGACGCTGAAGACATTCTGCAAGAGGTCTTCTACGAGCTGGTAGAAGCCTACCGGATGATGAAACCGATCGAGCAGGCCGGGGCGTGGATGTTCCGCGTGGCCCGCAACCGGATCATCGACCTGTTCCGCAAGAAGAGGCCGGAGAGTTCGACCAGCGAGCCGGCTGTGCTGAGCGACGAGGGAGAGGCGCTGCTCTGGGAAGATCTGCTGCCTTCTCCCGACGCGGGCCCCGAGGCAGCATATGCGCGCGGCGTGCTGCTTGATGAGCTGGAAGATGCATTGGATGAGCTGCCCGAAGAGCAGCGCGACGTATTCATTGCCCACGAGATGGAGGGCCGCAGCTTCAAAGAGCTCGCAGCGGAAACCGGAGTAAGCATGAATACCCTGCTCTCCCGCAAGCGCTATGCGGTGCTTTATCTTCGCCAGCGGCTGCAAGCCGTCTACGACGAGTTTACGAACGAGTGAGGAAAAGAAGATGAAAAGAAATAGGCTGTTGCGAATATTAAAAATTCTGTTCTTCGTTGTCCTGGCTGTGACCGTATTCAGCTTTGTGGTCCTGAGGCTGTGGAACTGGCTCACACCGCAGCTCTTCGGATGGCACCCGATTACCTTCTGGCAAGCCCTGGGCCTGCTGGTGCTGAGCAAGATTCTGTTCGGCGGCTTTCGCGGAGGTCCCGGCTGGGGCGGGCACTGGCGGCAGCGCATGATGGAACGCTGGGAGCAGATGAGCCCGGAAGAACGCGAAAAATTCCGCGAAGGCATGCGCGGCCGCTGCCGCCCCTTTGCCCCGCCGCCCGCTGCTGCACCGAAGGCGTGAGCCCTGAGCGGCTGATCTTGTTGCCGATGGTTCATATCGTTACCATCGGGCCACGCTCCGGTGCTAAGATTTGCTGGCCATGGAATACATACGTTTGCTCTACTCTGTGCTTTTGCTGGCAATCGCGGGTCTCGCGCAAACTCCGGCGCGGGAGCCGAAACCCGAGCTCCCAACGCAAAGTCCCGTCCCGCTGCTCCAGAACGTATTCCACCGCCACACCATTTCGCTGAATGGCGATTGGCACACCATCATTGATTCGCACGATACCGGCGCTGGCCGGCGCTACTATTTGAATGCCAATCCTGCGACCTCTTCCGGGGTGGTGGAATACGATTTTTCCGCCTCACCCACCTTGCGCGTGCCCGGCGACTGGAACTCACAGCGTCCTGAGCTGCTGCTCTATGAAGGCACCGTCTGGTACGAAAACTCCTTCAGCTATCATCCTTCTGCCAACACGCGGACATTCTTCTACGCGGGCGCAGCCAACTACCGCGCGCACGTGTGGGTGAACGGCGAATCTCTTTGCGAGCACGAGGGCGGCTTCACGCCGTTTAACTGTGACGCTACCAGCCTGCTGAAAGAGGGCGAGAACTTCGTTGTGATCTCGGTCAACGACACCCGCCACTCTGATGACATTCCTTCACTCGCTCCCGACTGGTGGAATTACGGCGGCTTGACGCGGGACGTAATGCTGGTCGAAGTGCCGCAGACATTCATTGAAGATTACTCAGTGCAGCTCGAACGCGGAAGCACGGGCCGCATCGCCGGATGGGTTCGTCTCAGTGGCGCGGCAGCGGCGCAGGAAAGCGCTTCGCAAAAAACAGCGGCGCGCAAGATTACGATTACGATCCGCATCCCTGAACTGAAGATATCGCAGGAGGCAAGTGCCGACGCCAATGGAACCGCGCACTTCGCCTTCGATGCGCCCAAGGTGCAGCTCTGGTCGCCGGAGAATCCCAAACTTTACGGCATTGAAATCGCGTCAGAAGCCGACAGCGTCAGCGATGAGATCGGCTTCCGCAGCATTGAAGTGCGCGGGCTCGACATCCTGCTCAACGGCAAGCCTGTATTCCTGCGCGGCATTACGATGCACGAAGAAGCGCCCAACCGTCCCGGCCGCGCCCACGGCGATGACGACGCCCGCGTGCTGCTGGGCTGGGCCAAAGACCTGGGATGCAACTTCGTGCGCCTGGCCCACTATCCTTATGACGAGCACATGACGCGCATGGCCGATCGCATGGGGCTGCTGGTGTGGTCAGAGATTCCGGTGTGGCAGGCGATTGACTGGACTAATCCCAAAGTTCTGGAAAAAGCCAAGCAACAACTCACAGAGATGATTACGCGCGACCGGAACCGCGGCTCGATTATTTTGTGGTCGGTCACCAATGAATCGAGAGCAACGCCCGAGCGCAACGCCTTCACCCATGAGCTGGTCACAACCGCGCGGGCGCTTGATGCCACGCGGCTCATCACCGCCGCCACCAACCAGTTCAAGCATCCTGATCAGCACAGCATTGTTGTGGATGATCCGCTGATTGCCGACCTCGACGTCTTTGGCCTGAATGAATATGTGGGCTGGTACTCCGGCACGGCCGCGGACCTCGACAACTTCTCATTCACCACTCCCTATAACAAGCCCATGATTGTCAGCGAATTCGGCGGCGAGGCCAAGGCAGGAACGCACGGCGCGGCCAGCCAGCGCTGGACCGAGGAGTATCAGGAGGAAATTTATAAGCACCAGCTCGCCGCCCTGCGCAAAGTTCCCTTTCTACGCGGCATCGCTCCCTGGGTGCTGAAAGATTTCCGCTCGCCACATCGCCAACTACCCGGCGTTCAGGATGGATACAATCGCAAAGGCCTGGTCTCGGAAACCGGAGTTCGCAAGAAGGCGTTCTTTGTGCTCCAGCAGTTCTATCGCGAGACTGCCGCACAAAACACGGTTGGCAATAAATAGACTGACCTCCCTGTAAGCTTGCTCGCGGAAGTCTATGGACTTTCAGTTCGCCCTTCTTGTTTACCCATTTTTCATATGCCATGCCTGTAACGTTTCTCGCGATTGCCGCACTATCCCACGAATACGTTTCTTCCAGGAGATAGACCATGTCTACAGCAACAACTCCCAAGCGCCCTCAGGCACTCGCCGTCAAAGATCTTTCCCAAGCAGTAGAAAAGGCGGTAAGACTGGTGAGCGACAAGCACAAAGTGAAGTTTTCACCGGAGTTCCATGTTGGTCCCATCATCATGGGACGCCAGCTTCTGCAGGCCGAGATCGGCACGGGGCAGGCCGAACAGATCGCAACCGAGATTACCCAGCATCTGACGCAGGGCGTAACCACCGGCGCCGGCTTCGCTAATTTCCCATTCGAGCCGACGGTGTTGGTGCGCAATCGGCTGATTCTCTGCGGCTTCCTTCCCGGACCCATTCCCGAGATCGAGCAGCAGTTTTAATCGAGGTTAAATCTTTGCCGCGCGGTTTGTGGCGCCGAACCTGACGCACAAACCGCCGCAAAGATCTCTCGCCCAAAATTGAGGACGGCAATGGCCAACCAGCACATCGTACCCAATATCGCGCCGGCGCCGCAGAGAGCCCTGCTTTGTCCCAGCGCGCAACCCGATATGGAAGGCGCGCGGGTTCTGGGAGTGGTCAGCGGCAGTGCGGAGCAATCGCAAGTTGCCTATCTCAGCAGTAATGTTCCAGTTACCGCCGGGCTTTTGGCCACGGCCGCTCCGCTGAAGCCAACAGAGGTATTTCGCTTTGCCGCCCACTGCGAGGAGAAAAAATGCCGCCACTTCGACGGCTCCCACTGCCAATTAGCCACCCGCATTGTCCAGATATTGCCCGCGGTGACCGACGGCTTGCCTCCATGCCTGATCCGCGCCGAATGCCGATGGTTTCAGCAGGAGGGCAAGGCCGCCTGTATGCGCTGTCCGCAGGTTGTCACTGAGAGCTACGAACCGGGTGAAGATTTCAAGCGTGCCGCGCTAGGTCAGGCAATACCATTAGGATAGCTGCCAGGGCAAATACATCCGTTTTTTCCACAGGGTTGCTCCCAAATCTGTGCCGATCCTGGCACTAGTTTCAAAACAGGAATTGTTCGTTGAATAGAAGCATGAATTCTCTTGTGAATCATCTGTCCTTCCTGTAGTCTCCGCACTTACTTAAAAATTTAGTTGCCGTGGTTTTTCTTGTCTTCAGAGATCGTCCGGCTATCGTCTTTGCCTGCAAGCGGCTGAGCTGAAAGGAAAGCTGCTGAAGCTCTGGATGATTTGGATCACGGCAACGTGGGGAGGCCGACTCCAGTTGACGCACTACAACTCAGCTAGCAGCGCACATTTCAAATCAACGATAGTAAGAGCAGCATTTTGGAGCATCGCCTGTTGCCTGGCTGCATTTGCATCCGTACCGGCCGCTGCACAGCAGGCGGGACCAGAGCCAACCATCAAGTTGAGCCCGGCCATTCCGCACGAAGTGGAACATGGCTGGTCGACAGGAAATCCTCAGCTTCCTTTCGACGTTTTTTCGTGGAATTCATTCATTGCTCTGAATTGGCCTCCCGGTCCCAATGGGGAGGGCGACCCCAACAAGAAAATCGGCGCCAGCGGTGACAATCGCACGGTCTGGGAAGAGTGGATTGACGCCCCCGATATTTTCCTGCCCGGCGGTAAGCCTCCGAAATGGATGGCGCATAGCAACATACCGGATGCGTGCAAGAAATCGTATGAGCCAGGCATGGTCATCCTTCGCCAGGTGGGAAAGACGCCCGACTTGCTCGAGCTGTCGATTCAACCCTTTGACACCGGGCCACTGATCGATCAGAACGGCGCCTACGCGCGCTTTCAGGTGAACGTCAATCGGAGTGCATTCGACTATATTCTGGCGAACGCGCTCTACTCAAAAGCCGGCCAGCAGAGCTTTTCCGGTCCTGTAAGTTTCCCCTGTGGCCAGGGAGAGCAGCAAGGCACCATCACGGCAAAAGCAGCTTGGAAGGTCCTCGGCGCTCACGACAACAGGGAACACTTCCATAAGACCCAAGCCCTGGTTTACACCGCGGCCTCGGTGAATCCGCCGGTAAAAGAAAGCTGCCGCAAAGAGACAGTTGGCCTGGTCGGTTTTCATATCGGACACAAGGTGAATCATGCACCCCAATGGGTGTGGTCAACATTTGAGCAGGTTGATAATGTCCCGACCGAACAAGACGTCAAGAACAACAAACTCAAAACGCACTACAACTACTACAACTCACAGTGCAAGTCTTGCCAGGTAAATATCCCCGCGCCACGACCATGGATCCCCAATCAGCCCGGCCCTCCCACACAGGTCGTACGCATGGACGTGTTTCCGCAAAACACGGCAGAGAGCGCGCTGGAACAGAACCAGAAAGCGCAACAACTGTTGCGTGGTGTGAGCGCAAAATCTGTGTGGCAGTATTACCAGCTTGTCAGCACCCAGTGGCCGTCCACGGCGGGAGACTGCAATGCCATCGCGCCTGATTTTGGAAATCCGGCACCGCAATTTCTGGCAAACACGACGCTGGAAACCTACATTCAAGGCACCGTTCCCAACACCTCTTCCAGTTGCATCTCGTGCCATCGCCGGGCCACGTTGACAACCGGAGGAGCGCCGGGCAGCGGAGCCGATTTCATATTCCTGCTGCAAAGCGCAAAATGACGCGAAAGTGAGGTAACTGATGAGTGGACCCGTTCTAGCCGGCATTCAAGCCAATGCAACCGCCCGCGTGCAGAACTTCGCCGCAATGTCGGCAGATCTGTGCGGCTTTCGCCTGGAGATCATTGCTCCTTCCTATGATCCCGTCGACCTGAAAACCCTTTACCTGAACACTGCCGACCAGCGGGCAGGGCAGCCTCAGGTCGATGCGCTGATTGCTCTGTATCTCTCTTTGAAGGGTAAGCCTGCGCAGCAAATTGCCGATGCACTGCTGGAAACGCAGAGTTCCAGTCCGAGTCCGACGGCGATGCTGGCCCAAACCCTGGTAAAGCTGTGGTACCTCGGTATCTGGTATGGAGCGAACAATTCGGCCGAGGTCATCTCCGCAAATGCCTACATCGGAGGTCTGACGTGGAAGGCTGCCCAGGCACATCCCATGGGTTACAGCGAATTCATGTTTGGGTACTGGAACCAGCCGCCGGCCCCGCTGAGCAGCTTCGGCCTTGACGTCGAGGGAGACAATAATAATGACTAGCTCCACCGCAAACTCAGCGGCCACAAATGGGACCTTTGACGTAGTCGACGTAGTCATTGTGGGCGCCGGCATTTCTGGCGCCATCATCGCGTTCCAACTGGCCACCCGTGGCAAGCGGGTGCTGATCCTTGAAGCTGGCGCAGCGGTGCCTACCGACCGTTCCGGCTACATGAACAATTTTTATATGAATGTAGCCAAGGCACCCGAGTCGCCTTATCCGCCGCTGGAATTGGCGCCGGGCAAACAAGCCACTCCCAGAGCGACGATCGACGGGCTCATCAACAGCCAGGACCCCGGACTCAGCTATCTCATCCAACCAAAACCTGACTTCACCGGCAAGAGCCTACCTTTCGGCAGCACCTACGAGCGGGTTGGGGGAGGCACTACCTGGCATTGGTTGGGTACTTCACTGCGGCTTGTGCCCAGTGATCTGCAGATGTACTCCAAGTATGGTGTGTTCGGCAAAGCTGCCGACTGGCCTATCGATTACAACGAGCTATCGCAACTGTACGGAAAAGCGGAAAGTGAAATAGGCGTTTCCGCGAGCGTGGCGCAGCAGGCTCCGCTCGAAGACGCCATCGGACTTACCTTCCCCCACGGCTATGAGTATCCGTTGAACCCGATTCCGCTCTCCATGGTCGATCAGGCATTCAGCAGCCAGCTTGGCGGTCTGATGCTTGAGAACAAGCCGGTGTTCGCAACCCCCACCCCCGCGGGGCGAAACTCCCAGCCCTATCAGAACCGCAGCCAGTGCATGGGAAACACGAGCTGCATTCCCATCTGTCCCATTCAGGCCAAGTATGACGCCACCGTCACCCTGAATAAGGCCCTGAATACCGGCAATGTTCAAATCATCTATCAGGCGGTCGCATGCAAGGTGCTGGCCGACAGCGCAGGACGTATTTCCGGAATCGAATACATCACCTGGGACAAAGAAACCAACCCCACACCCAGTCCACGAAAAGTCGTTCGTGGCGCCATGTATGTGCTGGCGGCGCACGCCATTGAGAACGCAAAGCTCTTGCTCATGTCGCGCAGCGACCAGTTGCCCAACGGCGTCGCCAATTCCAGCGACCAGGTGGGACGCAACCTGATGGACCACGTTTTGTATTTGTCGTGGGCCCTTATGCCGCAAGGCCGCTCTGTCTATCCTTATCGCGGGCCGCTTTCCACTTCGGGAATCGAAAGCCTGCGCGACGGAGACTTCCGCAAGCAGCATTCTGCTTATCGCATCGAGATTGGCAACGAAGGCTGGAATTTTTCCATCGGCGATCCTTATGTAACCGTGCAGGACTTTGTCAACGGAACCAACAATTCAAAATTGAATCCGGTTACTGCTCCGGGAACTTCCAATTCGCAGCCCAGCCGGCGTTTGGGCGGCCTGGCCTTGGCCAAGGCTTTGAACGATCGGCTTACGCGCCAGATTCGCATGGCCTGCCTGATTGAGCAAAGCCCGCTGGCCTCGAACCGCGTCACGATCGATAAGACCTATACAGACGGTCTTGGCTTGCCCAGGCCCAACATCAGTTATGGATTTGACGATTACACGCTGCAGGGTTTTGCCTCTGCCCGCCAAAGCAGCAGCGCGATCTACAAACAGATAGGAGCAACCGAGTTCACCGATTTTTCCGGCTTCAAGGGTTTTCCCAAATATTTCGAGTACCAGGGCGTTCCCTATTTCTTCTTCGGCGCCGGCCACCTCATCGGAACTCATCGCATGGGAAGCGAGAAGGCTTCTGCCGTGGTCGATTCGGCCCAACATTGTTTCGATCATCCCAATCTGTGGATCACCGGCAGTGGCAGCTTTCCCACAGAAGCCACCCCTAACCCGACGTTGACGGTTGCCGCGCTGGCTTTCAAAACCGCGGCTGACCTGCAAAGCAAGCTCGGCTGAGCGGCATGGAACACTTCATCGCACGATTTTCTTGATGAAAGGATTCATTCAGAATGGCAAAAGACACCACTGGGCAGCCGCTGCCACCGATTCCGGCGGGCTTTCAAATGCCCTTTTACTACGGGTCGCTCACCAACTGCGAGGTCATCTATCTGGTCGATCCCGCAGTGACCGCGCGCTTTTTGAACGGCACTGGATTGGCGCCCGCCATCTTCAACGGCAAAGCCTGCGCTTCTTACAACTATCAGCTTTATACTGCGCAGTTTCCCGGGGGCGCAGCCATTACCCAGGAAATAGAGTTGAACATCGTTGCCTATCCGGTGGAACTGGCGGCAATCGTTGCCCAGGTGACCTTTGAGCAATTCGTTGCAGGCGATGATCAGAGCAAACTGCTCGGCCATCATCGCGTGTGGGTGCCGTGTGACTCCGATTTGGCCATCAAGGCCGGCAAAGAGTTGTTTGGCGAGCCGAAATTCAAGACCAGCTTTACTGTTTCTGTTCCTTCGCTGAATGCGCCTCCCAGCCAGCTCTGGAACTTTCAGTGCAATGACCCCGCCAAGCCTGATTCCGCTTTCATCTTTCGCTGCGAAGCAAACGTAGAAAGCCTGGCTCTGTCGGCCTCAAATCCTTCACCCTACACCGAATGGGGGAAGGTCGAAGGTAGGCTGATTGGCTGCCGCTGGAACATACTCAGTCCGTTTCAAACTTATTTCATTCCGGCGGCGAAGAAGGC
>WNEY01003433.1_pt1 | contig 11900 bp, 10 predicted proteins | sample 5400531 | NCBI WGS metagenome assembly WNEY01 (sample SAMN13153338, study PRJNA577476) | soil metagenome | isolation source: 200 cm saprolite under Douglas fir tree site 1 | place: USA:California | collected 2015-04-18
CGGGGCCCTCGCCAGGAGCGATGGCGGAGATGGAGAATGCAGGGTCATACCGGAACGCGCCGGTGAGCACCTGCGAGACGCCCGATGCTTGCACTGTCACGTCGGCGAGGCCGGGCGCGGCGCCGGGCGGGAGGTCGACATCCACCTGCACGTCGCTCACCGGATGCGCCGTGGCGGTAGCTTCCCCGACGAGCACGGTCGCCCCGGAGAGCCCCGAGCCGAGAACGTGCAAGCTGATGCCGCCTGTCACCGGCCCGCGCGCGGGCTGCACCGCATAGAGCGCGAGCGCGCCCGGATCGGCGTAGACGAGACCGTGCACGAGCGTCGCGCCGTCCACGCTCACGTCCACCGCTCCGGCGGCGTGCGCGGGCGCATACAAGTCGAGATGCGCGTCGTCCACCCAGGCCGAGAGCGCAGCGGCGCCGTCGATCTTCACTGGCGCGAGCGGCCCGAATCCCGCGCCGGAGATCACGATGCGCGTCCCGGCGGTGGGCACGGCCGGGGGCGTGACCGCATCGACGCGCACCGCGTCGGCGTAGATGTATCCGCGGCGCAACTCGCCGCGGCCGTCGCGGGTGACGGCGAGAACGTCGGCTCCTCCCGGCGCGCCTGGCGGAGCGATGCCGGTCGCGGTCTGCGAGTCCATGATCTGGAACGAGATCAACTCCCGGCCGTCGAAGGTGAGGAGGAGATCGCTGTTGAATCCATCTCCATGGACGGTGACCGGCGTGCCGCCCGCGCTGGGTCCTGTGGCGGGCTGCACGGAGGCGATCTTCACCGGCGCGACGTAGCGGAAGCAGCCCGCGCAAGTCCCGGTGCCGTTGGGATTGGTCACGCTCACGTCGGCCGCCCCGGGCGCGCCGGCGGGCAGGGTGAGCTCGAGGCGGTTGTCGTCGATCACGTCGAGGTTCGTGCCCGCTGCGCCGCCGATGCTAACGGTCGTCACCCTGCTCACGTCGGCGCCGCCGCGCAGCGCGAAGCCCTCGACGAATCCGGAGCCGGTCACCATGGCGGTGCCGCCGCCCGCGGTCGTGCCAGCGCCGGGGAAGATCGCCTTGACCTTCACTTGCGGCGGCGTGCTCGCGCCGCCGTCGCCGGAGCCGCCGTCGCCGCCGGTCTGGCCTGCGTCGAAGGCCGGGTTGCCGGAGTCGGCGGGACCCGCGGCGGTCTTGCCGCAGGCGCAAAGAACGAGGAGGGCAGCGAGCACCCTCATGGCAGAGTGAACCTCACCGTCAGGTCGTAGCGGTTGCGCACCGCAGGATCGGCGCCGGCGACGCGCAGGAAGAACATCTCGCCGCGGGCGTGCGCGGCGGCGACGTGCACGTAGTCCTGGGCCAGCACGGTGGCACCGTCGGAATCGTAGAGCGCGAAGACGAGCGCGCCGCCCGCGGTGGGATCGAGCGAGGCCGTGATGTCCACGCCCTGCCCCAAGAGCGGCCGCAGCGAGAACCAGGTCGCCTCGGTGGGACAGACGGAGAAGTCGTAGCTCGGCCCCGCCGGAAGCGGCAGCGCCTGCGCCGCGGTGGGATGCGGATCGGGCGGATTGTGATCGCAGGCCGTTCCGTGAGCGACCTGGATGCGCAGGCCGTAGAGGGCGCTGGCGTCGTTGGTGCGCGCGCGCACGAAGTAGGAGCCGGTCGACCCGACCGTGCGCAGCACGGCGAAGGGCGCCTCGTCGAGCACGCCGGTGCCGTCGCGGAGTTGCACGTCGAAGGAGGCGAGCGGATCGGCGCCGGCGACGACCTGCACCGTGTCGCCCGAGAGCAGCGAGACCTTGAACCAGTCCTCTTCCGCCCCGCAGAGCGTGAGCGAGGGATAGGTTCCCGGCGCGAGCGGCACTGCGTGCGCCGCATCGCCGTTGGGGTCCATGCGGTCCGGCAGGCAGGCGCCCGGAACGCAGCGGCCGCTGCGGCTTTCGCAGCGCTCGTCGGCGGCGCAGCTCTCGTTGCTGGTGCAGGGCGGGCGGGACGCGGCGCAGGTGGCGGTGGCGCGGTCGCACGTCTTGGGCACCTCGCAGTCGCGACTGGTCGTGCAGCCCGAGGGGCCGCGGCACACTCCCGCGCCCAGATCGCAGGCGAGGCCCGGGCCGCAGTTCGCGTCGCTGTCGCATTGCACGCAGCGCCCGTCGATGCAGGGCACGAGCGCGCCGCAGACCTGCGCCGCGGTGTCCGCCGTGCAGCCCGACTCGCAGGCGCCGGTGCCCGGATTGCACACCTGCCCCACTGCGCAGGGCGATCCCGCCAGGCAGCCCAGGTCCTGCTCGCACACGAAGGTGCGCTGGTTGCAGCGCTGGCCGGTGTTGCAGTCGCGGTTCGAGCCGCAGACCTGCGCCGAGCAGGTCTGCCCGCCCTGCTGCCGCGGATGATCCGTGCTGATGCACAGTCCCTGCACGCAGAAGGCGCCGAAGTTGCAGTCGGAGTGTGCGCTGCACTCGTCGCCCCAGCAGGCGCGCAGCGTGCACCGGCGCTGGACCGGGTCGCACAGCTCGGTGAGCCGGCAGTCGCGGGAGCGCGTGCAGCCCGCGCACTTGTTGTCGATGCACAGGAGTCCGCCCGCGAGGCCGCCCAGGCAGTCTTCGCGCTTTTCGCACTCGGGGGGCGCCTGCTTCGATCCGCCTTTGTGGCAGGCGAAGAGCAGGGCCAGGAGCGCGAGGCGCTTCACTGCGCCACCACGCGCCCGCTGGGCCACTCGACGGTGCCCGCGACCCAGACGTCGCCGGCGTGCTGCATCGCGTGCGTGAGCACGGCCGCGAGAACGCCCTGCGCGTAGACCCTGACCTGCGCATTGGTAGCGGGACTTACGGCGCCGTGCTCCGCCTTGTAGACGACCTGGATGGCGTACGTGCCCGGCGCGGGCTGCTTCCAGAAGACGGTCTCGGGGCCGTAGCCGGTGAGCTTGTCGCCCTCGTGGTGCGGATTCACGTCGGCGCCGCCTGCGACCCAGGCCGGATCGGGGTTGGCCCAATAGCAGTCGCCCGCGCTCTGCAGCGCTGCGCCCTGCTCGAGGAAATGGAGATCGAGATCGGGCGGGACCTGGTCCCAGACGAGCTCGACCACCAGCCGCTCCGCGGGCGCCGCGCGGATGTCGAGGCGCGCGGGGAGAAAGGAAGGCAGCCCCGCCGCGTCGGTGGCGACGAGCTCTACGGAGTAGATTCCGGGCGCGTCGAGCTGGAGGCCTGGCTGAGGCGCATCGGGGGCGGAGATGGCCGCCGCGCTTCCCACCGGTCGCGCCAAAAGCGACCAGGCGAAGCGCAGCGGAAGGTCGCCGTCGGGGTCGGTCGAGGCGGTCGCATCGAGCTGCACGGCCGCGCCCACCGCGGCGTCGATGGAGCCGGTTTGCGGCGGCCCGCCCTGCACCGAAGCACGCGCGACCGCGATGGGAGCGCGGTTGATGGACCCGCTGAGCGGAACGAGAAAGAGGGGATGCGCCGGGTCGCTGGAGTCGATCTGCAGAGCGCCCGAGGCGGCCGCGGTTCCCGGCTGGGGCGAGAAGCGCACCGCGAGCTTCACCTGTGTGCCCGGCGGCAGAGTGGCCGGCGCGCGCACCGAGCCGACGTAACCGAAGGCGTCCGGCGTGCCCGGCAGAAGGCCCAGCGCGCCCAGGTAGAGGTCCGCGGCGCCCGCGCTCTGCAGCGCGATCTCGCGAGTAGCGGTCTGACCCTCGCCCACGCGGCCGAACTGCAGCGACGAAGGCGAGACGATGAGGGCAGCCGATTCGGTTCCCGTGCCGGTCAACGCGACTTCCGCCGTGGGAACGTCGGGATCGTCGGTGGCGAGCGAGAGCTTCCCCGAATACACGTCGCGCGCGGGCGGGCGGAAGATGAGCTGGAGCTGCGCCGTCTCCCCCGCGGCCAGCTCGCGCGGCGCGGGGTCCACTTCGAACGCGGCGCCCTCGATCCGGATGCCGCTCAGCTGCAGCGGCACGCGGCCCCCGTTCACGACCAGGACCGCCCGCTGCACGGGAAAGAGGACCGGCGTCGCGCCGAAGTCGATGGGCGCCGTGTCGATGATGGCGTGCGGTACGGCGGGCTGCAGCCGCGTGCGGCCGCAGGCGAGGAGCGCGAGCAGAAGCAGGACTCGCCTCACTTCCGTTCCTTGTACTGCGCCTCGACGCTGGAGCCGCGCGGCGGAATGGCCTCCCTCGAGAAGACGATGCTGTTCGTGCTCTCGTCCCACGCCCAGGCGCCGGAGCCGGGCGTGCACGCCAGCCCCGGGACCGCCTCGCCGCATTCGTCGGAGACTTGCGCGCACGAGGCGAGAGCGTCGCGGCTCACGTCGCAGGGGGCGCGCACCGTGACCACGAGCGTTGCGAGATCGGGCACTTTGGCGAGGCGGAAGGCGCGCTTCAGGCCCGCGGCGGTCGCGCCCAGCTCGTCGAAGACCAGGTCGAAGGCCGGATCGCAGAGGCTGTGGAAGCGGCCGCCGGTCTCTTCGGCCAGACCCTGGAGGCGCGGCGCGGCCTGGGCCACGAAGGTGTTCTGCGGATTCGACGGATCGGGAATGGTGCAGCCGCTGGGCGGCGGGCCGGCCACCGCGGACATGCGCACCAGGCCGTCGTTGCCGGCGCCCTTCGCTTGCTTGAGCGCCCGGTAGTAATAGAGGTCTTCGCCCGGCGACCAGGGGTCGTTGTTGTCGGTCACCAGCATGACGAAGAGCGCCGCGCCGGCGCGGAGAAAGCCGTCGGGCGGGCCGCGCAGCGAGAGGTCCGCCTGCTCCAGCACCGCGGAGATGGCGCTCCCGGTGTTGCCCAATGCCACCACCGCCTGGGCGACTTTCTGCGCCACCTCGGAGTCGCTGGAGGCGAAGTATTTCCGGTCGCCGCCGCCGTGGTAGACGCCGGGCGAGGCGCTCACGTCGGAGGTGACCAGCCCGAGGTGCCAGTCCATCTGGTTCCGGGCGAGGTATTCGACGAAACGGTGGAACGAATCGGCGACGCGCTTCTGGTGCACGGCCATGAACTTCGAGTTGTCCACCACGAAGAGCGCATCGAGCTGCGCGCGCGCGACCTGGGGAAAGACGTCGATGCGCACGTCCGCCGGCAGGATGGCGCGGACCGTGTTGCGCTGGCAGGAGACCGCGGCCAGGGCGCAGACGATGGCGATGGCGGAGCGCATCGAAGCCGCCGATGGTATCCCCCGAAGGCCGCTGATCAGAAGCGACTTCTGGCTTCGGATCAACCACGGAGCGCGCGGGGCGCACGGAGAAGAGCTTCTTTTTTAAAGAAGACTCCGTGCGCTCGGTGCGCTCCGTGGTGAATGCTTTTTAGCGGCGGCCGGCGACTTGCGCGCGGGCGGCGGCGCGCGCTACCTGGGCGCGCTGGGCGGCGTAGGCCGGGTCTTCAGGTTTCATCGACTGCAGCTTCTTCTGCTTTTCGGCCAGCTCGGAGGCGGCGCGGCCAGGGTCCAGCTCTTCCGCGCGCACCGCCTCTTCGACCAGCACGCGGACGTGGTCTTCGCTCACCTCGGCGAATCCCTCGCCCACCGCGTAGCGCTGCGCATTTCCGCCCTGGACGAGCGTCAATTCGCCCGCCGCCAGCGCGGCGATGAGCGGAGTGTGCCCGGGCCGCACGCCGAAGCCGCCCTCGACGCCGGGCAGGCGCACCTCGTCCGCCTCGACGGTGAGCACGCGCTGCTCCGGCGTGACGATCTCGACTTTCAGCGCCATTTACCGGGCCAGCTCCTTGGCCTTCTGGATCACCTCTTCGATGTTGCCCACCATGTAGAACGCCTGCTCGGGCAGGTTGTCGTGCTTGCCGTCGAGGACTTCTTCGAAGGAGCGGATGGTCTCCTCCAGCTTCACATACTTGCCGGGGATGCCGGTGAACTGCGCCGCCACGGTGAAGGGCTGGGAGAGGAAGCGCTGCACCTTGCGCGCGCGCGAGACGGTGAGCTTGTCCTCGTCGGAGAGCTCGTCCATTCCGAGGATGGCGATGATGTCCTGCAGCTCCTTGTAGCGCTGCAGGACGGACTGCACGCGGCGCGCGACCTTGTAGTGGCGCTCGCCGACGATCTGCGGATCGAGGATGCGGCTGGTGGAGTCGAGCGGATCCACCGCGGGGTAGATGCCCAGCTCGGAGATGGCGCGGGAGAGCACGGTGGTCGCGTCGAGATGGGCGAAGGTGGTGGCCGGCGCCGGATCGGTCAGGTCGTCGGCGGGCACGTAGATGGCCTGCACGGAGGTGATGGCGCCCTTCTTGGTCGAGGTGATGCGCTCCTGCAATTCACCCATCTCGACCGAGAGCGTGGGCTGATAACCAACGGCGCTGGGAATGCGGCCGAGAAGCGCCGAGACTTCCGAGCCCGCCTGCGTGAAGCGGAAGATGTTGTCGATGAAGAGGAGCACGTCGCGGCCCTCTTCGTCGCGGAAGTACTCGGCCATGGTGAGCGCGCTCAAGGCGACCCGGGCGCGGGCGCCGGGCGGCTCGTTCATCTGCCCGAAGACGAGCACGCACTGGCTCTTCTCCAGGTTCTCCAGGTTGATGATCTTCGATTCGATGAATTCGTTATAGAGATCGTTGCCCTCGCGGGTGCGCTCGCCCACTCCGGCGAAGACGGAAAATCCGCCCCGCTCTTTGGCGACGTTGTTGATCAATTCCTGGAGCAGCACCGTCTTGCCCACGCCGGCGCCGCCGAAGAGGCCGATCTTCCCGCCGCGCAGGTAGGGCGCGAGCAGATCGATCACCTTGATGCCCGTTTCGAAGGCCTCCATCTTGACGTTCTGCTCGACGAATCCGGGCGGCATGCGGTGGATCGGCATCCGCCGTGAGGTCTTGATGGGCCCGCGCTCGTCCACGGGATTGCCGATCACGTTGGCGATCCGGCCCAGCGTCTCCTTGCCCACCGGCACGGTGATCGACGAGCCGGTGTTCGTCACCGGCTGGCCGCGCACCAGGCCCTCGGTGGAATCCATGGCGATGCAGCGCGCCAGGTTCTCGCCCAGGTGCTGCGCCACCTCGACGGTGAGGTTGTCCGCATCGGCGGAGATGCCGCTGTTGGACAAGGTGAGCGCGGTATAGATCTGGGGCAGGCCGCCGGGCGGGAACTCCACGTCGACCACCGGGCCGATCACCTGCATCACCTTGCCGTTCGTGTGTTGCGGGGGCGGGGGCTGGCTCTTGGCGGCGGGCATTATTTCAGTGCCTCTGCGCCGCTGACGATCTCCATCAACTCCTTGGTGATCGCCGCCTGGCGGGCGCGGTTGTACTCGAGGGAAAGGCGGGCGATGATCTCGGTCGCGTTCTTGGTGGCGGAATCCATCGCCGTCATGCGCGCGCCGTGCTCGCTGGCTTCGCTTTCCAGCAACGCGCGCCACATCTGCACCGCGAGTTGGCGGGGCAAGAGGTGCTCCAGCACCCTGGGCCGGCTCGGCTCGTAGATGTGCTCCGGCGTGACCAGCGCTTTCTCGCCCGCGGGCTTCGCCTGCGGCGGCGGCACGATCGGCAGGAGCTGCACCAGCGTGATCTGCTGCGAGATGGCGCTCTTGAACTGGTTGTAGAGCAGGTAGACCGCGTCGAGGTGCTTCTCCTGGTATTCGCTGATCAGATCCTCGGCCACTTCCTTGGCCATTGCAAAACGCAGCTTGCCGAAAAAGCCGACGTAGTCCTTGCGCGTCTGGATGCCGCGCTTGCGGGCGAAGTCGCGGCCGCGCCGGCCGATGGTGGAGAACTGCACGCTCTCGAAGCGCGGGCCTTCCTCGACGAGGAAGCGCTGGGCGCGGCGGACGATGTTGGAATTGAACCCGCCGCACAGGCCGCGGTCCGACGTCAGCAGGACCACCTCGACGCGCTTCGGCTCGCGCACTTCCATGAGCGGATGCGGCGGCAGCTCCGCCTCGGCGCGCGCCTTGGCGAGGGAGGCGAGCAGCTCGTCGAGCAGCTGCGCATAGGGCCGCGCGCGCAAGACGGCGTCCTGGGCGCGGCGCAGCTTCGCCGCGGACACCAGCTTCATGGCCTTGGTGATCTTCTGCGAATTCCGCACCACCTTGATGCGGCCGCGAATGAGGCGAAGAGTGGCCATCTATGCCTTGAACAAGTCCTTGAATTCCGTGAGCGCATTGTCGAGCGCGGTGCGCACGTCGTCGGTGAGGTCTTTCTTCTCGCGGAGCAGCTTGAGGATCTCGGGGTGGCGGGTGTCGAAGAATTCGATCAGCTCGTTCATGTAGCGCGCGACCTCGCCCACCTCGACGTTGCGCACCCAGTTCAACCCGCCCTTGTCGCGCTGGGTGCCGGCGTAGATCTGGATGATCTGCTTCTCCACCGGCATGGGGACGTACTGGCCCTGCTTGAGGATCTCCACCAGGCGCGCGCCGCGGGCGAGCGCCTCCTGCGTGGCCTTGTCCAGGTCCGAGCCGAACTGGGAGAAGGCAGCCAGCTCGCGGTATTGCGCCAGCTCCAGGCGCATGGTGCCGGCGATCTTCTTCATCGCCTTGATCTGCGCGTTGCCGCCCACGCGGGAGACCGAGATGCCCACGTTGATGGCCGGGCGCTGGCCCGCGTAGAAGAGGTCGGTCTCGAGAAAGATCTGGCCGTCGGTGATCGAAATGACGTTGGTGGGGATGTACGCAGAGACGTCGCCGGCTTGCGTTTCGATGATCGGAAGCGCGGTGAGCGAACCTCCGCCGCGCTCGTTGCTCATCTTGGCGGCGCGCTCGAGCAGGCGGCTGTGCAGGTAGAAGACGTCGCCCGGGTACGCTTCGCGGCCGGGCGGGCGCCGCAAGAGCAGCGAGAGCTGTCGATAAGCGACCGCGTGTTTCGACAAGTCATCATAGATGATGAGCGCGTGCTTTCCGTTGTCGCGGAACTGCTCGCCGATGGTCACGCCCGAATAGGGGGCGAGGAACTGCAGCGGCGCCGGGTCGCTGGCGTTGGCCGCGACCACCGTCGTGTAGTCCATGGAGCCGAACGAGGCCAGCTTGTCCACCACGCGCGCCACCGTGGACTGCTTCTGCCCGATCGCCACATAGATGCAGAAGACGCCCTGCCCCTTCTGGTTGATGATGGTGTCGAGGGCCACCGCGGTCTTGCCCGTCTGCCGGTCGCCGATGATCAGCTCGCGTTGTCCGCGGCCGATGGGGATCATCGCGTCGATGGCCTTGAGCCCCGTCTGCAGCGGCTCCTTCACCGACTGGCGCTGGACGATGCCGGGCGCCTTCACTTCGATCTTGCGCCGCTCGCTGCCGGCGATGGGCCCTTTGCCGTCGATGGCGATGCCGAGCGCGTTCACCACCCGCCCCACCATGCCCTGCCCGACCGGCACCTCGGCGATGCGGCCGGTGCGCTTGACGATGTCGCCCTCGCGCAGGCCCTCGTTCTCGCCCATCAGCGCGACGCCGACCGAGTCCTCCTCGAGGTTCAGCACCAGGCCCACCAGGTCGTGGGGGAACTGGACCAGCTCGCCGGCCATCACGCCCTCGAGGCCGTAGACGCGCGCGATGCCGTCGCCGGTGGAGAGGACGGTGCCGGTCTCGCTCACCTCGACCTGCTTGCCGTAGCCCTTGATCTGCTCGCGGAGGATGCGGCTGATCTCGTCGGCCCTGATTTCCGTCATCGTTGGACTCTCTCTTTGAAATCTACGGAAGCGGCGCGCGCTTCAGCTCTTCGCGCATGCGCTCGAGCTGCGTGCGCAGGCTGCCGTCGAACATGGTGGCGCCCACCTGCGTGACCACCCCTCCGATGATCGCGGGGTCGGTCTTCGAATCGAGGATGATGGTGCGGCCGGTCATGCCGGCGATGGCCTCGCGCAGGCGGTCCAGCTCCGCCTTGCTGAGCGGCTCGGCCGCGGTCACCGTGGCGCGGACGCGCTTTTCCTCGAGGTCCACCATGGCGCGGTAGGCGCGGGCGATGGCGGGGAGATCGGCGATGCGCTGCCGATCGACCAGCAGCCGGAGGAAATTCACCACCATCGGCGAGAGCTCCATCGCCGAAGCGAGCGCGCTCACGGCCGCCTGGCGATGCTCCTGGCGGTATCCGGGGTTGCGGAGGACGGGGCCGGCGTCGGGGCTCTCGTCGAGCACCGCGATCACCGCCTCCAACTCATCTCCGTACTTTTCGTGGCGCCCCTCTTCGAGGCCCAGCGAGAGCAGCGCGCGGGCATAACGTCGGGCGACGCTGGAGGGGATCAAGTTTCCGCTTTCCTCTGAAAAGACGCGGCTTCGTAGCACGCTGGCCGGGGCCGGTCAATCGATCTGCCCTCTGCGGTCCGGGGAGTGCGGCGTTGTGTCGCGCAGCTCGGATTCGCGGCATGAAAGTCATCATCCAGGGAAAACACCGGCGCAAGTAGTGCTCGCGCTTCAGATAAGATCAAAGAATTGATTCTTTGCGGCGTTCCGCCGCGGCCTGCATTTCCGCCAGCGCGCCCGAGAAGCTGTCCAGGGTCGTCTGCAGCGCCTGGCGGGTGAGGCGCATCGCGCGCATGCCGTAGGGCGCGCTCACGGTGGCGCCTTGGGGAAAATCCTCCAGCAGAGCGACGTCGCCGACGTATTCGCCGGGCCGCAGCAGCACCGACGACGGGTCGTGTCCCTCCGGCAGCACGAGCTCGGCCTGGCCTTCGCGGATCACCCAGAAGCAGTCGAGGACCTGCCCCTCCCGCGCGATGGTCGCGCCGGCGGGAAGGTCAACCTCCTCGAACGCGTCCGCCAGCGCGAGGCGTGCATCGGCGGAGATGTCGCGGAAGAGATCGATGGCGTAGAGCCGCGCCGCGAGCACGTGATGGCGCCAGGCGCGGTCGAGCACGTCGTACAGCCGGGGCATCAGATCGAGCTGTCCTTCGACGGCGCCGCGCTCGAGCACGCCGATCTTCGACGCGGCCGCCGCCCGCAGCGTGGCCGGGGAGGGCGCATCCGAGACCAGCGACTCCTCCGAGAAAATGCTGCCCGGCGAGAGCGAGCAGATGGGCGTGGAGTCGAGGATCACCTCCAGCGAGCCCGCATCGACCAGCACCATGCCGGGGCTCGGCTGCCCGCGCACCGCGAAGGTCTCCTCGGCCTTGAGGGCGACGGGCCGGACGAGCGCCGCCAGCTGCTCGAGCTCGTCCTGCGGGACGCTCTCCAGCAGCATCGCGTTGCGCAGCATTCCCATCCGATCCGGCATTGAGCTCCCCCGCGCCGCGAGCCTACCTTCGGGACGGCTATCTGCGCCACGCCCCTTGACGGACGCGCCTGCTGTTTTACCTTGGGCGCGTCGATGGAGCAGGCCAACCGCCTGACTCCACAGTGGTTTTCTGCATTTCGCAGAACCGAGGAGGTTTGTCATATGGCTATCGTACGCATCGATCCGTTCCGTGATTTGTTCGCGCTCCAGGACCAGCTCTTCCGCACCTTCGATTCCGCCTACCGCGGCGGCAGGCAACAGGAGGAGCAGAGCATGACGGCCACCTGGGCGCCGCTGGTGGACATCTTCGAGGACGCCGACGGCATCACGCTCAAGGCCGAAGTGCCCGAGGTGGACGCCAAGGACGTGGAGCTGCTGGTCGAGGGCAACACGCTCACCCTCAAGGGCGAGCGCAAGCTGGAGAAGGCCGAGGAGCGCGACGGGTACCACCGCATCGAGCGCACCTACGGCGCGTTCAGCCGCACCTTCACCCTGCCCAACACGGTGGATGCGGAGCACATCACCGCCGAGAGCAAGGACGGCGTGCTCAAGGTCTTCCTGCCCAAGAAGCCGGAGACCAAGCCGCGGCAGATCAAGGTGCAGGTGGACACTGCCCGCGCCTCGCAGTCGGCCCCCGTCTCCAAGCAGTAGTTCTTCGGATCAACCACGGAGCGCACGGGGCGCACGGAGAAAGAAGAAGTTCTTCTTCCGTGCGCTCTGTGCGCTCCGTGGTGAATGCGTCTTTCCTCTTGGGCGGCATGGACATGGGGGAAGGCGGTGTCCTGGTCGTGTCCATCTTGCAGGTCCCGTCGAAG
>WNEY01003434.1_pt1 | contig 11897 bp, 10 predicted proteins | sample 5400531 | NCBI WGS metagenome assembly WNEY01 (sample SAMN13153338, study PRJNA577476) | soil metagenome | isolation source: 200 cm saprolite under Douglas fir tree site 1 | place: USA:California | collected 2015-04-18
GACCCCGAGATGGCGCGCGGGGTCGGTATCAACGTCCATCTGATCTCGATGGCGGTGTTCGCGCTCGGCGCGACGCTGGCGGCCCTGGCGGGCGTGGTGGCGGGGGGCTTCGTCGGCGTTTACCCGGGCGCCGACTTCGAGATTCTGCCGTACGCTTTCGTGGTCGTCATCGTCGGCGGTATGGGCAGCCTCAAGGGGGCCCTGATCGGGAGCCTCCTGGTGGGACTGCTCGACAACTTCGGCAAGGCGCTTTTTCCCGAGCTCTCGTATTTCACGCTGTTTGCCCCGATGGCGGCGATCCTGGCCGTGCGGCCGACGGGCCTCTTCGGTCGCGCGTAGTGCGCGGCGTGCTGCCACCGAGCACGCCGCGGATCGCGATCGTCATCGCGTTTCTGGCATTACTGGTGGCCCCTCCGTTCGTCTCGTCGTTCCTGCTCGCGCTGCTCACCCAGGCGGTGATCTACGCGGTGCTGGCCATGAGCCTCGACATCATCCTCGGTTACACTGGCCTGGCCTCGCTGGGACACGCCGCCTATCTGGGACTCGGCGCGTACAGCGTCGGGATCCTGGCCACGCGGCACGGGGCCGGATTCTGGGTCACGCTCGCGGTCGGCGTTCTGCTGGCGACAGCGGTCGCCGCGATCTTCGGCCTGGTGGCCCTGCGCGCGACCGGCGTCTACTTCCTCATGATCACGCTGGCGCTCGGCATGGTCGTGTGGGGCCTGGCCCACCGATGGGTATCGATGACCCAGGGCGACAACGGCATTGCGAGCGTGCCGCGCCCGGACCTCGGCCTACCCTGGTCCTTCACCCGCGGAATTCCCTTCTACTATCTCGCCTTCGCCGGATTCCTCCTGGCGCTCGTCCTGCTGCGGACGATCGTCCGGTCCCCGTTCGGGCAGACCCTCGTGGGCATCCGCGAGAGCGAGTCGCGCATGCGGACGCTCGGCTATCACGTGTGGCTGCACAAGTACATCGGGTTCGTGATCGCGGGCGGCGTGGGCGGCTTCGCCGGAGTCTTGTGGGCGTACTACAACGGCTTCGTCAGCCCGGCGGACCTCGAGCTGGCCACCTCGGTCGAGATCCTCCTGATGGTCGCGCTGGGCGGCCGCGGGACGCTGCTCGGGCCGGCGCTGGGCGCGGCCCTCATCGTGGGCTTGAAGAACCTCGTGTCGGTCTACACGCATCGGTGGCTCTTGATCCTGGGCGGGGTCTACATCGGCACGATCGTGTACGCGCCCGAGGGTGTCGTGGGCGCCTTGAGACAGTGGACGAAAGGAGAGCGAGCCATGGGCAAGAAGGCAGTCGTCTTGTGCGTGCTGTCGATGGTCCTGGTCGCGATTGCCGGACCGGGGCCGGCGTGGGCTCAGAAGGGGCCGATCAAGATCGGCGTGATCGCGCCGATGTCGGGCGGTGCCGCGCAGATCGGCAAGGACATGACGAACGGTATCGCGATGTGGCTCGACGACAACAACCAGACGATCGCCGGCCGCAAGGTCGAGGTGATCGTCGAGGACAGTCAGGGCCAGCCGAACATCGCGCTGACCAAGCTGCAGAAGCTCGTCGAGAGCGACCGGGTCCACGTCCTCGTCGGCGAGGTCTTCGCGCACATCGGCTACGCGATGGCGCCCAAGGTTGAGGAGTACCGCATCCCGATGCTCTATCCGGTGATCGCCGCCGACGACCTCACCCAGCGCAAGCCCGCCAAGTGGGTGGTGCGGACGGGCTGGGCGTCGAGCCAGCCTTCGCACCCGTTCGGCGAGTACGCGGCGAAGACACTTGGCTACAAGAAGATCGCCGTCATCGGCATCGACTACGCCTTCGGCTGGGAGGTCGTCGGCGGCTTCCAGAAGACCTTCGAGGAGAACGGGGGGCAGATCGTCCAGAAGTTGTGGGCGCCGCTCAACACGACCGATTTCGCGCCGTATCTCTCGCAGATCAAGCGGGACGCCGACGCGGTGTTCGCGCTCATGGTCTCGATCTCGGCGTCGCGCTTTCCCAAGCAGTACCAGGACGCCGGACTGAAGGTGAAGCTGCCGCTCATCGGCGGCGGCACGACGTTTGACGAGTTCGTGCTGCCGTCCCTCGGCGACGAGGCCATCGGCGGCATGTCCCCCCTGATCTACAGCGCCGCCCTCGACACGCCGGTGAACAAGAAATTCGTCGCGGAATATCGCAAGAGGTACGGGAAGGTCCCGTCGTACTTCTCGGAGACATGCTACACCAGCACCCGATGGATCAACGAGGCGGCCAAGGTCATCGGCGGCGACGTGGAGAACCGCGAGAAGTTCCTGGAGGCGCTGCGCCGGGTGGAGATCCCCGACGCTCCCCGCGGCCCGGTCAAGCTCGACGCCTACGGCAACCCGATCCAGAACATCTACGTCCGCAAGGTCGAGAGGAAGGACGGCGAGCTCTGGAACACCGTCGTCCATACCTATCCGGCCGTCTCGCAGTTCTGGAAGTATAAGCCGGACGATTTCCTGAAGCAGCCCGTGTACGACCGGAACTTTCCGCCGTGCAAGCACTGCTGATGGCCGTGCGAGAGACATGACGGGATCACCCAGCCCCGCGCTGAGCCTGACCGACCTCTCGAAGGAGTTCGGCGGGCTCCGCGCGCTGGACGGCGTGAGTCTCGCCGTGGGGTCGGGCGAGCGCCGCGCCATCATCGGCCCGAACGGCGCGGGCAAGACGACCCTGTTCAGCTTGATCAGCGGCGAGACCCGGCCGACCGACGGGCGGATCGTCCTGTTCGGCCGGGATGTCACGCGCTTCTCGCCTCACCGGCGTGCCGCGCTCGGTCTGGCCCGCACGTACCAGATCACCAATCTCTTCCCCCGTCTCACCGCCCTCGAGAACTGCCTCCTCGCGGTCCAGGCCCTGACGCCGGCCAAGTTCCATCTGCACCGCGGTCTGCGCCGCTATCCCGCCTTCTTCGCGCGCGCGCGGGCCGTGCTCGCCGCGGTCGGGCTCGACGACAAGGAGGGCGAAGCGGTGCGGAACCTCTCGCACGGGGAGCAGCGCCAGCTCGAGATCGCGCTGGCGCTGGCCGGCGCGCCCCGCCTGCTGCTGCTCGACGAGCCCACCGCGGGGCTCTCGCCGGCGGAGTCCCACGCGATGACGGCGCTCTTGAAGAACCTCGATCCCGCCATCACGCTGCTGGTGATCGAACACGACATGGACGTCGCGTTTGCCCTCACCGACCGGATCACCGTCCTGCACTACGGGAAGGTCGTCGCCGACGGTCTCGCGCACGAGGTCAAGGCGAGCTCGCTCGTGCAGGAGATCTACCTGGGAGCGTCCTGATGCTCGAGGTGCGTGACATCCACACCTATTACGGGGACAGCCACGTGCTGCAGGGCGTGTCCCTGAGCATGGCGCGCGGCCAGGTCGTTGGCATCCTCGGGCGCAACGGCATGGGCAAGACCACGCTCATCCGATCCATCATCGGCTTCACGCCGCCCCGGCGGGGGCAGGTGCTGTTCAAGAGCCGGGACATCACGGCGTGGCCCTCGAACCGGGCCGTGTCGTTCGGGCTCGGACTGGTGCCGCAGGGGCGCCGCGTCTTTCCCTCGCTGACCGTTCTCGAGAATCTCGCGGTGGCCGCCAAGGCCAACAGCGGCCCCTGGACGATCGCGCGCGTGCTCGAGCTCTTCCCGCGCCTGGGCGAGCGCGGAGCGCACCGCGCGGGCAAGCTCTCCGGCGGCGAGCAGCAGATGCTGGCCATCGCGCGCGCCCTGACGACCAACCCGGAACTCCTGCTGATGGACGAGCCGACCGAGGGCCTGGCGCCCCTCCTGGTCCGCGAGGTCGGCCGGGTCATCGAGAACCTCAAGGCCCAGGGGCTGTCGATCCTCCTCGTGGAGCAGAACCTGCCGCTGGCGCTCCGGGTGGCCGATCACGTCCATGTCCTCTCGCGCGGCCGGGTCGTCCACTCGAGCGCGCCGGACGACCTGTGGCGGAACGAGGAGATCAAGTCACGCTATCTCGGACTGTGAGGGCCACGAGATGAAACGTATCGCGATCATCGGCGTCGGGCTCCTCGGCGGCGCGGTCGCCTCCCGGCTTCTCGAGGGCACCTTCGCGGTGAGCGGCTACGACACACGCCCGGATCAGCTCGCGCGGCTCGCGCCCCTCGGCCTCACCCCCGCGACCAGCGTCAAGGACGCGGCGGCGGGCGCCGACGCCGTCTTCACGATCTTGCCGTCGCCCGAGTCGGTGGAGGCGGTGATCCTCGGCGCCGGCGGGCTGCTGGACGTCATGCCGCGCTCGGCGACCCTGCTCCAGATGAGCACGATCTCCCCCACCCTGACGCGCCGCCTCGCCGAGGCCGCGGCGGCCGCCGGGCGCGGGTTCCTCGACGCCCCGATGAGCGGGACGAGCGCCATGGTCGAGCGCGGCGACTGCACGATCTTCGTCGGCGGCGACGCCGCGCGCCTGGAGGCGTGCCGCGCCGTCTTCGCGGCCGTCGCGAGGAAGACGATCCACGTGGGGCCGGTCGGCAGCGCGTCGCTCGCCAAGCTCGCGACGAATCTGCTGGTCGGCCTCAATACCGCCGCGCTGGCCGAGGCCCTCGTCCTCGGCGAGAAGGGTGGGCTCGCTCCGCAGGCGCTCCTGGACATCTTGCACGAGAGCGCGGCCGCCTCCAAGATGGTCGAAGTGCGCGGCCCGCTGATGGTCGACGGACGGTTCGAGCCCCAGATGAAGCTGGACCTCTTCCTCAAGGACTTCCGGCTCATGCTCGAAGAAGGGCAGCGCCTGGGCGTGCCGCTGCCGCTGACGAGCCTCACCCAGCAACTCTGCACAGCGACCGCCGCCTCCGGGCGCGGCGCCGAGGACCTCGCCGCGCTCATCACGACGCTGCGGCAGATGGCGGGGCTCAGTGGATCCAGCGTACGGCGCCCGTCACGCCGTCGACCGCGACGACCGCCCCCTCGGGAATCCTCCGGGTCGCGTCGCTGACGCCGAGCACCGCCGGAATGCCACGCTCGCGCGCGAGGGCGGCCAGGTGGGACGTGCTGCCGCCGAGCTCTGCGACGACGCCGGCGACCCGCGGCAGAACGGCCGTCAGCGCCGGGCCGGCGACCTGCGTGACGAGGACGTCGCCGAGCTTGACGTGCTCGAGGTCGTGCTCGTGGAGCACGACGCACGCGGGGCCCGTCGCCCAGCCCACACCCGCCGGCTGACCTGTGAGGCCGGGATGCCGGAGCCACACTTCGTCGGGCGCGTGTCGAGGCTCGACGTGAAGCGGCCGCGCCTGGAGGACATGGAAGCCGCCCTCGTCCTTCGCCCACTCGACCTCGACGGGCCCGCCGACGTGGGACTCGATTCGCGACACGAGCCGCCCGAGCTCCGCAACCTCCGCCGGCGCCAGACACGGGGCGTGAACGAGCTCCGGGGCGACCGCCTCCGGTCGGGCGCCGCCCGCGGCTGACGCGACGACGAGCCGGTCCTTCCGCCCGGGGTCCGCGCTCTCCAGCGACCCATCGCGCGCGAGCGTCCAGCGGTCGGGAACGACCTCGCCCTGAGCCAGCGCCGAGCCGAGCCCCCACGTCCCGGTCACGACCACGCCGCCGTCCTCGGGGCGGCTGAGCGCTCCACCTGCCGCGCGCGCCTCGACCATCCTCTGGAGGATGACGGCCATGGCCGTGTGCCCGGGATCCACGTCGTGGGCCCGCATGTATCTGAGCGCGCGCGTGGACCAGAGGCACGCCCAGCAGGCGCGCACCGCGGTGACCGTGTCCACGCGAGTGGCGATTCCCAGGAACGTGTCGAACTGCCCGGCGAAGGAGGTCCCCGGCGCGTCTTCGCGAAGCGCGGAGGAGCGCACGGCAAGGAGGCGTCCGGGTGACTCGGCCGTCCGCGCGTGAGCGGCGTCGAGCGCCTCGGCCACCGGCGCCGCGAGCGCGCCCTGCAAGAAGCCGAGCCTCACCTCGAGCGCGAGCCTGCGGGCCTCGTATGGGTCGGCGGCGGCGCCGACGCGCTCGGCCGGCCCGGACACGCCCGCCGCGTCGCGCTGCCAACGGTAGGCGTCAGCGGTCAGGCAGATCCCGTCGGGCACCGGCAGACCGGCTTGCAACAGCCGGGCGAGTGTCGCGGCCTTCCCTCCCACGAGCTCGGCGTCGACGGCGTCCGGGGCGTCGAGCGGAACCGCAAGCCGCTCACTCGCGCGGGACAATGACGAGTCTCAGGACGGAGTCGGCGGAGCGTTCGTATTCCTCGAACGCCGCTGCCACCCGTTCCAGCGGATACGACGCGGTGATGAAGCCGTCGACGTCGACGGCACCCGAGGCGACGAGCTCGATCGCGGGGGCGAAGTCGCCGGGCGTCAGGGCGCGGGAGCCGTACAGGGTGAGCTCCTTGAAGTAGAGAGGGAACGTCGTGAAGTCAGGCACCGGCCGGTGGCTGATCCCGTACACGACAAGTCGGCCGCCCGGCGCCAGCATCTCGATCGCGGGCGCGATGAGCGCCGGATCGCCCGCGGCATCGACGACCACGTCCGCGCCGCGTCCGGCGGTGGCTTCCCTCACGGCGGCGATGACGTCCTCGTGGGCAGAGTTCACGACGCGATCGGCGTGTCGGCGGCGCGCGAGCTCGAGCTTCCAGGGGCTGCGGGACACGGCGACGACCGGGCAGGCGCCCGAGAGCTTCGCGAGCTGCGTGTGGAGCAGCCCGGCCACGCCCTGGCCCAGGACCACCACCGACTCGCCCGGAGCGATGCGTGCGCGCTCCTGTGCGTGGCGTACGGTGGCGAGCGTCTCGATCAGGGTCGCCGCCGCGAGCGGCACGTGAGTCGGGAGCGGATAGAGGTATCTCTCGGGCAGCACGACGTGCTCGGCGAGAGAGCCGTCCATCTCCCGTCCGAAGAGGCCGGCGTTACGGCAGAGGTTGCCGTGGCCACGCGCGCAGGAGTCGCACGCGCCACAGGCGATGATCGGATTGAGCAGAACCGCTTGGCCGGGCTGGACGCGCGCGACGCCGTCGCCGACCGCCTCGACGACGCCGGTGGCTTCGTGGCCCATCACCACAGGGAGACGGACCCCGGGATGGCGTCCGGTGTAGATCTCGAGGTCCGTGTGGCACACGGCTGTCGCCGCGACGCGCACAACGGCTTCGCCGCGACGGGCGACCGGCGTCGGTCGTGCCACGAGCTCGAGGCGCCGCGGCGCCTGGAGCACCGCCGCGAGGGTCACGCCGGGCTCACATCACCACCGTGATCTGCTCGACCGGAAAGTTCGAGATGATCTCCGTCCGGTCGTCGTGGACGATCAGCATCTCTTCGATGCGCACGCCCCACTCGTACCGCTTGCCGTGCTGCGTCTCGAGCGCGAACACCATGCCCGGACGGATCTCCAGCGGATGGTCGAGCGACCAGATCCGCGAGATCACCGGTGGGTCGTACTGTGCGAGCCCGAGTCCGTGCCCCCAGAGATTCGCGGCGGCCTGATCCTCCTCCGCGTATCCCCACGCCTCCTGCGCCGACGGCCACTTCAGCGCGATGTCCCGGGTCGTCGCGCCGGGACGCACCGCGTGGATCGAGTCGTACAGCCACGTGAGGGCCGTCGCGTAGTAGTCCTTCATCTCCTGCGTCGGCTGCTTGCCGACGCAATACGTCCGGTAGTAGCACGACTTATAGCCGTTCCACGTCAGCGCCGCCAGATCCATGAACACGATCTCGCCCGGCTTGATGATCCGATCCGAGAAGTTCCGCCAGTTCGGCCACGTGTTCGGCCCCGACGACACGATCACGTCCTCCACGTCCTCCACCCCCGGAATCGCGTAGAGGTACTGCATGATGTGCGCCGTCACCTGATTCTCCGTCAGGCCGGGCTTGAGGAAGCGCATGGTCTCCCAGTGGGCCGCGTCGCCGATGGCGCCCACGATGCGCAGACACTCCTGCTCGTCCACGTTCTTGATCGCCCGCGCCTCCATCATCGGCGTCATGCCGTCCGCCCACTTGAGCTTCGCGTCGTTGAACTGGTTGAGCATGTTGATGTCGATGAAATCGACGCCGAGCGTCTTGTCGGCAACGTCGTAGCGCCGCATCTCCTTCACGAGGGCGTCGGTGAACTTCTTGACCTGCTGGCGCGACGCCGGCCCCGCCGCGCCCTTGATCCACGCGTACGAGTACCGGATGTTCTCCTGCGGGATCCAGGGGGCGTGGCGCTGGATCTGGAACCCGATGTCGCCCTGCTCGAACAGCACCGGCGCCCCGTCGCCGCACAGGAGCGCGTAGCGGAGCCCGGGCTTCAGCCGGTTCCAGCCCGGCGTCAGCGTGCTCGTCACATAGCGGACGTTCTCGTCGTACATCAGGAGGAGCGCGCCGAGGTTGTGCGCCTTCATCCGCTCGCGCGCCCGCTCCAGCCGGTACGTTCGCAGCCGGTCCCAGTTCACCCGCTGCTGCCAGTCCACCCCCACCGTGCCGAAGTTCGCCATTGTCGTCCTTTCGTCAGATGGTCAGATCGGCGAGCCGGACGTTCCGCAGGTGATAGTCCGCAAAGCGCTTGCTTCATATCAGCCGCGCTGCTAGCCTGTCAAACCAAAATGACGACGGGACGGACACCCAGACGCATCGGCCTCGCGGTCTTGGCGCGCCGCAAGCGGCCGGTTTCCCTCCCGATCACGCCCGAGGACGAACGGGTCTGATCGGGGTGGCCGACCAGGACCTCCGGAGCTTCGTCGCCGCCTACGATCGGGCTCAGCCGGGCGAAGTGATCCACGTGACCGAGCCGGTGTCGATCGAGGAGGACGTGATGGCGCTCGTCCTCGAGTACGAGCGCCGCCGGCGCTATCCGATCCTCTTCTTCGATCGGGTCGCCGGCCACGACATCCCCATCGTCTGCAACGTCGTGGCGAGCCGCCGCGCCCTGGCGTCGGCGCTCCGTGTCGACGAGCGTGCGCTCGCCGCCGAGTACGCGCGCCGCATCAAAGAGCACATCAAGCCGGTGGTCGTCCCGGATCCTCCCTTCCGCCATCGGGTGCTGACCGGGCCGGCCGTGGACCTCGGGGCCCTGCCCATGCCGCGGTACTTTCCCGGCGACGCGGGGCGCTATCTCACCGCCGGGATGCTGGTCGCCCGCGATCCCGACACCGGCGTCGAGACCGAGGGGTATCACCGCTTCCAGCTGAAGGGGCGCGACCGGATGGGCGTGAGCCTCCACTCCCGCCGACGCATGTTCGAGTACCAGCGGCGCGCCGAGGCGAAGGGCCGCGCGCTGCCGTGCGCGATCGTGCTGGGGCTCCACCCCCTGGTGTCGATGGGCTCGCTCGCCTATCCCCCGCCCGACGTCGGCAAGTTCGAGGTGGTGGGCGGGCTCCTGGGCGAGCCGCTGGAGGTCGCGCCCTGCTCGACCATCGACCTGCACGTGCCCGCGTCGGCCGAGATCGTGATCGAAGGCGAGATCCTCCCGAATGTACGCGAGCCCGAGGGCCCATTCGGCGAGTTCACCGGCTACGTCTCGCGTCGGTCGACCGAGCACGTCTTTGTCGCGAAGGCCCTCGCGATGCGCGAGCGGCCGTGGTTCCAGTCGATCGGCTCCGGGCGCGCGGGCGATCACATCACGACCCTCGGCCTGATCCGCGAGGCCGAGATTGCCAACGCCCTCGCGCGCGTCATCCCGAACGTCCGTGGTGTGCACGTGCCGCTCTCGGGAACGTCGTCGTTCACGGCCTACGTCTCGATCGCGCAGAGCCGGCCCGGCGAGGCCAAGCACGTGATTCCGATCGTCCTGGGCGTGGATCACTACGTGAAGCTGGTCATCGTCGTCGACGACGACATCGACGTCTTCGACGAATCGGAGGTGCTCTGGGCGGTGGCGACACGCGTGCAGGCCGACCGCGATCTGGTCGTCGTCTCGGGGAGTCTCGGCGCGTTGCTCGACCCGAGCGCCGACGAGCGGGGCGTCACCGCCAAGCTCGGCATCGACGCGACCCGGCCCTTCGGCGCACCGTTCCCCGCGAAGCTCGTGATGTCGCCTGAAAAAATGGCCTGGGCTCGGGACCTCGTGGACCGCCTGGCCCGCTCATAGGCGCCCATGAAACGCTACATCGACCTGTCGGTGACCGTGGACGACGCGACGCTCTCGCCGCCGTCCACCAACATGCGGCTCGAGATCACGCCCCACCGGCGCGGTCCCGGGTTCTGGCAGGTCTCGAGCGTGCACCAGAGCCTCCACACCGGCGCCCACATCGATTCGCCCCTGCACGTCTTTCGGGACGGCATCACCACGGCCGAGATCTCGCTCGACCAGGTCATGGGCGAGGCCCTGGTGGTCGATCTGTCGTTCGCGGGGCCGAACCACGCGATCACGATCGACGACCTCAAGCGCGGGGGGGCCGACGACGTGCGTCGGGGCGATATCGTGCTCCTGCGCACGGACTGGACGGACACGATGTACGGCCGGTGGCCCGACTATTTTACGCAGTCGCCATACTTCCCGCCCGAGTCGGCCGAGTGGCTGGTCGCGCGGGGTCCAAAGAACATCGGCTTCGACTTCTTCGAGGAGTACTGCGCGCGGCTGCCGGACTTCTCCTCGGAGGACTTCCCGATGCACCGGGTGATCCTCGGCTCGGGCGTCGTCATCATGGAGGGCCTCACGAGCCTCGGCGCGCTACCCCGTCGGCGCGTGGACTTCGCCGCCCCCTTCTACAAGATCGCCGGCACCGAGGGCGCGCCGGCGCGCTTCTTCGCGACTGTTTGAAGATCGGGGGGAGCGACGCCGCTCCCCCCGACACCCTTTCTGCCGCCTACTAGGCGGGTCAGGTCGCCGACGCCTGAGAACGACCAGCCGCCGTCAGCCTCGGGCTGAACGATGATCTTCTCGACGCCCAGGTGCCGCATGGCCTGCCTCGTCTGTACCACGTTGTTCCGATCGACCAGGGGGCCGATCCACTGGCCTACCTCGCTGACGAGTACGTCTCGGTCCAGGTCGACCGACTCGGGCTCGGCCAGCTTCGCCCGGAGCGTGTCTAGCTCAGCCTGCCGTTGCTTCAGCCGATCGCCGACAGGCCTGACGGTTGTGGCGCAGCTTCTCGACCCGTCCGCCTTTGATTTGACCGTAGAGGTAGTGGAGGATCGACCACACTCGGGAGTCGACCGGCTTGTTGCCCTCACGAGGGATGAACCCGCGATCATAACCGGGCCACTGACCGACGATGTCACGGAGCAGGTTCTTGTCGACGCCTCCGACCAGCATGTGAAGGTGTAGCTGAGCGGTACGAGGATCGAACTTCCGGGGGTCATCGTGAGACGAGATGACGGCTGACCAGAACGGTTGAACGAACTGAGGACGAGTCGGATCACCGAGCATGTTCAGCATGCCGAGCCCCGGCCATGTCTGTTGAGCACTCCTGAACTGTGCAGGGGGAGCGGTTAGGGTGATGAACCTCTGCCAGGGCAAGTGATGCAGCCACGTGGAGAGTCGTGCAGCCTCACAGGATGTAGGACAGAGGAACAGCTTCTTACGTGATGCGATGCCCTGACCCTTCTTGTACTTCCTAGCCTTCACCCTCCATGACACAGACAGGCGATCAGGAGCGGATAGAGCCCTCGACAGCAAGGTGGCTTGGTAGTCGGTCAGCATGCCGCCTTCGGCGGTGCTGCGCTTGGTACGCTTGGAGGGTTGCGGGATGGTTGCCAGACCCCCCTCAATCAGGTATTGCCCTAGCGGGTAACTACCGAACCACGCCGCGTCGATCCAGGTCGGCGTGCTGCCGTCGCGTAGCGCCGTGGGGTCAAGGACCAGGTCGAACCTCAGCACGAGGCCCGCGCCGCTCACTGGCGCACCGCTTTCGGCGCCGCCGAGTCGCGGAGCCACCACGCGCCGCCCTTTCGGACCATGACAAAGCGTGGGGGTAGAGGCTCGAACTCGTCGGGGTCTTCGATCCTGATACTCGTGAAG